>Ga0137412_10003370_pt1 | contig 12755 bp, 12 predicted proteins | sample CZODoug2_1_16fun_FD_122160 | JGI IMG/M metagenome (GOLD analysis project Ga0137412, IMG submission 122160) | Vadose zone soil fungal communities from Angelo Coast Range Reserve, California, USA - CZODoug2_1_16fungal (Hybrid Assembly) | ecosystem: Environmental > Terrestrial > Soil > Vadose zone...
GCGACGTCGAGTTCGGGCACGTTGAGCAACCCCAACAGTTCGCCGTTGGTGAACGCCGCATCGGCCGGGCCGCGACGGCCGACGACGACGACTTCGCGGATACGGCTGGTCGAGAGTTTTTCGAGGGCGTGCGGGGCGATGTCAGAGCGGGCCAGCCGTGCGGGAGTGCTGAGTAGGAGCCGGGCGATGTCGACGGCGACGTTGCCGTTGCCGATTACGACGGCACGTTGTGCCGACAGGTCGAACTCCCGATCGGCGTAGTCGGGATGCCCGTTGTACCAGGCAACGAACTCCGTGGCCGAGTGACTGCCCGGCAGGTCCTCGCCGGGGATGCCCATCATGCGCGCGTTCATGGCCCCGAACGCGTAGATCACTGCGTGGTAGCGCTCGGATAGCTGTTCGGGTGAGATGTCATGACCGACGTCGACATTGAGCCATAGCCGGAACCTGGGGTCGCGCGTCATCCGCTCGAAACCGATGGTGACGTTCTTCGTTGGGAGGTGGTCGGGCGCCACACCGAATCGGACGAGACCCCATGGGGTCGTCAGACGTTCGAACATGTCCACGCGTACTGAGATGTCACGCCGCGACAACAGTGTCTCTGCAGCGTAAGACCCAGCCGGCCCAGACCCGACGACGGCGACCCGGAGTTCGTGCCCGGGCTCTGTCACCCGAGCCCGCTGGAGCCCGGGGCTGCCGGGAGTGCCTCATATAGGTAGTACGCGGCGTTCAGTTCCGAGAACACGAGCTGATCGGATCTCAGGTCGTAGTCGGGAACGATCGCGTCGACGGGGCAGACGTCGTAGCATCCACCGCAGTCGACGCAGCCGCCAGGATCGATGTACAGCATTTCGGTTGTGGCGTAGGACCGTTCGTCTGGCCGTGGATGTATGCAATCGGCGGGGCACGCGGCGACACAGGCGGCATCGTTGCAGCAGTGCTGAAGGATGACGTATGACATTGCGGTCCCACTCCCACGTGTGTATTGCAGCCGGCGCCGTCGCTACGTTCTAGCGCGCTTGCAGATCGCGCTCGATCTCGCGCAAACCCCGTCGCGTCTCCGCGCGAATCGACCTAGACGGCTCGGGATCCCAGCAGTCGGAAGCAGGGTAGGGGTGCCCGACTATCGAAATTGACGAATCGATTAGATACCTCCACAAGAACGTCTCAACTCTCTTGAAGATGGAGACGTGCGGCGCGGTCGTCACAGGCCGAAAAGTACCGGAGGAGAACGGCATCCGAACTGGGCTGTTCCGTGGGCCGGAACAACGTCGATGTACGGCCCCAATACGCGTGTCACAGTCGAGCGTTGGTGTGCTGGGGGTCAGCGCGACCTCAGCGTGGTGTCACGTAGGTTGTCACGACTGCGGCGAGGAGGCGTTCAGTGTCATCAACGACTCGGGTGTCGGTGACGATCAATGTGCGCCCAGCGCTTACGAGCGTCGACTTGGCAGTGGCATGACCCCGCGCTGTGTTCCTGACGAGATTGATGCTCGATTGCACCGCAAGCGGAAACCCGGCATCTCCAGCATGCGCCATCGCTAGGAACGTGCCAGAGATGTCGGCAAGGCCGTACAGGGACGCCGCGGAGAACATCCCAGCCGGTTGGGAGATCTCCCGACGAAGCGGCATTCGAAGAGTGACCCCCTCTTCGTTGCCTGATATCGGGACCAATCTCAGTGTCGCAGTGACGTCTTCGACACGGGAGTAGAAGTCGTTCCACCTCGTCAGGAATGGGTCGCCATCGGGGTTGGGTACGACAGTCACAGCGGACCTCCGCTCACATTGCCTCTTGGACTGGCCGATTCAACGTCGAGGCCGATCACCCCCCACAGGCATCGGTAGCGACAGGGTAGTTCCCCGACGACTGTCTCCGGACTTCACGTTCTGGTGGTTAGAACGTTCGCTCCAGCGGAAGGGAGTTGTTCGTAGTGTTCTGACCATCAGGCGTTCGGCTAAACGTCGGACAGCGTGGGCGTGATTTCGTAGAGACCGTCGATGTCAGTGAGGGGTCGAGTTGCTGCGTTACTTGATCGTCGGCGCCAGCGCCGCTGGATTGTCCGCGGCCCAGGAACTCCGGTCGACCGGCTTTTCCGGAGAGCTAACGGTCGTCGACCGCGACCGGTACATGCCCTACGAACGCCCGCCGCTGTCGAAGAGCGTAGTGCCGGGGACCAATTCGCCCCTGACGTCCCTTGTAGACGAGGAGACGCTACGTGAGCTCGACATCGAATTGATCTGCGGCACAGGTGTCCGCGGGCTCGACATGGCCAGGCATCGCGTCGAACTCACCGACGGGCAGTCGCTGACAGCCGAGGCGGTCTTGTTGGCCACCGGCGCTCGCCCGCGGACGCTTGGGGTACCAGGTGCGCAGCTCGACGGCGTGCTCCAACTGCGGAGCGCAACTGACGCGTGGAAGTTGAATGATCGGCTGGCATCGGGCGGGCCGCTGGTCGTCGTCGGGGCGGGTTTCATCGGCCTGGAACTTGCGTCAGCCGCTCGAAGTGTCGGCGTCGAGGTGACGGTGGTCGAAACATTGGCTGCCCCGTTGGCAGCGGCCTTGGGACCAACGCTGTCCTCGTGGTTGCTGGACATGCATCGGACGCACGGTGTCGGCATGCATCTCGGCGTCGACGTCGAAGCTCTTGTCGGTCACGGCTCGGTCGAGGCCGTGGTCTTGACGGATGGTCGGCGGTTGCCGGCGCAGACGGTGGTCGTTGGCGTCGGAGTGGAAGCCGAAGTCGACCTAGCACGCCAGGCGGGGCTGCTCTGTTCAGACGGGATCGTCGTCGACGAGTATGGCCAAACCAGCGATCCGTGGGTCTTCGCCGCCGGAGACGTGGCGTGTCAGCCGCATCCGCACCTAGGGGCACCAGGCCGGATTGGGCACTGGGACAGCGCCTTGCGGCACGGCGCTGCGGTCGGCGCGACCATGGCGGGTCGACCGACGTCGCACTCTGCGGTGCCCTACCTTTGGTCTGAGCACTACGGCGGCGTATTGCAGAGCTACGGCCGTCACCGCGCTGGGGACGACGTCGTGATTCGCGGGTCAATGGGAAGTGACCGAGCCGTCGTGGTGTGGCTGAGGTCGGGGGTGCCCGTTGCAACGGTGGGCTTCGGAGCGCCGCGCGAAGTCAGAGCGATCAAGAGTCTGATCGAAGCCGGCGCGCCGGTAGAGGCGGCGATGGTCGCTGACCCGACCACAGATCTGAAGCAATTGGGCCGTGGAGTGCTCGCTCCCAGGCCCGGTGCACGGGCCATCTAGTCATCACCGAGGAGAGGACGCCGTGAGCGGGATTCGCGCGTTGGGTTACATCGTTGTTCGAGGTCCGGTCGAGGAGTGGGCGAGTTTCGCGACCGATGTGTTGGGTGCTCAGGTCGCGCGGCGTAGCGCTGATGAGGTTCGGCTGCGTACTGACGAGCGGTCGTGGCGTATCGCGGTTGAGTCGGGTCCGGTGGCCGGGCCGGATTCTTTGGTCGCGCTCGGTTTCGAGGTGGAGAGCGCGGGTGCGCTCAGTGAGCTGGCCGAGTCACTGACTGCACACGGCATTGATGTGCGCGTCGATGACGAGCTGGCGCGCCATCGTCAGGTGCGCAGTCTGATCGCGTTCGCCGACGGTGACGGCCATCAGCTCGAGGCCTATTACGGGCAGCAGATCGACCACAACCCGTTCGTCTCGCCCCGGGGCGTCGAGTTCGTGACCGGGGACTTGGGGGTGGGACACGCGTTCTTGTTCAGCGGCGCCCAGGACAAGGTTGTCGAGTTCTTCACCCAGCTGCTGGGGTTCCGGCTCAGCGACACCATCGACCTGGGTATCGCCGAGGGGGTCTTCCTGCATTGCAACCCGCGGCACCACTCGGTAGCAGTGGCCGAAATCCCGGATATTCCGGTCGGTTTCGGTCATCTGATGCTGGAAGTGGGAACTCTGGAGGCCGTCGGTCTGGCGCTCGACATCGCCACCGAACGTGGCGATCAGATCCAGATGAGCATGGGTCAGCACACCAATGACCGCGTGACCTCGTTCTACGTGACCACGCCGTCGGGATTCCAGATCGAGTACGGCTGGAACGGCCTGCTCATCGATGACGCCGAGTGGACCGTGGGCCACCACGTGGCATCAAGCACCTGGGGTCACAAGTTCAACGCACCATTCGTCGGCGTCGACGTCGAAGCCACCGCTTAACCATCCGCAACACCCAACTGAGGAGAAGAGACCATGCCAGAGTTCGAAGGAAAGACAGTGTTGATCACCGGATCGGGATCGATGGGGGGTATCGGCGCAGACTCAGCACAGCTATTCGCCGAAGAGGGCGCCGAAGTGTTGGTCACGGGACGCAACACCGAACGGGGCGAACAGGTGGTCAAGGCCATCGTCCATGCGGGGGGCACAGCTCGATTCCTGCTTGCGGACCTCTCCAATCTCGATGACGTAGCGCGATTGGCAGACGAAGCCGGCGACGTCGACGTTCTGGTGAACAACGCTGCCAGCTACACCGTCGGCCCCAGCCTGACGCTGACTCCTGACGACTTCAGTTTGATGTACGACTCCATGGTGCGGGCACCGTACTTCCTGGTGCAGAAGCTTGCGCCAAAGATGATTGCGCGCCGCTCGGGCAGCATCGTCAACGTAAGTAGCACTGCAGGTTCGGTCGCCATCCCGGGGGGAATGTCGCTGTACGGCTCGTGTAAGGCCGCGTTGGAAGCGCTGACCCGGTATTGGGCCGCAGACTTCGCCGAGAGCAACGTACGCGTAAATGCGGTCGCAGTCGGTCCGACCACCTCCGACAACGTAGTGGCGACCATGAGCACCTTGGGTCCCGGCATGCTCGACGCCATGGCGGCCTCGATTCCCATGGGCCGCTGGGCAACACCCAGGGAGATCTCCCAAGTCATTCTCTTCTTGGCTAGTGAACGATCCAGTTTCGCGACTGGTGGCGTATTTGCCAACGACGGTGGCAAGGTCGCCGTCTAGACAATTGGGGGAGACGATGTTTCTTCGATTTCTCTACACCTATGAGCAGGGTCCGCGCCGATGACGCCTGAACACGACGTTTCCCAGCTCGCCGGTGACGGCCCGGTGAGCTGGGAAACCAAGGGGCGCGTCCAGGTGATCCGACTGGGCAGCCCACCAGCGAATGCCATCGGTCGGACTCTCCTCGACGGCCTGTCCGGCGCCCTCGACGCCTTCGATGCCTCGTCGGCGAAGGTGCTGGTAGTCAGTTCGTCCATCCCGGGAGTCTTCGCAGCGGGTGCCGACCTCACCCAGATTGGGAACGGGGACCGCGCAGCGTTCGAGGCGTTTGGCGTCGCGTTTCGTGAGCCGCTGGAAAGACTTGCCGCGCATAGCCGTCCGTCGATTGCGGTTGTCGAGGGCCTCGCGCTTGGTGGCGGACTTGAACTGGCAATGGCGGCAACCTTTCGGATAGCCGGCGACAATGCGCTTTTCGTCATGCCCGAAGTCAAACTCGGGCTCATCCCGGGTGCCGGGGGAACACAACGCCTTCCGCGATTGGTTGGCCGCGGCAATGCACTGCGGCTGATGCTGCTGGGCAATGAAGTCTCGGCGACCGAGGCAGCCACGATGGGTCTGGTCGACCGAGTTACTCATCAAGGCGCTGCTCTCGACGCTGCCATGTCCCTGGCCGAGGAGCTGGCGGGACTGCCAGCAGCCGCGATGGCTGCAGTGATGAGATGCGTGGACGAGTCTGCTGATCTGAGCTTGTCGGCAGGTCTGGCGGCGGATGTGGTCCGCATCAACGATCTGTTCGATACCGCCGACGCCCGCGAAGGCATCTCGGCCTTCCTCCAGGGGCGCCCGCCGCGATACGCCTGACTACGTTGGCTGGCGATCGAATTCGTCGTGAAACCATCCGTTGGCAAGCGAGACGGCTGAGGCCGAGTGGATGAATTCCACTCGGCCTCAGCCAATCTGGTCTTGTTGGGCGACTCGTCAGACTTCGGGAGCTTCAGCAGAAACGGTGCCCATCGGGGCGGGCACAACGATCTCGAGTGCCTCCCAGTCGTCAGACATCCGCATCTCGTTGTGCACCGAACCTCCAGGGATGAAGATCACGGTGCCTGCCTCCATGCGGCGGATGTTGCCGTCCTCGAACCCCACCTCGGCCCAGCCCTTGATGATGTAGATCAACTGGGCACCACAGGTGTGGTAATGCCAGCCAGTTTCGGTGTTCACCGCCTGTTTTGCCGAGTAGCTGGTGACTCTCATGTAGCCGTTGGAGACCTCTTCGATACCGAAGTCCCGGTACTCGAAGAAATCTCTGCGGCCGGGCGGCCTCGCGGCATCTTCCTTGGCGGTAACGCGAAACTTCATGCCCGTCGGCGGGCTTTCGATTGTCTGTGTTGTCTCTGTCATCTCGGCTCCTCAGCCAGTTCCGGACTTCAAGCACTACGAGGACACTTGAGTCGTCGGCATTGGGATTGGGCAGCTCAGTTCAGCTGTGCAACCAACACTACGGGGCCGTCGTCGTCAGCCGGCAGTTGTTCCAGTGGTTGGAATCGCTTGCTTCCCGAACTGCCCGCCGGCGTTATGCTCGACGAAACTAGAACGTTCCCTCTAGCGGTGCGGTCGCTGCGGAGTTGAGTGGCGGACACATCTCCAACGGCGTCTACCTCCTGTCCGGAGCGTCGCTCCGCAAAATTTGATCGAAAGGACCTGGCCGCACTATGACGTTGTCGACTTCCTCTACCTCTGACGCGATCGAAAAGACCACGAGCCGGCACCTGGCGGTCGTGGCGACCGCTTATGGTGGACCCGAGGTGCTATCGGTCGTCGACGTTGAGGTGCCGCCACCCGGCCCGGGTGAGGTAACGATCGAGGTGCGCGCGGCTGGAGTAAACCCCGTCGACTCCAAGTTCTTCAGCGGGACAGGGCCTTTCGGCAATTCCCCGGACAACCTTCCGATGCGCGTGGGACTCGAGGTCGCCGGACTGATCACCGCGGTGGGTGCAGGCGCGGTCGGCCCGGCCGGCCCGCTGTCGGTCGGTGACGCGGTCATCGCGTATCCGGCCAGCGGCGGCTACGCCACTGCCATCACCCTGTCTGCAAACGTCGTTGTGCCGAAGCCCGCCGAGTTGTCCTGGGAGCAGGCAGCCGGCATGTTGCTCGTCGGCGCGACCGCGCTGCACGCCGTGGCTGTGATCAACGTCGGTCAAGGTGACACGGTGCTCGTACACGGCGGCTCTGGCGCGGTGGGCTTGCTTGCCGTACAGCTGTCAATCGCTGCCGGAGCGACGGTGGTGGCGACTGCCAGCGAGCGAAACCAGCAGCTCGTAGGAGATGTAGGGGCCGTCGCGTTGACCTATGGACCGGGCTTGCTCGACCGTGTGAGACAAGCCGCTCCGACGGGTATTAGTGCCGTCATCGATGCGGTCGGCACCGACGAAGCAATCGACGTATCGCTGAGCTTGGTACCGGACCGGAGTCGGATCGTGTCGATCGCCGCTCGGCATCGCGCCGACACCGGCATCAAGTTGATCGGTCACGGGGCCGATCTTGGGACGGAAATCCGTTCGAACGCTTGGCGTGACCTTCTTCCAATGGCCGCTTCGGGCGAACTGACGCTGTCTCCCGTCAAGACGTTCCCTCTGTCCGAAGCAGCGGAAGCCCATGTCCTCCTCGCCGACGGTCACCCCAACGGCAAGCTCGTACTGCTGCCGACAGAGTGAAGGCGCATCCGATGGGTCGTATCCAGTCCCATGCCTGGGGCTCAGAACCCATGCCGCGCAAGCCAATACCGGCGACAATCGATCTCCTCCGCGGCCGGTACCCCGGCAGACTCGCAAGTACCGGCGAAACCCCGTACACCAAACGCCATCCTCAAGAGAAAGACAGCCCGTCATGACACAGCGTCCGCTCAAGCTCGGTGTGCAACTGCTCGGCCGCAGTAGCGTCCCAGAGTTGGTCGAGGAGGCCCGTAGCGCCGCGGCCGCCGGCTTCGAAGTGATCCTGGTGCCCGACCACCTCGGCCTCGCTGGACCACTGGTAGCGCTTGTTGCGATCGCCCAAGCGGTCCCGAACGTCCAGGTCAGCAATCTCGTCCTCAACTCGTCGTTCTACCGCCCTGCGCTGCTAGCCCGCGACCTGGCCAGCGTCGACTCGGCCACCGGGGGCCGGTTGATCATCTCGCTGGGCACCGGATACGTCGAGGCGGAATTCGATGCGGCCGGAATCCCGTTCCCCAGCCCCGGAGCGCGGGTCAAGATCGTCGCCGAGATGATCAGCGAGCTCCGCCGGCTGCTGTCGGACCCCGGTCACATCCCCCCGCCGGTGCAGACCCCGCCGCCCATCATGGTCGCCGCCCAAGGCGACAAGATGCTGACCCTGGCCGCCCAGCAGGCCGACATCGTGGCGATCGCTTCCATGGGCAGCGAGGCCGACCTAGCCGGGCGGGTCGCCTTCGTCAAGGAAAAAGCCGCAGGCCGCTTCGATGACATCGAGCTGCAGTTCGCCTTCATTCAGGTCTCCATGGACGACCCCAGCGACCTGACGTTGCTGCGGATGCTCGCACCGCCGGACGCTCCCGAGGAGGAGCTCCGCAAACTGACCACCGTGCTCGACGGATCGGTCTCCGCGGCCGTCGAGCGCATTCAGCGCCTGCACGCCGAGCTGGGCATCAGCTACTTCACCTTCAGCAAGACTCCCGGCACGTCCTGGGCCACATTTGAAAAGCTGGTCGCCGCGCTCCGCTAACACGCACAGATGCGCATGGGACGAGCCGACGGGCAGGTCGCGCGACTCACTGGTACTCACGTGGCGCAGGTCGACGGCGGCGTTCTCCTCGCGGTCGTCATGGCCTGGATTCGCAAGTCACGACTGATTCGTCAGCTTCGTTGTTCTGGGGCGAGTTGGTGGTCGCCTCTTGCGGTCCGCCGCGCCGCCGTCGTTTTGGGCAGCGGCGGTATCGAGCGCACCACGTATCAGTCCGTATAGCGGGACCATCCGCGCTCGAAGGCGTTGAGCGTCATAGCTTGCGAGAATTGCCGCTCCCAGTGCGTAGCCGTTGGTCATCTCGGCTAGGTCGAGCGATAGAGCCGCGGGATCGCTAGCTCCCATACCCGCAGCTACGGGCTCGATGACGCTGGCTAGCGCCATCGCTGCCGCGTCGACGGATTGACGGGCGACGGTCAGTAGTTGCGTGTCGTCGTTTTGCTGAAGGGTCGCTACGAGTATCCGAAAGTAGTTCGCATTTCTTGCCATCAGTCTGGGTGCCTGTTCGAAGTACTTCCGCATCCGGTGCTCGGGATCCAGCCGAGTACCTACGGCATCTTCCAGTTCGGCGAAGAAGCGGCGTTTGGCACGGTCGAGCACGCTTGCCAAGATCGCCGACTTGGAACCAAAGTGGTGGTAGATCGATCCAACGGGGAGTGCCGAGGCCGCGCAGATTGCGGCGACTGATGTCGCGGCGTAGCCACGCTGACCAAACAGCCCCTCCGCAGCGTCGAGGATCGCCTCGGCCGAGCGTGCGATCCTCTCCGGCTCGGCGGAGGGGCGCCCCGTTGCTTCGTCTGGTCTCACAGCGATCCGAAGTCTCTCACAGCGCCCCGAGATCGAACTCGTCCAGTGGCAGTGAGCGAGCAATGCGTGCGGCCGTCGTCCGTACGGGGTCGATCAGGGCCTGGCCCGATCCAGCGTTGCCCGGGTACGCCACCGATACTGCAGCCACGGCACGCTCGCCAATTCGCACGGGTGCGGCGACACAATGCAATCCAGGGGCGGTCTCGGCGTGATCAAACGCGATCCCCTGGTTTCGTATGCGCGCCAGCTCGTGTCGGAGTGCATCGGCGTTGTTGATGGATGCCGCAGTCCGGGCCACCAGGCGGTGATCAAGATAGCGATTGACGGTGTCGGCTGACGCGTAGGCGAGTAGTGCCTTGCCAACGCCTGTCAGATGAGCTGGCAAGCGACCTCCGACTGTTGTCGGGATGATCAAGCTGGCGCTTAGTCGCTCCAAGTACAGAACGTCCTGCTTGCGGAGGACCGCGAAGTGAACGACTTGGCGCGTCTGGTGGTGCAGCATTTCGAGGTGAGGCAACGCGGCGCCACGGAGGGCCACCTCGAGAGAGCGTGATCCGTAGGAGAACATCGCGTCACCCACGCGATACTCGGTGCCGCCGCGTTCGACTGCGCCAAGTTCTACGAGCATGGCAAGGACTCGGTGAGTCGTGGACTTCGGTATGCCGCTGAGTCGGCTGATCTGGCTGAGCGAAAGCGTGCGGGACCCGTGGGTGAAAGCGCCCAATATCGCAAAGGCCTTGCTGAGGATCGATTCGGCGCGTAGTGCTGCGTCCGACACCGGGCTTGGCAAATCCTGCATGGTCGTCATTTGGCCCTCCTTCTAGAACGATCCCTCTAGTAGAGGACGTTACAACTCAGTGCGACTCGTCGCAAGGAGCAGCGCCGGAAGAGCGTGAATGGCCACGACCGCCCAACGGAACTAGGCAACTTTCAATGAGGCCGATCAGTGGCGAACGGGCAACCGTCTCGAACTTCCGTTCTGGTAGATAGAACGACCCCTCTAGACTGCTCGTTTCTTTCGTAGGTTACGACCCATTGGCGGTCAGCCGAAGGTCGAGACAGGAGAGGACACCATGAGCGGGGTTCGCGCATTGGGTTACATCGTTTTTCAGGGTCCGGTCGAGGAGTGGGCAAGCTTCGCGGCCGATGTGTTGGGTGCTCAGGTTGCGCGGCGTAGCGCTGATGAGGTTCGGCTGCGCACCGATGAGCGGTCGTGGCGTATCGCGGTTGAGTCTGGTCCGGCCGCTGGGCCGGGTTCGTTGGTCGCGCTCGGTTTCGAGGTGGAAAGCGCTGGTGCGCTCAGTGAGCTGACCGAGTCGCTGACTGCACAGGGGATTGATGTGCGCGTTGATGACGAGCTGGCTCGCCGTCGTCAGGTGCGCAGTCTCATCGTGTTTTCCGACGGTGACGGCCATCAGCTTGAGGCGTATTACGGGCAGGAGATCGATCACAACCCGTTCATCTCGCCTCGGGGCGTGGAGTTCGTCACCGGGGACTTGGGGGTGGGGCACGCGTTCTTGTTCAGCGGCGCGCCGGACAAGGTGGTCGAGTTCTTCACCCAGCGGTTGGGTTTCCGGCTCAGCGACACCATCGACCTCGGTATCGCCGAGGGGGTCTTCATGCATTGCAATCCCCGTCACCACTCGGTTGCGGTGGCCGAAATCCCCGGCGTTCCAGTGGGTTTGGGTCACCTGATGCTTGAAGTGGGATCTCTGGAGGCGGTCGGTCTGGCGCTCGATATCGCCACCGAACGTGGCGATCCGATCCAGATGAGCATCGGGCAGCACACCAATGACCGGGTGACGTCGTTCTACGTGACCACGCCGTCGGGATTCCAGATCGAATACGGCTGGAACGGCCTGCTCATCGATGACGCCGAGTGGACCGTGGGCCACCACATGGCGCCAAGCAGTTGGGGGCACAAGTTCAACGCACCATTCGCCGACGCCGACGCCACCGCCTGACCACCCGGAACAAGGAGAGAACTGTGTTCGATCTTTCTTCTGTAGATACCGAGGCCGGACTCTTGGATCCGAGGATCTACTCGGATGAGGATGTCTATCAGCTCGAACTCGAGCGGGTGTTCGGCCAGGCCTGGCTCTTCCTTGCTGCCGAGAGCCAGCTGCCCAAGCGGGGAAGTTTCATTCAGACCTACATGGGCGAGGACCCGGTTCTCGTCGTGCGCCAGGGCGATGGATCGGTCCGGGCGTTCTTGAACCAGTGCCGGCATCGGGGAATGCGCATCTGCCGAGCGGACCAGGGCACGGCAAAGACGTTCACCTGCACGTATCACGGCTGGGCGTATGACCTGGAGGGCAATCTGATCAATGTGCCCTATGAACAGCGTGGCTACCGCAACGAGCTCGACAAGTCACGGTGGGGAGCTTTGCGGGTTCCTCGAATCGCGCGATACAAGGGGCTCATCTTCGGCACGTGGTCGGCCGACATCCCCGATTTCATCGAGTATCTCGGCGACGCAAAGTACTTCCTGGATGCTGGACTGGACCGGTATCCGGACGGAATCGAGCTGAGCCCGGCCGGCTCGCGGTGGGTGGTCGACGCCAACTGGAAGTTCGCAGCCGAACAGTTCGCCAGCGATCAGTATCACGCCGAGATATCCCACGCTGGGGGCACATACGCGTTGGTCGACGATCCGCAGGTGGCCGCGGCCATGGTGTCCGGTGAGGGTAAGCCGGGTCGGCAGCAGGCGGCCAATGGGCACGGGACTGGAACATGGAAGTCTCCGGAGTTCACGCCAAGCCCTCTGGCCGGGCCGGCCGCGGCCGCATGGGAATTGGAGCAAAGCGCCGGCATCATCGAACGTCTCGGTGACAGCCGGTCCCTCGATCTCATCCTGCACATGACGGTGTTTCCGAATTTCTCGTGGCTGGGATCGTGGAACACGATGCGGGTGTGGCATCCGCGCGGCCCGGGCCAGATGGAGGTGTGGTCCTGGAGTTTCGTGCCGAAGGGCGCGCCGGCGGAGGTGCGCGAGGGCATCACGGCGATCAGCCAATTCGGGTTCAGCCCAGCCGGGGTCTTCGAGGGCGATGACGGGGAGAACTGGACAGAGCTGCAACAGGTGCTACGGGGGTGGAAGGCCCGACACAGCACGTTCAACGCTCAGATGGGTCTCGGACACGACGAATACGACGTCCCCGACTACCCCGGCCGCATCAGCGACACCTACAGCGAAACCGCCGCCCGAGGCTTTTACAC
>Ga0137412_10003371_pt1 | contig 12755 bp, 11 predicted proteins | sample CZODoug2_1_16fun_FD_122160 | JGI IMG/M metagenome (GOLD analysis project Ga0137412, IMG submission 122160) | Vadose zone soil fungal communities from Angelo Coast Range Reserve, California, USA - CZODoug2_1_16fungal (Hybrid Assembly) | ecosystem: Environmental > Terrestrial > Soil > Vadose zone...
CTGCTCACCCGCGGGCCGTACACCCCGCGTGGCTACTACCGGGCACCCGAGCAGAACGCGCGCGCGTTCACCGAGGACGGCTGGTATCGCAGCGGGGACATCTGCCGGCGCACCCCCGAGGGGAATCTGGTGGTGGAGGGCCGGGACAAGGACATGATCAACCGCGGTGGGGAGAAGATCTCGGCCGAGGAGGTGGAGGGCCTGATTCACCAGCTGGTCGCGGTCAGCGAGGTGGCCGTGGTGGCCATGCCCGACCGGGAGCTCGGCGAACGCGTCTGCGCGTATGTGGTGCCCCGGCCCGGCGTCGCGGTCGAACTGTCGCAGCTGCGCGCCGCGCTGGACGGGCACGGCGTCGCTCGGTTCAAATGGCCCGAGCGATTGGTGCTGGTCGAGGAGTTGCCGGTGACCAAGGTGGGCAAGCTGGACAAGAAGGCGCTGCGCGCGGACATCGCACGCCGCCAAATGGAGGAGTAAACCTGATGGTCCGTCAGGACCCGGTGGTTACCGTGCCCTGGATGCGGGCCGGCACCGATCTGGTGGTCGGCGCGGTGCAGGTCCTGTCCGACGCGGAACTGCGCGAGCCCAGTGCGCTGCCCGATTGGACCCGGGCGCACGTGGTGGCGCACCTGTCCCGCAACGCTGAGGCCCTGGTCCGGTTGGTGCACTGGGCGGCCACCGGCGAGGTCACCCCCATGTACCCGAGCCTGGAGTCCCGCACCGCGGACATCGAGGCCACCGCGCAGCAACCGCCCGCTGTGCTGCGGCAGGAGCTGAGCGCCACCGCCGCCCTGCTGGACCAACGACTGTCCGCGTTGGACGAGGCCGGGTGGGCGGGCACGGTGCGCAGTGCGCTGGGCCGGGAGCTGACCGCGGCGGGGACCCCGTGGATGCGCATCCGGGAGGTGTGGCTGCACGCGGTCGACCTGGACGCGGGCATCGGCACCGCGGTGTTCCCCAGTGCCCTGTTGGTGGAGTTGTTGGACGACGTCGTCGGGGTGGTCGGCGCCAAGCCGGATTGCCCGGCGGTGCTGATGCACGCCACCGATTCCGACGACCGGTGGACGCTCGGACCGGACCGGGCCCGCATCGAGGTGGACGGCACCCTGGCCGACCTGACCGGCTGGGTCAGTGGCCGGACGTCGGCGGGTCTGCGGACAGCGGAGGAGTTGCCGACGTTGCCGCCCTGGATCTGACGCCCGCGAGGTGCCGGCCCAGCCGTCGACCCAGCGCCATGATGGTGAAGGTCGGCGGCACACCCCAGGCGCAGGGCAGCACGGAGGCGTCGCAGACGTGCAGGCCGTCGATCTCGGTGGCCAGGTCCGCGTCGACCACCGCGCCGATGCGCGCAGTGCCACCCGGGTGGACCGCGACCCGCAGGGTGGCGTGGATGGATCTTGCGCCGGCCCCGTCCAGCAACTCCCGGGCCGACGCGGTGCCCGCGCGCAGCCGGTCCCGGTCGACGCCGGCCAATGGCTTGTGGGCCACTCCGCGATCCGAGACGGTGCCGGAGAGTTCGTCGCGCACCTTCACCATCACCGACAACGTGTGCCGGTACTGCCGCAGCCGATCCACCCGGCCCGCGGCCAGGGTGAGGGCCTCGTGCAACCAGCGCGGCCGGCACAGGTCGGTGAGCATCCAGCCCTCGGCCTGGTGGTGCACCGCGCTGCACATCGGTGGTTCGAAGCCGGCATCCAGGGAATCCAGCACGCCGTTGATGGCCACCACCGGGTCGTAGAACCAGTCCTGCCCGGCGCGCTCCAGGCCCACCGCGCGCAGCAGTGGTGGGGTACCCAGTGCCCCGGCAGACACGATCACCGTGTCCGCGCGCAGCTGCTCGCCGCCGGCCAGCGCGACGCCCTCCACCTTTCCCTGACGTACCATCAGGTGGTCGACCAGCGCGCCGGTGCGCACCGTGGCGCCGGCCGCCACCGCGTCGTCCAGGAACCGTCGGGCGGTCCACCGGGCCGCGCCGTAGCCACCCGGCCCGGTGGCGCGCAACGCCTCGGCATCCACGAACTTGGAGACCGACTGCCAGTCATGGCCGAGTTTTCGGGCCGCCTCGGCCAGGATCCGCGCCCGTGGCCCGATCAGGTCATCCGGCAGTGGGGCGGGGGAGAGCTCCGCCCGTAGCGCATCCGCGTCGGCCCGCAGGTCCACCCCGAACGGGTCGAGCAGGTGGTAGGGCGGCTCCCACGCGGTGGCGAAGAAATACATCGAGGACCCGCCCAGGGTGACCCCGCGCAGCACGGCGACCGGCGTCCGCGGTGCGCCGGGCAACGACATCGATCGCCCCGGCCACCACAGTTCCCGCAGAGCCTGCGACACCTTCCCGGACGGCGGGTTGCGCCCACCGCGCTCCAGCACCAGGACCCGGGCGCCGGACCGGGCCAGCTCCCGGGCAACCCCGGCGCCGCCCGGCCCCGACCCGACCACAAGCACATCGGCGTGCATGTGGCCCATTGTGGTCCTACAGGTCCCGCAGGACGTCGTTCCCGGCGCGCAGTCGGCACAGCTGCGGGATCAGGTCGTTCAGGAACAACTCGTTGACCTGGCCGAGCTCGTCGATGGTGATGCCCTGCTTCATCAGCACCTCGAGGTACTGGAAGGCGTTCTTGACGCCGTACCCGACGTAGTGGGCGCCGACCAGCTTGCGGGAGTCGCCGTCGAAGACGATCTTGAAGAACCCGGACAGCTCCGGGCGCACCATTGCGATGAACATCGAGCCGTCGCCGGCCGGCAGGGCGAAGTCCTCGGGCGGGATGCCGTCGACCGGCATCTTGATGACCACCACGTTGTCGTACTTCGCCCGGGCCTCCTTCTCCGACAACCCCATCCAGACCACCTCGTAGGTGGAGTGCAGGAAGTCGGCGAAGTCCGTGTAGTCCCACTCGAAGTGCTCGCCCATGATGTTGCGGGCCGCCACCGTGCCGGTCTTGCGGGCCTTGAACATTTCCAGCGGCGGACCGATCAGGTCGCCGACGGCGTAGACGCCCTTCACCGAGGTCTCGCAGGTCCAGTCGACCGTGATGTTCCCCCGCTCGTCGGTCTCCACGCCGAGGGCGTCGACGAACGGCTGGGACAGCGGCTTCTCGCCGGTGGCGATGAACACGAAGTCGGCCTCGACGTGGGCCTCACCACCGTCGGCGGTCCGGTAGCGCACGCCGGACACCATCTTCCCGTCGCCGGTCACCTCGAGGGGCTCGATGCCGGTGATGATGTCGATGCCGCGGGTCTTCATGCCGTCCACGACGAAGTTGCGCAGGTCGTCGTCCACGTGGTGCAGGCTGTTCGAGCTCATCAGGCCGCTGCGGGTGAGGATCGTGGTGGGGATCCCGGCGGCGTTGAAGAAGGAGCCGTACTCGATGGCGATCTTGGACCCACCGATGATCACGCATTTGCTGGGCTCGTAGTCCAGGTCGGAGATGATCGTGGCGAAGTCGTAGACGCCCTTCTGGTCCAGGCCGGGGACGTCCGGTAGCTGGGTGCGCGCGCCGGTGGCCAGCACGATGGACCGGGTCTTGTACTGCACGCCGGCGACCTCGACGGTGTTCTTGTCGATGACGGTGGCCGCCGTGTTGAGGATGTACTCGACGTTGAGTTGGTCCTTGGTCTGCAGGTTCATCAGCGCGTGCGCGAGGCCGCGGCCGCTGATGAACAGGTCGCGCACCTCCAGGATGGAGACCTTGCGGTCGGTCCATTCCTTGTCGTACCAGAGCTTGCCCGCCATGATCCGGCTGAGGTCGAGCTCGCGGGCGGCGTCGGAGAAGACGTGGTGCGGCACGCACGCCTCGTGCGGGCAGGATCCGCCGAGGAAGGGCCACTTGTCCACGATCAGCGGGCGGCCGCCGCGGGCCTTCAGGAACGCGCCGCAGAATCGACCGGCGGCGCCGCCGCCGATGATGATCGCGTCGAACTCGCTGGTGTCGTCCCGGTTGATGTTGTAGATGGGTTCGTCCAGGTGCGGGGATTCGCCGGTCTCGACGATGCCCTCGATGAGGTCCGCCCACTCGTGCAGGCTGGGCTTGAGGGGGGTACCGAACACGTCCATGTCGAGGCCTCTCGTCCGCCGGGTGCTGCGTCCAGCGTCGGCCATCGCGGGTGATCAGTAAAGTTCAGGTTCCTGATCGCTACGTTGAGTTTTACTGATCATCGGGGATGCCGGTGCGTCGAGCCGGTTCCCGCAGGTGCGCACGACACAGCTCACGGAAGGCCAACGCGCGACGGGTGGCCCGGGCCCAGGACACCGCGGCCACCTGGACGGCCACCGGCTCGACCCGGTCGGCGATTTCCCGCACCGCGATTTCATGGCCGGCGTAGGTGATCGGGAACACCGGACGTTGCAGCAGGACGGTGTAACCGCGCCCGGAGGCGACCAGCGCGCGCACCCCGTCCACGCTGATCGCGCTGCCGACCACCCGCGGGGTGATGCCCCGTTCGGCGAACAGGCTGCGGAAGTACTCCTGACCGGGCGGCATGTCCAGCATGATCATCGGTTCGGCGGCGAGTTGGGCCAACCGGATGCGTCGACGCGCAGTCAACGGGTGGTGAGCCGCCAACTCGACGTGCGGGCGTACCCGGTAGAGCTCGGTGCACTCCAGGTTTGGCTCCAAGCCGATGTCATACATCACTGCGAGCTCGCAGGTGCCGTCGTGCAACCAGGCCTGCAACTGGGCGATGGAACCCTCGACGAAGCGGATCTGGACCCCCGGGTGCGCGGTGGCCACCACGTCCAGCGCGGTCGGCATCACGTACGGCGACAGCGTGGGAAAGCAGCCCACGGTCAGCTCCCCGGACAGCGCCTGGCCCAACCCGCGGGCGTTGGCCTGCAGCTCCTCTGCCCGGGCCAGCAACGGTCGGGCGTCGGCCAGCACCTGACGACCCGCCGCGGTCAGCTGCAGCGGCTTGGCCTTCTGGCGCAGGAACAGCTGCACCTGCAGCGCCCGCTCCAACTGGCCGATCGCCAACGAGATCGCCGACGGGGACACCTGCCACCGCGCCGCCGCCGCCCCCATGGTCTGCAACTCGACCACGGCGACGAAGTACTCCAGCTGGCGCAGCGATACCCGCAGCAGCGTGGACATGGCAGGAACGTAACGGACCCGGGCAACCGCTCCTGCGGCGGAACGGCTGATCAGCGCCCATCGAAGAAGGCATCGTGCCGCGCCGGGTCGGCGGGCAGATCACGGAAGTCCGCGATCCGTCCGTCCGGCGCGAACACGATCAGGTGCACCTCGTCGATGTCCAGGGTGCGGCCGTCGCTCACCCGGGTAGCGGTCTCCCGCACATGCACCACCCCGTACTCGTCGTCGGCGTAGACGTGGTGCAGGTCGAAGACCTGGCTGCCGCCGGTGAGTTGGTAGGACGCAGTGAGGGCGGCGACGATCTCCTCGTGCCCCTTGTGGTGCCCGGTCATCGGACCATCGCCACCGACGTGGAAGACCGCGTCGGGGGCAAACGAATCCAGTACAGCGGCCAGGTCGCCGCTGCTGTAGGCGGCGTAGGCGGCGCGGACCCCGGCGGCGTTGGCGTGCTCGGTCATGGCGAATCCTCCTTGGTAGGGCAATTGACGGTGCGTCATGGCTCAAGCCTGGTACCGCGGAGGTGCTCGGGCCAATTCCCTACGAGGTCATGATTCTGCCGATTCCTCGGCCAGTTCGGCGTGCCGCGCACGCAGCACCGCCTCGGTGTGCGGGTCGGCCGGGAAGAATGACTCGATGGCCAACTCCGACACGGTGATGTCCAGCGGGGTGCCGAAGGTGGCGAGGGTGCTGAACATCGACAACTCGCCGTCCTCCGGCCGCAGGCCGCGCAGGCGCAGCGGGAGCACCACGCCGATCGGCTCGTCGTCGATCGGTTCGCCCTCGGCCACCGGATAGCCGCTGACCTCGGCGTACAGCGCGGTGAGCGAGTCGTCCGGTGCGTTGTGCACCGCCCGGACCAACTGGCCCAGCAGGTGTCGGCGGTACTCGGACAGATTGATCACCCGGCGGGCTAATCCGTTCGGATGCAGGCCCACCCGCAGTGTGTTCAACGGCGGGGTCAGCAGCTCCGGGTCGCATCCCTCGATCAGGATCGCCACGCTGCGGTTGGCCGCCACCAATTCGAAGTGACGGTTCATCACCAATGCTGGGTACGGCTCGTGCGCACGTAGCAATTGCGCCAATGCGTCCTGCACGGTCCGCATGCCCGGCGCGTCCAACGGACTCTCCCGGAAGCTGGGGGCGAACCCGGCGGCGAGCAGCAGCCGGTTGCGTTCGCGCAGTGGCACGTCCAGGTGCTCGGCCAGATGCAGCACCATCTCCCGACTGGCCTTGGCCCGGCCGGTCTCCACGAAGCTCAGGTGTCGGGTGGACACGCCGGCGTTGGAGGCCAGGGCGAGTTGGGAGAGCCGGCGGCGCCGCCGCCAGTCCTGCAGCAACGGACCGAATTCGGGCCCCGAGGGGCGGCGCGCGTGCGCAGTCTCGACCACGCGCCCTGACGCTACGCCGGCCGCGTCATCGGATCGATTACCCGGCAGGTAACGGCCGGCTCCGGCCCACCAACGCGGTGGCCACGGCGGTGGTCAGTGGTACCGCGAGCACCAGCCCGATGGAGCCGACCAGGGTGCGGGCGATCTCCTCGGCCAAGGGCTCGGAGGTGAGCACCCCACCCAGCGGGGCGTGCGCGATGTTGATCAGCAGCAGCACCGGCAGCGCGGTGCCCGCGTAGGCGAAGACCAGGGTGTACACGGTCGAGGCGATGTGGTCGCGCCCGATGCGCATGCCGGAGGCGAACAGCTGGGCGCGGGACTGCGTCGGGTCGGTCTCGTGCAGCTCCCACACCGCCGAGGCCTGGGTCACGGTCACGTCGTTGAGCACCCCCAACGAGGCGATCACAATGCCGCACAGCAGCAGCCCGGACAGTTGGATCTGCCCGGCGAACGCGGACAGATATTGGTCGTCCTCACTGCCCAACCCGGACAGGTGGAAACCGGAGACGGCCACGGACCCGAGCAACGCCGTCGTGGCCAACCCGAGCAGGGTGCCCAGCAGGGCGGTGGTGGTGCGCACCGAGACGCCGTGCGCGACATAGAGCACCACGAACATGATCGCCGCGCCGCCGACCACGCCGACGGCCAGCGCAGAGCGCCCGTCCAGCAGCGCGGGCAGAATAAACTTCGTGAGCACCAGCGCGGAGATGCCGAGGCCGGCCAACGCGGCCAGCCCGCGCAGCCGGGCCACCGCGACCACCAGCACCGCGAACAGCACGCCCAACCAGATCATCGGCGTGGTGCGGGCGAAGTCGGCGAACGCGTAGCTGTCCGCGGGCGCGATGCCCCCACCGTCGGCCACCTTGGAGACCAGCAGTTCATCACCGGCGTGCACGCCCGTGCGATAGATCTCCGGCTGCACCAGCACGGTGGCTTCCTGGCCGGCGTCGGCGCCGTGCTGGATGCGGACCACGACCTTGCCGCAGCGCACCTGCGTGGGCTTCCCGCCCGGGCCGATGGTGCTGCCGGTGCCTTCGCAGTCGTACGGCGCCACGCTCAACGCCGTGGCGTGCACCAGGCGGGCGGGTTGTTCGTCGGGGGACAGCGGCAGGGCGGCCCGGGGACCATGCGGCCACATCACGATCATCGCGATCACCGTGATGGCGGCCAGTGCGCCGACCACCGCGGTCAACCATGCGACCAGGCGCCGATCTGCCCGGATGCCCGGTCGTCCGCGGCTGTGTCCATGCCCGTGTCCGTGGCCGTGCCCGGGGGGATTCCCGGGTCCGGGCGAACGGCGGTGACCCGAACCCATGGATGCCTCCAAGCGTTAACCGCGACCCGCGCGCCGGGGGCTGGTGCGAACGGTTTCGTAATGATAATCGTTGTCAAAGAGTGCGCGGCCTCCCGCCCGGCCGCGGCGGAATGGAGCAGCAGGTGAACTCTCGGTGGCACTGGGCCCGACGCCTCGGGTCCTGGTCGGCGGTCGGCGCGCTGCTGCTGGCCGGCCTCGGTGCCGCGCCCGCGGGAGCGGACGCAACCAACCCCGCGACCGCGCAGGTGGACCCGTCCGGCGAGCCGCAGCTCGCCGCGCTGTCCGAGCACACCACCTACACGTTGTCGCCGCAGTTGGCCGCGCTGCTTGGCACCGACCGGCTGAGCCCGGAAGGTCTGGCGAAACTGCGTGCCGCCGCCCGCCCGGAACTGGCCGGGGAGAAGACCCCGCCGATCGGCACCACGCTGCTCTGGCCGGCCCTGGACATCGTCAAGGGCATCCCGCCGGGCATCTACCTGAAGCCCTACACGTTGCGCGGCATCGGCGACAAGATCGAGGTCTGGGTGGCCTCGGGGTGCGACGCGACCTCGTGCGGCACCGCGTTCCCCGCCGGTGACTGTCGGGACCGGGATGTGCCCGGCTCCACCACGATCACCGACGACCAGGTGAAGTACCTGATCGGCATCTTCGACGGGACCATCTACCCGAAGGAGACCGCGGCGTTCTCCACGCCGCCGGACCACAACGGCAGCGCCACCATCCCCGGCCTGGTCCCGTTGGGCCTCGACTTCTCCGGCAACGGGGAGCACACGGTCACGCTGGTGGACAACGTCCGGGACGAGAACTTCTACGACTTCCCGAAGAACCAGACCTACATCGCGGGTTTCTTCGCCCCGGTCTTCAACCAACTCACCGACCGCAACGTGATGACCATCGATGCCTTCGACTGGCTGCACCGCACCGGCGCCCACCCCCTGGACGCGCCGAACGACGACCCGTGTAAGTCGCGGCCGGGTCGACCGTTCACCTACGAGGCGGTGTTCGGTCATGAATGGCAGCACCTGCTCGAGTCCTACCAGGACCCGGCCGAGTTCACCTGGGTGAACGAGGGCCTGTCCATGTTCGCCGAGGCGCTGGACAAGTTCACCGACGTCCGGCCCCGGGTCAACGAGGCCAACGGGCAGTCCCAGATGCTGTGCTTCCAGGGGTTCGGCCCCGTGAAGGGCAAGTCCAACCACAACCCGCGTCCGTGCGGCGGACCGCAGAACTCGTTGACGATCTGGGGGGACGAGGAGTCCGTCAACCCCGACTCGATCCTCGCCGATTACGGCAACGCCTGGTCGTTCATGCTTTACCTCTACGACCATTACGGGCTGCAATTCATGTCCGACCTGCACCGCGACGGGACGCACCAGGGGCTGGCCAGTGTTCAGTTCCTGCTCGACAAGCACGCCAACGGGACCAAGGTCGCCGACCTGCTGCACAACTTCCAGTTGGGCAACCTGCTGGGCGGCTTCCTTGACCACCGGGGCAACAACGTCGCCACGGTGTCCGGCATCGCGCGGGACAAGGTGGTCAGCAAGGACATCGACGCCACGCTGAACCTCGCCGACGACAGCTGCTACGCGCTGCCCGGCGCGGCACCCAACGGCGCCGACTACGTGCGACTGCGCGACAGCGCCGGCAAGTACCTGGCCGGGGCGCAACTGCGCTCGCTGTCGTTCACCGGGGACAAGACGACGATCGTGACCAAGGCCGCCGGCTCCGACCAGCCGTTGACCCTCGGCGGGGACCAGGGCGGCGGTGCCGCGGCCGCGGTTGAGGGTTGGTACATCAGCCTGGTCGGCATGGACCCCACGGGCCACCGAGCGCTGGTGCTCTCCCACCCCGGATTCTCCTGGGACCTCTCGGCCAAGGAGCTGAAGCGGTTCGCGCGGTACTCCGAGGTGGTCGCGGTGGTGGCGCATGACGACACCGCGGACTCCACCGACGACACCAGCGGCGGCGAGGCCTACGCGCACTACGCGCTGAAGGTCAACGGCGACGACCAGCCCGGCGGGTAGCCCTGGCACGATTGTGTCTGCGCCGGACCGGGTACCGGAGGTGACAATCGTTCCCCACCAACGAGGTACTTGATGACTGTGCTGGCAACCGGCCAGTTCACCGACGCCCGGGACTGGGCGCGTGGTGACGGGCTGCAGATTGTCATGGTCGTGCTCGGGGTGATCCTGCTCTCCCGTGCGGTCGGCGCAATCGGGCGGCTGATCACCGGCCGTATTGACTCGGAGACCGCCCAGGACGAGGCCGACACCGTCACTCGGTCCGAGCGCATGCGGCATCGGCACTCGGTGGCCCAGGTACTGACCTGGCTGGCCAACGTGCTGCTGGTCAGCATCGCCGTGGTTCGGGTGGTCAACCTGCTCGGTTTCGCCGTCTCCGGTCTGGTCGCCCCGGCCGCGGTGCTCGGCGTGGCGCTCGGCTTCGGCGCCCAACGCATCGTGCAGGACCTGCTGGCGGGCTTCTTCATCATCACCGAGCGCCAGTACGGCTTCGGCGACGTGATCCGCATTGCGGCGCTGGGCGACGTCAAGGGCGTGGAAGGCACCGTGGAGGAGATCTCGCTGCGCATCACCCGGATGCGCTCGGTGGACGGAGAGGTGATCATCGTCCCGAACGGGCAGATCGTGCAGGTCACCAACCTTTCCCGGGACTGGGCGCGGGCCGTGGTGGACATCCCGTTGCTGCCGTCCACCGACATCGCCGAGGTCAACCGGATCCTGCAGGAGGTGACCGCGGCCGCGTGGGAGGACGAGCGGCTGCGGCAGCTGATGTACGACAAGCCCTCGGTCACCGGTGTGGAGCGCATCGACGTGCGGCAGGTGACCGTGCGGATCGTCGCGCGCACCGTGCCGGACAAGCACTTTGAGGTGCAACGGGCGCTGCGCGCCCGGGTGATTACCGCGTTCCGCAAGAACGGCATCACGCTGCCCTCGGAAGCTGTGCTGTTGCCGAGCCCAACGGCGGCGAACTCATGAGGCGGCTGCCCCGCACGGTGCTCGGGGGGCGCGCCCGGACATCCACGGTGTTGCTGCTTGTGGCCTTCCTCGGCGTGCTCACACTGTGGGTGTCGGTGCGTCCGAGCACCCAGGAGGTCGTGGTCCGACAGACCCGGACCATCACCACGCAGGACACCGAGCTGCCGCGCCGGGCACCCGTGACCGCGGCTACCCGTCGGCCCACCCCCACCCCGACCCCGCTTGCTACCGCCAATAACGGCAAAGCCTCTTCGGCGCCGGGCACGGTCCCGGCTCCGCTGCCGGTGGCGCCGCCGCCCGACGCCACGCCGGGGCAGTCGCCCGCGCCCACAGGTTCGCTGTCCCAGATCCTGCCGCCCGGGCAGGCCACGCCCGCCCCGCCGTCGCCGCCGACGGATGCCGCCGCGCCGCCGGACACCGCGCCCCCGACCTACCCCTAGCGCGCGCGGCTGGAGGCTCCGTCGGACTAAAGGCTCTGTCGGACTAGAGGACGTGGTCGAAGAACCGGCCGAGCGCCGCTCGGCCGTACTCCTCGACGGCACGCCTCCCGGCCTCTGGCGTCTCCACGCCGGGCGGGAGGTGCGGGGCCCACGCCGCGGTCAACTCGGCGTCGACCTCGACGTGAAACTGCAGACCCCAGACCTGCTCGCCGAACCGGAAGGCCTGGTGCGGGTAGTGCGTGGAGCGGGCCAACAGCGTGGCGCCGACCGGCAGGTCGAAGGTGTCGTGGTGCCAGTGCAGCACCGGCGCCATCGCGCCCGCAGGCCCCAGCATCGGGTCGTCCGCGAGCACCTCGACCTCGCCCAGCCCGACCTCGTACACCGGCCCCCGGTACACCCGGGCGCCCAGCGCCGCGGCCAACAGTTGCGCACCCAGGCACACCCCGAGCACGGGGATGCCGCGGTCCACCGCGGCCGCCAGCAATGCCCGCTCGCCGGGCAGATTCGGGTGGTCGGTGTCGTCGAGGGCGCCCATCGGGCCGCCCATCACGACCAGCCCGTCGATGTCCGCAGCGTTCGGTAACCCACCGCCGTTCGGGATCACCCGCACGTCCACCGTGATGCCCCGTTGGGCGGCCAGCGTGCCGATCAGCGCGGCGGGTTCGTGGTGCACGTGTTGGATGACAGCCCAGCTCGGCATGCCGGCATCCTGCCGGCCGGGGGCAAACAGTTACGGTGGCGCGCGTGACGCAGACCGGAATCCGCGCCGATCTGGCCCGGGTGATCGCCAACCGCGGGCTTGACCTGCTCGGGCCGTGGTTGGGCCCCGAACAGGTCAAGCAGGACGTGCTCGCCGTGCTCTACGCCGGCCGCCACCTGTTGCTGGAGGGCCCGGTGGGCTCCGGCAAAACGTTGATGGCCTCGCTGATCGCCCGCGCGCTGCCGGACATCGAACTGGCCGCCTGCGACTTCGGCTGCCTGCCTGATCAACCCGTCTGCCCGCAGTGCGTGGCGGGCAACGTTGCCACCCGGGTGGTGCCCGGCGTGCAGCGCATGGTGCGGGTGCAGGGCTCCCCGGATCTGCTGCCCGAAGACCTGGTCGGCGACTTGGACCCGGCCGCCGCACTGCGCTTCGGGGCGTTGGACACCCGGGCCCTGCGACCGGGCCGGTTGCTGCGCGCGCATCGGCGGATCTGTTTCCTGGACGAGGTGAACCGGCTGTCCGAGCGGCTGCAGAACCTGCTGCTGGAGTTGCTCGAAGAGGGCGCGATGACCATTGGCGGCTACGACCACCGCTTCGTGGTGGACACCGTGGTGGTGGCCACCATGAACCCGGCCGAGTACGTCGGCACCGAGCGGTTGTCCGAGGCCTTGTCCGACCGGTTCGAGCGGGTGCGCCTGGACTACCCGAAACCCGAGGACGAGGTGCGCATCCTGCGCGAGCGGGTCACCCTGACGATGCCTCAGTTCGATCGGGCACCGGCCGCCGCGGCCGAGGCCGTGGTGTCGTTCGCCAACCAGTTGCGCGGCGAGGC
>Ga0137412_10003372_pt1 | contig 12753 bp, 13 predicted proteins | sample CZODoug2_1_16fun_FD_122160 | JGI IMG/M metagenome (GOLD analysis project Ga0137412, IMG submission 122160) | Vadose zone soil fungal communities from Angelo Coast Range Reserve, California, USA - CZODoug2_1_16fungal (Hybrid Assembly) | ecosystem: Environmental > Terrestrial > Soil > Vadose zone...
CTGAAGTCGCTGCGGGAGAAGTCCGACCTGTCGGGAAACGACTTCCTGCCGCTCGTCATCAAACTCGACGACCTCTTGACGCACCTTCAGTCCGTCGGAGAGCTGGTGTCGCGACTGTCGCGCCTGCAGCCTATGGCGCTCGAGGTCCCGCACACGACCACCGATGTGATCGTGGGCGGCACACATTCAATCGATCGATCCGACGGTCTGATAAGCGCGTTGCAGCAGCTTGCGGAACGCGTTGCAAAGGAGCACAAGAAGGAGGCGGCTCTCCAATGCGTCGGCTTCGACGCGGTGCCGGAACAGTACCGCCGCATCGTCAAGGATGTCTCGATCCAAGCGGTTCGCAACGCCGTCGTGCACGGCATCGAAGCGCCGTCCGTCAGACTGGCGGCTGGAAAGCTGGCACAGGGTCAGGTGCGGCTCACGTTCCAATCATTGGGCGACGGCGGTTATAAATTCTCGGTCGAGGACGACGGCCAGGGGCTGGCCACCGAGCGCATCAAGCAAGTCGCGCTCGAAAGGGGATTCGTCACGCCGGAACAGGCGGACGGCCTGGACGCGAAGCAGATCTATTCACTGCTGTTCAAGGCCGGGTTTTCCACCGTCGAGAATGCCACCAAGGATGCGGGGCGCGGCGTGGGAATGAACTTGGTCGCCGATCTCATGCACGAGGTCGGAGGCCGGGTGGGTGTCGCCACGGCGCGTGGCCGATTTACACGCCTTACCGTAACGCTGCCGCCCCAACCGAAGCGCGCGGACGACACGGCGGCAGCCTAGTGCAAAGCAACGAGTCGAGAACGATGAAACTCATGATTGTGGACGATTCGAACATCATCCGCCGCCGCATCGAGCGATCGCAGCAAATCGATCGGCTGGAAGTGGTCGGCGCGGCGAGCAACGGGCGCGAGGCAGTGGAATTGTTCCGTCGCACGAGCCCGGACGTGGTGACCATGGACCTGACCATGCCCGAGATGGACGGCATCGAATGCGTTCAAGAATTGGTGGCTCTCAATCCGAATGTCCTCATCCTGGTGGTATCGGCGCTCGCCGACAAGGCCACCGCGGTCGAAGCCATCGAGAAGGGCGCGAATGGATTTCTTTGCAAGCCGTTCAGCGATCGACAACTCAATGAAGCGCTCGAAGAGCTGTTGTCGGAGGCATGACATGTTGAAAGAAGAGGAAATTCGCACTTTCATCGAGGGCACGACGAACTATTTCGAAACGTCCGCACAACAGGCGGCCAGCGTCGGATCGCCGTATCTGGTCACGGACGGCAAACCCGGGGCCTATGAATACACCGGTGTGATCGGCATATCGGGAGCGCGCAGGGGCATCGTCTATTTCACGGCGCCCCGCGGCATGCTGACCGTGCTGCTGATGCGCATGCAGGAAACCGATTCCAGCGATGAGAACATCAAGGATCTCGTCGGCGAAGTGGCCAATACGATTTCCGGCAACGCACGCCGCGATTTCGGCAAGAATTTCGTGATTTCGGTCCCGACGGTGATTGCGCACGATCCGGACAAGGTGACCGCGCCGCACGCGCGCGCTTACGTCATTCCCATCAATTGGCGTACGCATTCGGCCAAGCTCGTCGTCTGCCTGGAGTGACAGGCGAAGCCGTTCGTCAGGGCTGCAGTCGGGTGGCCGACCAGCCTACCGCGTCAGCGGCCCCTCGCCGCTGATCCGGAGCACGTGTCCAGCGCGCGCGATCATGAATGCGGAACTCGCCTTCCACCCACAGTTCCACGGCGTCCACGCAAAGGCGATATCCGCCCCAGTTGGGCGGCCGCGGGACCGGAACGGCGGCCTCGTCGGGTTCTGCGGTTCCAGGCCCGCCGTAATGAATGCCGAAACGACGCGCGGCCGCAGCCACGGCTGCGACGAGAACGGTACGCGACGGCACAGGCTCGCTCTGCCGGCTGGCCCAGGCGCCGAGCCGGCTCTGCCACGGACGACTAGCAAAGTACGCATCGTTGTCGGCATCCGACAGCCGCTCGACTCGGCCTTCAGCGCGAACCTGCCGATGGCGGTTATCCCAGTGAAACACGACGGCAGCCTGCGGATTCGCTTCCAGCTCGATGCCTTTGCGCGATTGATAGTTGGTATAAAAAGTGATGAACCCGGCATCCGCAGCGATATCCTTGCACAGGACCACCCGGGCCGAAGGCTGACCGCGGCCGTTCACCGTCGCCAATACCATGGCATTCGGGTTCGGCTGTGCGGCGTCGATCCGAGCCTGCGCCAGCCAGTTTGCCACTACCTGCAAGGGATTGGCCGGCAATGGCTCGGGAAGGGTTTCGATCCACGGTTTCGTCGTAATCGCGCTCATTAGGCGATGGTATCCGTGCCGTTGCGCTTGCGATAGCGGTGTGCGGCCAGTAAAAGGGGAACCGGCACAAAACGAGATTCGATACATGACTTTGGACGAACTGCGAACCGCATTGACCGAACTCGACGAGCAGTTGCTCGATCTAGTCGCGCGCCGTCAGGCTCTCAGCGAGAAGGTGGCATCCGTCAAACGGTCTACCGGGCGCGCCACGCGCGACTTCGCGCGGGAGCGCGAGGTCATTTTACGCGCCCGGACCACCGCGCAACGCCTGAACATCTCGCCCGATCTCGCCGAATCGCTACTGCGGCAGTTGATCCAATCGTCGTTGACGACGCAGGAACATGCACGCGTCGCGGCGCGTGCGCACGGCAGCGGCAAGCGCGCCCTGGTGATCGGGGGCTACGGCAAAATGGGCGGGTGGTTCTCGGAATTTCTCGCTTCGCAGGGTTTCAGAGTCGCGATTGCCGATCCGTCGGGCTGCCTTCCCGGATTCGAGCACCTGGTGGACTGGGAACGCGACGCCCTCGATTTCGATGTTATCGTGCTGGCGACGCCGCTTCGCGCGACCACCGGCCTGCTGCTGGAACTTGCCAAACGCGCGCCGCGGGGCTTGATCTTCGATTTGGGTTCACTCAAAACCCCATTGCGCGCCGGGCTCGACGCGTTGGTCGCGGCGGGTTGCCGCGTCACGTCGCTGCATCCCATGTTCGGTCCGGACACGGAGCTGCTTTCCGGGCGCCATGTGATCTTCATCGATTTGGGCAATGCCGCTGCCCTGCAGGAAGCGCAAGATCTGTTTGCGCCGACCATGGCCGAGCGCGTTGTCATGGGGCTGGACGAGCACGATCGCTTGATCGCCTATGTTCTCGGACTGTCACACGCGCTCAACATCGCATTTTTCACGGCTCTTGCGGAAAGCGGAGAGGCGGCGCCGCGGTTGGCGAGACTCTCGAGTACCACGTTCGATTCGCAATTGGACGTGGCCAGCCGCGTGGCCGCCGAAAGCCCCGAGCTGTATTTTGAGATTCAGAGCTTGAATGAGTACGGCGGCGAGTCATTGCTGGCACTGGCCGACGCGGTTGAGCGCTTGGTGACCACCGTGAAAACGAAGAACGCCGATGAATTCGCCGCCCTCATGAATCGAGGCCGAGCCTACCTGGATGTACGGGCCGCTGCGCGCGCCGGCTAAAATCGAATTGAGGATTTTAGATAATGGACGAAGCGATTCAAGAGAACGAAGATCTCAAGAAGCGTCTGAAGGAAATGACCGCCGAGGCCGCCAACAACGAAAGCATTTTGAAACGAACGCAGGCGCGCGAGCTCACGTTGCTCCGCGCCGACAGCCTGGCGCAACTGCTGCGAGCCTTGGTCGACGGCCTGCGCGAGTCGTACTCGCTCGACGCGATCAGCGTCGTGCTTCTCGATCCGCAGCACGAGATTCGCCATTTGCTGCTCGCGGGCGGCGACCGCCCGGACGAGTTCAAGCAGATTTTCTTCGTCGATTCGCTGGTCGGACTCGCACCGCAACTCGCGGTCTTGCATAGACCTTGGCTGGGCCCCTTCGTCGGCGCCGATCATCATTTGCTGTTTCCGGGAAGCGTCAACCTGAAAAGTGCGGCACTGGTGCCGCTGCCTCGTAAGGACCGGGCGACGGGCGCGTTGTGCTTCGGCAGCCGCGACGCCGCGCGCTTCACGCGCCACCATGGAACTGATTTTCTCGGACATTTGGGGGCGGTAGCCGCCGTGTGCATCGAGAATGCGGTGAACAATGCGCGGCTGCTGCGCGCCGGAATAACCGATTTCTTGACCGGCTGGCACAACCGCCGTTATTTGCAGCAGCGCTTGAAAGAAGAGTTGGCGCGTGCTCAGCGGCGCGCCGGCACCATTGCCTGCCTGATGATCGACATCGACCGATTCAAAGGCATCAACGACGGCTACGGCCACCTTGCCGGGGACAACGCGTTGAAAGAAATCGCCAATCGAGTCGACTCGCAGATTCGCAGCATGGACACTGCCGCGCGCTTCGGCGGCGATGAGTTGGCGATTCTATTGCCCGAGTCCAGCGCGGCGGAAGCGGCCACATTGGCCGAACGCATTCGCGAAGTCATCGCCGCCGTACCATTTGCACTCACTCCGCAGGTCGAGCGCACGCTGACGGTATCGGTGGGCGTCGCATCGGTCTCGCCGGGGCGGCATGAGACCGATCTGAAGGCCGTCGCGGATCGATTGCTTGCGGATGCCGACGCGGCGCTGTATCGAGCCAAGGCGTTGGGCCGCAATCGAGTGCAACTGGGGTAGGAGCTTGCCGTGACCCCTGAAACGAGAGCCTCAAAACGTGATGCGACGTTCGCGGCGCAGCAGAATCAAGAACAGCGGCACGCCGATGAGCGCGGTCAGCGCACCCACCGGAAGTTGGCGCGGCGGCGCGGTGATCCGCGCCATGGTATCGGCCAGACTCAATAGGCTGCCGCCCAGCAAAACAGAGGCCGGCACTACCACCCGGTGATTGCTGCCTGCCGCCAGGCGCACCAAATGCGGAGTGACCAACCCGATGAAGCCGATTCCCCCGGCGGTCGTGACTGCCGTTGCCGTCAGGGCGGCGGTCGCGCAGAACAGCGCCATTCGCGCGGGCCGCAACGCCACGCCCAATGATTGCGACTCGACTTCGCCGCGCGCCAGTACATTCAAACTGCGTGCCCCCGCCACTGACAGAAAACCGACGATCAGCAGCATCGCAAGCGCAACCGGGGAAAACGCCGAGAACGACAAATCGCCCATCAGCCAAAACAACATCCCGCGCAGCCGGCTCTCATCGCCAAGGGCCAGCATGAGGCTCACGATCGCTGCGCAGCCGGAGGCCACGACGACGCCGTTGAGCAGCAATCGCTGCGGGGTCCAGCCTCCGCGGGCGTGCGCCAATGCGAATACCAGCAAGGTCGCGCCCAGAGCCCCTATCCCAGCCGCCCAATCGACGAAAAGACCGCCTAACCCCAATAACATGGCCGCCAGCGCCGCCACGGCGGCACCGCCGGAAATGCCCAGGACATAGGGGTCGGCCAGCGGATTGCGCAACAGCACCTGCATCAAAACGCCGGCCAGAGCCAGCAGTCCGCCGGTAGTGAAGGCGTTGAGCGCCCGAGGCAGGCGCAAGTCAAGAATCACCTCTCGGACGAGCGGCGCGCTTGGCCCGATGGCGTCCTGCGCAAGGCTGCCTTGGCCGGAGAGGGCCCACAGGATCGTCTTGGCGTTGAAATTCGTGCTGCCGACGGATATGGCCAAGGTAAGGCTCGATATCCCGACAAGCACCAGTAGGGGGAGCAGGCGGCTTGCTTTCATGTGGCAGGTACCATACGGACCCTGCGCGGTGGCCACAAGCAGCCGGCGATATGGAACAATTGGCCCTATGTCCGCTCAGCCAGCTACCGATTACATAGATAAGGACGGATTTCGCGCAAATGTGGGCATCGTTCTGACTCGGGGGGCCGGCGAAGTGTTCCTGGGTGGCCGCGTCGGGGGCCGTGGCTGGCAGTTTCCGCAGGGCGGGGTTAATCGGGGCGAGCGCGTGGAAGATGCGCTATTTCGTGAATTGAAGGAAGAAATCGGCTTGGAGCGCCAGGATGTACAGGTCTTGGGGTCGACGCGCGGGTGGCTGCGCTATCGCTTGCCCCGGCAATACGTGCGCGACCGGTGCATCGGCCAAAAACAGCGCTGGTTTCTCCTCAAACTCACGGCCGACGAAACCAAGCTGCGCTTCGATAGCACCAGCGAGCCGGAGTTCGATCGGTGGCGGTGGGCCGACTACTGGACGCCGGTGCGCGAGGTCGTCTACTTCAAGAGGCGGGTCTACGTACGCGCGCTGCATGATCTGGGCACGCTGATTTTTCCCGATGGGCTGCCGCCTTACCCCGAGTGGTGGAATGGTCATGCGCTGCGCTAGTCATGCGCTTGCCATGCGCTTCGCGCAACTAGCCATGCGCTGCGCGCAACTCCCACGGGGTCGTTCCGACCCCGAACTTAAAGGACGGGGCCGTGGCGGCCCCGTAGATTCCGCGCGTAGCGCTTAACCAGGCTTGACGACGGCCAGGATGACGATGCCGAGCAGCAGCAGCGTCGGCACCTCATTGAACACGCGAAACCACTTGGTACTGTGCGTACGGCGATCGTGGGCGAAATCGCGCACGAACTTGAAACACAATAAGTGATAAACGATGAGCAACAGCACCAGCGCCAGCTTGACGTGCAGCCATGGCATCTTGAGGTAAGCGGGCGCGGCCACAATCATGGCGCTGCCCAGCAGCAATGTCGCTATGGCACCGACGCTCATGATCATGAACAGACGGCGTTCCATGATTCGGAAGCGCTCGACACTGATCCAGTCCCCGGCATCGGCGTGATACACGAATAGCCGAGGCAAATAGAACAGGCCAGCGAACCAAGTCACCATCGCGGCTACGTGAAAAGCCTTTAGCCAGAGCAAGTTCCGTTCCTCGAGCGGAGAAGGGGCGGGGATGATAACGCGTCGGCCTCCAGTTCGTGTAAGGTCTCGTACCCTCGCGGATCGCGGCAGGAATCAACATGGCGGACCCGTTCGGCAAACTCGTCGTTCGATCGCATGCGCCCAGGCGACGCGCCGTGCTGTTCGCGGCCTCGGCGTTGCTTGCCGCCATAGTGCTCTATGGCGCGTTCGAACTCGGCCGGTACGATGCGGGCTTTCGCGTCATGGACTCCGTACGAGGCGCGTTGTCGGCGAGTTCGCGTATCGCTAAGTTGGAAGCGGAAAACGGCCGGCAGCGCGAGCAGTTGGCGGCGGCCGATGTGGCTCGGCGGGTCGATCGCGAGGGGTACAAACAAGTGGAGCGGAGTCTCGGCGACATGCAGAGCCAAATCGCCCGGCTCACTCAAGATCTGTCCTTCTATCGTGGCTTGGTGCAGCCGGATTCGCTGGTTCACGTCAAGGTACAGCAGATGCAAATCGTGCCCGAAGCCGCGGTAGGCAAGTATCGATTGAAGTTCGTTCTGATGCAGACAGGCAAGCCGGACAATGTCGTGGCAGGCAACGCCGCCCTCTCGATCGACGGGCTGCAGCGAAACAAACCGACGACGCTCACGTTTGCGCAAGTATCGCCCAACCGCCGTAGCGGCCTGGCATACTCATTCCGCTACTTTCAGGACTATGACGAGTTCGTAATCCTGCCGCCGGGATTCGAGCCGACACGCATCGGAATCGAGATCCATTCCGGCAAAGATGCAAGCCACGGTTTTCGACAGGCGTTTGTCTGGAAGGCACAGGGCATGTCGCTGGAAACCGAGGCGGCCGGCACAGATGGGGCCGGCGGTCGGGCGAATGGTGAGCCCCATCGTAAGGGTGAATTAGATGTTCAAACGGAATAACAACGTAAAAATCGATACCCTGATCGGGGCCAACACGCGGATCAACGGCGACGTTGAATTTTCGGGTGGCCTTCATCTGGATGGCCACATCAACGGCAATGTCAGAGTCAGCGGTGAACCGGGGACAGGGTCCAGCTTGTCGGTCAGCGAGCAGGGGGAGATCGAGGGATCGGTGACCGTGCCCAATATCGTCCTCAATGGCATTGTCAAGGGCGATATCGACGCCGCCGACCGGGTGGAACTCGGCGAAAAGGCGCGGGTACTCGGAAATGTGCGGTACACCATCATTGAAACCGCGGTAGGCGCCCAAATAAGTGGTAAGTTGATCCACAGGGCGACTGTCGGGGACGGCGAAGGTGATGCCGGTCCCACGGGCGACTCTCAACTTTGATTGGGCACGGGCTGCCGGGTACACTACCACTATGAGCGTTTCGTCAGAATCTGGCTTCCAATCGGACCTTGCCCCTCCACCGCCCGATGTATTGGTGTTCACCGACGCTGCGGCGGGGAAGGTGGGCGAATTGATCCGCGAGGAGGCGAACCCGAGCCTCAAGTTGCGGGTGTTCGTCTCAGGCGGGGGATGTTCCGGTTTTCAATACGGATTCACCTTCGATGAGAAGATGGAGGAAGGCGACTTTTGTGTCGAAAACCGCGGCGTGCAATTGCTCGTGGATCCCATGAGCGCGCAGTATCTGATGGGCGCGGAAATCGATTACAAGGAAGACTTACAGGGCGCCCAATTCGTCATTCGTAACCCGAACGCCAAGACCACTTGCGGCTGCGGCTCTTCATTCTCGGCCTAGGACGGCCGCGGTCGCGGGCCACGCGGAATGCTCAGACAGACTCCTGAAATGCCGGCTGTGTAATGAGCGGCGGCCGTGTCGTGCCCGACGTGCTCGCCGCCGTCGATTTGGGCTCGAACAGCTTTCATATGGTCGTCGCGCGTTATTCGCATGGCCAGCTCGTCATCCTCGATCGATTGCGGGAAATGGTCCGGCTTGCCGGGGGCTTGAGCGACAGCGGCCGCCTGGATGATGCCGCCGCCGACCGTGCATTGCGATGTCTGGAGCGTTTCGGGCAGCGGCTGCGGGCCATGCATGCGGACAGCGTGCGCGTGGTGGGCACCAATGCGTTGCGCCGCGCCAGACGCAAACGCTGGTTTCTCGAGCGTGCGCGCGCGGCGCTGGGTCATCCCATCGAAATCATCTCCGGACTGGAGGAAGCGCGGCTGATTTATTCGGGCGTCGTGCATACCAGCCCGTTGAGTCCCGACAAGCGGTTGGTCATCGATATCGGCGGCGGTTCGACCGAAGTCGTGATCGGCGAAGGTTTCAATCCGCTGCTGCTCGAGAGCTTGTCCGTGGGCTGCGTCGGCTTGAGCTCGAGTTGCTTCGACGACGGCAGAATCTCGGAAAAGCGTTTCGAGCGCGCGCGCACCGCGGTGAGGTTGGAACTCGAGCCCATCCAAGAAGCCTACAAGAAGTTGGGTTGGCTGCAGGCTTTCGGCAGTTCGGGCACGGTGCGTGTGATCGCCGACGTAGTGCGCCGCTTGAATCCCGATTCGCCGCGCATCACGTTGGACAATCTGCGCAGCCTTGCCGACCGGGTCATCGCCGCCGGCCACGTCGATGATCTCGACCTGGCCGACGTGGATGCCGAGCGCGCACCCGTGTTTCCCAGCGGCCTTGCCATCCTGTTGGAGATCGTCGAGAGCCTCGGGATTGATCGTGTCCGGGTCGCCGAGGGTGCGATGCGCGAAGGATTGTTGTACGACCTGATGGGACGCTTCACCGACGAAGATGCACGCGTGCGCAGCGTGCGTGCCATGGAGAAGCGCTACCACGTCGATTCGCTGCAGGCGGACCGTGTCGAAGCGACCGTCGTGACGCTGCTTGAACAAGTCGAGTCCGACTGGGGGCTCGAGGACCCTCTGGCGGAGTCCGTGCTGCGTTGGGCGGCGCGCTTGCATGAGGCGGGTCTGGATATCGCCCATTCGAAATATCATCGGCACAGCGCCTATTTGCTCCAGCATGCCGACATGCCGGGATTCCCGCGAGAGGAGCAGTTGCTGTTGTCGGCATTGGTCGGCGGCCACCGCCGGCAATGGTCGCTCGAACCGCTGGAAGATCTGCTGCCGCCGTGGGATCGCCACGCGGAATTTCTCACCGTCCTGCTGCGGCTGTCCGTGCTGTTGCATCGAGGCCGCAGTCCGCAACCGCTGCCCGATGTCAGCTTGCGTGTGAAAGGGCGCACCTTGACCTTGGAATTACCGCAGCGTTGGATGAAGGAACATCCTCTGACTCTCGAGGACCTGGAGCAGGAGCGCGTCTACCTGAAGGAAGCCGGCTTCCGCCTCAGCACGGTGTGACCACCGGTGCCCCCGTCAAGATTCCGTGAGCGCCACCCGCTCATCGTACAAACTCAAGAGGCGCGCTTGCGCGCTCGTCTGGCCCGCGGCACCGGCCCGAGTGTAGTGACCGTCCGGCGACAAGACCCAGGCTTGGCAGTCGTCCGCGAGGTAGAGATGCAAATCATCCAGGACCCGTGTTTGCAGTTCGGGCGACCCCACCGGAAATGCCACTTCAATCCGGCGAAATAGATTTCGGTCCATCCAATCCGCGCTGCCGCAATATATTTCCCGCGTACCGGCGTTCTCGAAGCAATAAACCCGCGAATGCTCGAGAAACCGTCCGACGATCGAACGCACTTTGATCCGCTCGGACACGCCGGGGACGCCCGGCCGCAAACAGCACACGCCGCGGACGATCAAGTCTATGTCGACGCCCGCTCGCGAAGCTCGGTAGAGCGCTTGTATCACGGTCGGTTCGGTGAGCGCATTGAGTTTGGCGATGATCCGCGAGGGACGGCCGGCGCGGGCATGCTCGACCTCTCGTTCGATTTTCGCAAGCAGCGCTTGTTGCAGGCTGAAAGGCGCATGCAGGAGCTTGCGCAGGCGCGGTACCTGGGTGAGTCCGGTCAGCTGCAGGAAAATTTCATGAATGTCTTCACCGATCGATTCGTCCGCCGTCAACAGGCCGTAATCCGTGTAGAGCCTCGCGGTCTTTGGGTGGTAGTTGCCGGTACCCAGATGGCAATAACGGCGCAGGCCCTTTTCTTCGCGCCGCACCACCATGACCAATTTGGCGTGAGTCTTGAAGCCGAATACTCCGTACATCACGTGCGCTCCGGCCTCCTGCAGCTTGTTGGCGAGCTCGATATTGGCCTCCTCGTCGAACCGCGCGCGCAGCTCGATGATGACGGTCACATCCTTCCCCGCCTGCGCCGCCTCGGCCAGGGCGCCGACGATGGCGGAGTCGCTGCCGGCGCGGTACAGGGTCTGCTTGATGGCAAGCACCTGCGGGTCGCTGGCGGCTTGTTTGATGAAGTCCATGACCGGTCCAAAGCCTTGAAACGGATGATGCAGAAGCACATCGCCGGAACGCAAAGTCGCGAAGATATCGCTGCCCATCTTCAGTCGATCGGGAATGCTCGGCGTGAATGCCGCGTACTTGAGCTCCGTACGGTCAACGAGGTCATAGACCGCCATCAGGCGGTTGAGATTGACGGGTCCTGAGACCTTGTAGAGATCGTCCCCATTGAGCCCGAATTGTTCGAGCAGGTAAGTCAGAATTTCGTCAGGACAATCATGTGCGGTCTCCAAGCGCACGGCATCGCCGTAGCGGCGCGAGGCCAATTCGCCCTCGACGGCACGCAATAAATCGTCGACCTCTTCCTGCTCGACGAACAGGTCGCTGTTGCGCGTGACCCTGAACTGGTAGCAGCCGCGCATGCGCATTCCGGCGAATAGGCTGGACACGAAAGCCTCGACGATGGTCCCGAGGAACACGAAGTGGCGGCTGCCCAATTCATCCGGAAGTCGAATGAGCCGGGGCAGGGAACGGGGAGCCTGAACCACCGCCAGGCCGCTATTGCGACCAAAACCGTCCTCACCCTCGACGACGACCGCAAAATTGAGGCTCTTGTTGAGGATTTTCGGGAACGGCCGTGCCGGATCCAGCGCCAATGGACTCAACACCGGCTCGACTTCGCGTTCGAAATACGCCCCCAACCACTTGGCTTGCGCCTCCGTCCACGTGTCCGGTGCCACGAACACCACGCCGTTCTTCGCGAGTTCCGGCAGGAGCCCGTCGTTGAGCAGCTGGTACTGCTCGTCGACCAGGCGCACGGCTCGCGTGCGAATCGCCTTCAGCAGTTCCGACACCGACAACCCGTCCGTGGCTCCCTGCACCGCACCGGCATCGAGAAGCTCTTTCAGACCCGCCACTCGAATTTCAAAAAACTCGTCGAGGTTTGCGCAGGAAATGCACAGAAACTTCACACGCTCCAACAGCGGAATATGGCTGTCTTTGGCCTGTTCCAATACCCGTTGGTTGAACTCGAGGAATGACAGCTCTCGGTTGATGTAGAGCTGGGGAGTTTGTAGGTCAGTGTCGTTCATGACGAAGTCTGTGGGTCCTCAGGCGTAGCGCGATGCCGCCCAGGATGCGCACCCCATGGGACGCGCGTCAAACCGGCCGAATCGCGCCGCGGATTAATTGACCGAAGTCTTGGATCGCGAATCGCCCCAGCTTTGCGAGGCTCTGAGGCTGGCGGGGGTGGCCGGCGCATCCGCGGTAGCCGTGGCGGCCGGTGCCGTCGCTGCGGCCGGTGGCGCTGCCGTTGCGGCCGGTGGTGCTGCCCTTGCGGCCGGTAGTGTAGCCGCCACCGGTGCTGTCGCGACCGGCGGCCCCGACAGGCTGCTGAGCAGCGGGGCCGCGGCGCTGTGGAATTTGGACAGCGATGCGGTTCGCAATGGCTCGGCTCCCGGCAATCGCACGGTCTGCGGGTTCATGTGGACCCCGTTCATTAGATACTCATAATGCAAGTGCGGTCCCGTGGCGAGTCCTGTCATGCCGACGTAGCCGATGACATCTCCCTGATTCACGTGCGAGCCGACATGGATTTTCCTGGCGAAGCGGGACATGTGACCATACAGCGTCGACACGCTGTTGCTATGCGCGAGCACG
>Ga0137412_10003373_pt1 | contig 12753 bp, 11 predicted proteins | sample CZODoug2_1_16fun_FD_122160 | JGI IMG/M metagenome (GOLD analysis project Ga0137412, IMG submission 122160) | Vadose zone soil fungal communities from Angelo Coast Range Reserve, California, USA - CZODoug2_1_16fungal (Hybrid Assembly) | ecosystem: Environmental > Terrestrial > Soil > Vadose zone...
GCCGCCAGCTCAGCAACCACGCGATACTCGCTCCGCCGCTGCTCCCAGACCGCGCGATAACTCTCCGCCGGGTCGTAGGGCGGCACGGTTACGCGCAGCTGGCCGACCCCGAGAGCCGCCGCGGCGCGCATCGCCTTGTCCACATCGTCGGGCGCCGCGCAGCTCACGTAGGTGCCGAGCGACGGCATATCGAGGCCGTTCTTCGCCGCGGTCTCGCGGATACGGTCGAGATCCTCGAGCACGGAGGCGAACGGCCACGTGCACCGGTTGCCGGCCCAGAAACCCGGCGTATCGGCCGGCCGCTGATCGGTGATCCGCCACTCGACGCCGTCGTACCCGGCGGCGGCGAGCTCGCCGGCCGCCTCCTCGGGGGTCCACTCCGGGAGGCTCGCCGTGAATACCGCGAATTTCATTGCCACTCCGCCTTCGCGTCATGCAGCAGGCCGGTGAAGGCGGTCGCCGCGGTGGTGAACAACTCCGGCCCGCTGAAGCCAATCATGCCCTCGCGGGCGGAGAGATGCGGCTCCAACGAGAACACGCCGTCAAAACCTGAGTCACGCAGTGCCGCGAGCGTCTCCGGAATCTGCCCGCCACCCTGACCGGCCGGGACGTTGCCCGTGTCGGTGCAGTCCTTGATCTGCAGGTGCACCAGGTAGGGCCGGATCACCGGATAGGCCTCGGTGAATGGCGCAAAGCCCGCATGCACGAAATTGGCCGGGTCCCAGGTCGCCCGCAACGCCGCCGATCCGACGCCCTCGAAGATGTCGACACAGCGTTCCGGCGTCTCGCCATAGACCCTGGTCTCATTTTCGTGCAACAAGGTCACACCGGCATTCTCGGCGCCGGCGGCAAGCCGTGACATCCGGCGGAGCACCTCGTCGCGGTGCCGGGCCGGGTCGTCGCCAGGAGGCAGGAAAAATGAGAACACCCTGACGAACGGCGACTGCAGGACCTGCGCGGCCCGCAACGATCGTTCGAAACGGGGAAGTTGCTCCCCGAAATCAGCGGTGACGTCGCTCTTTCCGATCGGCGAGCCGATGCAGGTGACGCCTATGTTGCGCCGGTCGAGCGTTTCCTTTACGGCGGTGAGTTGCTCGTCGGTCAGGTCGGCAACATTGATCCCGTCGACACTGCGAAACTCGAGGTTGCGCATCCCGAGCGTGTCGAGCAGGTCGCATTGCTCGTCGAGGTCGGCCGATATCTCGTCGGCGAACCCGGACAGTGTCCACATGAGAGTCCCTCTCGATTCATCCCTTGACGCCGCCCGCGGTGAGGCCGCTGAGCAGGTAACGCTGGAAGACCATGTACAGAATGACGACCGGCAGCGCGCTGACCACGGCGGCGCCCATCAGCTGCCCGTAGAGCGGGAGCCCGCCGCCCTCGATCGACTGGTTGAAGACCTGCAGGCTGATCGCCACCGTCCGGCTGCCCGGATTGGTCAGCACGCTGGCGAAGAGCACATCGTTCCAGCCGAGCAGGAACGAGAACACCAACGCCACCACCATTCCCGGCCAGCACAACGGCACGGTTACCCGCCACATGGCGCCGAAATGCGATGTGCCGTCCACCCGGGCGGCCTCCTCTAGGCTACGCGGTATTTCCTGTACGTACGTCAGCATCACCCAGGTGGCAAAGGGAATCGCAAACGTCAGGTACGTAATGATGAGCGTAATCCGGGAGCCGATCACCAGCACCGACAGGGCGGTCTGCACCGAGGCGTACACCGCGAAGAGCGGCAGCAGCAGCATGGTCTGCGGGATCGCCTGCATACCAATCAGCGAATAGAGATAAGCCCGTCGGCCGACAAATACGTACCGGGCAAGGAAGAAGCCGGCACCCATCGCGAGCACGGTCGCGGCGACCGCCGCGATGCCGGCCGTGATCACGCTGTTGCCGATGCCTTTCGCCAGCCCGGTTGCCGCCCACATCTTGTGGTAGTTGCCAAACGCCCAGGTCGAGGGCCAGAGCTTGCCGGCGGTCACCTCGGCGTCCGGCGTGACCGACAGCGACAGCATGTAGAGCACCGGTATCAAGGCGATCGCGAGCAGCAGGACGATGCCGCCGACCTGCACCGGCCGGGGGAGGAGTGCCTGCGGACTGCGTCTGCGTTGTGTCGCCATCAGTTGTCACCAGCCGAAGAGCCGAGTTTCAGCGCCCGGAAGTAGATGTATCCCGGGATGAGCATCACCACGAGCGTGATGATCGACATCGTGGCGCCGAGCCCGAATCGGAAGATCTGGAACGAGGTGATGTAGACGTTCACCGGAAGCACCGTCACATCGGTCGGCGGCGGCGTGCCGAACATGACGTACGGCAGCGTGAAATTGTTGAAATGATTGATCAGGGAGAGCAGCAGACCCAGCCCGAGCACGCCGCGCAGGTTGGGCAGCGCAACATAACGTAGCTTCGCAATCCACGAAGTGCCGTCGATATCGGCGGCCTCGTAGAGCTCGGCCGGGATCGTCTGCAGGCCGGCCAGCGCCATGATGTAGATGAACGCCCATGACGCCCACACATCAGTGATGACGAGTGCCCAGAATGCGTGTCCGCCCAACAGCCAATAGGTGTTATCGCCACCGATGCCGACATCGGAAAGGACTCGGTGCGCGAGCCCCTTGTCCAGGAACATCAGCCGCCACAGCAGCGCGGTCACAAAAGACGGCAGCACGTACGGAATCAGGTAGAGCGACCGCACGATGGCTCGACCGCGAAATGGCGAATTCACGGTGAGTGCGGCCAACAAGCCGAGAGGCAATGCTATTGCACTGGTGAGCACCGAAAACGCGACACTGATCCACAACGAATGCAGCGCGCTACTGCCCAACGCCGAGCCGGTCAGCGCCTCGGTGTAGTTGGCGAACCCGATGAATGGCGCGCCGAGCCATTTGCGCAGCGTGTATTGGTTGAGATCGAGCAGGCTCACCCACACCGCGAGCACGAGTGGCACGACCACGATGAGGGCGAGCAGGATCGTGGTGGGCGCAAGCAGCCAGAACGGTCGCTTCTCCGGACCGCCCCGCTTCCGGCGCTTCTTTGCCGGTGGCTCGACCGTGACCGGTCGGGTGGAGAGATCGGCGCCGGCCACGTCAGTGCGCCGCCTTCTCGGCCTTGCGCTGCTCATCGAGCGCGGACTGGACCTGCGTGCTGATCTGGCTGAGTCGCGAGGCGAGCGTCGAGCGACTGTAGGAACCATGAGTCAGCGACGGCAGGGTCTGTGAAACGGCCGTGCCCAACGCGATCTGCAGGGTGCCCCAGGCGCCGGTGAACGTCGTCGGTACGGCTTTGGGCTCGGCCGCCATAAATGCCTTCAGCCGCGGGTTGGCCTCGATCGCCTGGCTCGCGGCATCGGCATTTCCGGGAATGTCGCCGAACGTTTTCGTCGCCAGCAGCTGTTGCTTGGGTCGGGTGAGGAATTTGATCAGCTGCAGTGCCGCGTCCTTCTTCTTGGAGTATTCGGCGATCGCGTAATCCTGCCCGGAGACGATCGTGCCGGCCGCCTTGCCTCCCGGCGGGAGGCTGGTCCGGCCATACGGGATCGTGGGCATCGGCGCGTACGCGTACTTTCCCTTGATCGCGGACGAATCCAGGGTGGGGATCGTCGCCGCGCTCACCATGAGCTGCATCGCCGATTTCCCCGCGGCGAACGCGGAGAGCGAGCTGGGCCCCTGCCAGCTGACCGCTTTCGGATCGACGATCTTGTACTTGGTGAACCAGTCGAACCAGAAGCTCGCCGCATCCACCACCTGCTTCGACCCCAGCAACGCCTTCGTGTGATCGGCGCTGATCAGTTGACCACCCGATTGCAAGGTGAACATCCAGATGTATTTCCACGGGTCAAACCCGTCGGACGGATCGGTGGATACGCCATAGACGCCGTTGCCGCTGAGTCGTTTGGCGTCATCGATGAATTCGGTCCACGTCTGCGGCGGGCCCGAGATACCGGCCTTCCGGAACATCTCCGTGTTGTACGCCATCACGAACGGCTGGGTCGCGTACGGCACGCCGATCTGCTTGTCCTGGCTCGGACCCGACATCGCCAGCTGCTGCTTGACGAACTGGGATCGGCCGCCGAGCTCTTTCCATTCGGCGTCGCTGAGCACGTGGAAAGCGCCGGTCGCGTACGCCGTCGGGATAAAGGTGGTGCCGAGTGCGAAGACATCGGGGCCGGAGCCGCTGATGACCGCGGACTGCAGCTGTTGCTGCTCGTCACTCGAGCTGGTGAATGTACGGAACGTGACCCGGTAGCCGGTCTGCTGCTGGAACTCTTTGCTGATCGTGGAGAAATACTGCTGCTGCTTCTGCAGATACGTGGCGTTGAGACCGATTAAAACGTCGATGGTCTTGCTGTCGCCGCCACCGAGGCGGGTGCAGGAGACGAGCGACAGCACCACGGCGGCGACGACGGCGACCCGAGTGGGGCGGCGTCGAGGCGTAGCCGTCGAACGGCCATGCCGTTGCCTGTTGAAGCCGATCAGCAGCGCCATCGGCCAAACTTTAGGCCCGACCTCTCGGTTTGGCAACCGGTTGCCAGTGGTTGCCAAGCGCGGCTGGGGCTGGCCGGTTCCGGACCGACCGGCCGACCGGGCGCCTGCCGTATCGCTGATCGAAATCGCTCCTGAGTGTTAATGGGTGCGGTCAAGTAGCCTGGTGATCGCGTGACCGGCGAGAGGAGCAGCGGTTGAGCGGGGACGCGGTGTTGGGGCGGCTTGACCTTCGACGGCCGGGGCGCAGTGTCGAGGTCGCGGAAAGCATGCTGAGCTATCTGCTTTCCGGCGAGTTGCAACCCGGCGACCGCATTCCCAGCGAACGCAGCCTGGCCGAGACGCTCGGCGTTGGCCGCGGCGCTGTCCGCGAGGGGCTCAAATCGCTGACCCTGCTGGGGTTGCTGGAGGTCAGGCAGGGCGACGGCACGTACCTGTCGAGCACCAATTCCAGCCTGCTGCCGCGGATCGTCGAGTGGGGCATCATGCTCGGCGAACAACACATTCTGGATCTGGTCGAGGCACGACAGGAAGTGGAGATCGGGCTGGCCGGCCTGGCTGCCCAGCGTCGCACCGACGGCGATATTGCGCGCCTTTCCGCGACGCTGGCGGTGATGCGGGCCAGCGTCGAGGACCGCGACGCCTACATCGATGCCGACGTCAATTTCCATATGGCGGTGGCCGAGATCAGCCGTACTTCGGTGCTCGCCGGTGTGCTCAACAATATCCGGACGCTGCTGCTCGTGTGGACCAGGCGGGTTGTCACCGATCGGGCCAGCCTCCAAGACAGCCTCGCGCTGCACCCGCCGATCTTCATCGCGATCCGGGACGGTGACGCACCCGCGGCCCGAGAGGCGATGACCCATCACATGGAGCGCGCCGCCGCCCGCCTCCGCGAAACCCTGCCCGAATAGGCGGAGTCAGCGCGACGCATCATGATGCGCCACACTGATGTTATGATGCGCGTGTGCGTACGACCGTGAACATTGACGATCATCTCCTCGCCGAGGCGAAGAGCATGGCGGCGCGCAGCCATCGGTCTCTCGGCGCGATCATCGATGACGGCATACGGGCGCTGCGCGCACAACATCAAGATCCGCAGCGCCCGGTCGAGCGACCAGAACTGCCGGTCGATGGCGGCTCGGGCTTTGTCGCCGGCATCGACTTGGAGGACCGAGAGCAGCTAGCAGATATTCTTGGCGACAACGCGTGCTGATAGCCGACGTCAACATTTATGTTTACGCATTCCGCCGAGAGAGTCCGCGGCACGAGGAATACCGGGAATGGCTCGCGGAGGCTTTGGCTGGCGCCGAGTTGATCGGTATCAGTGAGTTGGTCCTGTCAGGCTTCCTGCGCATCGTCACCAACCACCGGATTTTCGTCGAGCCGTCGACCCCGGAGGCGGCGCTGAATTTCTGTGACGCGGTGCTCCAGGCGCCGTCCGCGACCCGGGTGCGGCCGAGTGAACGACATTGGACGGTATTCACCGACCTTTGCAGGACAGTGCGGGCCCGCGCGAACGTGATTCCGGACGCTTATCACGCGGCCCTCGCGATCGAACACGGTGCGACCTGGGTGACCACGGACCGTGGTTTCGCCAGGTTTCCCGGTCTCCGTTGGACCGAGCCACTCACCTAGGCGGAGCCAATGTCACATTCGTACGCTCTATGCGTACGAATGTGACATTGGCTCCAGAAAAGCGTCGGGTCAGGCGCGTTTGAGGCGCAGCGTCAGCAACTGGAACGGGCGCAGCGTCACCGAAACCCCGCCATCGACCAGCGCGGTATCCGAGAGCGGCCGCTCCAGCAGATCGACCACATCGGCCGAGGCCACCGGGAATCCGGCCCGGACCGTGCCGGCCGCTCGGCCGCCGTGCGCCTCATACAGCCGCACGATCACGTCGCCGGAGCGGTCATCGGCCAGCTTGACCGCCTCGACCGTAATTGCCGAGTGGTCCACCGACACGATTGGATCCGGCGCCGAAGACGCGCCAACCGCGCGCAGCGGCAGGTTCAGCGCGTATCCGGCGTTGACCGCATCGGCGATCTCGGCCCCGGGCACCAGCGAGTAGCTGAAGTGGTGGGTGTCGAGGTCGGTCCGCGGGTCCGGCGAATGCGGCGCCCGCATCAGCGACAGCCGCAGCGTGGTGGTCGTACCGCCGTCCTCCCGGGTCGTCCGGGCGACGTCGTGGCCGTATTTGGAGTCGTTTGCGATCGCGACCCCATAACCCGGCTCGCCGACGTGCACCCAGCGGTGGTTGTAGACCTCAAACCGGGCGTAGTCCCAGCTGGTATTGGTGTGCGTCGGGCGGTGTACGTGCCCGAACTGGATTTCGGCCGACTCCTGCTCGGCCCGCAGATCCAGCCCGAACGCTGCCTTGAGCACCTTCTCCGACTCGTGCCAGTCGATCGACGTGTCGATATCGAGCCGCTTCGCCCCGGCCCGCAGGATCAGCGTCTGAATGATCGACGTCCCGGTCGGCAGCGTCCTGGTCACCTTCACCGCGCCCTGCAGCGGCCCGCTGTCCAGGACAGTCACGCTATCGGCGGCGGTCAGGTCCACATGGTTATGCAGATAGAACCGGTCGATGTCCCAGGCGTCCCAGTGGTTGGGGTGATCCGGGTGCAACTGCAGCAGGTTGCCGTACGTCCCCGGTGCGAGCACCTCCCGCTCGGCGGTCAGGTCGCGCACCGAGGTGATCAGCCCGTTGTCGTCGAGGCGCACCTGGAGCAGCCCGTTGGCCAGGCTGTGTGCGTCGGCGGTGACCGGGGCCGGACCACCGACCGGCAGGGCCGGCGAAGCGGTGCCCAGACCCTGCGCGGGCGCCGTTGCCCAGGCCGCCACGCTGCCGTCGGAGAGCTTTTGGGTCACCTCGGCCGTGGCGGCCAGCTCCAGCGGCAGGCCGATTACCTCGGCGCGCGCGGTCGGCGCCGCATTCAGTACGTGAATTCCGCCGCCTCCGCCGCCGATCGCGCCGGCCGCCCGCTCGATGATCGACTCGAGCTCGGCGGCGACCTTCGCGTAGGTCTCGCGCGCCTCGCGGTGCACCCAGGCAATCGAGGAGCCGGGCAGGATGTCGTGGAACTGGTTGAGCAGCACCGTCTTCCACAACCGGTCGAGATCCTCATACGGGTAGGCGAAATCGGTGTGCAGTGCCGCCGTCGCGGACCAGAGCTCGGCCTCGCGCAGCAAATGCTCGGAGCGCCGGTTGCCCTGCTTGGTCTTGGATTGGGTGGTGAAGGTGGCGCGGTGCAGCTCCAGATAAAGCTCACCGGACCATACGGGCGCATTCTCGTATTCGGCCCTGGCCTTGGCGAAGAACTTGTCCGGGTGCTCGATCACGACCTTGGGCGAGCCCTCGAGATCCTTTAGCCGGCGGGCCTTTTCCAGCATTTCGCGGGTGGGGCCGCCGCCGCCGTCGCCGTGCCCGAATGGGAGCAGCGATATCGTGCCGGCGCCCTTGTCCGCATAATTCGATACGGCGTGCGCCAGCTCGCGACCCTCGAACGTGCCGTTGTAGGTGTCGGCCGGCGGGAAATGGGTGAATATCCGGGTGCCGTCGATACCTTCCCACCAGAATGTGTGGTGTGGCATTTTGTTGGTCTGGTTCCAGGAGATCTTCTGGGTGAGGAACCAGTCCAGGCCGGCCTGCTTGGCGATCTGCGGGAACGCCGCGTTGTAGCCGAATGAGTCCGGCAGCCAGATGCCCCGGGTGTCCACGCCGAGCTCGTCGGCGAAGAACCGCTTGCCATGGATGATCTGGCGGGCCAACGCCTCGCCGCCGGGCAGATTGCCGTCGGACTCGACCCACATCGAGCCGACCGGCGCCCAGTTGCCCGCGGCGACCGCGTCCTTGATGCGCTCGAAGATCTGCGGCTGGTGCTCCTTCACCCAGGCGTATTGCTGGGCCTGCGAGCAGGCGAAAACCAATTCCGGGTATTCCTTGGCCAGCGCCGTGACGTTGGCGAACGTGCGGGCGGACTTGCGGATTGTCTCCCGTACCGGCCAGAGCCAGGCCGAGTCGATGTGCGCGTGGCCGGCGGCGGAGACGGTGTGCGCGCTGGCATTTGCCGGGCGGGAGAGCACCTCGACCAGCTCGCCGCGGGCCGCCTCGGCGGTGCCGGCGACGTCGTGCAGGTCGAGCACATCAAGGGACCGCTCGAGCGCGCGCAGGATCTCGTGCCGCCGCGGGTCGCCCAGCGACAGCTCGTGCATCAGCTCGTCGAGCACCTCGGCGTCCTGCACGAGACCGAATACGGTCGGGTCGAGGACCTGCACGTCGGCGCTGCCGAACGTGAACATCGGATCGTGCCCGGCGGTCAGCCGGTCGCCATTCTCGGTCGGCACGAACCCGTGGCCCAGAATGTCGGGGTTGGCGGCAGCCTCGAAAAGCAGGTCGATCCGGTCCTGGCCCGGCTCAACCGGGACGTACCGGTTGAGCGGGTGGATCGCCTTGATCGGCGATCCGTCCGCGGTGTAGGCCATCGCCTCGGCAGAGAAGCCCGGCCCACCACCGAAGCCGATGTCCAGCACCACCTCGACCTGCTTGTCCGCCCACCCGGCCGGGACCGCACCGGTGACCTTGAACCAACTCGTCGACCACGGCGCGCCCCACGACTCGCCGACGCCGAACGGCTCGTACGTCGCCTTGAGTGCCTCGGCGACCGGCACCGGCTCGCCGGGCACGTGCCAGACCTGGACCTGCAGCGGCTCGCTGGCCGCGTAGATCGCCGGTCTGATCCACTGCTGGAGGGCTCGCTTCAACCGGTTTTCGACGAGCTGACGATCGTCGTGCACGAGGGGTGTCCTTCCGGGGATGGTCGGGCCGCGTCGCGGCCCCGTCCCGTCTCGAGTGACGATACCTCTGGGCCGGACGGTGACAAAGTGGTCATCCCCTCCTTTGGTGGCCCTACCAGGCTGGGCCGTCGGAACGCTTCCGGTGCAGCGTGAAGGACTCGAAGAGGTGCAGCTCGCCATCCGGCTTGCCGACGTTGAAGTAGTTGACGTGCATGCTGGTCGGCCCGCCCGGCCGGTGGCCCGGGTCGACGGTGAACGCCGCGAATCCGTACGGGTGCTCTTTGTCGCGGATCGCCTGCCACGGGGTCTGCTCAAATACATACACGGCCGGCCGTTTTCCATTCGCCCCTGGCGGGCCGACGCTGGTGATTACCTTGGCCTTGTTTTCCGGGAAGAAAGCCTCGTTGGTCGTCCCGGAGACGCCGCCGCCACCGAGAATCATGTGGGTGGTGCCTATTTCGCTGTTGATTTCCTTGGTATTGCGGGTGGCGGGACTCGGGGTCAGCGTCTCGCTACCTTTCACCACTCCGCGTACCGGAAAGGTGCGCTCATAGTCGTGTTCGTGTCCACAGAGGACGAGATCCACCTCGTACTTGTCGAACAGCGGCCCCCAGGCGGCGCGAATCCCTAGATCGCAGCCGTTCGCGTCGGCCGAGCTCAGCATTACCTGGTGCATGAAGACCACGACCCAGTCGATGTCCTTGCTGGCCCGTGCCTTTTGCAGGTCCTGCTCCAGCCAGGCCCGCTGCCGGCCGCCGCTGTAACCGTGAATGTAGACGTCGCCGCCGTCCTGCAGGGCCACCTCGTCATTCTGCAAAGAGATCACGTGCACGGAGCCGGCGGTGAACGAATACCACAGGCCCTTCAGCTCGTCGTCGGTCTCCGTGCTGGGCACGGTGAAATAGGTTTGATATGCGCCGAGCCCGAGTGCGCCGTTCTGCTTTTCGATCTCGTGATTTCCGGCGGCCGGCATCCATGGCCGGTATCGCGCGGAACGAGTGTTGTTGGCGAAGAAGCTGTTCCACGTACGTACCCGATCCGGGTCGAGATTTGCATAACACAAGTCGCCGTTGAGCAAATGAAATAGCGGGTTGACCTTTTCCACGCCGGTGACCACATCGACCGAGGCCGGTGTGGCGTTCGCGTTGAGGACCGACGTATAGCCGCCGTTACCGTCTGGCTGCCAGGTCACGTTGGGCACCGACTGGTCGCCGAAACTGGTGAACGTGAATGGCTGCCGGCCGCGCGGTGCGGTATGGAACGTGCCGGCATCGGGCCGGGCGCCGTCGTGCTGTACCGCGTAGATGTAGTCCGCATCCGGCCGCAGCCGGCTCATCCGGGCGTGGTGCACGTAGACCTCGCGGCCGGAGACGCCGTCGGTGTAGGTGCGGGTCTCGGCCTGCGCGACCGCGCCGAAACCGGCCTCGGCGCTGCCGAATATGACCCGCGGGTTGTCGACCGAACCGTCGGTCAGCCAGGAGGCCACCAGCTCGCGACTTGGGTCCGCGCCGAACGTGAGGTGCAGCCCCTCCACCGGCGGCACACCCGAGCGGCTTCGGCTCACCAGCAACTGCGGCGACGCGGCAGCCGCGGTGCCCTGCTGCCCGATGATCGGCGTTACCGCCGCGGCGGCACCGAGAACCTTTAACGCTGATCGGCGATTGACGTCCACTAAGCCCTCCCGAAAGCTGGAATCCCCGGGAGAACGTAGGCCTCGCGTACCGCTTGCAGGTGAACGGAAGGTGACCTTTACAACCGCACCGGTGGCTGCCGGGTCTCGCGTTCCAGAAACGTCTGATCCGGCTTGGTGAAGCCGAATTGCTCATACAGGCCGTGCGCGTCCGAGGTGTGCAGCAGCCACCGGAAATCGCGCCCCGGACCTGCTTCGATCATGAACCGGACCAGCTCCTTGCCCAGGCCGCGACCGCGTACCTCGTCCAGCACGAACACGTCGGCGAGATAGGCGAGCGCGACCCCGTCGGAGAAGGCCCGGGCAAACCCGACCGTGCGGCCGGCCGCGTCGTATACGCCGGCCATGCGCCAGGCGGATTGCAACTGGTGGTCGAACATCTCTCGGGTCCGGTATTTGGCCCAGTACGCGGTGTTGCTCAGGAAGTCCCACAGCGCCTCGCGGTCCAGCCGGTCGGGGTCGTCATCGAGAGCGAAATCGCCGTAGGTGGTCTGCATAACAGTGACCGTAGCCGGACGTCCGCGACGCGTTGGAAATACGTCGACCGTGAGGCGACAGCGAGTGAGCATCGCAGGCGCCCCTAGGGCGCCGAGGAGCGGAGCGAGCGTGGAGCCGAACAGTTCAGCATCGTAGGGTCAATGCATGACTGATATGCGCTACACCACGTTGGGTGACTCCGGATTGACCGTGTCTGTCGTTGGGCTGGGCTGCAACGTGCTCGGCCGGCCGGGGAGCAAGACCATCGACCTGGCCGGCAGCCAGGCGGTCGTCGACGCCGCGATCGATGCCGGCATCACACTGTTCGACACCGCCGACGTCTACGGTGGCAAGGGTGCTTCGGAGGAGCTGCTCGGGCAGAGCCTGGGCAGCCGCCGCGACGATGTGATTGTCGCCACCAAGTTCGGCGGCGACATGGGCGGGGCCAACGGACCGGAGTGGGAGGCCCGGGGCTCCCGCCGCTACATCCGGCGGGCGGTCGAGTCGTCGCTGCGCCGGCTGCAGACCGACTACATCGACCTCTACCAGTACCACTCGCGGGACGGGATCACGCCGATCGAGGAGACGCTCGCGGCCCTTGGCGAGTTGGTGGACGAGGGCAAGGTGCGCTACATCGGCTCGTCCAACTTCGGCGGCTGGCACGTGGTCGAGGCCGACTTCCTCGCCCGGGCCGGCGGCTCGGCCCGATTCATCAGCGCGCAGAACCACTACAGCCTGCTGGAGCGGGGTGTCGAACGGGAGCTGGCGCCGGCCTGTGAGGCGTACGGGATCGGGATCCTGCCGTACTTTCCGCTGGCTCGCGGGCTGCTGACCGGCAAATACCGCCAGGGCGAGGCGGCCCCGGCCGGCAGCCGGCTGGCCACCGCCGCCAACGTCCTGGAGGCGGCCGACTGGGCGGCCGTGGATGCGCTGACCGCGTTCGCTGAAAAGCGCGGCATCGGCATTCTGGACGTCGCGATCGGTGGCCTGGCCGCCCAGCCCGCGGTGTCCTCGGTCATTTCCGGGGCCACCACGCCGGAGCAGGTACGGGCCAACGCTACGGCCGGTCAGTGGCAGCCGGAGCCGGCCGACCTGGCCGAGATCAACGAGATCACCGCATAGCGTCCGAGCTCGACCCGACCTCACCTCGCCGATCTTGAAGTTATGGCCCATCAATGTCCGAAATGTGGGGCATTATCTTCAAGATCGGCGAGAGTGTTGGGACCGCCTGCCCGACTGCGCGACGTACGTGCGGACACAAAAGGGCCGGACGCCATTGCGGCGTCCGACCCTTTTGCGTACCTGCTT
>Ga0137412_10003374_pt1 | contig 12748 bp, 12 predicted proteins | sample CZODoug2_1_16fun_FD_122160 | JGI IMG/M metagenome (GOLD analysis project Ga0137412, IMG submission 122160) | Vadose zone soil fungal communities from Angelo Coast Range Reserve, California, USA - CZODoug2_1_16fungal (Hybrid Assembly) | ecosystem: Environmental > Terrestrial > Soil > Vadose zone...
CGATCGACGAACCTACCTGATCGAACTGCGATCCCGTGAAAAGTCGTACATGCCGTCGGTCGCCTGGTTCTACCCAGAAGATCGATCCGGCCGTTCCAAAGCGTTTCCGTTAACACCCGCGATCCCGGAAGTTGAGCAACGACGGTATCGGTATGTCATCGAGGGCGACAGCCCGCTATGGCGCCCGGTGAACGCGTATGACGATGGGCGCAAGGTCTATATCGAATTCTCGCCCGGGATCGGACAGGGCGAAATGCCGCCGCTGTTCGTCATCGGCCAAGATGGCAAGCCTGAGCTCGTCAACTATCGCGCTTACAAGAATGTGTTGATCGTCGACCGTCTATTCGCTGCGGCTGAGCTTCGCCTCGGTGGAGAGAAGCAACAAAAGGTTCGAATCGTCAGAAACGACGGGAGGCGGTCGTGACGGGCAATGGGCCAACCGACGGCGTCGGTCCCGCATCGGGACCAATGCCAACATCTGATAATAGCGCGCAGGCTTTGCGTCTGCGCACAGAACACCCAAGGATTACGCGGCTTTCCCGAAAAGTTCTTGCGGGAGGTACCGCGTTGGCTTTGCTGTTGATATCCGGCGCGGTGCTGTGGGCGCTAAGGGGCAAGAATCCACACGAACTGGCGCGGGACGAACTCTACAGCACGGATCATCACAACGTTGCAGATGGGCTGACAACGTTGCCGCAGGACTATGCCGCGATCCCCCGCGACGTCCCACGACTTGGGCCACCATTGCCTGGGGACCTGGGGCGTCCCATCGTTACGGCCGAAGGCCAATCAGCCCCGATTGGCCTCGACGGCGAACAACAGCGTGTCAATCAGGAAACCGAGGCGGCGCGCACGAGCAAAATATTTGTGTCGACCACTGCGCCAGTTGCGCCACCGCATGTCGCATCCCAGGAATCGGCGACCAAAACTGCGCCATCTTCTGATGAAACCTTCACTCAGAATGGGCAGGATAGCAAACTCCTCTTCGTCAATGCTCCGGTTGATCGGCGGACGACAGCACCCGATCGGCTCTCACGGCCCGCGTCGCCCTTTGTCCTGCAGGCGGGAACGATCATTCCGGCAGCTCTGATCACCGGCATCCGCTCGGATCTTCCAGGGCAAATCACCGCGCAGGTTACCGAAAATGTTTATGACACGCCTACCGGACGAGCGCGACTGATACCGCAGGGGGCACGACTGATCGGCATTTATGATAGCCAGGTCGCATTCGGTCAGTCTCGCGTGCTGCTGGTCTGGACCCGCCTGATCATGCCGAACGGCCGCTCAATCGTGCTGGAGCGTCAGCCCGGCGCCGATACATCGGGTTTTTCCGGTCTCGAGGACGAGGTCGACAATCATTGGGTCGCCCTGTTCAAGGCTGCCCTCCTGTCGACGCTGCTCGGCGTCGGCAGCGAGCTTGGAACCACTTCCGGCACTGGCAGCAATAGTGATGTCATCACGGCGCTCCGTCGGGGATCCAGCGATAGCCTGAACCAGACCGGACAGAAAGTCGTTCAGCGAAATCTCAACATTCAGCCAACGCTGACGGTCCGGCCAGGTTTCCCGGTGCGCGTGATCGTCAACCGCGATTTGGTGCTTGAACCTTACAAAGGGTAGGGCGGATAGACATGACAAAACTTAAACTCGGCGCCATCGCCGACAATAAGTCGGTAAAGCTGACTGTTGAACTCCCCGCAGCTGTGCATCGTGATTTGCTTGCTTACGCCGAAGTGCTGGCCCGCGAAAGCGGGCAGGGGATTGCTGAACCGACAAAGCTGATTGCACCCATGTTGGCGCGGTTTATGGCAACGGATCGCGCATTTACAAAAATGCGTCGGGTGACTCAAGCGCGATCGACCGGCAGCGGATAGCGCTCCCCCAATAGCTTCAGGAAATTTGCCAGCGCCGGATTGTCATTATCCAATCTCCAATGTGCCGAAAAGCCTACCCGGCTCGGCCCAGTTCCGTCGCGGAGTTCGCGATAGGTCAGACCCGAGAAGTTGGCGCCGATGTCCGATTCGGTTACCAGGCTGACACCGAAGCCGGCGGCGATCAAACTCTTGATAATGCCCCGGCTCACATCATAACGGGCAATTTTAGGTCGGTCTTCGGGCGAGACGAGCTTTGACATCAGAAGATCCTCGAGTTCGCGGCCCGGGTCATATTGACTGAGCAGCACCGTTTCGCCGCGGAGGTCGGTCCAATATAGGACCTCTCTACCTGCCAATGGATGTCCTTCAAGCAAGGCTAACAAAATGCGCTCGCTCCAGAGCGGCATGCCCTGATCCGCGAGCAACGGCAGCTCGCTCGTGACGATTGCGATATCGAGCGCGCCATTGCGAAGTGCGGTTACCAGACGCACCCGCGAGCTTTCCTTCAGGCAGACATCTATTTGAGAGAAACGCCTTTTGTAATCCACCAGCGTTGCGAGTAAATTCCCGGCTGAGATCGATGTATAGAAGCCAACAGACAGCCGCCCCGCTTCGCCGCAGCCGGCGCGGTGCGCGCTGTTCACCAGCGAATCCATCTGTTCCAGGATTGATCGAGCAGTGCGAAGAAAAGAGCGACCGGCCGCCGTTGCTCGTACCCCGCCGCTGGATCGCTCGAAGACTATCATGCCGAGTGAATGTTCGAGCTGGTTGATGCAACGGCTGAGCGTGGATTGCCGAAGCAGCAATACTTCAGCCGCGCGCCGAAAGCTGCCATGATCCGCTGCTGCCAAAGCGTATCGAAGGTGCTGCAGATCGACGGCCGACGCGCGAATAGGACTAAACTTTCTATTGGATTTCTGTTCGCTGACCATTCTTGCCACCAGCTGAAAACCCATACTACTAAAGGTTGAGTACGATCAGAATTTAAAGTAATTGCGACTTTTGGGGGGCTGATGGCCGCGTGCGTGCGATGGATGCACTCGATCGACAAGCCGAATCCGCTGTCGCATAGCGCGAGACTGTAGGAACGGACGGTTCTGCTTTGGATCGGGTCTTCCGCTTTCTCGACGTCTCTCGCGACCGCCTCAAAGGTTGCCGGATGGGCAGATTTGCTGCCGAATCGTCCATCGCCGAGGCCTCGTTGAGGAAACCCATCGAACGGTATTTCCACGAACTCCAGGAGATCCTTGCAGGAGCCCTCCGCGAAGCCCAGGCCGATGGCGAAATTGCGAAACGCCTCGACGCCAGCGAGCTCGCGCTGATGCTCATTACTGTCGTGCAGAGGGGGTCGTCGTTTCGAGGGTTTATCGCGATCGCAATGCCATCAATCGAGCCACAGAGATGGCGAAGTCGCTGCTCAAAACGCTGCCGCACCGCTGAGCAGGACGAGGCAGGCTTCGGTGTAGATACCCGGGGAGTTAGGCTTTTCTCCGCTGAGGTCTTGGTCAGCAAAATTCCGGGTGAGCGGCCGACGCTCCCCACATGTAACCGGCGCCAAATCACGGGGGCTTCACCGAGAATAATCTGCTTTGGGCTGAAAAAAGCGCCGGGATCTTGAGAAAGATCCCGGCGAGTCTGGGAGAAACGCATGAGGGCGATACCTCTTTTGCCAGTCAAAAGTGACCGGCGCCGCCAACGGTGAACGGCTTCGGCGCAACTGGCCTCAGCAATCCACAACAGTTACAGAGCATGCCGCTGCTCCTTCAACTCTGATCACTCAGGGTGCTTTGTGCTCGCCATGCTCGGCCGCAAAGCAAATTGTTCGTGCCAGGCGCTCAGTTTTGGTCGTTCCCATCGCCAAGGACGGTCACGAAAGCGAAAGTCAAGATATTCAAGGGCGCAACCGATAGTGATGGTTCCGAGGTCGGGATTGAGTGGCGGTACATTGGTGTTGAGAGTGTCAAGAACCTTGCCAATCCGATCAAACTGAGCATCTACCCATCCGCTCCAGCGAAGGCTTTCCGGCCGGAGGGTTTCTTGGCGGCAGACGACGGCGCGATCCATGATGTCTACGCCATAGAGTTCCAGCTTGAGTACTTGTCTGCGGGTGGGCCCCGGCTCCGGCAGCAGCCCGCCGTCGGAGAACTCATTGAGGTAGTCACAGATCGCGCTGCTATCAAAAAGGATTTCACCGGTTTTCAATTGGAGTGTTGGGATGCGGGTCAGCGGATTGAGCGCCGAAAGCACCTCGTTCGCCTTTGTCGGAATTGCAGATGTTTCGATCATTTCGACACTATCATCGATCTGCATTTCCTTGGTAACCACCACTACCTTTCGCGCATAGGGGGAGTTCGGCGACCAATAAAGCTTCATGAGGATATCCCGAGAGACGTTTGAGTTCATACTGTCGACGTTACGTGAACGTGCTATTGCGCCGATCTATTTCAACGCTGAGAAGGCAGTTGGCGTCAGGATTTGATTACTGATGCTTGCAACAATCGGTCCATCGCGTTCGCCCTCGTCGCGCACCTTGTGCCAAGCCGAGTCGTTCAGGAACGCCGTCCACCTCGTCTCGAGATCGGCCAGCGACTCCCACTGGAGGATGTAAGTCAGTTGGTTGCTGGATTCTCCGACAAGGGTCGTCCAGAAGCCAATCGCATGGATACCGTGCTTTTTCCAGATGGGGGGAAGCTGGTCCCTAAACCGAGCCTGCAGCTTTGCCATTTGGCCTGGAAGAGCCTGATACACCCGCAGCTCATAGATCATCGCGGAAAAGCGACACGTGTGCCGACATCCATGAGAACAAGCATGATCAGATGAGTGCTTTTCGATAATTGAGTCGAGTGCAACTGGTTCATGACGGCTTCTTTCGTTCGACTTCCAAATCGACCTTACGAACCTGGCGTGTCCAAGCGAAGCGATTTGAACTGATCGCCGTATCTGTCGCAACGATAAGACTGGGAGCCAAGCTCAGCCACCGCCAATCAGCGACACTGAATGGATCCAGTGTGGCCATGGCACGCAATCAGTGGAGTCCGAGTCGCGGAGTAAACAGTCTACCAATCTCCAGAAAAGATATGGCTATCTCGAAAATGCGTTTGATGGCGACACCAGTCGCTGCCTAGCGTGAGCGCCTCAATCGCAAAAAATAAGCGAAGCGGATGCACGGGGGAGTCGAATTTGTACAAAGCTACTGAAGTTGTTCCGTTGCGCGTTACCGCCAACAGATTGGGAGCCCTTCGATTCCGGTTGGTATTAGTGACGATCGCTTCATATTTGGCGATGATGGCATTTTTGATCTACAGCGCGCGACACGCGGCGCAAAGTGCCGTTGTTGCGGCTAGCTTCAGCCCAGCGATGATCGCATTGGCGAGCTGTATGGCCTTCAGCGTAGTTTTGACCGGCTTATTCGTATTCGTACGGAATGAGGAATAAAAAAAGATGCGCATTTCACGAAACAGTATGCCGCTTCTTCTCGCAACTGCATCCACTTTCGGCGTCTGCGGATCGGCGTACTCTGCGGAGTCCATTTCCGACATTCGGCAGGCTGAGTCTTCCACCATCGTGTTCTTCGTGGTCTTCGCGGTGCTTACGCTGCTCATCAGCTTTTGGGCGGCCCGGCGCGCAACAAGTTCGTCGGAATATCTTACAGCGGGAAGCTCGATCTCATCAGGCCAAAATGGCTTTGCTATTGCGGGCGACTATATGTCAGCCGGCGCCTTCCTTGGGCTGTCGGGTGCGATCTATGCATCCGGTCTGGACGGAATGTTCCTCGCCGCAAGCTATCTGGCCAGTTGGCCTATCGTCTTGTTTCTTGTTGCAGAACCGCTCCGTCGCCTGGGGAAGTATTCGTTCGCAGACGTGCTAACTCAAAAATTGAGAGAGCGGCCGATTCGCATTCTGGCTGGTGTTTCTACCATCGTCATTGTCAGCTTCTACCTAGTCGCGCAAATGGTCGGCGCTGGAGAGCTCATTTCATTGTTGTTCGGAATCGGTTACGTGCCTGCCGTCATCGTGGTCGGGCTCCTTATGATCGTGTTTTCTACGCTCGGTGGCATGCGCGCTGCCACATGGGTTCAGATCATCAAGGCTATTTTGATGATTGGCGGAAGCGCCATGATTGCGACGTTGGTGTTGGCCAGGTTCGGTTTCAATGTGTCTGACCTCTTCAAGACGGCGGTGAGCAATCATCCAAACGGCTACAAGATTATGGATATTCGCGGCTTCGCCCAAGACGGGGTCGCAACCCTATCTCTCGGCATCGGGATCCTGTTTGGAACGGCGGGGCTGCCCCATATTCTAATGCGCTTCTTTACGGTAAGTGACGAGCGAGCGGCGCGTGTATCGGTCTTCTACGCGACGTGTCTCATTGGCCTGTTCTTTGCGATGCTGTTTGTCATCGGATATGGGAGTATCGCACTCCTCCGTGGCGATCCCGAATATGCTAACGCCAGCGGCGCGCTGTTTGGCGGAAATAACTTGGCACCCATCCACTTGGCGAGGGCCGTCGGTGGGAGCATCTTGGCAGGTTTCATCTCAGCGGTTGCGTTCGCGACGATCCTGGCCGTTGTTTCCGGATTGATCATAGCAGGTGCCTCCTCGGCTGCTAACGATCTCGTTGTCGGCCTGTCCGGTCGGCAGCTCGACGAGGGCATGCGGCTCTGGATATCCCGGATCGCTGCGATGGCACTGGGAGTACTTGGGATCCTGCTTGGACTGGCTTGTGAGGGGCAGAATGTCGCCTACCTCCTTGCGCTGGCCACAGCGATCGCAGCGAGCGCCAACTTTCCATTGCTGCTCTTGGCAATTTACTGGGACGGTTTGACGACGCTTGGTGCGGTCGTCGGCGGTACCTTCGGCCTTGTCTCGTCGGTTGTTTTGACGGCCATGGGGCCAACTATCTGGTCAAAGGTGCTAGGCCTTGGTCCCGCGATCTTTCCGTACGACTCGCCGGCACTCTTCACGTTGCCCCTTACGCTGTTTTTCTGCTGGATTGTGTCGATCGCCAAGGCTGAACCTCAGGGAGATTGGCGGCTGGCGCAACCTACCGCCGCTCAATAGGTGAAATAGTCGTACGTCGGAGTTCCCCTGGAAGGTATCAACGCTTATCTCGGACTTTCGAAGGATGAGCTCAAGGGTTGCCGAATGGGGCGGTTTGCAAACGCGGCTTCGATTGGAGACCCGTAACTCCGGGTACCGAATCGAAGATTACTTTTGCAGTTTGCGGGACATCCAGGGAAGGCGCTCAAGGCTGCGCAGTCTACACGCGAGCTTGCCAGCCACCTCATAACGTGAAAGAGCTGGCGTTGACATTAATAGCGGTCGTTTAGGCCGGATTCGCGCGGTCACGAATCCATCGCGACCGCAATGCGGTTCGTCGGACGACGAACACAGCAGCAAAAATGTTGGGAATGATCGTGTGAATGACAATTCCGATGCCGGCTTCGAAACCCAAATAGCGGCATGAGTTATTCCGGGCGAACGGGTTTCCCGTTCGTCTCGGTGCGGGGTGAAGTCATGAAAGACGACATTAACTCACCATGGCATGAAGGGGAACTCGCGATACAACGCAGTGTCGGCGTTGCCGAGCATATGGATATTCCAGGCCGAACACGGTTGCGTAAACTCCTCCTCGAACAGCATCGTGAATTCTTTCCTCTGCTGCCGTTCATCGTGTTGGGCGCGGTCGATCCTGATGGCGAGGTCTGGGCGACGTTACGAGCTGGCCCTCCAGGTTTCCTTACCTCGCCCGATCCGAAGATCCTTTCATTTCGTCTTAATCGCGATGTGGACGATCCCGCTGATGTCGGTATGAACGACGGCGACTCCGTCGGCGTTTTAGGCATTGATCTTTCCACACGCCGGCGTAACCGGCTCAACGGCATAGTCCGGCGTTCTGGTGCAGAAAGCTTCTCGCTTGAAGTTATCCAGAGCTTCGGAAATTGTCCGCGGTACATTCATCACCGCAATCCGATATTCATCCGCGATATTGACGCACCGGGGAAGTTTCCACCTCAAATGTTGCCTTCGCTGACCGGCCGCGCTCGCGAGATTATCACGCAGGCCGACACCTTCTTTGTTGCTTCGTATATCGATGCCAAAGATGGATCCCGACAGGTAGATGTATCGCACCGCGGCGGCAAACCGGGATTCGTGAGACTTGATGAAGACGATACGTTCACCATCCCCGATTTCAACGGAAACCTCTTTTTCAACACGCTAGGGAATTTCCTGATCAATCCAAAGGCAGGACTTCTGTTCGTCGATTTCTCAACCGGTGATGAACTGCAGCTCACGGGAGAGGCAAAAATCATTCTCGATTCACCAGAGATCGCCGCATTTCAAGGCGCGGAGCGGATATGGCAGTTCAGAGCTCGACGGGCGATCTACCGGCCAGACGCACTGCCGCTACGCTGGTCACTCGTAGGTGACGGAGCGTCACCCAGTTCGCTTATGACGGGCGATTGGCAAGAGGCGAAGAAGCGACTCCGTGCCAGTGAATTGTCCAATAGCTGGCGTGTGTTTCGTGTCGCTCATATCAAGGATGAAACGGCTCTTGTCCGTTCGCTGGAACTGGAGCCGACCGACGGGAACGGTCTGTTACACCACCGGGCCGGTCAACATATCCCTATCCGCGTCAAGCCTGCGGGCAACGAAGCTCCGCTGGTCCGGACCTACACGCTCTCGGTGCCGCCGTCCGAGAACAAATATCGCATCAGCGTCAAGCGGGAGGGTATCGTTTCGAGGTACCTTCATCGTCTAGATGTCGACGACACAATTGAGGTACGCGCCCCCGCCGGTGGCTTCACGATTGACGCGACGCAGGATCGCCCCGCGGTCCTGCTCGCGGCGGGTATCGGCATTACGCCTATGCTCGCAATGCTCCGTCACCTCGTGCATGAGAACGCAAGGACACGGCATGTCCGGCAGGCATGGCTTTTCCAATCGGCACGCCTAAAGGACGAATTGGCCTTCAGCGAAGAGATCGCAAGCACCATTAGGGTATCAAGGGGCTACGCGAGATACATCAGCGTACTAAGTGATCCCGACGCGGTCGCCGGGAAGGACGCCGATCACGTCGGCCGTATCGACCTGGCCCTGCTAAAGCGCGTACTGCCGTTCGACGATTACGATTTTTATTTGTGCGGCCCGTCGTCTTTTATGCAGGAGAACTACGACGGACTGCGTCGGCTGAAGATAGCCGATGAGCGCATCCACGTCGAATCTTTTGGGCCGAGTTCGCTTCGGCGAAGTATCGACAAGCCGACATCACGTTCCATAAACCCTCCTGCGACCGAGCCGACGCGCGTTATTTTTGGTGAGTCTGGCAAGGAAGCACGCTGGCACCCTGGCACTGGAACGCTTCTGGAACTGGCCGAGGATCGTGGGCTATCTCCATCCTACGGATGCCGAAGCGGAAGCTGCGGGACCTGCAGGACAAAAATAGTGAAGGGTGCTGTCGCCTACCTGTCGGAGCCGTCGTTCCCCGTGCCGGTGGGAGAAGCACTGATTTGCTGCTCGATCCCTGGCCAAACGTCGGGCGAAGATCCTTCACTGCACTTGGCTGTGTAGCGTCGCCAGACATTTATCTGGCGCCGCGAAAGCCCCGCAAGCGGCGAATGAGTTCGGCGCGTTTTTGCGCCATTGGTATGATCTGCATGGCAAAACCAGTTTGACCTGTCTCTCGACACGAGTGTGTCGCAGAAACGGATAAGCGTCGTCGAGAGCGGAGGACTTTCATCCAGGCTCTTGAGCTGAGAAGCTAGGGCCGCAAGAACGAGCAGCAATCGGTACAGATACCCATATCAAAACTGATGATATCTCCGATCCATTGCCGCGTTGCGGACGATGACCTACGTTGTTTTGATAACAAATTTAGAGCGGTAGGGAAGTGGATCGAATTGACGCCATGAAGGTCTTCATCGCTGCTCTCGACGAGGGCGGCCTGAGGAAGGCCGGGCGCAAGTTGGGACGGTCTCCTGCGGCGATAAGCCGAGCGCTTGCCTTTCTTGAAGCTCATGTTGGCGTCACCCTCCTTCATCGCACGACGCGTTCGTTCAAGTTAAGTGAAGCGGGCGAACGGTACGCGATGGTGTGCCGCCGCGTCATTTCTGATCTTGAAGAAGCTGACCTTGTGGCGGCGGGTGAGCGATCGGCTCCGCGCGGCACGCTGACCATAACAGCTCCAGTTGCGGCAGGTGAAGACGTCTTGCGTTTGGTTTTGGACGCCTTCATGGACGCCTATCCGACCGTTTCGGTCAGATTGCTTCTGTTGGATAGGCCGGTTAGCCTGATCGATGAGGGCATCGATATTGCTTTGCGAATTGCCCATTTGACGGATTCCACTCACGTGGCGATCCGGTTGGGCGAGGTTCGGCGTGTCGTGGCGGCATCGCCTCGTTATTTGTCCACGCATCCGAAAATCGAAGAGGTTGCTGATCTTGCAAAACACAAGATCATCGCGATGACTCACTTCGGAATCGATTCCTGGAGCTTTCCGCCGGTGAAGGGATCATCGGTCCCTCGCTCGGTCCAATTCTCGCCACGCTTCGTGGTGAATAGCGTTCGTGGCGCCGTTGCCTCAGCCGTCGAAGGACGCGGCGTCACCCGACTTTTCTCTTATCACATTGCCGAGCAACTTTCGCGAGCCACGCTACAAATCCTTCTCGCGCAAGACGAGCACTCCGCGGTGCCTGTGCATCTGATTTCCCCGCAGGGTAGGCTTGCCGTTCCGAAGGTCCGCGCATTCGTGGATTTCGCCGTGCCTCGCCTCAAGGCGCATTTTTCTCGCCTTACAAGCGACGCCGCGAAGCAACAACACAGCATTCAACCGCGTCGCGAGAAAGTGTCTTCCGACTAGCCGGCGAAGGCATTCAGAGCTCTCAGAAGGTGGCTAGAAGCTGGAACGGATCCATCGCGGCCGCGCCCGGGCGAACATCTGTAAGGGCCCCGGATAGCAACATGGCCGCAGCCCAGATCAACACGAGCCAGATCGCGTTTGACGCGTACGAGGATCTCGCGGGCGCCACGACCGCTGAGGAATGAGTCAGGGGTAAAGAAGTGGCATGGATCAGCTCCGGTTGGGTTGCAAGGATTTCAGGCGCGCCGCTTCGCCGCCGGCGTTCGAGCGGCCAGCGCTTCAAGCCAGGTGATGCTGGCGGGGGTATTTTCATTGTCACGTAAGCACGTCGCGTCGGCAGGATAGGGGGCGTATGAGGTGTCGCGGAAGCGATCATGTATCTTGAAGCCGCTGCGCTGGTGACAGGTGAGGTCATGCACGCCGACGGCGGAAGAAATGTAGCCCTCTGGGCGCTCGGCGGAAACGAGCCGTTGGCGGTTTTCCGACCCGTATGCGCGGGGAGAGTCGACTGAGGGGGGCTCCGGACAATCTATGTTCGAGATACGTGTTATCTGAACTAGTCGTTTCTCGGTTTGGCATTGCTTGTTTATCAAAAATAATTGGCCCGTTTTCGGCGGAAAGAGGCCAGGTCGACGGCGAGAATGTCGATAGCAAGAACAGAGAGTCACGCCTAACAGGCGGCCGACAGACGAAAAGGAGCGACCTATGACGACGACATTCGGATCGGTCAAATGGCAGGGCGGCATTAAGGATGGCAAGGGCGTAATTTCGACCAAGAGCGGCGCGCTGAAGGACTATCCCTATGGGTTTGCCAGCCGTTTCGAGGGCAAGCCGGGCTCGAATCCGGAGGAACTGATTGGGGCTGCGCATGCTGCCTGTTTTGCTATGACGCTGTCGCTGATCTTTGGCGAAGCCAAGCTCACCGCCGAGCAGTTAGAGACTAAGGCTGACGTCACAATCGAAAAGCAGGGTGAGGGCTTTTCCATTACGTCCGTCCATCTGAGGCTGGTGGCGAAGATACCGGGTGCGGACAAGACAAAATTCGCTGAATTGGTAGGCATGGCCAAGGCGGGCTGCCCGGTATCGAGATTATTGAACGCCAAGATTACGCTGGAAGCGACGCTGCTTTGAGGTTCGTCCGTTGAGGCGCGCTCTCGAGGGCTTGTCGCCCTCGGGGGCTTACGTATCCGCGGTGTTGTTCGGGATGACATAGGCGCGGATTTATGAGCCGTCACACCGAGCAGTCCGCCTCTAAGCGAAAAAAGAGAGTCAAATTCGCCGCAAGAAGAGGAGGCTGTGATGATCAGTACGCGGTTGACGAAGTTCTTTGACATCGAACATCCAATCATTCTCGCACCGATGACGCCCGCCGCGGGCGCGGATTTGTCCAGCGCGGTTGCGGCTGCCGGGGGTCTCGGCCTGCTTGGCGGCGGATACGGCGATCGTTCTTGGTTCGAGGCCGAATCAGCGAAGGTTATGCGCAACGACGTAGGGTGCGGTTTCATCACTTGGTCTGTCGCACAACAACCGGACTTGCTCGACTTCGCAATCGAACGTCATCCGCGGGCAGTGATGTTGTCCTTTGCCGATCCTGCGCCTTTCGCGCCGCGCATCAAGCAGGCCCGTGTGCCTCTCATCTGCCAGGTCCATACCGTCGACCAAGCCCTCCGAGCAGCCGATGTCGGGGCTGATATTGTCGTTGCTCAAGGCACGGAAGCGGGCGGCCATGGCCAAACAGCGCGGTCGACGTTACCGTTCGTGCCGACGGTAGTGGACGCCCTGAGCAAACATGCCCCTGACGTCATCGTTGTGGCTGCGGGCGGTATCGCAGATGGACGCGGTCTTGCTGCAGCTCTCATGCTGGGTGCCGAGGGAGTCCTGATGGGCAGCCGCTTTTGGGCGACACAGGAGGCACTTATCCATCCCAACGCAAAGGCCAGGGTGGTGGCAGCTTCGGGCGACGAGACGATACGAACCAGCGTGTACGATATCGTAAGGCAAAGGGCGTGGCCGGAAG
>Ga0137412_10003375_pt1 | contig 12744 bp, 9 predicted proteins | sample CZODoug2_1_16fun_FD_122160 | JGI IMG/M metagenome (GOLD analysis project Ga0137412, IMG submission 122160) | Vadose zone soil fungal communities from Angelo Coast Range Reserve, California, USA - CZODoug2_1_16fungal (Hybrid Assembly) | ecosystem: Environmental > Terrestrial > Soil > Vadose zone...
GACCGCCTTGTCACGGCGGCCACCCATTCCCGCGTAGACCATCGGCAACTCGACGTTGCGGACCGCGCTGGTCCTCGGGATTAGATTGAACGACTGGAACACAAAGCCGATTTTCCGGTTGCGGATCTCGGCCAACGCGTTGTCACTGAGACCACCTACGTCGTTCCCGTCCAACCGGTAGGTACCATCCGTTGGAACATCGAGGCAGCCGAGGATATTCATCATGGTGCTCTTGCCCGAACCGGACGGCCCCATCATCGCGACCAGATCACCACTGTCAATTTTCAGGCTGACGTTATTCAGTGCACGAAGCTCGATATCGCCCATCCGATAGATCTTGGAAACACCGTCAAGCTCGATCATTTTTCCTCCGATCACGCCAGTTTTGCCATCCCCCTCCACGCGCAGATCGTCGCATGGCGTTAAAATATTGCGACGCCATTCGACCCGCGACGGTACTCGTAGACCTTTCTCCGATGGTATAGATGAATGAGCGAAGAGTTTCAAGACGGTCAGATTGTGGGTAGGTCCGCGCGCCGCAGCCATGATGGGCGCCCGCCGCGCCACGGGATCGTGCAATCGCTCCCTTTGCTCCTCCCGGACGGCGGCACCCCGTGGGCAATGACGTGTCCGGCGCCATGCCCACTAATGTACGCCTGGAAATTAGCTAACGGAAGGGCAGCTTTCGGCTGCGGTCCCTCCCGCGCCCGCGGTCTGGGACCACGGTAATACGGGGTTCGCGGGGTTCGCTAGCCCGACGACAAGACAGTTCAAGCTCGACGCATCAGTTGATACCGGCTCAGCAGGTTCGCGACCTGTCGCTCGCTAGATCGACCACCGGGATTGTTGATCAAGGCACAGTACGGGCTCAAGATCCACCGTTTTGACGCAAAGTTACTTTGCGTCAAAACGCAGTGTCCGGGACTTGAGCACTGTGATGCCGTCATGTGCGAAACCGGTCCAGCAGCGGCGGACCCGCGTCGCCAGTTCGGCATCGAGGGCGCGAGTTGGCCCGAGCATGGGCGCATCTGCCCAGTCGGCCGGTACGCCGAACAGGTTCGGCAGGTCGATGCAATGGCAGGCACCGAACGGCGCATCCTCCGGAGCCCAGTCGAATCGATAGGTGGCCACTTGCCCGCCATGTCGCGCCCAGTCATCAGCCAGCCTCCGCGCGGGGCGGCCAAATATCTTCCTAGTCGCGACTCCCGTAATGATCCGCAGAATGATCTTCCCGAGTACCCCGAGCCGACCGAGGGAATGGGAGGCCGGCCTCATGGCTACGAACGGCGCCGCATCGTTCTTGGTGTACCCAATCAGAAGCTCGATTCTGGGCGCGATCTCCGCGATCCGCGCTGGCACTGCCGCCGCGTCCGGCAGCGGTGCGCGACCGAGGATCGGCGCAAACGGCAGGCCGCTGACTGCGCCGAAGGATGCAGCGGCATGGATGGCGGCGGCCTGAGCCGACAATATCCGCTCGACGCTAGCCGTGCGCGGTGTCCGCCCGAGGGCATCGGTGACCACACTCCGCTGGGATGCGGTCATCATTTCCCGTCCGTCGCGCACACCGAGCGGAGCGCTCTGCATGATGGCGCGCTGGAACAGGCCCTCGGTCTCCGTACACAGCATCAAGGACAGGACCGAATCGCCACCGGCCGATTGACCGAAGATGGTGACCCTGCTGGGTGCACCGCCGAACTTCGCGATGTTGTCCCGGACCCAGCGCAGCGCCAGGATCTGGTCGCGCAAGCCCAGGTTGTCCTCGTCGATTCCGTCCGGTGTCAGATAACCGAAGATCCCCAACCGATAGCTGACGTTGACCACCACGACGTGCCCCTCGCGCGCCAGGACGTCAGTGTCGTACTTGACCGCCTCGCCACTACCGGTCATGTACGCGCCGCCATGGAACCAGACCATGACCGGTAGGCCGTCCGCATCGGCAGGCGCGGCCACGCTGAGTACCAGGCAGTCTTCATCGGACGCCAGCTCGTCGACAACTGGGCCGTTGACCATGTCCAGCCGCGATGGCAACTGTGGGCAAGCCGGCCCCCGGCGGGTGCCATCGGCGAGCTCTTGCCCCGGAGATGCTGGTTCAGCGGGCGCGAACCGCCGGGCTGTCCCATACCGCACGCCGCGCGCACGGATCAGTCCAGCGGCCTCGACAACATTGATGCCCTGCACGGTCCGCTCGGTCACAACCACCACCCCATGAGGCGCGACAGGCCCAGGCTGAGCGGCGACAGTCCTATCGCTGGCTCTCGAATGTTGGTGGTCATCGGCGGCTCGTCGCAACCGATCGCGCACTGCCGAAGCCACGGGGCGTGAGCGATCGCTGGGGCCGGAGCGAGGACGAGCCTCCACCGGGTGCCCCTCGCTGTGCCGACTACCCATGAGGCTAACCTACACACAAGAGTGCATCTTATCCAGAGGCTGTGATGACGCTCCTTGACCAGCATGCTGCGCCGGCGGCCGCACCTGACCCACGAGAGCTTCCTCGTCACGCGGCCACCGGGTTCGCGCGACGCGAATGGACGACAGTGGATCGGGCTAGTTGCTGGCGGTGTGCTCGTACGCCAGGCAGGAGACGCCGTGGGCGACCCATTCACGCCCTACCCATTCCGGGTGCGCCGCGAACATCAGTCGTTCGACCTCCGCCACAACCTCGTCTTCGGGAATCCCGCCAGAGAGTCGCGTCCACACCTCTTCGCGCAATGTCTGGAGGTAAGTGTGTACATCGGTAAGCAACGAGCGATTGCCGACCTCACCGTGACCGGGAATGACGAGCTCGGGTTCTTGGTCAAGCAGGTGCTCGATCACCTGCTGCCACCGCACACCTGACACGTCGACGTCATTCGGCGGGAACCACGGGAAGATCGCGAACTGGCGCGCTTCGACCAGATCCCCGGTGAACAGCGCGCCGACATCGGGCACGGTCACGACCTGGTCACCCAGCGTGTGCGCTTGTCCGGTCGCCCTGAGCTGGACCACTCGGCCACCGAGATCAAGGTCGTAGCTGGAGCGGTAGACGACGTCGGGCTTCACGAATTCGACATCGGTCAACTCCCGTGCAACGGCCTCGCCCATATCCCGGAAGAACGACAAGTACGCCTGCCCTTTTGTGGTGAGGTCGCGTGCCTGGTCCTGGTTCATCAGGACGGTTGAGGCCTCGGCGAACACCTCAGCCCCGAAGGCATGCTCGGGGTGGAAGTGAGTCGTGGTCAGATAAAGTCGCCGGCCTCTGGCGAACTCCAACGCGGCGTCGAGCACTTTCCTGGCGTTATTGCGCCCCATTCCGGTGTCGACAACCAAGACCGAATGGGAGCCACCGATCAGCCCGATGTTCGGCACCAGGGGCGTGCCTCGGTCGGGGATCACCAAGAGATCCGATGCGATGTCGTAGACGTCCTCCGTCACGACGATGGGGGCGGGCGAAGCAGTATCGGCCATCTGTGAACTCTCCTGACTCTCGCCGGGCACGACTTGACTCATAGGGCTGCGACATCGCGACGCACGTCGTGTTCCCAGATCGCCTGTCGGAGCCCGAAGCGCTGCCGGGTCGGGAGTACGGCGAGTTCGGCATCGCGACGTCGCTGCTCGGGGCCATCGGGTACGTGGTAGAAGTTGTTGGCGAGAGCGCCGGCACTCGACTGAACAGCGTGCGCACGATGCATCCGGACCCGTTCGTAGTGCCGCAATGCCGCCGGAATGTCGGCCGCGCTTGCGTCGGCCAGGCAGGCGCCGAGCACGACGGCGTCCTCGATCGCCTGGGAGGCGCCCTGACCTTGGTAGGGAACCATCGCGTGCGCGCTGTCGCCCACCAGGGTGGCTCGACCGAGGCTCCAGTGTTCAAGCGGCACTCGGGCGTAGAGCGGGGTGATCAGCACGCTGCCGAGCTGGCGGACTAGGGCGAGAGGGAGCGGATCCCAGCCCTCCAGGTGGGACAGCGCTTCGTCCCGCGTGGCCGAACCGGTCCAGCTCTCCTGCGCGGACTCGGACCGATCCACAGCGACGGCGACGCCGAGGTGGCGTTGTCGGCCGCTCCAGTAAGCCACTACCTGGGCACCGGGACCCAGCCAGTACCTCTTCACCGGAGGGCCTGGTAGCAGTGCACGCGCCTGAGCGCCCTCTACGAGTCCGCGGAACGTCACAGATCCCGCGTAGACGGGGTCCTCGGCTCCGAACAGTTGCTCGCGGACCGTGGAACGAATGCCGTCCGCCCCGATCAACAGGTCGGCCCGGATACGTCCACCGTCGTCGAGAGTCACTTCCACGCCCCCAGGATCCTGGTGCAGCGTCGTGACCGCACGGCCCCAGAGAACCGCCTCTTCCGGCAGGGCTGCCAGGAGAACGCGCATCAGGTCCGCCCTCAGCAAGTCCAGCAGCGGGGCACCAAAATGATCCTCCGCCGAAGCGCCCAGCGGCGTGCGGCAGAGCACCCGGTTGTCCTGCCATCGAACGAGCTCGATGGCTTCGGGCCGGCAGCCCACCTCGCGGACCCGGTTTAAGAGTTCAAGATCGGCCAGGAGCCGGGTCGAGTTCGGGCCGAGTTCGAGGGTTGCCCCGAGCGGTGCGTTCACCGGTGCGCGTTCGAAGACCTGCACTTGGACGCCGCGTCGCCGCAGCACCACAGCCGCGGTCAGGCCACCGATCCCAGCTCCAACGATGAGCCCCGTCAGCGGACGGCTGGAGCGCTCTGGCACGGGTGATCCTTCCCGCATCGGAACCCGATGACTCTGGTGAGGTGGGTGTTCCCCACAGGACGGGATCCGGGCCGGCCGCTCGATGCCCGAATCTGAGAAGCGGTTCGCTCCTCCCTGTTCATGGTGAGGATTCGGTCCTCCAATCGTCTTTCACTTCGGGGGTGGGAGGAGGAGCGGGTGAAAGATCGACGGACGAGGGCGGGGGCGGAGGTAAGATCAAGCGCGCGCCGAACCGCTCATCAGATCGGGGGGAGCCTTGGTCGCCACCAGTCGGCGTGCGACGGGGAGTTCCGCGACAGCGATGCCCGAGTTGGAGATTGCGGTGCTCGGCCCGCTGCGCGTCACCCGAGTCGACGCGGAGATTGTCGTGCCGCGCGGCCGCGTGAGCGCCCTCCTCGCGGATCTTGCGGCGAATGCCGGCCGGACGCTGAGTATGGATCGACTGCTGGACGACATCTATGGTGTCGATCTTCCGGAAAGGCCAAGGGATGCGTTGTATGTGCTCGTTACCCGAGCACGCAACGCGATCGGCGCTCAGCACATCGTGCGCGACAAGGCCGGCTACCGGCTCGAGACCGACGGGCTCACGGTTGACGCCGAGGTTTTCACGGATCAGATGTCGAAGGCACTGGTCCTGCAGGAGGCGGGCGACCAGACAGAGGCTCGAATCCGGCTTCACGGAGCGCTCGAGCTGTGGCGCGGGCCTGCGTTTGAAGGCCTGAGTGACTACCCGTTTAGCCAACTCGAGGCCGCCCGTCTGGACCAAAGCCGGTTGCGGGCCGAGGAGCGGACTGTCGACCTCGCGATACGGCTCGGACTGTTCGACGAGGCGACCACGAAACTCCGGTCCCTCACCCAGCGGGACCCGACGCACGAGATGTTCTGGTTCCAGCTGGTATCGGCTCTGTACAGAGCCGGCCAGCCAGACGAGGCACTCTCCGCCTACCAACAGGCTCGCCGCGCGCTTGTCGACGGGCTGGGCATGGAACCGGGCGCCCGCCTGCGGGATCTGCAGGCGCGGATCTTGGGTGGGGCGCACGTGGCCAATCCGGGTCGACGCCCGGACAACCTGCCCTGCGAGCTCACGACGTTCATCGGGCGGCAGGGCGAGGTGCGACGGTTGACCCGGCTATTGGACCAGTTCCGGCTCGTCACGATCAGCGGAGCGGCCGGCACCGGGAAATCCAGAGTCGCCAGGCAGGTAGCGGCGGCGAACTCGCCCAGACCCGGCGGGATATGGCTGGTCGAACTGTCGGCCCTGCGGGACGGGAATTACGTCGCCCAAGCGGTCGCCCAGGCTATGGACCTGGGGTCGATGGAGGATGTCGCACTGCGCGCCGGGCACAAAGACCGCACCGTCGAGCGGCACCTGATCGAGCACCTACGCGAGCAGCGGGCCATGCTCATCCTGGACAACTGCGAGCACCTCCTCGACGGAACCGCGGCGTTCATCGAACGCCTGCTGGCGAGCGCGCCCGCCGTCAGCGTGCTCTGCACAACGCGGGAGCCCCTCGGCCTGCCGGGCGAGGAGATCTTTGTGCTGCACCCCCTTGCTGTCCCCCCGGAACGACTGCCAGAGGGAGGCCGCCTCGACGACTACGAGTCCTGCAAGCTCTTCTTGGACAGGCTTCCTCGGACCGTGCCCGATCCGCGCACGGAGCCGGCACCCACTCAAGCGGTTGTCGACATTTGTCGAAGTCTTGACGGAATCCCCCTCGCCATCGAGCTCGCGGTCGCCCGCGTCGAAGTGTTGAGCGCGGTCGAGTTATCTCAGCATTTAGGTTCACGACTCGATCTGCTGGCCAGCGGATCCCGCGCCGCGCTCCCCCACCACAAGACGCTACGTGCCACACTCGACTGGAGCTTCAATCAGCTCGATAATCGTGAACGCCGGGTTCTGGGCGAGCTGTCGCTCTATCCAGCGGGCGCCACGCTCGAGGCAATGGTGGCGCAGCTACCGGACTTGACCACTCCAGACATCGTTGATCTACTCAGCCGCCTAGCCCGGAAATCGCTCATCTCCGCGGAGGCCTCGTCGGCCGGCACCCGCTATACCCAACTGAGCACGATTCAGACCTACGCCTTGGAGTGGCTGGAGTGCAGCGGTCACCTGGCCGCCGCGTCCCGCGCGCAGCACGCGTGGTGCCTCCGCTTCGCCACGGATCACAGTCCCATCCTGCTCGGACCCCAGCTACGGGCTGCAAAAGCCGCCTTGACCGGCGAACACCCAAACCTCGTCTCCGCGGTCCGGCTCGCCACCGCCTCCGGGGAGTGGGGCGCCGCGCTCGAGCTGGCGCTGCAACTCACGTGGTACTGGAGGCTGAGCGGGCTCGAACGACTCGGCTTCGAGTTGCTGTCCGAACTCGTATGCAATGACGCGCCACCCCATCCTCAACTTGCTCACGCCCACATGTGGGCAAGCCATCTGGCCTGGGCCGCCCACGATCCGGCGGCTGCGGTGAATCATGCTTCGGCAAGCATGGCCCACGGCGGCTCAGCACCAGACCGAGCGTTGAGCGCCGCGTTCATGGGGCTCGCCCAGCTCGACCTGCACTTGGACCAGATGGGCCGCGCATACCTGGACGACGCGTTGGCGATTGCCCTCCGAGATGGCGATGAACGCACATCGGGCATGTGCGAGCTCTCTCTAGCCATCGCGTACATCTCCACCGGCAACCTTGACGCGGCCAAGGAGAAGCTCGCTAATGCCCACCGGCATTTCCAGGTGTGTCGAGACCAGTGGCACGAGCAGCGTGTCCTGCTCCGCCTGATGCTGGTAGCCGAAGCACAGGGAGATACCTCGAGCGCCGACGAACTGGCAGCCGAACTCGCCAAGCGATCCGCCGAACTGGGGCTCGACCAGCTGGAGGCGTTGGCGTGGGCACACCGCGCACAGGCCGCCGCCTTGACCGGGGCCGAGACTGCCGACGAGTACCTCGCACAAGCCGACCGACTAGAGCAGATCCGGCGAGGCCCGGAAGTCGCAGCGGTGGCCGACTCGGCACGCGCGATACGCGCATTGCTCGCCGGCGACCACGCGCAAGCACACCGGTGGGCCCGCGAGGTGATCAGGTGGCGACGTTCCATCGGCGGTCGACAGGAGATCGTGTTCGGGCTCGCGATCCTCTTCGGCGCAACCGAGCCGTCCGAGGTGGAGACCAGAGCGGCCATCGCGCTCGACAGCGTGGTGGAGGCCGAACAGATGGGCGATACACGCGCGACGGCGATTGCCCTGCAACTGGCGCTTCTCTCAGCCCAACAGGTAGAGCGCGAACTCGCCGACGACACCGCGGTGGTCTTGCGGGCATTGCACGTCGAACTTGGCGCACCCACGCTCCCCTGGTTCGCCCACAGCACCTCAGGCCCGGACACCAGCGGAGATTCAGGCTTCGTGGTGGCACCAACTGCCTTGGCAGAACTACTTAGCACGTGGCGTCGGAAGCTGGCTGATGCCGCCAACGGCTGCACCGATGACGGCGTCCCGCGTTCTCATCCCCCTCGCTCCCTCACCTAACCACGTTCGTCGACGCAGTCTCGGCCGTAGCAGCACATTCCTCCCGGATGAGCTCGATGGCCACAGATGCTCGGGGAAATCCCACGTAGACCGCGAGCAAGGCGATCAGCGCGACCAGCGCGTCCTCGGTAAGTCCCTCTCTCAAGGCCAACCGCACGTGGCTGCGCAGCCGCGCCTCGACACCGCCCTGGCTGACCAGAGCCGAGATCACCGCCACGCTCCGATCCCGCGCCGACAGCGCCGGATGCCACCATGCCGCTCCCCCGGCCGCTTGAAGAGCCTCCTCGGAGAGCGTAGGCCCGATCATGCCGGCCAGAACCTCCGGCACATCCTCCTCCGGGACAACGAATTGCCGGGCATATGCCGCAATCCCCTTACTCCGGCGGGCGTCAGGCGAGAACTGCCCGTGCGAACTACCGACCATGGATTGAACCGCCCTTCCGCCGCCCGACCACCATGCCCTCCGAGTCGTCGTATGCAGAGTGCACGTGCGGTCTATCGGGGGGCTTACACAGCGATCCCTACTCGACACATGTGTGAAAGATCGCTGGAGAGGACAGTTGTGCCTGGAGGCGTGGTGGACGAATACGGAGCATCCGAGGTCCGTCTCGAGACCCGGCCGCCGCTTGTCCGCTGCGCCCGGCCTACGTCATAACACCACCCTGGTGCTCCCCTCTCAGCTAGGAACTTGATGACGTAGCCAAGCAGCTCCCGGGTGGTCCAGGGAAGCGCACCCTCGATGCCACCCACCATGGCCACGAGGTCATCGACCGCGACGCGGGGAGGGAGTTCGTCCTCGAGACCAGCCAAGGCAAGCGCGATGTCGCCATGACCGGCGCCCGTCAGCAGGTAGCGGGTGCTTTCCACACCATGCTTACGCAGGACGTTGTGCAGAGTCAGGGTCTGGCTGGGAGACACGGCGTTGTCAGCACTGCCGTGAAACAGGAGGAACGGGGGTGTCATAGCCGTGACGTACTGGGCGGGGTTGGCCGCGGCGACGACCGCAGGCTCGTCGGCCAGCGACCTGTCGGTGCCCGGGCCGAGGACGAATGCGGCGTATCCGGCCTCGGCGACGAAGGTCCTGCGTTCGAGTGCCATCTCTTTCTGGCAAACGACGAATCCGCCACCCGGCACGTAGACCACGAGCGGCTTGGCGCCCGGAGTCTGTGGGATCACCAAGTCCAGGCACAGAACACGGTTGTTCCCGTCGGCGCCAGCGCGGGTCGCGTAGACGAGATCGCTGTAAGTGGTGACGCCGACCTTGCCAGTCTTGATCTGCGGTCCTGCCGGCGGCGTGATCACGATGCTCGTGCTGGTGTCGTGGGGCGCGACGGAACGAGCGAGGTTGATCTGGGGTGCTGTCCCGGCGTCGAGTGTGGACTCCGAACGATGGTTCTGGGGCATAGATTGGCTCCGCCTTCAGCCGAGTAGTCGCTCTATTGCATCAGCGCCCAGCGAGGGGCCGTTGACCGCGCGCAGCTGCTCACCGAACTTGGAAACGTTCTCACGGATCACCGGGCTGTTCGCTACCTCGTCGACGGTCTGGCGTAGCAGTCGCGGAGTAATCGCCTCAGGGTCCAGCTGCCGGCCAAGGCCCAGTCCCTCGACCCGTCCACCATTGAGTGCCTGTTCGGGCATCTGTGGCACCGACACCAGCGGCACGCCATTGTACAGCGATTCCATGGTGGAATTGATGCCGGTGTGCGAAACGAACAACTCCGCGCTGGCGAGGACGAGTGGCTGCGGAAAGTACGGCGCAACCTCGATATTGTCGGGCACTGGTGGGAGCTTGACCGTTTCACCGACGGCCATCACCACGTGCCAGTGGCTGTTGCTGAACGCCTCGATGCACTGGGCGAAGAAGTCGGGCCGGTTGTTGAGCATGGTGCCCAGGGACACGAACAACACCGGCGAGCCGTCGCAGGGCGAACGCCAATCTCCGGCACTAGCTCGCGAACCAAGCGCGGGGCCCAAGAACACGAACCGACTGTCGAAGGTATCGCCGGCTACCTGAAATTCGCGCGGCACGAACACCAGGTTGAGCGGGGCAGGCGGGTTCGTGATCAGCGACTCGGTGTCCAGCGCGATGAGCCCGTTGGCCGCGCGGAACTTCGCCCGCGCCTCGACAATCTCGGCGAACAGGGCACGCAGTCCATCGACGTTTCCTTCGGGTGCCAGCACTCCGCGGAGGTTGAAATGCTCATTACTGGCCATGCTCGGTACCAATTCCACTGCTGGCACATCTAGCTTCTCGGCGAGTAGCGGCCCGAGGGTGTCGAGGGTGTCGTAGCAGATCGCGTCGGGACAGTCCCGCTGAAGGTGCGCCACCATCGCGGGGTACGTTTGCTCGAGCTGTTCCTGGGTGCGCAGGATGGCGGCAACGACTATCGCGGGGTCAAAGGGTTGGCCGGCACCCGAAGCAAGGATGCTCGGATCCCACGGCCTCTCAAGCGGGGTAGCCCCGGAGGCGGCCACAGCGGGCAGTAGGCGCGCGCCGGTGACGTAGGTAACTCGGTGACCGCGGGCGACGAGCTCCTCCACCAGGGGCAGCGTGGGATTGACGTGGCCGTGTCCAGGTGTGACGACGAAGACGAGGGGTTTGCTCATGTCCCGCTCAGACCTCCAACCAGGCAATCATTAGCACATGACTAAATCTGGCATGAATTTCCTTGTGCAAATAGACCGCCAGCGTCATTCAGGCTCTACCAAATTACTGACCATACCCGCCTGAATGCGCCACAACCTCGTCGTATTTCGCTATCGCTTCCACGAGCAGGCGCGAGTCCATATACTCGCGCATCGAGCCTAGTTTCCCATCCCGCTCACCGAAGATGACGCATACGCGTCCTTTAAAGCTGCCCGCGCCGCCGCCGAAGGATTGCTCCATTTCGAACTCGACAAGCGAGAATCTCGAATCCTCAAGCGGGCGGATTTCCAGATCGCGAATTTCGCGATAATCAATACCGTGAAACGCTCGGTGATTATGCTTACTGAGGCTAGCCTTGCCAGCAATTACCTCGGGCATGCCGGGGAGGTGCGTCGGATATTCGACGCGACAGTCCTCGTGCCACAAGGCCATATAACGATCAAAATCGATCTTGACCAAAGCATCCAGGGCTTCCCGAACAAGGGAGCCGACCTCGTTGCTGTCGGATATGGGCATCTTGATAGCTCCATTGCTGCTCGTCGTGAACGATCAACGATCCAGTCCGGCGTCACTCAGAACTCAGACATACCGAGGACTCCGAGCTCTCCCCATCGCGCGGCCGGATGCCGGCTCGGCCGGACCGTGGTTGGTGCTCAGCCCCATGCTGTTGCGGGTGCGGCCGTCCAAGGTGGATCGGCGACAGGGTCGAGCCAAAAGACTCCTCCTGTCCGACCGCGGCACTGGTTCTTGAACAGCGGGGAACCGCGATCGCCACCTCTACATCCGCAATCGGTCAAGTCGCACTAAGAAAGCATCGAGGTTCGACCGCGGGCCGTGGCGGGAGAACTCGCGCGGAACTTCATGTCGAGAGAGGCGGCCCAGATGACGCGGCACCGCCCAATCCGATCAAGCGCGGCAGTCCCCTGCTGGATAGGGTCGCCACGCTCCGGGTGATGCCGGCGATTCGGGCCATGAGATTCGGCGGCGCCTGCGCTCGAGCAACCCCAGCGATGCGATGACCAGGTCTGGATTTGATCTTCATACACGGCATTCCTGAGCGCCCGCGCCCTGTTCGGGGCACGGCACGCGCGTGCGCGCGAAATGAGGGACCCCTGCCTCGAGCGGGCGACATATGCGTGACTTAGGTCCAGGTTGCTCATCGCGCATCCTCCTCGATCCGCCCGATGCCCGCCAGGTGAGGCCGCGCGTGACATGCCCCCACCTCGCAAGGCTTCGAGGGTCTCGATAACTCCACTAATGACCACGCGGACAATAATGCTAGAGGGCGAAGCCCTCAATGTCCAGTTGGCCAGCAAGCGTCTCGGACAACGTCGAACCAGGAGCAGGGCGTCCGCAAACGACAGCGCTCTACGTGCTGTGCCGATCTCGGCGCGGCTGGTCGACCAGACTGTGGTCCAGCCAGTTGGCGTTGCCAGCCAGGATGTGGTGCTCGAGCGGGGACATGGCAGCCCGATCTGTTCAACTCGTGAACGTCGGTGCGCGGACTGTGTCTTCAGGTGGTGTGCCTGCGCCTGGTGACGGTCAAGTCGGGTGACTCCAACCGGAACTCAGTCCATTGTCCTCCGCTCGCGCGGCCAGGAAGGAACCTGAGGTGGTGTCTGGGTGTCGAGGTTCCGGCCCGCCCGATCTGATGATCCGCCAGCTCGAACACATCGAGGTCGTGACCCGAAAACCCACCGCCCGCGTCGGGATCATCCCGTTCGGTGCGCCACGGGCGGTGTTCCCCGTGTCGAGCTGGACGCTCTACGACGAACGCGCCGTCATACCCGGCATCCTGCGAACACAAGTCATCCTGCTCGATCCGGACGTCAGCCCCTACGTAGAGCAGTTCGCGGCACTCGAGCCGCTCGCGGTATACGACGACG
>Ga0137412_10003376_pt1 | contig 12743 bp, 28 predicted proteins | sample CZODoug2_1_16fun_FD_122160 | JGI IMG/M metagenome (GOLD analysis project Ga0137412, IMG submission 122160) | Vadose zone soil fungal communities from Angelo Coast Range Reserve, California, USA - CZODoug2_1_16fungal (Hybrid Assembly) | ecosystem: Environmental > Terrestrial > Soil > Vadose zone...
CAAGTTCGTAGGCCTGCTGAATAATCTTTGTATGCCTTTCCCCTTCCCGAGCTGATCCAGTCATTTACTTCTTCAATAATATCATCAATATTTTTTTGACCATACTCCTTGCAGAAATTTACGTAATCTTCTTTTTTTAGTTTAACGTGAAGGCCATACGCTACAACCCCCTCCTTGTGAGGGGGTGCCGAAGGCACTTCCCCCCTTTTAGGGGGGGTAGGGGGGTTTTCTTCTTCTTTCTTTTGTATGGTTTCTTTTGTGGGTGTCTTTAGGACACTGGGGGGGGTATCGTTAGGACACTGGGTAAAATTATTTGAATCTTCCTCAACCGACAGTTCATAATAAGTTACTTGAGTACCTTTAGGTCCGGATACTTTTTTGATTATTAGGTTGCGTTCTAGGAGCTTTTTTATGGCCTTAGTGACGTGTCTTCTTTCAAGACCTGTGAGCTTTTGAAGTTGTGTCAAACTGATCTGATCTCCAACTTTATGCCAGCCGAATGTTTTACGAAATATAACCAATAAGACCTTGGTTTCAGCTAAACCAAGCTCAGGAAGCCATTTATCTAGAAAATCATTAGGAACTTGTGTGTAGTTAGGCGCTTTGAAACCCATGGGATACTCCTTAAGATTTAGGAGCCCCAGACCCGGCTAGAATTAAAGTTTTCTTTTATCTTGAGGTTTTGTTATAACCTGGATTAAGATCACTACCGTTCTCTTCCAGAACGTTTGAATTCCTAGCCTCAGTCTTTACCGGTCTGGGGCTATTTTATTTATGGCCATATCTTATCCAGAAGAATTCATTTGAATCAAATTATAAAAGTTTGCTAGCCTTCTTATTTTAAGAAATTAGGAGCTAAAAATGGCTATTAATATTGAAAGCCTACCCACTCAGCAAGAGCTGTCTTTTGAGATTGAAGACGTCCGAATGTTAGAAGATTCTCAAGAAGATATGAGAATAAAAAAGCTGTGTAAGCAGATCAGGCTGGCATTGCACCTAGTTAGTGAAGTCACTAAGAAGATAAAAGAAAAAACCCCTTAAGAAAGTTCTCAAGGGGCCAACCACAAAAGGTACTGTATGACGGTACAATTTAACTTATAAATGTTGGCGTCCATTTTTCAAAAGACTTTTTTCTGTAAGACTTAAGATCAACACCTTGTAACTCAGGAATCTTAGAATAATCTACAGCTCCATCACAAATCTGCTTCTTGAGTTTCAATCCATAACCTATAGCGCTTCGCCCTTGGGAAAGATTTTTCAATGCTTCCAGGCATACCCCATCTCTTTCTTCAAGGGCCTTTTTCTCTTCTCTAATGTGTCTGAGCTCGTTACTAAAACTCTTCCACTTCTTATTATCTTCCATGCAAATATAGTCATCTTCTGTAAGTTCGGGAGGGATTCCTCTAACTACATGATCCCAGAATTTAGATTCGGTCTCTAGAAGTTTATCGATATAGTTTTTATCTCGTGCAACCTCAACAATCACCCCTTCGTTGCCGTAGAAGCTGAAGTAGTACATGCCGGAAAGCCCTGTAGCTAAAAGCTGGTGCTGGCACTGAGGGTAATACTTCTCGGGAACCATCTTGTTGACGGCAACAGCATGGTCCTTTACTCCCGGACACTTGATCTCCACGACAATCTTATTGTCCATGTCTATGCCGTCAAGGTTAGCGCGTATCCACGGCGTATTAGGATGGATTACAGCCTTAGGAGCTACCATCACACCCATGAGACTCTCAAACTCGCTTCTAGCCCGCTCCTCGTTGTCCCTGCCATACTTCATAGCTTGGCTGTCTTTTTCTTTTAACTTGCCTAGGTATTTCTCTTCCCATAGTTCGAATGGCGTTCCCCATCCCTTAGGAGCTACTCCCATAAGAATAGGGGCATCGCTGCCTCCTATCCCTTGTCTTCTAAAATCATGCCACTCTTGAGGATGGTTGCTCATTTTTATTCTCCTTTTTATTTTTGTTCTCTACTTGTCTTTCTAAATACTTCATTGCATCTTCGTATTTGTATTTAGGGAATTTATCTAATGTTTTAACGTTGGCCTTATTGCACATGAAGCTTTCAGCATTAGGATTATCTAGACTTTTAATTAAATCCTTCATGTTATTTAACTCTTTTTCCCCAATTGAGACTTCTTCTTCTTCTTCGGAATCCATCCCCAATATTTTTTCTAGGCTATTGTCAAAAGCATCTGGATCTAACTTATCAGTAGGGACGCTAAAGAATTTATATAGAAAATATTTATTCGCATAAGTCATCAATCCTCCGCAAGTTTTTATAATAGATTCAGAATCTTGCAATATCATTTTCTTCTTGATTTGCTCAACAGGATTATCTGCATTTGTCCACGTGAACTCAAATACGCATTTAAGTCCTTGTAATGTCTTTATTTGCTTGTCGATAATCATATGGCATTCAACAGGCTCGAGGCTGACCATTTCCATTTCTAAAAAGACGCTCTCTTCGTCCATTTTAGCTCGGATGGCAGCTAAAATTTGCCCTTCATTGGCATATTTGAATTTATATCCATCCGTAGTTTTTTGAATGTATTTTACGGATTTTCTTACCTCTACAAGTCTTTGATAGAGATTTTTCGTTTCTTTCATTTTATCCTCCTTACAGGGCGTATTCTTCTTCATAGATCTCTGCTCTTTCTTGTTGTAAATCTCTCACCATTATCCATTCAAAGGCCTCATAACTCATGGGGCAAATATCAGGATCTAATTGTTCTAGATAAAGGCAATAATCCTCTCTAACTTGATCAACCCAAGCATCACTTATTTTCATGAGATACCTGCAATGCTTCAATCTCTTGGTCATGATATTTAGCTTTCGCAAGATGATCTCTGACTTCCTTCGCGTGATTCTCTGCCTGCTTACAGTGATAATGACGTTCGGATAGATGATAGAGTGTTTCTTCACAGAGTGATTGATGAAATTTAGACGATTCTATACTATCTTTGACTGATAACATTTTATGGCCTAAGGTGTTATTGTTTCGTTCCCCCTTTGAGCAGTAACTCCGAGGGGGATTTTCTTCTTTATACCTCACCTTTCCAGCTTTAGCAACAGTCCTATAAGGTTTCTGTGTTAATCGCGTACTCATTGAGATGGATACATCTTAACCAAAAAGGTTAATTTGAAGCAACAGAAATTAACCCTCTTGATCAAAAATCTTTCTTGAGTTATCCTGTATGAATAGATATAGGATTTTATGGATATTAAGTCTTTTCTTAAAAAGCACAAAATCAAAGGCAAAGATATGGCTTGTGGTCTAGGCATCACACCGGAGTATCTTTCCAGAATAATAAAGAAAAAGCAAAAACCTGGGCGTGATCTGATTATCAAAATAATCGATATCAGTAGCGGTGAAATAACATACAAGGATTTGGGTATATAATGGATAAATTTATAGAAGTTTTAAGCACGTTCAACCTGCCAACAGTACTTTGCATTGCTGCAGTTTTTTGGTATTTTACTAGGGATATTAAGGCTGAGATGAAGCATTTGGAATCTAGATTGGAAGCTAGAATGGATGCACAGGCAGCTAGAACAGATCGCCTATATGAAATGTTCATCGATCTTCTAAAGAATCAAAAATAATTCTTAACAAAAAATCTCGTTAATCCTATGAAAGGTTTAGCGGGGTTTTATGATCACCATTGATATTCCATTGCCTCCCGTCTCTTGGGAGCCTTCTCGTAAAGGTAAATTCACCTTCTATGATCCTAGAGAAAAAGAGAAGCGCTGCGTACGCTTCTACATCAGGGAGCAATATGAAGGCGAGCCCATCACCGATTACGTAGTTATTAATCTCCAATTCTTATTTGAAGTTCCTAAATCTTATTCCAAAAAGAAAAGAGCCCTAGCTCTAGATCATAAAATCTTCCCCACTAAAAAAGACTGTACCAATATGCAAAAGCTTTATGAGGATTGTCTCAAAGGCATAGTCATTGAAGATGACAGAAAAGTAATAAATATATCTTCAGAGAAGTACTATGCAGAAAAGAATTCAATTAAAATAGCTGTCTTAACATTCGAGGGATCATGCCATTAAAAAAAGGAAAGAGCAAAGAAACAATCTCAGAGAACATTTCAGAGATGAGACATTCTGGATATCCAGAAAAACAGGCCGTAGCCGCTTCACTATCACAAGCCAGACGATCAGGAGCCAAGATCCCTAAAAAGAGGAAGTAACATGCAAGAATTATTCAAGCTTAGAGAATGCCTATTCAAAGCCGTTTTTAACAAAGGCGAAAAATATTCAAAAGACAGCAATAAGCTCTTCATAGTGGATAAAATCTGTATTGAATTAATCAAATATGTAAGCGAAGAGCAGATAAAAATAAGGGAAATGCGGGTACAGATGGGTGAAATGGCCAAGCAACTAAATATTTATAATGCCAAGCATCTAGCCTCCTTAGACTTCTCCACTTTATTCCCAAGTTTAGGATTCACATCATTACCTGATAACCCAAAGCCTTTTGAGCAAAAAAAGCCCCAAATTCCCCCTTATTATATTTCGCTTAAAGAATTCATGGAAAAACATCCAAAGCTCATCTGTCTTACGGAATCCCGTAGATATTTTCATCAAGAATTCACAGAGGGCAGCGTTAAATCTTCTAGAGCCTGGTTCGTGGATGAAGAGAAATTTCTAGAATTTCTATTTAAAAAAGAACTCTACAAAGATCGAATGCTGGCAAGAAGGGAAAAATATGCAAGTTTGCTTTCTTTGTGAAATGAGAAAATACCCTCTAGAAAAGATCCTTGATGACGACTTCATCCACGAAAGAAAAAATGAATTTTATCCCGATGAGGAATTTGGTGATATGGCAAGAGTCTGCCCAAAATGTGACAAAGAATTATTAGATTATTATTTAAATAAATAAAAATTTTTTGATATATCTAAATCATGTAAACAATTTTTTAGAGGATATATGGCACACAAGAAAAAAGCACATGCAAAGAAAGCACACCATGAACATGAGGAGCATAAAAAATCTCATCATATGGAGAAAAAAGAACATCATAAGAAATCTCACGCTCGCGGCAAGTAATGGATAAAGAGATAAAAAAAGGTTTTGAAAAGGTAAAGAAGACCGCTTCAAAACAAGAAAAGTCTCTGATCAAGAAAGACATTATTAGAGATAGAAAATGTGAGATGGCGGAAAAGAAGTCAAAGCGTAAATCATGAAATTAAAGTTCAGAAAAGTAGTTAATATGAATATGGACTGTTTCGTTCCTTATAATTCCGGAATGGTCCTCACAGCGCTTTATGTACAGCTCCTAGCAAGGAAAAGATTTGGAAACGGAAAACAACCCGAATATCGTAATAGTTTCTAAATCAAAAATCCCTGATAAGATAACAGGCCTTCCAAGAATCTGTAAATATTCAGATGTTCCCAAAGATCCCTGCGAATGGGTATATAACTTAAGCTATATGCCCATACCTTATGACTTAATGCAAGTCAGGATAAAAGACTCTAGGTATATCAAGTCAGCTTGGTGGACCGGTAAGCTATGGAAAGGCTTGAGATTGAAACCACCAGAAATCATTATAGCCTGGAAGCGCAATCATGACTTTGAGTAAGGGCTATGTGGAATATACTATCACCATCAAGAATGAGAATGATACGGCTATATACAAAGACGATAGCCACGATGGTTTGAATTTAACGCTAACTAATGAACAGCTAGCGTTAAAGGTTGCTGATTGTCTTAAAAAATTCGGATGGGATGAGGACGCCGAAAGCCCCGATATCCTCGTTAAAGCTAGGATGGTATGGTATCTTTAGCTTGCTTATAGAGCTTAAGTAATGGAGAATTCGTCTCCAAGGCTTTGCCAACAAGTTCTCTGATATATACTTCTACAGACAGGTTGTTGGTGCTAGCTATAAGCCTTAGTCTACGATGATCTTCTTCACTTAAGATAATGGTTACTCGCTTACAGTCTTCTGGCATACTATCCTTCAATATTGCCTAATTACATTACCTAAAAATTGAATAAAGTAAATGCGCAAATATTATTTTTATGATAAATCCTGAAAGTGAATATCTACGGAAAACTAAATGAGTATAGAGACAATGGGAGCAGGAAGGCCTAGAAAGGAAATAAATTGGCAATTGTTTGAGGACTTATGTTCTATACAATGCACACAGGGTGAGATTGCGTCAGTACTACATCTAGATGTGAGCACATTACACGATAGAGCTGAAGAGTATTATAGCTTAAAATATCCCGAAGTGTATAAGAAATTCTCTGAAATAGGGAAAATCAGCCTAAGAAGACTACAATTTAAACACGCTCAGAAAAGCTTTGCGATGGCTATATGGCTTGGTAAACAATGGCTTGGACAGCGTGAGAATGACCCAATGATAATGGCTCCTCCTGAGCTAACACAGCAATTTAATGCCATCATGGTTCAGATAGGTAGGAAGCAAGAAGAGGTTCAAGGCATTTCTGATGTATCGGAACATCCTTGATTTTCTGAAAACTTTTTTAGAGAATCTCTGCAGCATCCATAAATCATATCCAATAATTCGCCTGGACTGCTAGACGCATGGCAGAATGCTGACACAACAGCCGCTAAGACACACAAGCAAACATCACCATCATTTCCATGCAGCCCCTTAAGTATCTCTTGGGTTTTTTCTAGTATTATCTTATTTCTATTTAGTTCAGAATTAGTCATTCTTCTTTCCTCTTCTTGTCCCATCCCTCAAAAGTCTTCTTCCAGGATTCCGTCAGCAAACGAAGCTGATAGGCTCTCTCTTCTCCTCCCTTTAAGGAACGCTGAATGCATCCATAAACAAAATCCAATAACTTATTTGAATCATCAAATTTGCTACAGAATATCGATGTAGCACATCCTAAAATGCACATACATTCAGAATTTTCAATTCCTTCGAGAATTTTAAATATTTCGTCGCACTTTGTCTTTACCAGCTCTTTTTCATCATCAAGCATCTTTTTATAAATAAACGGCTTGGTCATTCTTTTTCCCTTTCCTCTTCATTCCACGCTTTATATGATATTAGTCTTCCCCTCTCCAAGGCTTCAAATGCCCTTTCTCTTTCTTCTTTATCGGGGATCGCCCTATAAAGAAAGGCTATGAAAGCATTATGGATTATGTTAACGGCTACGTTTTCATCATAAGCCAATAAACGTTCTATAATAACCCGTCTCTCTGTCTCTATAGCTTCCACAAGATGATCCGGTAAATACTCCGCGGGTATGCTTCTATTTGGCTCAGGATTTGTCATTCTTTCTTCCCTTCGTTATCCATCATTTTAAAATAGCTATTTGCATGTTCAACAAAGCCCTTTAATGAAGATAATCTTTTTTCAGGCACAATATGCTTGTTAAGAAGGAATATGAATGCCGATTCGACGCTGCCCACCGCTATTTGCGGATGTAAGTGGTCTATCCATCCTATGATATTGGCGGCCTCCTGGCGGATCATCCTTAGAGCCTCTTCTTCTTCTGGAAGATCATTTGATAATTTATTCATCTTCGATTTGTTCATTTTCGCCCTTTCTTTAAAATATTTAATACTAATAGCATGAAGTAGTATAGATCAGTGTTAGTAACGAAGGAGAATTTTACATGCTCAGGCAAGTTGTCAAAATGCTCCACATGGGCCTCAAGCCTCTCAATAAGCTCTTCGTTAGTGATGCCTTTTGGTTCTTCTTCGGTGTGGTTCTCATGATCATTATCGTCCATGTGGCCTATACTGTTTTCTTCAACAACATCGATTTCTCTCTTATAAACAACTAACGGATATTTTCAGAATGGATTTATTATCTCCGCGTCAAGAGAAGTTTGTATATGAATCTGTAAAAAAGATCAACTTAGCTCATGGTTCTGTACGTTCTGGTAAGACTATGGCTAATAACTTCCGTGTTATGCAAGCGGTAAATGATTGTCCCGACTCTCAAATATGGTTTATAGGATGCACGGCAGGTTCAATATTTTCCAATGTTATTAAACATATTATAGAAAGGCCTGCCCCGGGCGTTCCTGATCCTCTTGGCATTTATAGGCCATTCTGTAGGTGGATGGAAGGGAAAAGAGAGCTTACCTTCGTTGACTCTAAAGGCAACCTCAAGCGCATAGCTACTCTAGGTGCTGGTGATTCGGGAGGTTTGGGCGCTATCCAAGGCAAGACTATGAGTATCTGCTATTGTGATGAAATGACCCTTTACCCGGGTGTTATCATTGATATGATCAGTACTCGTATCTCTAACCCTCACTCAATTCTATTTGCTACGATGAACCCATCATACCCAACTCATACGCTCAAGAAGTGGATAGACAAGGCTAGAGCTGGCGATACTAACTATTATGAGCTGCAATTCAAACTTGAAGATAATCCTTATGTTGACCAAGAATATAAGGACCGTATCAAGAATAGTCTTAGCGGAGTGTTCTATAAGCGGAATTACCTGGGAGAATGGACTCTTGCCGAAGGCGCCATCTTTGATTTCTTTGACCGTAACTTACATATTGTGCGCCGCCCTCCTCGTGCTGCCGATTACTGGATACTTGGGATCGACTACGGAACCAGCAACGCGTTTGCTGCTGTTCTCGTTGGGGTTAATTGTGGCAAGCAGGCCCAAGAGAAGCCCATGTGGTGGGTAGAGAAAGAGTATTACTGGGATTATAAGAAAGAAGGATACCAAAAGAGCAGTTCTGAATTTGCTAAAGATCTCAAGGAGTGGATAGAGCCCTACTCTATCAAGAATATATACATTGACCCAAGTGCTGCTACCTTCCGGGTTGACTTGCAGAGGTTAGGTCTTCACCCTGTTAATGCAGAGAATGATGTCAATGAAGGTATTATCAGGACGATAAACCTGCTAAAGGGTGGGGAATTATTTATTTGTTCTGAATGTGTCAATCTTATAAAAGAGATTGAAACTTATGTTTGGCATCCCAAATGCCTAGAAAGAGGTGAGGATGAACCCTTGAAGATGAATGATCACGCCGTTGATGCTTTAAGATACGCTGTAAATAGCCATAGGCCGGTCCGGTTTGATGGGGTGGATAGTAGGACACTGGGATATAAAGATAACGAACCTAAATGGAAGCCTGGAGGTCATTATGGATTTAGATAAAGAAGTTCGCGTGTTTTCATTGATATGACAGACAAAATCGATGCCTCCAGAGAGAAAGAAGAGTTTATTGAGAACTGCTGTAGGCTAGATTATGATCTTATGCAATTGCTTAATGGCAATTACAATGGCAAAGAAATCTTATGTGTATTTTCAAATTTTATAAGGAATATTTTCATATCAGAAGCTGATCCTCTGGCGGCTATGGATCAATACGTTGCTTTAATGAGATCCAGGCTGATCGTGTTGATTAAGGAGAATAAGGAGGATGCCGAAAATGGCCAGTGATATTGATCTATATAATGAATATTACCGAAGAAACCCTCCTGAAATCGTGTTCGATGATCTGGGGTTGTATCATGATTATGAGGTTCCGCTTCCGGGTAAATATAAGAGAGAACCTTGCAAATGCGGGATTATACATAAATGGGAATCTCCTGAAACTTTTATTATAGAAGATTTTGAGCTATTTGTTGGAATATTTAAGAAAATAAAAAGATGTAAATCTTGCAAAGATGTTTTACATCTCAAATTGGTAGACAAAGATGGGCAGTGATATTCATCTATATATTGAGAAGAGGAATAAATCCAATAAATGGGAAGTATTGCCTCTACCTGAGGATCTTATTCCTAATGACAGGAATTATAGACTTTTTTACTTCCTTGCGGAAGTTCGTATGGATATTCCTTGGGAATATGGAGGGCAAGTATCTAATAGGGGAATTCCTGAAGATTGTTCTATTCCCGATGGATTTATAGATGGTTCTTCGCATGCGCATACTTATGCCTACCTTGACGAAATCTTGGCATTGCCTTGGAAGGCCGCTGACTTAGATCAGTGTTTTTTTTATTTGTTTTTTCGTTATATTTTTCCCAGGATAGTCAAAGACTATAATTCTTATCACTTTGAAGAAGATAGAAGTATTAGGATAGTCATGTGGTTCGATAGCTAATGAAAGGCTTTGAAGTTCAATACTCCGATGATGAAAATGAAGTTTGTATAATTCCGCGCCCCAGGATCTCAACTAAAGATTTTTTTGCTTTGATAAAGAGCTTTGGAGAGCAAGGATATAAGTCTATGATTCCTGCAGATGAGAGGCGAGGCTATATATTCGTTAAAAAGGTAAAAAATGGTTAAACTGAAGCATATAAGTCTACATAAATCTGGAAACGTCCCCGATCATATTCTTCAGGAAGCTGATGCTTTGATGGAGCGCATGATAGATAGCATATTTCCATGTCTAAAAGATATTTCTCCTAATATTGTACTCTCCGCTTTCAATAGGCTTCACGCTTCTATCATAGTGACTATAATATCAGGAAAAGACGGGGAACTAAAACGTGCTGCTCTCTTGGAGGCTAAGGGTTTAATTCTAAATATTGAGGATATTGGTAAAGTAAAAATCTTTGAGGATGATAAGATATGATCATTGATTGCATAGCAGACCTTCATGGACACTATCCTGAGCTAGAGGGCGGTGATTTGCTCATCGTCGCTGGGGATTTGACAGCAAGGGATACGTTAGATGAGCAAGGAAGGTTTATGGGATGGTTATATAATCAGGATTATAGAAAAAAGGTATTCATCGCAGGCAATCATGATAATATCTTAAGGAACACAAATCCTTTTGGATTGAATGATAAATTGCCTATTGGTGATGCTTGGACGGACATTAACTATCTCTGCGATTCAGGAGTCGAATTTGAGGGTTTGAAGATCTGGGGAACTCCTTGGACAGCATATTTTAAGGAAATGAATCCGGAATGCATGGCATTCACTCTAAATTACGGTTGTGATACTGATGATTGGCTTGCTGAAAAATGGGCTCTAATTCCTGATGATATCGACATTCTCATTACTCATGGGCCACCTTATGGCATCTTGGATTTAACAGATGAGGGAAGGTGTGTAGGGAGCAAGAGCTTACAAATGGAATTATTCCGTAGATTAAGACCAAAACTTCTTGTTTGTGGGCATATTCATGAGGCTTACGGAATCGAACCCCCTGGAGGTATAGTGGAAAGAGCTGTCAACTGTTCCCATGTCAATGAGGATTATAAGCCTGTCAATAAACCTATCCGTGTGATCTTATGATTAGATGAATAAGAAATTCAAGAATTTTCTTCAACCCTCTCTCTTTCTTTCATTTTAGTCTCAATGACTAATATCCTCTGGCTCAGATAGTGCACGTGACCAGCAAGTTCTTCTCGGGTTATCGTGGTATATTTATCTGATTTTAGACGCGACACGTCGTCGTAAAGGAATGTGAATCTTGTTTCTGAGAAATACTTAAAACTATCTCTAAGATTTGATATTTTGATAAAGCACGCTCCAAAAAACCCTCCCACTAGTATGCCCTGAATGATTGAACTGATAAGTGCGTGATCCATATCACTCCTATTTTGGTATTGAAAAGTTTTAATCTATCTCGGACATTTAATTAGGTAAAGAAAATTACATGACTGCCTCTATGTAGCGTAAATAAAATATTTAATGATACATTTGCCTCAGAATATATAAAATATTTTTGAGGCTGCCTTGTCTTTCTATTATCCACCTTGGAACAATGCTTTAGAACCCAATCAAGGAAATATTCGGCAATGGTTGGACAACCTCTACTCAAAGTTTCAGCCGATAGAACAGGCTCGATGGAATCAATCAAATATAGACACGTTATTTTATGCAGGTTCCCAAACCTTTATCAATCGCTATTTTAATTTCACTCCTTCTTTCTCTTATCAAAATTTTTATTTCAATCTTCTTCAGCAGCCAGTGAACATGGTGACGGGCTACCAGCGCCAACACCGCAAGTCATTCAACTATATTCCTGGTGAAGGTGCTGATCCTCAGACTACCGACCAATATACCCGCCTCATAACGCACGTTGCCAACTCTCAAGGCATCCATGAGCAGTTCTCAAGGGCCTGTGAGCAGGCCGCCATTACTGGCATGGTTCTTTTGCAGCCATACCTTGATTTTGGCTCAGATGATCCGGCCCAGGGCCAAATGAAATTAAAACTATGGGAATTTTCGTCATTTCTCGTAGATCCGTATTTCCGCAATTTTGACATGTCAGATGCACAGTTTGTGTGGTGCCAAGAGTACATTTCAAAAAAAGAAGCGGAGTTTCGTTTTCCAGATAAAATAGAAAATATTGCCCCGATGGCAGGCACTCCACAGAGATATGGTTCATTTTATTTTCTACCGGAGAACTATAACATGGCCCGTAACGACCTCATGGTTTTGAGCTATGTATGGTACAAGTGGAAAAGGAAAAAGAAAAGGCTTTACTCAGAGAAAAGAAATCAATTTTTTGATTTTGCTGGTGGGCAAGAACAACTAGACATTTTACTTTACAACATTTCCGATATGCAGGAAGTAACTGTAGAGGTCCCTTGTTGGAAATTAGCGGTGGTACTCAATGATCAACTTATGTTTCAAGGTGACAATCCTCTTGGCTTTGATGATTGTCCTTTTATCCCTGTTTTTTGGAATTATGAACCTCACATCAATTACTATGACCTACGGTGTCGTGGTCTTGTGCGTACAATGCGCGATTCTAACTACCTACTTAATAGGCGCATTATCATTAACCATGACATTAGTGAAGCTACTATTAACC
>Ga0137412_10003377_pt1 | contig 12741 bp, 15 predicted proteins | sample CZODoug2_1_16fun_FD_122160 | JGI IMG/M metagenome (GOLD analysis project Ga0137412, IMG submission 122160) | Vadose zone soil fungal communities from Angelo Coast Range Reserve, California, USA - CZODoug2_1_16fungal (Hybrid Assembly) | ecosystem: Environmental > Terrestrial > Soil > Vadose zone...
CCAACGATCCAGGTATCCAACAATGAAATGGTCACGCGAGCCCCCCGTTTTGCGCGTCTCGATCGAAAGTCAGAGCTGGCGTGCCGTCTGCAGCGCTTGCACGAGCTGGCGTGCGCGCCGTTCGATTTCAGTCAGATCGTACTCGGGACGAAACAACTCTGATCCAAAGCCAAAGCCTGCGGCGCCGGCGCTGAGCCAGGCTGGAACCTCCGGGGCTCCGATACCGCCGACTGGAAATACTCTGACGCCCGCGGGCAGCACGGCGCGCAGCGCCTGCAAGTGCCGCGGACCGTAAGTAGCCGCCGGAAAAAGTTTCAGCTGCGTCGCGCCGGCACGGATGGCGCTGAAGGCCTCCGTGGCCGTAGCAATCCCGGGCAATACCTGCAGACCCATCTGCAAGGCTCCCCGGATCACTTCAGGGTCGCTATTGGGTGCAACGATCAGGCGACCGCCCGCCGCGTGCGTGCGGCGAACGGCATCCATGTCGAGTACCGTACCCGCCCCAATCAGGCAATCGGAACCCCGTGCCGCGGCCAGCGCGGCGATACTTGCGAACGGGTCAGGCGAGTTGAGGGGCACTTCGATGATCCGAATACCCGCAGCGCACAGCACGTCTGCGATTTCGACGACCCGCGCCGGCTCGACGCCCCGCGAGGCGACGGCCGCGGACGTCGACAATTTTGTACGTGCAGACGCCGACTTCGTCGTGAAAGCGAATGGCGAAGGCGTGAAGGTCGTGCAAGAGTCCTTGCGACATGCCAACAGTCGAATTACTCTCGATACTTACACTCAAGCCAGCACGCCAGCCAAGATGCAAGCACAAACCAAAGTCGTCAGTATGATTCTGCCGAAGCGAATTCAAAATGCTGAGGCGGGAGGAGGGAATTGATTCTGCTTACTGTTCCTTTTTTGTTCCCACGCCGGAAAGCCAAACTTTCCGCAAGTGCTTGAAAGGAATGGCGGGGACGACGAGACTCGAACTCGCGACCTCTGCCGTGACAGTCCAGCGTCCAGAGGTAACTGGTTGTAATTTCACGGCACCGATCGCCACTCTCGGCGCCCTAAGGAATCCTCGGGAAGTCTTATTGCACCCTAATTGCACCCAGATTTTGTGGGTGCTGAGGGATTCCACACTAAGGGATTCTCGGAGTGTAAAAGAGCGCTCTCGAGCCGTTATTTCAAGAGCACTGACATCCCAATCGAGATGAATGTACGGCTTCCCATCCTTCACGCAGGATGAGGGGCGTCAGACCAAGAGCAGCGATAGGGTCAGCCCACGGTTTATTCCAGATGGCGTTCACTACCAGTCCCACGAGAGCAATCCAAGCCATGTATCCACAGAGGGCAGATTCGGCAGCATCGGCCTTCAAAGCAGCACTGGAGGTTACGACTGCCAACTTTCGTTTCTGGCTTGCCAGCCAAGGCATCGCAATGGCAGCGGCCAGCAAGATTCCGATTCCGAGCAAACTGCGCTGCGCCTCGCGGTATCCGATAAAATTCAAGACCGAAGTCAGCGCCACGAAGCCCGCCAATGCGAAGAGCAAGCCTCCTGCGATTCGGGCTGCCCGTGCCTCACCCAACGTGAAGCGAAAACGCCAGAACACGACGGCTGCCGAAAGCAGCTCGATTAAGCTGTCTCCTCCGAAAGCGAAGAGAGCGGGGCTATGCGAACTCCAAGCCGCCCCTAGCGAAACGACAGCCTCTACGGTCATCCAGACGATGGTGAGAACTTGAAGTTGAAGAACGCGCCGAGAGACATCCGGCAGCATGGATGATGTGGCTGCGGTCATGAGGCGTTCCGGGTGATTCTGCTCATTCGACTTTGCAGTAGCAAAACAGAAACTGCTGGGTAGTGCCAAATGGTGTTCGATGCAGTTCTTTGGAGCTCTCCACCAAACGGAAGCGCACGCCAAACTGGTCGTGCAGTGATTCGGCGTCATAGCGAATAACGTCGAGCCCACTACATTTTGTCGGACCCTCGGGTCCGAACGTGCTGATGATTACGTGACCACCAGGCTTGACGGCGTGAGTGACCTGTCGAACATAGGCAACACGGTGCTCGCTCGTAGTAAGAAAATGAAACACCGCACGGTCGTGCCACACGTCGTAAGCTCCGGGCTCGAGCTGTGCTTCCGTGATATCGGCGACGAGCCAATGGACCTGTTCTGCCGCGAGCCCGAGTCGCGTCTTGGTTACGTCCATAGCGGTTTGAGAAACATCGAGGATGGTGATGTTCTCATAGCCTCGCGCAAGGAGGTCGTCAACGAGGGTGGATTCGCCGCCTCCGACGTCGATGATGGATGACGAAGGGTCAGGAGCCGCACGCTCAATCAAAGCAAGCGAGGTCTCAAGATGCGCGCGATACCAACTGACGGCGTCCGGCGCCTTCGTCGCATAAACCTTCTCCCAATAGCTTTTTGCATCCATGCCGCTCTGCCTCTCAGAGCTTAGGAGAGTAAGCGAAAATGGGGCCCTTGAGAGTGCCCACATAGAGAACTTCATCGGAAGTCCCGATCCCACGAACAGCTTCAGGGAATTGGTGTGACCATTCCCGCGTACCGTCGGAGGAGCGAAATGCCACCAATTCGCGACGATTGCCGGCAAGCACGGCCCCATGCCACATATATGGTCTGGCCGAAGTCCACTCCTTAGAAGCTTCAGCGGACCAGCGCACCTTTTTGAGCGAGAGATCGATGCTCGCCAGAACTTCATCGCCGAGAAAAGCAACCAGGGAGTCGCCCGCTATGAGAAGGCTCCATCTTGGTTCGGATTCCGCCGCAAAGTCGCTGAGCACCTCGCCGGAACCTGTGTCCAAGCGATAGAGACGACGCTTTGCTGTGCCGACATAGAGATCGTGCCCTTGGACGGCTACAGAGGTGGTAACGCGTGCAGCCAGGTTTCTTTTCCAAATGATCTTGCCGGATTGAGCGTCCAGAGCGTAAACGATTCCATCAAGTCCTCCGAAATAGATGCGGTCGTCGGAAACCGCAGGCGTGGATGTCCAATGGAAATTCGTAGCCTGATCGGAATAGCCACAATGAAAGGTCCAATTCAGCTTTCCGTCTTCTAGGCTAAGACAGACGACCTAATCACGCAGGGTGACCGCATAGACTTTGTTCTGGAGACGAAGCACGTCTGACACGACGCCCCAGTTTTCCACTCGATATTTCCACCGTACGGCTCCCGTTGATCGCTCGAAGGCATAGACATGTCCCATTTTGCCATCGGTTCCGATGACCACCAGCTCGTCGGTGACTAGCGGATCGCCATGGAATTGGCTCTGCTCGCCGTCTTTGCGAACGTCATAGCTCCACTTCACCTGCCCAGCTTTGTTGTCCAGGGCGCGGATCATGCCGTTGCAGGAACTTACGACAAGCAGGTCACCCACGACCGTAGGTGTAGAGAAAACTCAGCCGCCAGTGTCAAACTCCCAGAGAATTTGTGCATCATGGGCGGTTGGTAGTTCACCCGGTTTTTGGGCTACCGCAAAAGCGGCGGAAGGAGAAGGAGGAACAGGCTGCTTAAAATCCTCTGTTTCATACAATGAGGACGACCTTATCCCAGACTCTAAGAGGATTAAAGACACGAGTCAAGGAGTCGTGCTAGCGTCACGGCCGTAGTATGTTTGTCGAGTTCGACCATGCAATGAAATAGTTTGGTCTCAGTCTGATTGAGGAAAACAACAGTGAAACGGACCATATTGTTGATCGCCCTCTTTGTCCTAACACCCCAAGTGCCCGAGCATCCAGCGATTCAAATTGGTGAAGATCGGTTGCTTAGCGTTGACGGTCCCGTGCGGCCGCTCGCTGAATCACATCTGAGCAGCAACCCAAGTAACCCGAGTCAATTGCTTGTCGGCGTGATCCAATTTGATTCCCCTGACGGAAACAATCGAACGTGCGTGGCGTGGATCTCATTTGACGGTGGCCAGCGCTGGATGCGCCACGCGCTTCCAGTCCAGGGCTGCTTCGATCCGTGGGGCGTCATCCTGCGGGACGGCTCAGCCATAATGGTGATGGGAGGCTACATAAAGGACCGAGAGGACAATCTTTTCCTGTTTCGGTCGGCTGATGGCGGGCGCACCTGGCCCGACTCTCCGCTAGGGCTTGGAGCTCACCACGATCACCCGATGGTCATCGCTCAAGGCAGCCAAGTCTATGTCGTGTCGGCAGAAGGCGTGCGCAATAGTGCAAACCAACACCGAAGCACTGTCTCCGTCGCCCGCTCGCAAGACGGCGGCAAGACCTTCGGCCCGCCAACACGGGTCACGGCGAGCAACGCGGGCTACGAAGCGGAAGGACCGGTGTTTCTCAGCGATGGCGCGCTCATGGTCGGCTTTCACGATCACCAACGCCAAGGAAGCGACAAATGGCTCGCCCGACCTCGTTCATGGCTGCTTCGGTCTAACGATCAAGGGCGAACCTTCTCCGAGCCGCTTCTCGTTTCGGAATCGTGCGAGTCACGTGGTGGATGGCCCTCGATGGCGGTGGACGGCAACGATCGTCTTTTCTGGTTGTGCGTGACGGACAAGTTCAATGGAGTGCTCGTTCAACGTTCGGATGACCGGGGCGAGTCGTGGTCGGAACCCCTGCGCCTGTATCATAGCGAAACAGCGGATTCGTTCACTCCGAGCATCGCCGTTAATAAAGATAGTGTCATCGGTGTGAGCTGGTACGAGATTCACCATAAGAGTTGCTTCGATGTCTATTTCACGGCTTCGCTCGATCACGGGAAAACGTTTCTGCCAGAGGTTAGGGTGTCAAGCGCTACCTCCTGTCCCGACACACCGCAAGATAAGGGAACCTTCGATGCTGGAACGACCTTCGGGGCTGGCGGTGACTACAGCGGTTTGGCGGCTACAGCGGACGGGCTATTTCACGTGGTTTGGTCCGACGCCCGATCAGGTATCTACCAACTCCGGACTGCAACCGTCAGTGTGAAACGTTAGAGCCACTTGCAAGCTGTTAGGCCCCGCAAACCTCTGTGTATAGCGCAGGTGTCTTACCTAACCCCTTGAGCTTCGGAAAGGGGTACGCCGATTCGGCGAACGATCTCTGAAAAACGCGGGTCACTTCGGAGAGCATCGAGTCGGGGATCCACCCCGATCCAGATCAGTCAAGTAGAGCGGTCTCGGTAGGCCTTCTGAAGCCAATCCACCGCTCGATCTTTCTCGCCGAGAGCGAGAGAGATTATGCTCATGTTATATCCGCAAACATAGGGCTTGCCGGTGATGTCCACAAGAGAAGTGAACATCTTCCGTGCCTTCTCCTTTTGTCCTGCCATCGCATACGCATAGACCGCTTCGTACGGCATGCGCGTTCCGCTGGCCTGTACCGCGCGATCGGCCGCGTTCTCCGCTTCAGTATGATGGCCAAGTAGGCTCTCAGTCACGGCCAACCATGCGTAGGGACGGTCGGCATCAGGCTCCAATTCGATCTTGCGGCGACAGAGCTCGACAGCTTCGGCATAACGTCGCGAATAAATGAAAACAGACGCCTCGGAGTCGAGCGAGCTCAATGAGACGGGGTCCAACTGGTGCGCACGGTCAGCTTCGGTAATCGCCTCCTGAACCCGGCCGATCGTGGCGAGGTACGCCGCGTAACCCGTGTGCGCCTTCGAGAGGTTTGGGTTCAACTCCAGCGCGCGCCGGTATTCGCGTTCGGCCCCCGGCCAATCCCAGTCGAACCAGAGTTTGGTGTAGGCCAGGGAAGCGTGCGCCTCGGCGAGCGTGTCGTCGAGCTCAACGGCCCGGACCGCGGCCGCTTTCGCTTTGGGCAATACATCGAGCGGTGCCCGCGCGTGAGGGGTCAGCGAGGAGTACGCATCAGAAAGCGCGGCATAGACAAGCGGGTCGCTGGGATTTCTGGTGATGGCCTGCTCGAAGTAGCCGATGGCTTTCTCCGTGGACTCAGGTTTGCCTTTGCGGAAAAGATACAGGCCGCGCAAGTAGGCGTCGTGGGCTTCGGTATCGATTTGATGGGCACTGGTGAGCCGGAACTGCTGTTGTGGCGTCAATTTGACTTGTACCGCAGCGGTGATGGCTCTTGCCACCTCTCCTTGCAGCGCCAGCACATCGTGAACGTCTCTTTGATACTCCTCGGCCCAAAGGTGGCGGTCGGTGGATGCCTGGATGAGCTGTACCGTAATGCGCACGCTGTTCCCCGAACGAAGGACAGTTCCTTCTATGACCGCATCCGCGCCAAGCTCCTTGGCTATGTCCGCCACAGGCTTCTGGGTATTGCGATAGCGCATCACCGAGGTCCGAGAGATAACACGCAATGCACTGACTTTCGCTAAGTTGGTGATCAATTCGTCCGTCATTCCATCGGCAAAAAATTCCTGTTCGGCGTCGTTCGAAAGGTTCGCCAGAGGGAGCACGGCAACGGAACGAATCGAAGGATGCGACTCGCCAGCTCCGGCCCGACGGCGTCCGATTCCCCAGGCGAACGCTGCGATTGCAAAAGCAACGGCAATACCCACGCCCACGCGTAGCCACAGAGGTTGCCACGCTGAGGAAGGCCGCTTCGAAGCTTCGAGCTGATCGGATTCTCCCGTGGTTGCGGGAGATCGCGCGTCACGTTGGAGCCCGTTCACCTGAGCGATGAAGCGGTAGCCACGACGAGGCAGGGTCTCGACGAAGCGCGGATTTTCCGCCGAGTCGCCCAATACCTCGCGAATTTTGTTAATGGCCGTGCCGAGGCTGTGCTCAACGTCAACGAAGGTCTCGGCATCCCAAAGCTTCATGCGCAGCTCTTCGCGCGTGACAACCTCGCCGGGCTTTTGAAGCAACGCGATAAGAACCTGAAGGGGTTGCTCTTGGAGTTTGATTTTGACGCCGGATTTGCGAAGTTCGCCCGCTTGAAGATCGAGCTCGAAAAGACCAAATCGGAGGGCCTTGAGGACAGGCGCGGAGTTTTCCATGGGAAACTTCCTTACGTGGGCGTAACGCTAGCACACACCAAGCGTCCGGTCAATTTGCGCGCAATAGTTGAAACTCTGCCGTAAGTCTTCTGGCTACAATGTTTTAGCTGTTGATAGACGATTGAGGAGCGATGCATTGACCCGCGAGCCGAACTACTCCAAAGTCTCGCGTATTCGGTTTGTATATCAAAAACAGATCCTAGGAGATTGCTATGAAAAAGATTACAGCAGGTGTCCTGAGCTTTGTGGCTCTTTTGGCTCTCGCACTTGGAACTTCGTTTGCGTCCCACGATATGGCGTGCTGCAAGCACCCCGCTATGGAGTGTTGCAAAAACCCGGCTATGCCATGCTGCCGGTAAACGCGAGTGAACGCTTGTTTCCGTTTTGAACAACGCAACGAACCATCTAGCGTTTGCTGTTGTCCACAATGACGTGCGTTTGAGTGCAATGAAGATGAGTGGGAGGTGTGCGTCCAGTAGGTGTAGACCCCAATAGAGGGTTTCACCTCTCGCTTAACGCCTCGTGGAAGGTGGGAAGCGAAAACGGAAATTCCGGGTAAAGGCCATGTGCGCGAAACGGTCAGTTGTTCGAATGTCCCGCGAGAAAAGAGAGGAAAAAAGATGAGAAAACTGAGAATAGCCGCGCTTACAATTGCGGCAACGCTGTTGGTAGTGGGCCTGACCGTACCATTTGGGAAGGCCCTCGCCGGATCTAAACCCCATCTGAACTTCAAGTCGATCAACGTGGATTTGGCCGGCGTAACCTTAACCCAAGCTTTAGGCATCAATGCTGAAGGCGATATCGTTGGCCGTTACCAAGTAGGAAGCGTGGGCCACGGTTTCCTTTTGAGCGAAGGCACATTTACAACGATTGACTACCCAGGTGGCATCAGCGGTACTACTCAGGCTCATGGAATTAGCCCGGAGGGTGTCGTCGTCGGACTTTATACGGATCACGGCACAATCGTCCGCGGCGACGCCTTTCGAACCCGCGCCTTTCTTCGGGATGCATCTGGCAACTTTACCGCGATTGACTTCCCTGGCGCAGAGAACACGTTCGCCATCAAAGTCACACCGAGGGATCAGGTCGTGGGCTGCTATCACCACCAAGGTAGCGATTTTGCGGCTTCCGGGGGCGGTACAATGCACGGGTACGTGTATCAGAACGGTACATACGAATCCTTCTCCGTGCCTGGCACGATGCACAACGGAATCGCACGGCACGGCCGGATTATCGTTGGCGTGTGGTTTCCTACCCCAACTGAATTCCACGCCTACGAGGTGGAGGAGGGAGACTATCAACTTCTCGACATACCGAATTCTATATCGTCCGATGCTCGTGACGTTAATCCCTCCGGCGAGATCGTTGGATTTTTCACCGATTCTGCGAATAAGACTCATGGCTTCCTGCTCAGAAAGGGCGATTTCACTACCATCGACTTTCCAGGGGCAGACGTGGTCTCGACACAGGCCCGCGGTATCAACCCTCAGGGCGACATCGTCGGGTTCTATGTATCTAAAGACGCCTCAGGGGTATCCCACACGCACGGATTTGTCGCAACCAGAAACACGGACGAAGACGAAGACAAGTAAGGTAACCCGCACTGGACCAGAGCTTTGTTCTTTCATTCGAGCTGCCGATAGATAGAGGAAGTCTCAGAGCTTGGTCCACATTGCGCGTGAGCTCGGTACCGCCCGGCCTCAAGCCTGTGGGGCCGGGCAGCGATGTTGCGCTTGCAATTACAAGGTGAAATGTATCTCTGGCGGAGAGGGTGGGATTCGCACGCCCGTGGCGACCTAGTTGAGAAGTTCGGATGGTGCTAGCGACCCGGGTCTGGTCGGGCCTCGATAGCGTACGAACCCCCATTCAGCCAAAAGTATTTGTCGGGGAATCGCCGAAAAGTCACATCGCGAAAACCGCCAGCCGCAAAGGCTTGCTGGAGTTCTTCCCGAGAATAGCCTTCAGAGCGCCACCACCACTCGATAAGTATCTTCGCCTCCAGGCTCCTTTTCGTGATCACAATCAAGAGCCTTCCATTTGGCGAGAGGCGCTTACGGAGTTCCGCGAGTGCCCGCGGAAGCTCACTCTTCGGTAGATACTCCAACATTGAGGCCGACAAGATCAAGTCGTATTCAATCCACGACCGCGGAAGTTGGTCGAGCGCAAGTACGTCAGCTTGGCGAAGTTGGACGTCATTGATCCCGCGGGTGTCCAAGCTGGTCTGGAAGCCGGAGAGCATCGCTGGAGTGAGATCGAAAGCGTGGATAAACTCGTATTTCAATCCTCTGCCCGCCATTCCTTCAATGAAAGCAAATGTTACTACGCCGGATCCGCAACCAGCATCCAGGACCCGAAGCCCGGGTTGAAGGAGATCTGAGGCTTGGAGCAGGGCTCGGATTCCTTGAGGATATCTGAACGCGGAGATGAAAGAATTGTAGGTTTCAGTCCTCGTGCTGAAGAATTGCTGGACCTCGAACCGACTGAGCTGTCTCCTGCTGCTCATAGAAAAAGTCTACACAGATGTAAGGACAGTCGCCGCTCCTCGTCTGCTGACCTCACAGGCGCAGGTTGTCATCGGGTGTTCTAGGTGATTCTGCTCATTCAACTTTGCAGTAGCAATACAGAAATTGTTGAGTAGTGCCAAATGGAGTGCAGTGCAGTTCTTTTGAACTTTCAACCAAACGGAAGTGCGCTCCGAATTGATCGTGCAGCGAATCCGCATCATACCGCACGACATCTAGTCCGCTGCATTTCATCGGTCCCTCCGGCCCGAACGTGCTGACGATAACGTGGCCGTCGCGTTTGACGGACCGCGCGACATTTCGAACATAAGCTGCGCGTTGATCCGGTTCGGTCAGAAAGTGAAATACCGCACGGTCATGCCAGACATCGTAGGCCCTGTTGCTCAGTTCCGCGCGCGTGACATCGGCTACGAGCCACTGGACCTGTTCCGCGGCCAAACCCAACCGCTTCTTGGTCACGTCAATAGCGATTTGAGAAACATCGAGGACGGTGATGTTCTCGTGGCCGCGTGCAAGGAGGTCATCAACGAGGGTGGATTCGCCTCCCCCAACGTCAATAATGAACGCCGAATATCCGGCAGCAGCGCGCTCTATCAGAGCAAGCGAGGTTTCAAGGTGCGGACGGTACCAGCTGACCGTTTCTGGTGCCTTGGTCGCGTAGACCTTTTCCCAATGCGTCTTTGCATCCACGCAAGCACTCCCACTACCCGATAGTTTACAGCGAAAAGCTTATGACAAACGCCGGACGCTGCCAGCATCAGGTGAGTGTCAGACGTCCCGCCTACGGCGATAGAGGTCGAATGTCCAAACGAGTGTTTCACGGCGCGTCGCGCGCACGAGCCCTGCAGTGTCCAACACCACTCCCATGCGTTCGGGTGCGTGAACAAAGGCCCGAAACTCCTTGCCCGTCAGTCGCCGCCAGAAATTCTCCAGCGCAATCATCATCCTTATGTACCAACGATCGCGCGGGTACGTGAAAGCGAACAGATGCAGAGTCCGCTCCGCCTCTTTTCGTAGCAGCGCTTCACCATCCGCGTAGCAGCAAACGACGCGGTCGAGAGTCACCACGTCGGCTTGGGGCAGAGTGTCCGCGATGATGGCGAAGTCGCCAAGGATGAATTGCGTTGGACGTGACCCGTATCTCGATCCAACTTCGCGCCGCGCAACCTCCAGATAGGCAGGCGACGCTTCAACCATGGTGACGCTTGCTACACCCGTGTCGGCAAGTTCCGCGCTGATGACCCCGATCCCGCCGCCGACATCCAATAGCCGCCGCCCCTCTAGCGGCTGGCGCCGAAGTGCCTCCAATAAGAGACGAGTTGTAACGTCCGCGCCACGGCGTCGGTAGCGCCGCAGGTCATGCTCCGCCACCTTGCCATCGAACTGCGCCTCCGCAACGCAATAGCCTGTGCAGCACGCCATAGAAACGACCCCTACGCCTAATACGGCGTCCCTAGCCTTGGTCCTTACTAATCCCAATCAAGAACATTTCCATTTCTCTGGATTCCTGGCTGACGATACTCTTCAGACCGAAACGCGGTCAAACGCAGGCTCTCACGGGTAACAGCTCGCAAAACCTCGCCTAGTGCGGATTGGCACCTGCCTGCTGGCTAGAGCTTTCCAGAGTTTTTTCCAGGCGGTCCAACTGCTCCTGGAGCCCACCGAGTTTGGCCTGCTCCATCCTCAATCGCTCTTCGGCATCGGTTATCGTTGCTTGGATTTCTCCCTCTTTATTCGCGTCCGCATCGAACCTTACTTTTATTTGGGTGAGGATATCTTCGAGGTCCTTTTTTTCCGTTGCCGGAGTCTCACTTCGGCCTTTCTTCTCCTCGATCTGTTTGATAGAGGCCGCACGGTTGTTTTGCTCAGTGCGAACCTGAGCGAGCCGTGATCGGGCGTCATCAACGCGCTCCTGCGTGCGTCTAACGACAGATTCTTGAGCTTCGACACGGTAGATCAGGATTTGTGCCCTTTGCGCGGCTACTGTGGTCGTCTGCAGATCATGGCGCAGTTGGCGAACCTCCGCTAGCAGAGCTTGGAGAGTCTGTGAATCGTTTGAGCCGGATTGACCGAAAGCAGGCATTGAAATGAGCAGAAGACTTGGGATCAGAAGCAAAGGGCGATACATCAGGCGCCTCCTAATGCATTCTATCTCCAAGTCTTTGATATTCATCACTCAAAGCCAAATTCGCGGCAAACCCAACCATTTACGGTTCGACGACGTTGTACACTGCTTGTATGGCTGAGACCACCATCTTGGAACGTCCTGTTGTCGTGCGCCGGGGGCGGAGGCTCGAATACTTCACCATAGCGTGGAATACCCTGGAAGGGTTGGTGGCGGTTATCGCGGGCGCCGTGGCCGGCAGTGTATCCCTTGTCGGGTTTGGCATCGACAGCTTCATCGAAGTGACCTCCGGTTCGGCTTTACTGTGGAGGATGTCGGTTGATGCGGATGAGCACCGCCGCGAACGCAACGAACGGCGAGCCTTGCAGATTGTCGGCGTGTGTTTCTTGTGCCTCGCCGCCTACATCACCTACGAATCGGCGGCGGACTTGTGGTCCAAGCGAGGCCCTGAGCACAGCATTCCTGGCATCCTTCTGGCCTGCGTTTCCCTTGTCGTGATGCCACTTCTTTCGCGTGCGAAGCGAAAGGTGGGGCGCGCTCTGAGTAGCGCCGCCATGCACGCGGACGCGAGACAGACGGAGTTTTGTACGTATCTTTCGGCGGTGCTGCTCGCCGGGTTAATGCTCAACGCTTTTTTCGGCCTCTGGTGGGCCGATCCCGTAGCGGGTCTCACTATGGTTCCTATCATCGCGAAGGAAGGTATCGAAGGGTTGCAGGGCAAAGGCTGCAACGATCGCTGCGCAACATAGTTACTTCTTCGAGAGTTCGTCCGCTATGGTTGGAGCATCACCCGTCTGATGATCGACGATTTGAAAGAGCAGGAAGGCGTGGACCGCATCCGTGGTTTCCGGACTGGCTGTGACCAGCCGAATCCGCGCCCCGCGCTCTGTTTCCGAGACTTCGTAGCGAATCTGTTCCTTGAGCCGGGTCATCGTCGCAGTGCCTGGCGGGTTCGTGTCGTGAATGAGCATCGGCGCGTTGAAATTCCCGGAGGAAAACATCTTGGCGATATGTCCAAAGTGGGTGCGGATCTGTTCGATGCTGGCCTTGTCGTTCGGATCTTTTGCCGTGACCGCGATTTCTCCACCGTCCTTAAATAGCCGGAAGTGATGCGTCGTTGCCTCGTGGGAAAAGCCCATGACATGCTCTCCACGTTTGACGACATCCTCGGAA
>Ga0137412_10003378_pt1 | contig 12740 bp, 13 predicted proteins | sample CZODoug2_1_16fun_FD_122160 | JGI IMG/M metagenome (GOLD analysis project Ga0137412, IMG submission 122160) | Vadose zone soil fungal communities from Angelo Coast Range Reserve, California, USA - CZODoug2_1_16fungal (Hybrid Assembly) | ecosystem: Environmental > Terrestrial > Soil > Vadose zone...
GGCGGCTACCCGGACCAGCGAGGCGGCTACCCCGAGCAGCGCGGTGGCTACCCCGACCAGGGCGGCTACCCGCAGCAATACGAGCAGCGCCCGGCCGGTGGCTACGGCGGCGGCCAGGGCTACGACGGCGGCCAGCGCCCGGGCGGCTACCCGCCGCCCCCCGGCCAGGGCTACGACGAGCACGCCGACTACGGCCGGGGGCAGGCTCGCCACGACGAGGGCGGCTACGGGCCACCCGACCAGCGCGGCGGCTACCCCGACCAGGGCGCTGGCTACGACCAGGGCTACGGCGGCGGACACGGCCGACAGGACTACGGCCAGCAGCCCGAGTACGGCCGACCGGACTACGGCCAGTCATACGCCCCACCCGGTGGTGGCGGCGGGTACGCCGAGCCTGGGCGCGACTACGACTACGGCCAGCCCGCGGACGCCGGTTACGGCGGCGGCTACGGACAACAGGGCGGCTACTCGTCGTCGGGCTCAGCGGTCACGCTGCAACTCGACGACGGCAGCGGGCGCACCTATCAGTTACGTGAAGGCCCGAACGTCATTGGCCGCGGCCAGGATGCACAGTTCCGGCTGCCGGACACTGGTGTGTCGCGTCGTCACTTGGAGATTCGGTGGGACGGCCAAGTCGCGCTGCTGTCCGACCTCAACTCCACCAATGGCACCACGGTCAACAACGCGCCTGTTCAGGAGTGGCAGTTGGCCGACGGCGATGTGATCCGATTGGGGCACTCGGAGATCGTCGTCCACATCCACTGAGCCCGCAGGGCGCGAAGGCATTGGCTTCACCCCGCGTCGACCGCCGTCCAAGTATCGTGACGTTGCTATATCCGGGCACGTGAGGCACGCGGCACCAGGACGGAGAGGACGCCGGATGCAGGGACTCGTACTGCAGCTGACGCGCGCCGGGTTCTTGATGCTGTTGTGGTTATTCATCTGGTCGGTGCTGCGCATCCTGCGTACTGACATTTACGCGCCGACCGGCGCGGTGATGGTGCGGCGCGGTTTGACGTTGCGCGGGACTCTGCTGCCCTCACGACAACGCGGCAACGCGGCGCGCTATCTCGTTGTGACCGAAGGGGCATTGGTGGGTGCGCGCATCACGCTTAGCAGCCAGCCGGTGTTGATCGGGCGCGCCGACGACTCCACGTTGGTGCTCAACGACGATTACGCGTCGACGCGGCACGCGCGGCTTTCCCAGCGAGGCTCGGAATGGTACGTCGAAGATCTAGGATCGACCAACGGCACATACCTTGACAGGGCGAAGGTGACGACGGCGGTACGGGTTCCCATTGGCACGCCGGTGAGTATCGGCAAAACGGTAATTGAGTTGCGTCCGTGACTTTGGTCTTGCGCTATGCAGCGCGCAGCGATGTCGGCTTGGTGCGATCCAACAACGAAGACTCGGTGTATGCCGGTGCGCGATTGCTGGCGCTCGCCGACGGGATGGGCGGCCACGCCGCCGGTGAAGTCGCGTCGCAGTTGGTGATTGCCGCGCTCGCCCACCTCGACGATGACGAGCCCGGCGGCGACTTGCTCGCCAAGCTCGACGCCGCCGTGCATTCCGGTAACTCGGCGATCGCCGCCCAGGTGGAGATGGAACCCGACCTCGACGGTATGGGCACCACACTGACCGCAATCCTGTTCGCGGGCAACCGGATTGGAATGATCCACATCGGCGACTCGCGGGGCTATCTGCTGCGCGACGGCGAACTGACGCAGATCACCAAAGACGACACGTTCGTCCAGACCCTGGTCGACGAGGGGCGGATCACCAAGGAAGAGGCCCACAGCCACCCGCAGCGATCGTTGATCATGCGGGCGCTGACCGGCCATGAGGTCGAGCCGACCCTGACCATGCGCGAGGTCCGGCTCGGTGATCGCTATCTGCTTTGCTCAGACGGACTTTCCGATCCGGTGAGCGACGAGACCATCCTGGACGCCCTGAAGGTTCCCGACCCCACCGACAGCGCCGACCGGCTGATCGAACTCGCGTTGCGCGGCGGCGGCCCCGACAACGTGACCGTGGTGGTCGCCGACGTCGTCGACAACGACTACGGCCCGACGCAGCCGATCATCGCGGGCGCGGTGTCCGGTGAATCCGACGTCCATGACCAACTGACCAGGCCCAACACCTCAGCCGGCCGGGCCTCGGCCATCACACCACGCAAAGAGGTCGCCCAACGCGTTGTCCCGCAGGTGGACACGGCTCCACCGCCGCGGCAATCGCGACGGCGGATTTTGATCGGGCTGGCGCTGGCGATCCTGCTGGTACTCGCGGCACTCGCCGTCGGCCGCACCGTGATCCGCAGTTACTACTACGTCACCGCCTACAACGGCGCCGTGTCCATCATGCAGGGCATCCAGCTATCCATCCTGGGCGTGCCGCTGCACCAGCCGTATTCGCAGGGCTGCCTGAACAGCCGCAACCAGTTGTCGGTGGTCCGCTACGGCCAGGCCGGCGCGAACCGTGACTGCCAGTTGATGAAGCCGTCCGAACTGGCCGAGTCGGCCCGTGCCCAAGTCGCGGCCGGCCTGCCGGTGGGCACCCTGGACCAGGCCAACGCGCAGCTGCGGCGATTGGCCACCGAGTCGCTGTTGCCGCTCTGCCCGCTCGCGCGCGCCCAGTCTCCGCCCGCGTCGTCGCCGACGGCCCCGACGACGACCAGCCAAATACCCCGGCCCGGCGCGGAAACGTCGGCGCCGCAAGAGGTTCCGGCAATCCCGTCGCCAACGCCTGCCGCGCCGACCGTCACAGCACTCTCCCCGCCGCCGCCCCAGCCGGGAACCGACTGCCGGACTCCGGAATGACCACGCAGCCGCAGCCGCCGGTCACCGTCACGCCGTCGTTGCCGAACCGGCGCAACGCCGAACTGATGCTGCTGTGTTTCGCCACGGTGATCACTGCGGCGGCTTTCGCGATTGTGCAGGCCAACCAGGAACGCGAGATCGGCTGGCAACTACTCACCTACGCCGCCGGCTTCTTGGCGGTGTTCGCCGTCGCGCACCTGGCCATCAGACGCTATGCGCCCTACGCGGATCCGTTGCTGTTGCCGATCGTGGCGTTGCTCAACGGGTTGGGCTTGGTGATGATTCACCGGCTCGATCTCGACGAGCGGCTGGCCGAGGGGAGTGGCCGCGCCGTCACGAGCCCGCAAATCCTGTGGACGCTGGTGGGTGTGGGCGCCTTTGCGTTCGTGGTGATCTGGTTGAAGGACCATCGGCAGCTCGCTCGCTACGGCTACGTCTGCGGGCTGGCCGGACTGGTCATCCTGGCCATTCCGGCCCTGTTGCCGAAATCGCTGTCCGAGCAGAACGGCGCCAAGATCTGGATTCGGTTGCCGGGCTTCTCGATCCAGCCCGCCGAATTCTCGAAGATCCTGTTGCTGATTTTCTTCTCGGCCGTGTTGGTGGCCAAGCGCGGGCTGTTCACCAGCGCGGGCAAGCATGTGCTGGGCATGGATCTGCCCCGGCCGCGCGACCTCGCTCCACTGCTCGGGGCCTGGGTTGCCTCGATCGCCGTGATGGTCTTCGAAAAAGACTTGGGCACTTCGCTTTTGCTCTACGCGTCGTTCCTGGTGGTCGTCTACCTGGCCACCCAACGGTTCAGCTGGGTAGTCCTCGGCCTGGCCTTGTTCGCACTGGGCAGCGTTGCCGCGTACTTCATGTTCGCTCACGTCCGGGTTCGCGTGCAGACCTGGCTGGACCCGTTCGGCGATCCGGACAACACCGGCTACCAGATCGTGCAGTCGCTGTTCAGTTTCGCCACCGGCGGCGTCTTCGGCACCGGTCTGGGCAACGGGCAGCCGGACACCGTGCCCGCTGCGGCAACCGATTTCATCACCGCGGCGTTCGGTGAAGAACTCGGCCTGGTGGGATTGGCCGGCCTGCTGATGCTCTACACCATCGTGATCGTCCGCGGCATGCGGACCGCAATTGCGGTGCGGGACAGCTTCGGCAAGCTGCTGGCCGCCGGCCTGGCTTCCACGCTGGCCATCCAGTTGTTCATCGTCGTCGGCGGCGTCACCAACCTCATCCCGTTGACCGGGCTGACCACACCCTGGATGTCCTACGGCGGCTCGTCGCTGTTGGCGAACTATGTGCTGCTGGCGATCCTGGTGCGCATCTCGCATTCGGCGCGGCGGCCGTTCCGTACCAAGCCGCGCAACACCTCGCCGATCGCGGGCGCAAACACCGAGGTGATCGAGCGGGTATGAACACCTCTCTGCGCCGGATTTCGGTGACCGTGATGGCGCTGATCGTGCTCTTGTTGTTCAACGCCACGCTCACGCAGGTCTTCACCGCCGACGGGCTGCGGTCTGACCCGCGCAACCAGCGCGTGCTGATGGACGAGTACTCGCGGCAGCGGGGTCAGATCACCGCGAACGGCCAGCTGCTGGCGTACTCGGTGGCCACCGACAGCCGCTTCCGTTTCCTGCGGGTGTACCCCAACGCCGCGGTGTACGCCCCGGTGACCGGGTTCTATTCGCTGCGCTACTCCAGCAGCGGTCTGGAGCGGGCCGAGGATCCCCTGCTGAACGGATCCGATCAGCGGTTGTTCGGCCGCAGGCTGGCCGACTTCTTCACCGGTCGCGACCCCCGCGGCGGCACGGTGGACACCACCATCAGCCCGCGCATCCAGCAAGCGGGTTGGGACGCGATGCAGCAGGGCTGCAACGGACCGTGCCGCGGCGCGGTCGTCGCGCTGGAGCCGTCCACCGGGAAGATTCTGGCGCTGGTGTCCTCGCCGTCCTATGACGTCAATCAGCTTGCCTCGCACGACCCCGAGCAGCAGGCGCACACCTGGCAGCAACTTCGCGACGACCCGCACTCACCACTGATCAATCGCGCGATCTCGCAGACGTATCCACCCGGTTCGACGTTCAAGGTGATCACCACCGCGGCCGCGTTGCAAAACGGTGCGACCGAGGACGACGAGCTCACGTCGGCCGCGTCGATTCCGTTGCCGGACAGCACCGCAAGCCTGGAGAACTACGGCGACGTGCCCTGCGTGAACGCCGAAACCGTCACGCTGCGTGAGGCATTCGCCCGGTCGTGCAATACCGCCTTCGTCCAGTTGGGCCTGCTCACCGGTACTGACGCACTGCGCAGCACCGCGCATTCGTTCGGCCTGGACGTGGTCCCGGAGCCGACCCCGCTGCAGGTCGCCGAATCGACCGTCGGACCGATACCCGACGCTGCTGCGCTGGGAATGTCGAGCATCGGCCAGAAGGATGTCGCGTTGACGCCGCTGGAGAATGCGGTCGTTGCGGCTACCATCGCCAATGCCGGCATCGCCATGCAGCCCTACCTGGTTGACAGCCTGCAGGGACCCGACCTGGCTAACATCAGCACGACCGCGCCGCACCAACAGCGCCGTGCGGTGTCCCCGCAGGTCGCGGCTAAGCTAACTGAGTTAATGGTCGGCGCCGAGAATGTCACTCAGCAGAAAGGGGCGATCCCCGGCGTGCAGATCGCATCCAAGACTGGTACCGCAGAGCACGGCACCGACCCGCGCCACACACCACCGCACGCGTGGTACATCGCTTTTGCGCCCGCGAAGGCTCCGAAGGTGGCCGTTGCGGTGCTTGTAGAGGACGGCGCTGACCGGTTATCGGCGACCGGTGGCGCGCTTGCCGCACCGATCGGGCGCGCGGTCATCGAGGCCGCGCTGCAGGGAGGACCATGAGCCCGCGAGTGGGTGTGACGCTGTCTGGCCGCTACCGCCTGCAGCGCCTGATTGCTACCGGCGGCATGGGCCAGGTGTGGGAGGCCGTCGACAGCCGGCTGGGGCGGCGCGTCGCGGTCAAAGTGCTCAAGGCCGAGTTCTCCCAAGACTCCGAATTCATCGAGCGCTTCCGGGTTGAGGCGCGCACCACCGCGATGCTCAACCATCCCGGCATCGCCAGCGTTCACGACTATGGCGAGACACAGATGGAGGGCGAAGGGCGCACTGCCTATCTGGTGATGGAGCTGGTCAACGGCGAGCCGCTCAACTCGGTGCTCAAGCGGACCGGCCGGCTGTCGTTGCGGCACACGCTGGACATGCTCGAGCAGACCGGACGGGCGCTGCAGGTCGCGCACGCCTCCGGTCTGGTGCACCGCGACGTCAAGCCGGGCAACATCCTGATCACCCCGACCGGCCAGGTGAAGATCACCGACTTCGGCATCGCCAAAGCCGTCGACGCCGCCCCGGTGACGCAGACCGGCATGGTGATGGGCACCGCCCAGTACATCGCGCCCGAGCAGGCACTGGGCCACGACGCGACCCCGTCGAGCGATGTGTATGCGCTGGGAGTGGTTGGCTACGAAGCGATTTCGGGTAAACGGCCATTCACCGGCGATGGCGCGTTGACGGTGGCGATGAAGCACATCAAAGAGCCGCCGCCGCCGCTGCCGTCCGACCTGCCGCCGAACGTACGCGAGCTCATCGAGATCACCCTGGTCAAGAACCCCGGCATGCGCTACCGCAGTGGGGGACCGTTCGCCGACGCCGTCGCCGCCGTTCGCGCCGGCCGCCGCCCGCCCCGGCCCAACCAAGCCGCGGGCGGGGCACGCGCCACGCCGGCGGCCATTCCGTCCGGCACGCAAACCCGGGCCGCGGCCGCCGGCACCACCCGAGCGCCCGCCGCCCGTCGCGCACGGCCGACCACCGGCGGTCACCGCACCCCGCCCGCGCGCCGCACCTTCTCTTCCGGTCAGCGGGCACTCCTGTGGGCCGCTGGCGTCCTGGGCGCGCTGGCGATCATCATCGCGATTCTCATCGTGATGAACTCGCATAACAACAATTCGCAGCAGCAACCATCCACACCCACCGTGACCGACACCGGAGCGCCGCCCAGCAAGTCTGAGTCGGCGCCGGCGCATCCAACTAATTGGACGTATCGGGGGGCGGCGGGTAATCCTGGAGGGCAATGCAAGCTGCCCACACCCAGGCGGGCACCATCGCTGACCTTCTCTCGCGCGGTGGTGTCCCAACACGAGAAACCGCAATGACGACCCCGCAGCACCTGTCCGACCGCTACGAACTCGGTGAGATCCTCGGCTTCGGTGGCATGTCCGAGGTCCATTTGGCCCGGGATGTCCGGTTACACCGAGACGTAGCGGTCAAGGTGCTGCGCGCCGACCTGGCCCGCGACCCCAGCTTCTACCTGCGCTTCCGGCGGGAAGCGCAGAATGCGGCGGCGCTCAACCACCCGGCGATCGTCGCGGTGTACGACACCGGCGAGGCGGAGACGGCCGCCGGGCCGCTGCCCTACATCGTGATGGAGTACGTCAACGGCGTGACGCTGCGCGACATCGTGCACACCGACGGACCGATGACGCCCACCCGGGCCATCGAGGTCATCGCCGACGCCTGCCAGGCACTGAATTTCTCCCACCAGCACGGCATCATCCACCGCGACGTGAAGCCGGCCAACATCATGATCAGCAGCACCAATGCGGTCAAGGTGATGGACTTCGGTATCGCACGGGCGCTGTCCGACAGCGGCGTCAGCGTCACCCAGACAGCCGCGGTGATCGGTACCGCGCAATACCTTTCGCCCGAGCAGGCACGCGGCGACACCGTCGACGCCCGCTCCGACGTGTACTCGCTGGGCTGTGTGCTCTACGAAATGCTCACCGGCGAACCGCCTTTCGTTGGTGACTCGCCGGTCGCGGTGGCCTACCAGCACGTCCGCGAAGATCCGGTGCCGCCGTCGCTACGCTACGAGGGCATCTCCGCCGACCTGGACGCGGTCGTGCTCAAGGCGTTGGCCAAGAACCCCGAGAACCGCTACCAGACGGCCGCCGAGATGCGCTCCGACCTGATTCGGGTGCACAACGGTGAGCCGCCGGAGGCGCCCAAGATCCTCACCGAGGCCGAGCGCTCGTCGCTGATGGCCGCGCCGCATTCGTCCGACTCGACGGGAGCGCTGACCAATCCGCTGCCCCGTCAGCAACTCGACTTCCACCGCGAGCGCAACCCCGGCTCGATCAGCCGCTGGGTGATCGCCGTCGCAGCGCTGGCGGTGCTTACCGTCGTCGTCACCATCCTGATCAACACGTTCGGCGGCGGCATGCGCAACGTGCAGGTGCCCGACGTACGCAATCAGGCGTCGGCCGACGCGATCGCCGCGTTGCAGAACCACGGCTTCAAGACCCGCACCCAGCAGAAGCCGGACTCGACTGTTCAACCCGACCATGTGATCGGGACGGACCCGGGCGCCAACACGAAACTCGGTGCTGGCGAGCTGATCACGGTCGAGGTCTCCACCGGGCCCGAGCAGCGCGAGGTGCCGGACGTCTCCTCGATGAGCTACGCCGCAGCGGTGAAGAAGCTGAAGTCCGCCGGCTTCGGTCGGTTCAAACAAGTCAACTCTCCGTCGACACCGGAGATGAAAGACAAAGTCATCGGCACCAACCCGCCGGCCAATCAGACGTCGGCGATCACCAACGAGATCGCCGTGATCGTCGGCTCAGGACCGTCGAGCAAGCAGGTTCCCGAGGTCGCCGGGCAGACCGCCGACGAGGCGCAGAAGAATCTCGCGGTATACGGCTTTTCCAAGTTCGCTCAGGCCGCGGTGGACAGCCAACGCCCGGCCGGCGCCGTTGTCGGCACGAATCCGCCTGCGGGAGCGAATGTTCCGGTCGACACGGTGATCGAATTGCAGGTGTCCAAAGGCAACCAATTCCTGATGCCCGACGTGACCGGAATGTTCTGGACCGACGCAGAACCGCGGTTACGCACGCTGGGCTGGACCGGGATCCTGGACAGGGGCCCCGACGTCGATGCCGGTGGCTCCCAACACAACCGGGTGGTGTACCAGAGCCCGTCGCCGGGTCAGGGCACCAACAAGGACGGCAGCATCACGCTGAAGTTCGGTCAGTAGCCGCGGGGTTCATCTCGGCGGAGTGGCGCACCGTGGCCAAGCTGTCTGCCAGCTCGCTTTCCAGCTTCCGGACCAAGCCCTCGTCGAGGACCCGGCCGCAATCGGCCAGCCAGTTGGCCAGCATCCGGTGGCCGCCTTCGGTGAGGATCGACTCCGGGTGGAACTGCACGCCGTGGATCGGCAGCTCGGCGTGCCGCACGCCCATGATCACGCCGCTGCGGGTGCGGGCGGTGACCTCCAGCTCGGCGGGTAGCGTCTCCGGCATGATGGTCAACGAGTGATACCGGGTCGCGGTGAAGGGGTCTGGAAGACCTTGCAGCACACCGGTATTCGTGTGGTACACGCTGCTGGTCTTGCCGTGCAGCAATTCGGGGGCCCGGTCCACGGTGGCGCCGAAGGCCACCCCGATGGCTTGGTGGCCGAGGCACACGCCCAGCAGCGACGTGCGTGACGCGGCGCAGGCCCGCACCAGGTCGATCGAGGCGCCCGCCCGTTCCGGCGTGCCCGGACCCGGGCTCAGCAGAATCCCGTCGACCGCAGCGGCGACCGCGGCGGGGTCGGACAGCCGAGCGTCGTCGTTGCGCCACACCTGTGCCTCGACACCCAGCTGGCCGAGGTATTGCACCAGGTTGAAGACGAAGCTGTCGTAGTTGTCGACGACCAAGATCTGCATCGTGTCAGGCTACCGTTGCGCCTATTGCCTGTCCGACTCCTCCTCAGACCACTCCGTGGTCCGCATCGTCGTCCGGACGTCGCAGGTGAGCTCAGTAACTGACCGGTCCGACGGGCTGAGCGGAGTGCATCCGCAACGGCTCGGTGTGACCCACGATGCGGACGTCGGGCGACACCTGCTCGGTGTAGCCGAGCCCGAACCGCACCACGTACTGCTTGTAGAGGATCACCAGGGGAGCGGCCGCCAACGCAGCCTGCATGGCTGTCGCGTCGCCGATCGCGGTGACCCGGTACGGCGGGCTGTAGGTGCGCCCGTTGAGCAGCAAGGTGTTGCCCACGCAGCGGGGTACCGAGGTCGCGATGATGCGCTGGTCCTGCAGCTGGATCGCCTCGGCGCCAGCGCTCCACAACGCGTTGAGGACGGCCTGGATGTCCTGCTGGTGCACGACGAGGTCATCCGGCGATGCATCGCGGGGAAACCTGCCGTTGGCGTCGCGCTGCGCGTCGTTGAGCGTCACGGTCAGACCCGGCCCGTGCACGGGCTCCAGCCCGGCGTCGCCGGCCAGCTCGGCGGACCGCCGCTGCATCGCCGCCAGCGCCGCGTCGGGGGACCGCCCGTGCGTCGAGTCGATGGTGTTGGCCATTCGATCCCGTTCGGCGGTCAGGCGCTCGACCGCGGACCGTTCGCTGCGCACCAGATCGACCAGCCGTGGTGCATCGCTGCGCCTGATCTCGCCACCGCGGGACACCCCGTGGGTAGCCCCGAGCAGCAGCCCGGCCAATAAACACACCACCGGAACGCCGACTCGCCACGGCGACGGGCTCGATCCAGCGTCCCGGCCGTCGCGCGCGGAAAGTAGCCGGGGGATGCGCATGGCCATCGGCTCTCCGTCCGCAGCTGGTGAGTGCGTTACGCTCGTCGTTGCACTGGTTCTCCATACCGTAGCTCCGAGGTTTCCCGAGGTAGAAATGCCCAAGTCCAAAGTCCGCAAGAAGAGCGACTTCACCGTTAGCGCGGTGAGCCGCACCCCGGTCAAAGTCAAGGCCGGCCCGTCCAGCATGTGGTTTGTGGTGTTGTTCTGCGGCTTGATGCTGACCGGACTGGTCTGGCTGATGGTGTTCCAGCTTGCCGCAACTGGCGCCGATGCGCCGTCAGCGCTCAAGTGGATGGCCGAGCTGGGTCCGTGGAACTACGCCGTCGCGTTTGCTTTCATGATCAGTGGGTTGTTGCTCACCATGCGGTGGCGGTAGGCCCAGCGGCCCTCGTAAGGCGGGCGTTGCCGGCCGACAGTGTTGCTGAGCCAGCAACTGGTGAGGGACCGGATCACACGCGTGTTATTCATCCCCATTGTTGATAGCGCCTGTGGATAACCGCATAGGCAGTGGTAGACACCCCTAGGAGCCTCGTGCAGCAAACACAGTGGGCGCCGTCTTCGGCCGGAATCGCAGCTTGCGGCTTCGCCGGAATTGTGATGGCTACCACATGTGTGACCGTCGTCACAGACCCGCCGGGCCGGCTTTTGCTCGGTATCGCCGCCACCGGACTGATCTTGTTTGCGGGCGGGACGTGGCGCGCGCGGCCAAAGCTGGCAATCACCGCCGACGGCCTGCAGGTCGGCGGCTGGATACGGCCGGCCCACCTGCAGCGACCCGACATCAAGATCATCCGGATTACCGAGTTCCGGCGGATCGGGCGCAAAATGCGGCTACTCGAGGTCGACGCCAACGACGGTCGGCTGTTCGTCTTCTCGCGCTGGGACCTCGGCACTGACCCGCTGGACGTGCTCGACGTGCTGACCGCGCGCGGTTACGCGGGGTCTTGACTCGCAGGCGTCAGGAAATCGTGATCGACTCGATGACGACAGGCTCGGCGGGGCGGTCGCCGGGGCCGGTGGCGGTGGTGGCGATGGCGTCGACGACGTGCTGTGAGTCCGCGTCCACGACCTCACCGAAGATCGTGTGCTTGCGGTTCAGGTGCGGGGTCTGGCCGACGGTGATGAAGAACTGCGAGCCGTTGGTTCCCGGGCCCGCATTGGCCATCGCCAACAGATAGGGCTTGTCGAACTGCAACTCGGGGTGGAACTCGTCGGCGAACTTGTAGCCCGCGTCGCCGCGACCCGTGCCGGTGGGGTCGCCGCCCTGGATCATGAATCCGTTGATGACTCGGTGGAAGATCACCCCGTCATAAAACGGGCCCGAGCTACCGCCGGAGGCGTTCTCGGTCGAGTACTCCTTGGTGCCTTGGGCCAGGCCCACAAAGTTGGCAACGGTTTTGGGCGCGTGGTTTCCGAACAACGCGATCTTGATGTCGCCGCGGTTGGTGTGCAGCGTGGCAGTGGCGGTCTGAATCGGGCTGGTAGTCACGGGATCACAGTCTGCCATCACGGTCCGGGCCGTCGGACATCCGGTGCCCGTACCCGTGTGGCAGGCTGAACGTAATCCCAAGGCGGTCATGCGAAAGGGTCAGAGATGCGCGCAAAGAACCACCCCCGGTTGACCCCGCGGGAGCGGCTGAGCCGCGGCCTGGCCAGCACGGCGGTCGGCCCGGTGGACGTGACCCGCGGACTGGTCGGCCTTGGTGTTCACTCCGCACAGGCAGGCGCCTCCAGCCTGCGCCGCCGTTACCACGAGGGCCGGCTGGCCCACGATTTGCACAGCGCCCAAGAGGCTTTGGTGCAGGAGCTGGCGGCCGCCCAGGCAGTGGTTACCGGTTTGCCCGAAGCGCTGCAGCAGGCGCGGCGCGCGCAACGGCGCAGGCCGCGGCCATGGGTGCTGGCCGGAGCCGCGGCGGTGGTGCTCGCCGCCGGCGCTGCCGCGTTCTCGATCGTCCGTCGCTCGGCACGACCGGAGCCGTCGGCGTTGCCGCCGAGCGTCGAGGTGGATCCGCCGCTGTAACCCGCTGCCGGATCGCGCTTCTGCGGACCGGTGGCCTACTCGTCCGGTAAAACTGCGAATCGCGGTGGACTGGCGGCCACGTCCGACAGACTTGCGGCCTCGTGATGTTGTGCAATCGAAAGGCCGCGAGATGACCGCGGTAGAAGTTTCGGTTGTTCATGACCACGCCGGGCGCATCATCTCGGTCTCGCAGTTCGCCGAAGGGGTCCGAGCAATGGTCCTCAGCGGCGAGGGACAATCGGTGTTCATGACCACGGTCGATCATGCGGTCGTCCCGGAATTGATTCGCACCCA
>Ga0137412_10003379_pt1 | contig 12735 bp, 17 predicted proteins | sample CZODoug2_1_16fun_FD_122160 | JGI IMG/M metagenome (GOLD analysis project Ga0137412, IMG submission 122160) | Vadose zone soil fungal communities from Angelo Coast Range Reserve, California, USA - CZODoug2_1_16fungal (Hybrid Assembly) | ecosystem: Environmental > Terrestrial > Soil > Vadose zone...
CGAGGCCGAGCACCTCGGCCACCGGGATCCCCGCCGCCTGGAGCCGCTCCATCCACACCTCGGCCGGCGCCGCCGCCAGGCGCTTGTTGATCTCCTCTTCGAGGCGCTTGTACCTGGGCTCAGAGATCTCATCGCGGCGTGCCGTCAGGTACGCCCTACCGGACGATCCTTCCGGTGTCGTGGCCTTGTCCCACAGATGCCGCAGCCACCCCCGCGCACTCGCGTTCAGCCCGGTCTGAATGTCGGCCATCCCGGTCGGATCTCCTCACCCGTGACGCACCGGATCTGCAGCAACTTCGACCTCGCTACCCAGGCCCGCGGCCACTCGCCGCTCAACCGGTCGACCACCGGTTCACGGACAATCCGGCTGGCGTAGGGCAGGTCGTACTCCGGTGACCGCACCGGAACATGCACCCGCTCGCGGCGCCGGGGCCGGCGAGTGGAGCCGATCGGGGCGACAATCCGGGTGAGCCCGTGGAACCACAGCAGCAGAACCGGGTTGCCCTCAATGCGCGTGCCACCGACCTGGACGCCCTCGATGATCCGCCCGATCGCCCTGGATGACAGCAACGCGCGCAGCCCCCCGGCGGTCTGACCATGCCGTTGGATGCATTCGTGTTCTCTCCCGACCCACTCGGCAATCACCCGTGGCACCCCGACCACTTCACGCACACCTACCGAGTGGTGGCCAACGGATTGGCATCGCAGAGCCGCCGTCCCGTCGGCGAACTCATGTCCATCCCGTCACCTCTCCAGCGGCTCGACGACGAGCGACTGTCTCGCCGCGACGAGCCTCCGTTCTGACCTCGGATCCACAGACCAACGGGCCGACCCTCACCTGGGCAGGCACGTTTCTGGGTTGGGGCCGGATCTGGGTGCCCACGCCGCCGGCGGGCCGATCGACATGTTCATCTCGTGCGTCGCTGGGCCGCCAGGTGCCATCAGTCCTGGTACCCGCTCGGGAACTAGGGCGACCGCGAGACCGAGCACTAGCAGCGCGACGGTCACGAAGGTCGTAGCGACTCGGCGCCACGGCAGGAGCTTCTCGACGGCGATGAGTACGGCAATCGCGGTCATCCACGGGATGCTCATCACCCCGAGCGCGAACAGCGCGGCCATGAGTGCCCAGCAGCAGCCGATGCACCAGACGCCGTGGCGCACACCCATCCGAGCAGCGCCGAGTGTGCCGGGTCGCCAGTGTTCGAGCAGGAAGCTGAAGGGGCCGCGGCAGTGTCGCAGGCAGGCGTCCTTGAGCGGGGTGAGCTGGTAGACGGCGGCCGCGACGATCACACCGCCGGCTAGCAGCGGTCCGCCCCGGTCCCAGCTCAGACCGTCGATGTCGAGGGCGCGCCCGGCCGTCAGGACGAGAAAGCCGACAAGCCCGGCGACGGTCCACGCGCCTAGGTAACCGACCACCAGCAAGACCGGGCCCATCCGCACGGCGTAGTCTCCGCGCGCGCGTCGCGCTGCCTCCAGCCTCCGATACACCACTACCGTCGGCCACAACGACGGCAGCATCATCGCGGCCATCATCACCGTCCACATACCGGTGAAGAAGCCGATCGGCCCGGGGTCGGCCCCCGGGCCCCCAGCTGCGCCACCCATCCGCCAGAGCACGAGGCCCCAACACGCCGCCGCGAGGACCAGGAGCGGCACGATCGTCAGAACGCGGTCGGACCGCAGTGGTACCCGCGCCTGGGTCATCTAGCCCGACCAAGCGAAGGGTGCGGAGAACCCGGACGTGCCCTCCTGGGACCACTCGAGGCCGAGAACGCCGACCCGCGAGCGGCCCTTCGCCACGGTCAGCTCGCTGTTGGCGGGATGGAAGACTTCGACGAGTCTGGCGGGTCGGCCCGTCTCCACACCGAACGGCACGACGTCGTCGACCTCGACCTCGAGTGCGCCACCGGCGATCAGTTTGTGGTTGCCGTTGCTCTCGGTAACTTCGATGCGCATGCGTTCCACGCCGAGCATCTCGCCGACCAGCGGCGCGAGTGCCTCCATCGGGCCCCCAAGTTGGCCGCCGAAGACAGCACCGAGCTTCTCGAGTTGCTCGTCGGTGGCCTGGTCGTCCACCACGAGCGCGAGCTTCCAATTGCCGTCCGTCATTACCTGCGGGGCGTCTGCGACCGCCACAACGGTGCGGTCGCTGACATCGACGTCATCTACCGCGCCGCTGTCGACATGGAAGATCAGCACGGCGTTGCAGCGTTCGGTGTCAGCGCCGGCGTCAAAGGAGACAGTGCACGGGCACGGCATGTCGCAGGAACAGTTTTCGGAGAAACCTCACGCACCGTTTGCGGAGGTGTGGGGTGTTCGACGATGTGGTTCGTGACCTGAGGGCGGTTCGTTGTCGGATCGGATGTCGAGGCTGCGGGGCAGGATGTCGGTGCGTAGTGCGGCGAGTACTTCTTCGACGTGCAGGATTCGTTCGGCGAAGCGGCGTTCGGCCAGTTGCAGGTGTTCGAAGCGTTTTTCGGTTTGTTCGCGTAGTGCGTCCCAGCGGGCTCGCGCGGCGTCTTCGAGTTGTTGAGCGCGCCGGTCGGCCTCAGCGAGGCGGCGTTGGGCGGTTTCGGCATCTTGTTCGGCGGTCGCGCGGAGCGCCTGGGTGTGACGGGTGCCTGCCTCGGCGGCCTGTTCGGCCTGGCTGATGATCGCGGCGGCGACGCGTTCGGCTCTGGCTCGGATTGCGTCGGCCTCGGCTTCGCCTTGGCGGCGGGCTTGGTCGGCGGCGCCTCGCGCGGAGTCGGCGACCTCGGTCAGCCGGGCGCGCAGTTGTTCCTGACCGGCGCGGTAGTGCTCGCGCTCGTCGGCGAGCGCGGCGATGCGGTCGATGGATGCCGCGTAGTCGGTCCGCACGTCGGCCAGTAGTGCTTCTACCTGTTTGGGGTGGTAGCCACGCCAGCGGCGTTGCAGTCTGCCGGCGGTGATGTTCTCGGGGAGTACGGGCATGGTCAGGCTCCGGGGTTTTTCGGGTTGGCCAGCTCGTCGATGCGTTCGACGTCGCGGACGGGGATGAAGGAGTCCATGGGCCGGGATGGCCTGGGGATGCCACCGGCGCCGTGCGCGGCTACGACGTCGAGTAGCAGTACTCGGCGGTCGGTGGTGTGGGAGTTGTGTTGGTAGCCGTCCAGCCAGCCACCCCCGTGTAGATGCACTCGGACGTACCGCTGTGAGGCGGTGTGGTCCGCCGACTTGGGTGTCGGCTTTGCCGCCGGCGCGGGCGCCGCTGGCTTGGTGGTGGTGGGTTGGCGGTCGCGGAAGCGCAGCAGGCGCAGCGAGTTGGTGACCACGCTGACTGAGGAGAAGCCCATGGCGGCGCCGGCGATGATCGGGTTGAGCAGGGCTGCGGCGGCCAGTGGGACGAGGGCGAGGTTGTAGACGAACGCCCAGCCCAGGTTCTGCCAGATGGTGCGGTAGGTACGTCGGGCGAGGCGGATCGCGGTGGGCACTCCGGCGAGGTCGCCGCGTAGCAGGGTCAGGTCGGAAGATTCGATAGCGACGTCTGTGCCGGTACCGATCGCTATGCCTAGATCAGCGGCCACGAGGGCCGGAGCGTCGTTGACTCCGTCTCCGACCATGGCGACTACCTCGCCGGCACTTTGCAGTCTGGTGATTTCGGCTTGTTTGTCGGCGGGCAGCACCTCGGCGAGCACGGTGTCGATGCCGACCCGGGCGGCGATCGCGGCGGCGGCCCGGCGGTTGTCGCCGGTGATCATGGCGACCTTCAGGCCCATCCGGTGTAGCTCGGCGATGGCTTCCGCGGCGCCGTCTTTGAGCGTGTCGGCGACGGCCAGCACCCCGCGTACCTGTCCGGTCCAGCCGGCGTAGACCACGGTGTGGCCCCGGTCTTCCAGGCGGTCGGCGGCCTCGGCCAGGGTTGGCGAGAGGCTCAGGTCGGCTTCGGCGAGCAGGGCGCGCCGTCCGACCCAGACCTGTTGGCCGGCGACCTGTCCGCGCACGCCGTGCCCGGTCAGTGCTGCGAACTCCTCCACCGCTGGCAGCCGGATGTCGGCGTCGCGGGCGGCGGTGGCGATGGCCGCGCCGATCGGGTGTTCGCTGAGCGCTTCGAGTGCTCCGGCCAGGCGTAGTACCTCGGTGCGGTCCGTGTCGACGCCCACGACGACGTCGGTCAGGGACATCTGGCCCCGGGTGAGTGTGCCGGTCTTGTCGAATACCACTGTGGTGATCGTGCGGGTGCGCTCCAGCACTTGAACGCCCTTGATCAGGATGCCGAGGGCGGCGCCGCGTCCGGTGCCGGCCACGATCGCCATCGGGGTGGCCAGCGCTACCGAGCAGGGGCAGGCCACGATCAACACCGCTACGGCCGCGATCACTCCTTGGGTCGCGTTGCCGCCCAGCAGCCACCAGCCGAGGAAGGTGGCGATCGCCAGGCCGAGCACGGTGGGGACGAACACCGCTGAGATCCGGTCGGCCAGGCGGTGTGCCTGGCCCTTGCCGGCCTGCGCGGCGGTGACCAGTGCCGCGATCTGGGCCAGCGCGGTGTCGGTGCCGACGGCGGTGGCTCGCACCGTGAGCGAGCCGCTGGTGTTGATCGTCGCACCGGCGACCTGGTCGCCGATCCGTTTGTCCACCGGCACCGACTCTCCGGTGAGCATGGACTCGTCCACGGCGGAGGTGCCTTCGATGACCTCGCCGTCGGTGGGGATCTTTTCCCCGGGCCGCACCCGCAGCACATCCCCGACCTGGACTTGCTCGGCGGGGATCATGACTTCGCCCCCGTCGCGGATCACCCGGGCCTGTTTGGCGCCCAGCTCCAGCAATGCGCGAATGGCGGTGCCGGCGCGGCGCTTGGCCCGTGCCTCCAGATAGCGGCCCAGCACCAGGAACGCGATCAGCAAGGCGGAGGTCTCGAAGTAGAGGTGCCCGCCCGGGCGGGTGAGCTGGGTGACCGAGAAGGTGTAGGCGGCCAGGGTGCCTAGGGCGACCAGGGTGTCCATGTTGGCGGAGAGCCGCACCGCGCGCCGTGCCGCCTCACGTAGGAACGGCCAGCCGATGACGAACTGGGCGGGGGTGGCCAGGGCCAACTGCGCCCAGGGCCCCCACGGGGCGACCGTTGCCGCTGGCAGGTAGGCCAGCACCATGATGGCCAGGCCGAGAGGCCATGCGATCGGTACCCGCCAACCCCACGATCGCTGTGCCTCGGCCTCCTCGTCCGGCGGCTCGGGCTCTGCCGCGGGCGCGGGACTCTCGGGCGTGGCCGGCGCGGCGATACCCCTAGATGCACCGGAGGTGGCCGGGCGCAGTCGATAGCCCGCCTTGCCCACGGCGGCGACCAAGGAATCGATCACCTCGGGCGTGCCTTCGCCGCTGGTGAGGTCCACATGGGCGGTTTTGGTCGCGAAGTTGACCTCGGCTCGCGCGACGGCCGGTTGCTTGCCCAGGGTGCGTTGCACCCGGGAGGCACAGGACCCGCAGGTCATCCCCGAGACGGCGAAGTCCAGGCCGGACGTCGTCGGCGAGCTCGTAGTCGGAGTGGCCATCACTCAGCCCTCGTCGCTACGTCGAATCCTTGCGCCTCGATCGCGGTGACCAGCTCTTCACGGCCGAGGAGCGCCTCGTCGAAGGCGACCCGTACCTGTTTGGTCGCGATGTCCACCTCCGCCTCGCGCACCCCCGCAAGTGGGCGCAGGGCCCCTTCGATCGAGTCCTTGCATGCCGAGCAGCTGATCTCCGGAACCGAGATCGTCGCCGTACCCACCACGACACCTCCACAACAGACTCCGTCACGGCCCTGGCCAGTTGGTCTGGACCGTCCACCGCCGCCACGAATCTTCGGGACGGGGCGACGAGCCCACTGTTACGCTTCCAGTGCACTGGAAGGTCAAGGGAGGCCGGGCATGAAGATCGGGGATGTCGCCGACGTCACTGGAGTGACCGCCAAGACCATTCGGTTCTACGAAGAGGCTGGCCTGCTGCCCGCACCGGCACGCACCTCGTCCGGGTACCGCGACTACGACCCGGATGTGGTTGAGCGGCTGCGGTTCATCCACCGCGGCCAGGCAGCCGGGTTGACGCTGGCCCAGGTGCGCCAGATCCTCGCCGTCCACGACGCAGGTGATCAGCCGTGCGGGCACGTGCGCGACATCCTGGAAGCCCGCCTTGAGCAGGTACGCAGCCAGCTCGCTGAATTGACCCTGCTCGAAGGGCACCTGCGGACGCTGCTGGAGCGGGCCGAGCACGGCCAACCCACCGAGCATGACAACTCGGCGGTGTGCTGGATCCTGGAGAACGAGCCCATCGGGTCGAAATCCGCGACCAATCCGGGGCCTCGGTCGGCCCGCCGCGGGCCCAGGAGCATTCGCATCGCCGCGTCGTGAGTTTCCGGTGACGGTGGCCCCATCCTTGCCTATCTACTATCTTCGTACGTAGATAGTAGATAAGGCGGATCCGCTCGGGTCCGGAAGGGATGGCGGAGATGTGTGGCAGCTTTGGCTCGATGATGGGTTGGGGCCCGACGTGGGCGTGGGCGTGGCCGGCGGCGTGGCTGATTGGGATCGCCCTACTGGGAGCGCTTGGCTATGTCCTGCTGCGCGGTTGGCGCGGTGACGACGGGCGAGCGTCGGCACGCCAGATCCTGGACGAGCGCTACGCGCGCGGACAGATCAGCGATGAGGAGTACCGGCAGCGGGCCGAAGTGCTCCGATGAGCCTGGCGAGCCCGGCGGTCAGCCGCCGCAGAGCATGGGCACCAGCACCGTCAGGCCTGTGGCGATCAGTGGACTGAGCAGCCCGGCGGCCAGGGTGAGACTCAACGCGATACGCGCCCGGGCGGGGTCCGGTGGAAACAGCAACCGCTCCACCCTCGCCGCGACCCCCACCCCGGCCGCCGCCAGCGCGGCCGACGGGGCGCGCGACGCGCCGCCGCCGGGCAGGACCAACGCGAGCAGAGCATCGGCGACGGTGTCGCGGCCGTGCCGGCGGGCGGCGGCGTCATCGGCGCACATCTCCAACAGGCGCGCGATCTCGGCCGCGCCGACGATGAACAGTCGAGGACCGGAGAGGATCCGGCCCAATGCCTGCGTCAGGGCGAGCAGGTGATGGTGCCGCCCACGCAGGTGCGCCTGCTCGTGCGCCAGAACGGCGGCCAGCTGAGCGTCGTCGAGCGCGGCCAGGGCGGCCTTGGTGATCACCACCGTGCGCGGGCGCCCGGCCAGGCAGTACACCGCCGGTTCAGCACTGTCGATCACGAGTGCCCCACCGGGACCCAGCGGGGCGTCACCGGCCGCGATCCGGGCGGTCAGCGCGTGCGCGCGGGTGCGCAGCCGGGTGCGGCGCAGCGCCAGCCCCACCCGGGTAGTGAGCAGCCCCAGGGCCACCAGGCTCAGCGCGGCCAACGACAGGAGGCCGACCTGGAGCGCGGAACCGTAGCCGCCGAGTGCGATCACCCGCAGCCCGGACATGCACCCGGTGAGCACCCGCCCCAGGTGATCCCACGAGTCGACCAGCTGGACCACGGACAACACGGCCGCGCCCAGCCACGCCGCCAACACGCTGACGATCGCCAGCAGCCAGGCGGCCACGCCGAGTCGGGGCGCGGCACCATCGCGCGTCATCGACAACAGAGGCGCGGGCCCGAGCACCGCCACCGCCATCGAGTAAGCCAGCAGGCAGATCGCCAGGCTCATCGGCCGGCCGGCCCTTCGCCCCGGCGAGCCACCACCGCGCGCAACCGGTCCAGATCCGCGGCACTCATCTCGCCGACGAAATGCGTCAGCACCGTCTCGGCGTCTTCGTCATTGCTGCTCAGTGCCTCACGCATCAGGCCAGCGGTGTGCTCGGCCCGGGAAAGCGCGGTGCGATACCGGAAGGCCTTGCCCTCCCGCTCCCGGGTCAGATGCCCCTTGCGGTGCAGGTTTTCCATCGTGGACAGCACCGTGGTGTAGGCGATCTCGCGGTCGAGCTGGATGCGCTCAAGCACTTCGCGGACCGTCGCGTCACCACCGAGGTCCCACAGTCGCGCCATCACGACCGTCTCTAGCTCACCGAACACCCGCACCGCGAACTCCAACCACTCTCGCCACACTCAGCCCGCTCGGGAACCCGCCGGCCGCCGCGCACCTGATCCGGTCCGCCACATCAGACTACTATCTCGGTACCGAGATAAGAATACGGTCTCGACCCCGGCTCACCGCGCCGACCGAGACCCTGCGCCGCCTCAACTCGCTGACATCACACCCGCCTCACGCATGCTAGTTTCTACTATCTACGTACCGAGATAGTAGATTGGCGATGGTGATGACTGAGCTGCTGATCGGCACCACGTTGCTGGTGTCGTTTCTGGGCGGGGTGGTGGCGCTACTTGCGCCGTGTTGCGTGTCGGTGATGCTGCCGGCGTACCTGGCCAGTGGGTTTCGCCAACGCGGTGGCGTGTTGGCGGCCTCGTTGGTGTTCGGCGCCGGGGTCGCCACGGTGATCTTGCCGATTGGACTGGGCGCGACCGCGCTGAGCCGGTTGTTCCTCGGTCAGCATCTGGTGATCTATCTGGTCGGCGGTCTGTTGATGCTGGTGGTCGGGGTTGCGTCGCTGGCCGGCTGGACGCCCAAGCTGCCGATGCCCACCGGTCGCGGTGGCGGCGGAACGGGCTTTGGTCAGGCGTACCTGCTGGGGGCATTCTCTGGAGTCGCCAGCGCCTGCTGCGCGCCGGTGCTGGCCGGGGTGGTGTTGCTCTCCGGGGCGGCGGCCTCGTTCCCGGCGGCGCTGCTGATCGGACTGGCCTATGTGGCCGGCATGGTCGCCCCGCTCGGCGTGGCGGGCTGGTGGTGGCAACGTCACCAGGACCGCGCCACTCGGCTGCTGTCCGCTCGGACCGTGTCGCTACGACTGGGCCGCTGGTCTCGACGCCTACCACTGGGCACCCTGCTGTCCGGGTTGTTGATGATCGGCATGGGCGTTCTCGCCATCGTGATCGCGTTCGTCGGGCCGTCGATGTCCACCGACGGGTGGCAGACCCGGGCCTCGGCGACCCTGCAGCACTGGGCCACCCTCGCCGCCGACACGCTTTCCTGGCTGCCCGGCTGGGCACTGCTCCTCGCGCTGGTCGCCGGACTGGTCGCGCTGGTCCGCCGCGCGGCGTCCTCGCGTCGCCGTAACGCCGCCCACGCTGCCCCGACAACAGACAGCGAACTGGCCACCGATGCCTGCTGTCAGGCGAGCGCCACAACGACCGCGAGGTCTGCGCCGACCGAGGAACACGGCGAGCCCGCGGCAGATCAACCCACCACCGGAATCCATCAAATTGCCGAGGCGGTTCACACCCCGGTCGACCAGGTCAAGGAGACGACTCGATGAGCCCCGCACCCGCCAAGACTCGCTCCAACAAGAAGCCGCCCAGGCGCGGGACGGTCGCCGCGACACGCCCCCGCCCTCGCACACCATGGGTGATCGTCGCGCTGGCCGCGGCCGCGCTGGCGGCGTTGTTCCTGATCTACCACTCGGCCACCCCCGCCACCGGCACGACAAGCCCAGCCAATGCCGGGAACGACCGCTACTCGATCGGCGCACCGGGCGTCGGGGCGACGGCACCAGATTTCGCGCTGCCCAACGTGACGGGCCACCCCACCGGGGCGCCGACCGCCCGGCTGGCCGACTATCGGGGCAAGTCGGTGCTGCTGTACTTCCACGAAGGGCTGGGCTGTCAGCCATGCTGGAACCAGATCCGCGACCTGCAGAACAGGCCCGATCTGCTGAAGAGCCTCGGCGTGGACCAGCTGCTCACCATTACCACCGGCCCGGCTGATCTGGTCGCCGAGAAGATGGCCGACGACAAGCTCACCGTGCCGGCCCTGGTCGACCCTGACCTGACGGTCTCGCGGAGCTATCAGGCCAACCAGTACGGGATGATGGGCACCGACCGCGACGGGCACACCTTCGTCCTCGTCGGGCCCGACGGGCACATCCAATGGCGGGCCGATTACGGCGGCATGCCCAACTACACGATGAACGTCACGCCCGACCAGCTCGCAGCGGACCTGCGCGCCGGCCGCGCCAAGAGCTGACCGTTCCGCATCGAGCGGCCGGGCCGCTTCATATGCGCATGAATCCCCGAGGACCTGATGATCGACATAGTCGTTCTGTCTCAGCCTGACTGCCACTTCTGCGACGAGGCGCAGGCGATCCTGGCCCGTCTCACGCCCAGCTATCCGATCTCCATCCGCCAGATCGCGCTCGACAGCGATCAGGGACGGGACCTGGCCGCCCGTCATGGCGTGATGTTCGCCCCCGGCATCGTGATGAACGGACGACTGGTCAGCTACGGACGACTCTCCGAGCGCCGGCTGCGCCGTCACCTCGACCGTCACCTCGCCGACGCAAACATCCTTGACCGCGAGTTGGACGGCAGCCCCACCGACACAGCGGTGTGACAAGCACCGAACCATCTTCTACTATTTCGGTACGTAGATAGTAGAAGAAAAGATCACTGAGACCAGGGAGAAGTCATGGCAGCACTGCTCTACGGCGTGGCCGTGTTGGCCTGCCCGATCGGGATGGGCCTGATGATGTGGATGATGATGCGCGGACAACGCCGCGACACCTCCGGATTGGCCGCCAGTTCGGCGCCAACTGATCGGGCGGCCGAAATCGACGAGCTGCGCGGCGAGATCGCCCAACTCAAGGCCGGTCGGGCGGCCCGGTCGACGGGCGAGTACTGATGCCCACCTGGTTTGCCGCCGTGATCGCGCTCGCCGCGATCACGGCCACCTACCTATTCTGCGTCCGACCCATGCTGCGCGGTCGATGCGCGACCACCATCACTGGCACCGCCCTCGACGAGCGCGAGATGGACCGCCAACTCGGCGAGTTGCGCGAAGAAGTGCGCATCCTGCGCGCCCAGGACGCCCTCGACGCAGGGCAGCCACCTTCCGGCACACCAGGGCCGGCCCGCTAGCCCCAACGGCCGCGCCGGACGAAGGCACCCACAACGACACGCTTGCAACACCTGGGCCGGTCGCCCTCCGGGCCACCTCGGAGGACCGCCGTGCACACCGGCTTGACGACTGTTCCCGCACGCCCTCCCCGATGGGATGGACTCGTACCAACCCGGCGCGCGGACTCCTCAACCCACCAACTACTGTCTCGGTACAGAGTTAGTAGAACGACGGCCGCCGCCGTTAATCCGCTCCCTTCGACCGGACCCGGTCGCCCCACCCGGAGGAACTTCCCGCCCATGAACCTGACCGCCGTGCTGCTCACCGGTCTGCTCGCCGGGGGCGTCAGCTGCGCTGCCGTGCAAGGCGGCCTACTGGCCGGGCTCATCACCCGCCAGCGACGCGCCACTACACGCCCAGGTGTCGCCGCCGTCCCGGCGACCGCAACGCCCTGGCGGACGATCGGGGACGACCTCACCCCCGTCGGCGCGTTTCTGGCCGGCAAACTCGTCTCCCACACCCTGCTGGGCGCCCTGCTCGGCGCGATCGGCACCGCGGTCCAGCTGTCGGTGCACGCCCACACCGTGTTGCAACTGCTGGCCGGGGCGCTGATCATCGCGTTCGGGCTGGCCCAGCTGGGAGTGCCCGGGTTCCGACGATTCGTCATCGAACCTCCCATCTCCCTAAGCCGGGTGGTGTTGCGCAGCGCTCGCGCACGCACCGCGTTCGCTCCCGGGCTGCTGGGCCTCGCCTCGGTGCTCATCCCGTGCGGAGTGACCCTGTCCGTCGAGGCGCTTGCCCTCACCTCCGGCTCGCCCGCCGCCGGCGCGGCCACCATGGCGGTGTTCGTCGCCGGGACAAGCCCGCTGTTCGCCCTGCTCGGCTACGCCGCTCGCAAGGCCGCGACGGTCTGGCGCGGCCGTCTCGCGCTGGCCACCGGCGTGCTCGTGGTCGCCATGGGCCTGCTCACGCTCAACGGGGGACTCGAACTCGCCGGTTCGCCCGTGGCCGCCAGCCGGGTGCTCGCCGCGTTCTCCAGCCACCCCGGCGACCAACCCACGAGCGCCGCCACGGTCGCCGACGGACACCAAACCATCGAGATTACGGCGACCGCGGACGGCTACGCACCCACCGCGACCACCGCGCAGGCGGGTTTGCCCACCACGCTGGTCGTCCATGCAGACGACGCACAGGGCTGCATCCGAGCGTTCACGATCCCGGACCGCAACATCATGAAGATCCTGCCCGCCTCCGGCGACACCCGCATCGAGCTCGGTGCCCTGCCCCCCGGCACGCTCAACTACGCGTGCGGCATGGGCATGTACACCGGAACCATCACCGCCAACCCCACCGGACCGCTTCCCCGGAGCACCCCGTGACCACACAGACCAGCACACTCGAACTCACCATCAGTGGCATGCACTGTGGCGCCTGTGCCCTGCTCATCGACGACGTCCTCGCCGACCTGCCCGGCGTGCTCACCAGCACCACCTCAACCAAGACCCAACGCAGCATCGTCGCCCACGACCAACGCACCACCCCCGCCGAGATCGCCGCCGCAATCACTGAACTCGGCTACCAGGCCACACCCGCTACGACCTAGCAACCAAGCCTGAACGGGCGCCAACGTCGCCTTCACATGCCGGGTGGCAGGTCGTGCGCCACAGCCACGCTGACCTGCGTCAGACAGGCCGGCGTCGGCACGGCATCGCCTTTGCAAGGCAGGGGCTCACGGTTTGCTGGTGGCTGTGCCCGATCTCAACATTGGTGCCGGAATGTTGCTGCGGGTGCGCCTGGTGTTCCCCGGTCAGCGGCGGCCGGTTGCCAGGATGACGAGGAACTGGCCG
>Ga0137412_10003380_pt1 | contig 12735 bp, 13 predicted proteins | sample CZODoug2_1_16fun_FD_122160 | JGI IMG/M metagenome (GOLD analysis project Ga0137412, IMG submission 122160) | Vadose zone soil fungal communities from Angelo Coast Range Reserve, California, USA - CZODoug2_1_16fungal (Hybrid Assembly) | ecosystem: Environmental > Terrestrial > Soil > Vadose zone...
CTCCCTCGCCTTTACCGCCGGCGGCGGCTCGCCGGGTTTGTATCTCATTGAAAATGACGCGCGGGGCGAGCGGCGCTTCCACTATTGGCGCAGCAATTCCGCGGCGCGTCGCTGGTTCGAGCTCTTGGAGGATCAGGACGAAACAGTCCTGTGGGGCGCGGATGTCATCTATCTGTCGGGAATCTCGCTTGCCATCCTAAGTCCGGCGGAGCGCGCCCGCGCAATCGAGTTGCTGCGGCGTGCGCGCCCGCACATCGGCCGCATTGCATTCGACCCGAATGTTCGGCTCGCATTGTGGGAAACCGCGCAAGCCGCCGTGGCAACGATCGAGAATGCGCTGTCAATCGCCGACGTCGCCTTGCCGAGCAGGGAGGACGCCCGGCTGCTGCTCGGCGTCGACGATCCGATCGAACAAATCGATCGATTGCAGAGAATCGGCGTACGCGAAATAGCTCTCACTCTGGGTGCCGACGGTTGCCTCATCGCCGATGGCGACGTCCGCGCACGATTGCCGGCTCCCCACGTGGCGTCGATCACGGATACATCCGGCGCGGGCGACGCCTTCAACGGCGCCTATTTGGCAACCCGGTTGCGGGGCGGTTCTGCGGCGGATGCGGCGCGATCCGGGCTGGCCGTGGGATCGCGCGTGGTCGCGCACGCGGGCGCGGTCGTGCCAAAATCGGTTTCACATCCGTAAATCGCGCAGGCTCACGAGCTGTCGGCCCACGTTCGAGCCATGAATCGGCCGCCAACTTTGCATACACTTTAGGACTGAACTTTGAAACAATGCCGGGTATGCATAACGGAATGTTGATCGGAGTTCGAGCCCCCCGCCTCGACGTGCGCCTCGACACGAGTCTCGAAATGCTCCTGGAGCGCGCACCCGCCGCCCAGATTTCCCGCGTTCTCGCGACCGTGGTGGCGACGGCCGGCTCGACGTACCGCAAGCCGGGCGCGCGCATGCTCATCATGGCGGACGGGGGCTACTTGGGGCTGCTCAGCGGCGGCTGTCTGGAAGCGGATCTCAAGCTTCACGCGCAGGAGGTCTTGAGTACAGGCGTACCGCGCGCCATCGAGTACGACATGCGCGGCCCGGACGATATCCTGTTCGGCATCGGCGCCGGTTGCGAAGGTGCGATGCGCGTGCTGCTCGAGCCGGCGGGTCCGGGCAGTCGGGCGGCCGCCGCGCTTGCAACCGCCGGGCGCGCCACGCAGGCGGGTCAACCGGCCTCGCTGGTTGCCGTTCACGAATCCGCGGATATGCCGCTCGGCACCTATGACGCTGCGCAGCCGCTGCCGTCCGTGCTGACTCATGCCGCTGCGCAATCGCTCGGCGAAGCTGCGTCGCGCGACATGGACTGGAAAGAAGGCGGCCGGCGTACGCGGGCATTCGTGCAATTCCTCGCACCGCCCCCGCATGTATTGATTTGCGGGGCGGGTCCCGACGCGCAGCCGGTGGTGAGCGCCGCGCGCGCGCTCGGTTGGAGAGTGTCGGTCGTCGACCATCGTCCGGCCTATGCGGTGGCGGCAAATTTCCCCGGCGCCGAAGTGAAGCACAGCGCTCCGCACCTGTTGCGCGAAGCCATTGCGGTCGAGCGCTGCCATGCCGCCGTAGTGATGAGCCATCACCTGCCCTCCGACGCATCGTACTTGCGCGAGCTGGCGCGGGCCGGCGTTCCGGCCTACGTGGGACTATTGGGACCCGAGGCTCGGCGCAACCGGCTCGCTCAAGAATTGGGCCCAGTGGCGCAAGAGCTCGGGTTCAGAGTGCGCGGTCCGGTCGGGATCGACATCGGCGCGGTGACGCCGGAAGGCATTGCGCTCGCCATCGTCAGCCAAATTCACGCGTGGCTGGCCGGGCGCAGCGGCGAGCCCTGACATGAGGGCTCGCTGTCAAGGGGATGCCTGTTGGTGTTCCTTGGCGTAGACTTATTTCGGCGCGTCCTGGCACTGCTGAAAGAATAACGACGAACCAGACGGCGGGATCGTATTTATTTCGATTGATGGGGAGCAGGGAGACAGCCATGTTCAAGTTTCTGACGCCCATGAGCGTGGCCCTGAGTGCTGCGCTGCTGTGCGCATGCGGATCGAGCAGTCAGACCTCGGCGGTCGCCCCCTCCACCGATCACGGGACGCTGGCGGAGAATCCGCCGTTTCGGATCGCCTCGCTGAATGCCGCGACCTTCCAAGCGGAACTCGCCGGAACCAGCAGCGGCGCGCAACTCTTGCAGATCACGGGCAACCCGAGTTGCGGCGTCGATTTCTACTACGTCAAGTTTTGGACCCTCGGCGGAGCGGGTGAGACGACGGAATCGTCCGGCGCATTGATGGTGCCCACGGGTGCGGCGCCTGCCTGCTCCGGCCCGCGTCCCATCGTGCTGTATGCACACGGCACGAATCCCGACAAGACGCTCAACATTGCCGACATCACCAACACCACCAATACCGAAGGTGTGTTGATCGCCGCCATGTTCGCGGCCCAGGGCTACATCGTGGTGGCGCCGAACTACGCCGGCTACGACATTTCGACGCTGGGTTATCACCCCTACTTGAATGCCGAGCAGCAGTCGGGAGAAATGCTCGACATTTTGGCGGCGGCACGCACGGCGCTGCCCAAGACTTTGTCTTCGGCCACCACCGACAGCGGCAAATTGTTCGTCACCGGCTATTCCCAGGGAGGACATGTGGCCCTGGCCACCCAGCGCGCACTACAGGCCGCGGGTGCGACCGTCGCCGGAGTTGCAGGCATGTCCGGGCCTTATGCCCTGGAGGCCTTCGGCGACGCCCTGTTCTTCGGCAACGTCGACCTGGGCTCGACCCTATTCGCGCCGCTGCTCAGCACCAGCTACCAAAAGGCCTATGGGAATATCTACGCCGCACCCAGCGATCTGTACTCCGCGACCTACGCGACCGGTATTGAAACGCTGCTGCCGAGCGACACGCCTCTCGATGCGATTTTCACGAAAGGTTTGCTGCCCCAGACCGCGCTGTTCGACAGCACCACCCCGGTGGTGCCGGGGTCCGCGCAACTCACCGCGCTGCTCTCGGTGCCCGGCAGCCCCGGCTATCCTCTGCCGCCGACGGCGCAAACCCCGCTGTTTGCGGCCGGGTTCGGATCACCCTATCTGCTCAACAATACGTACCGCGTAGCCTACGCGCTCGACGCGGCGTCGAACCCCGACGGCGCCGTGCCCGCGCCCAGCACCGGCGTGCCGCTCGCGGCCGCCGCACCGACGCAGCCGTTGCGGCTGGCCTTTTACAAGAACGATTTGCGCAACGGCAGCTGGGCGCCGAGTTCGCCCACGCTGTTGTGCGGCGGCGATCAGGACCCGACGGTGTTCTACTCCGTGAACACCGGGACCATGGCGGCGTTTTGGAGTTCGCTGGTGCAGGCGGGGCTCATCACGGTGCTCGATGTGAATGGCACGCCCGGAGGCCCGTTCGCCGCATTGCAAACCGGATTTCAGGAATCCGAAGCGGCGCAACTGCTCTTCTACGAATCGGCGGCCGGCGGGGGACTGTCGCCGGCAGCGGCACAGCAGCTCATCGTGGAGGGCTACCACGGTGCCGTGGCACCTTTCTGCGCGGCGGCCGCGCGCGCTTTCTTCGGCGTACTTTAAGGGATCGGCCATGACCAAACTCACCGTCGCCATGACCAAACTCACCGTCCGCAGGCGCATCGCAGTGGGCTTAGCGGCAGGGACGACTCTTCTTTGCGCCGCGCCCGCGCCCGCCGACGACGTTCCCAGCAACAGCGCGCGCATCGGCCTTTATTCCGTGTTCTATCACGTGAAGGCAGACGATCTTTCCGGCCCCTACGTACCTCCCGGGGCCAACATCGACGCCAACAACGTGAACACGGTGTATCTGGCATACGTGAGACGCCTGTCGTCTCACTTCGATCTGGAACTGACCGCCGGCTACCCGCCGCTGCAGAAAACCGTGGGCAAGGGGCCCGCCGCCTTGGGCTCGGTACCTTACAACGGACAGGTCATCGCGACGGCCCGTTGGATAGCGCCGACCCTGCTGGTCGAATACATGTTCCTCGATGAGAATTCGAAGTGGCGTCCCTACATCGGTGCCGGGGTCAATTACACCACTTTCTACGACCGGGATTCGACCGCGCAGGGCAACGCCGCCAGCGGCGGCCCCACCAAGCTCTCCCTGACCTCGTCAGTGGGGCCGGTGGGCACGGTGGGGCTCGCGTACAACCTCGTCAACCATTGGAACATGTACGCCTCCTACTCCATCTCACAGGTCAAAACCAAGCTCACTGCCGATACCGCGGGCGTCATCCGCACCACTCACATCAGTTTCGGACCGCAGGCATTGGTTGTGTCCGTGGGCTATTCCTTCTAGAGTCGCGTGCATCCTTATGTCTGAACCCGGAGCGCCACCCACATATCGATCCGGAACTCAATCCGTTCCCGCCGGCGGCGCTGTGTCGACGCCGGAGGAGCGGGCGGCAGCGCTCGCGTTTCTGCAAAAATTGGCGACCGAAGTCTCCGAGGGTTCGATCGATTTGCCCTGCTTTCCCGAGGTGGTCATCCGCATCAGCACGGCTTTGGCCGATCCGAAGACCACTGCCGATCACGTGGTCACCATCGTCGGCGCCGAACCGCGCCTGGCCGCGCGCATATTGCAGACCGCGAATTCGGCGGCATTCAATACGTCGGGGAAGCGGCTGACGGATTTGCGGTCCGCCATCACCCGCCTCGGCCATCAAATGGTGCACGGGACCGCGATGTCCTATGCCATGCAGCAAATGAAGAACGAAGCATCGTTGCGGTCGATTGCGCAGCCCATGACCCAACTGTGGAACAGAAGCATCACCGTCGCCTCGATTTGCCGGATCGTCGCCCAGCGCACCAAGGTGAATGCGGACGCGGCCTTCTTGACCGGTCTCCTGCACGGCATCGGCAACCTCTACATCATGGCTCGTGCGGCCACCCAGGCGACCGGACTCGGGAGCGAGCATTCCTGGCTCGACCTGTTGATCGGTTGGCAGGCATCGATCGGCAAAGCCGTACTGGAGAGTTGGGGCTTCGCGGAAGAGATGTGCGACGCGGTGGGCGAGCAAGAAGACCATGAACGCCGCTGGAAACACGAAGCGGCGCTGTCCGACGTGCTGATCGCGAGTCTGATGCTCGCCGACGCCCTGCAGACACCCGAACCGCGCGCGGTGGCGACCGAGGGAGTCAACGCATTCCTGACCGTTGCGGTCAAAGCCGAGGATTGCAGCGCAATTCTGTCGGAAGCAGAACGGCAAATCAGCTTGGTGCACGAAGCCCTGGCGGCCTGACGCAAGGTTCCGCGGTCAATATACGCCGTCGGCGGCAATGCCGCGGGATGCACCCGTGAACTCCGCGGCCAATTCCGCGGCAGCCTTGACCAAAATCGAGGTGTCGACCCCCACGGCGACGAACAGCGCGCCGTGCTGCAAATACTCGCGTGCAAGTCCCCAGTCCGAGGTGAGCGTGCCCGCCGCCTTGCCCGCTCTTTTGACCGCTGCGATTCCCTGAAGTATCGCATCCCGCACTGCCGGATCGGAGGGCTTGCCGAGCAGACCCATCGACGCCGCCAAATCCGCCGGGCCGAAGAAGACTCCATCGACGCCGTCCACCGCCGCGATCTTCTCGAGATGCGTCAACGCGTTGACGGACTCCACTTGGACGAACACGCACATCTCTTCGTCGCTGCACCGTAGATAGTCGTCGATCTGGTTCCAGCGCGAGGCGCGCGCCAAGGCGCTGCCGACCCCGCGCACGCCGCGCGTCGGGTAGCGCGTCGCCGCCACCATCTGCCGCGCCTGCTCCGGCGTCTCGACCATGGGGATGATGAGGGTTTGCGCGCCGATATCCAGGTATTGCTTGATCAACTCCACACTGGCGCTCACCGGACGCACGATGGGATGTACCGGATAGGGCGCCATCGCCTGCAATTGCGGCAGAACGCTGCGCGGATCGTTGGGCGCGTGCTCGGCATCGATCACCAGACAATCGAAGCCGACGGTCGCCAAGAGTTCGGCGACGTAGGCGTCGGCCAGCCCCACCCACAACCCGATTTGCGGCCGTCCCTGCCGCAGGGCGCGCTTGAACACATTGGTCGGAAGTTCCATATCGTCTCCGCGGTCAGACAAAACGCATCGATACCCCGCCGAGGGGGCCATAGTCGGCATGCAGCACATCGCCGCGCGCAACGTTGGTCGGTCTCGTGAACGAACCGCCCAGAATGATGTCTCCGGACTTCAAGCCTTCGCCGTAGGGCGCGATCTTGTTGGCCAGCCATGCGACGCCCGCCGCGGGGTGATTCAGCACGGCCGCCGCAAGACCGGTCTCCTCGATCACGGCATTCTTGTAGAGCAGCGCCCCGACCCAGCGAAGATCGATCGCGTCGGGTTTGACGGGCAGACCCCCGACGACGATGCCCGCGTTGGCGGCAAAGTCCGCGATGGTGTCGAACACCTTGCGCGGCGCCCGGGTGTCGCGATCGAATTGCTCGATGCGTGCGTCGATGATCTCGAGCGCCGGGGTTACGTAGTCCGTGGCTCGCAGGACGTCGAAGATCGTCGCGCCGGGTCCCTTCAAGTCGGCGCGCAACACGAACGCCAGTTCCACTTCCACGCGCGGCGCGATGAATCGCTCGAAGGGTATGTCGCTGCCGGTCGCAAAGAACATATCGTCCATCAGCGGCGCGTAGTCCGGCTCCGTGATCTGCGATGCCTGCTGCATGGCGCGCGACGTGAGACCAATCTTGCGGCCTTTGATGCTGCGGCCATCCGCCATTTCCAACCTGACCCATTCGCTTTGAATGGCGTATCCATCCTCGATGGTCATGCCGCCATGCTCCGTCGAAAAGTGCCGCAGCTGGGTCCGGCTCTTGCGCGCGTCGTACAAACGCCGGGCCAGCAATCGAATGGTATCGGTGGGCAACATGTTTGAATTCGCTCCCGCGCCCGCCCTTCAGGGTTTCTTGAATCGCGCGTGTAGGTTGTTGTGCTTGAGGGTGCCGGACTCGCTGAATTCAGCGAGTTCGAGCGATAGAGCCAGACCCTGCTTGCTGAATTGCTCCGCAAAATGCTCCTTCATGATCTCGAACAGGCCGGCGCAGGTCGCTTGCTTGGCGGCGTCGCCGCGCCCCGCGCCGATTTTCAAGACGGCATGCACGAACCCCGCATCGTGCGCCGTGCCGTCGGCGATGCAGTACTCCTCGCACGCAATGGCGCGCACGCGCACGCCGCCGGGCGGAAATACGGCCGCACCGTCGATGCGCAACGCCGTCATGAATTGCGCGAGCTTGCGGCACAGCTCGCCGAAGCGGCCTTCGCCCCGCAGATTTGCGCTGTACTCCAAGGTCATGTGCGACATGGCTCAAGAACCAATGGACATGGTGGCGACGGTGCAGCCCACCGCGAAAATTGGAATCGGCCGGTAATAGTCGACCCGGCCCCGGCCTTGCGCCGCCGCCGCGATGCTGATGAAAGTGCGAATCTCGAATCCTCCTTGGCCGGCATCCCGATACGTCGCCTCATCCGAATAGGACAACATCGCCTGCCTGTCGTTGATTTGCCAGCGCCGCAGGAACTCCCGGTCCCACGGCTCGTTGATCCTTCCGGAGTCCGGTGTCGCCGGCCAATGCGAGATGCCGCCGGTGCCGACCAAGGCGATGCGTTCCGGCGCCAGATCCGCGGCGCGGCGCAGGGCCTCACCCAGCGCCCACGCTCGATGCAGCGGCGCGAGCGGTGGTCCCTGGCAGTTGATGTTCACGGGGATGACCGGTAGATCGTATTCGGGGGTCAGAAAGCTCAAGGGCACCATGACGCCATGATCGAACTTCCATTCCTCCGCGTACGCGAGATCTACGGTCTGCATCATTTCGCGGATCAAACGCTGGGACAGCGGCGCATTGCCAGGAACGACGGCGCGGGGAATGCCCAGCCACTCCGGATCTTCGATCGGTCCTTCGTAGCGCTCCGCCATGCCCACCGCGAATGCGGGCATGTTGTTCATGAAAAAATTGGCGAAGTGCTCGGCGGCGACGATGATCAAGACATCGGGCTTCGCGGCGGCGAGTTCGACGCCCATGCCGCGATAGGCGTTGTAGAACTCCTCGATGATCGCGCGATCGGCCATGTGCCCGCGTCCGGTGATGCCGGGCGCATGGCTGCAGATGCCCGCGAACACGAGGCTCATATATCGATCACTTTTTCGTCCAATCGAGTCGTCATGGCATAGACGCCGGCGCGAACCGGACCATGCCGGCTGACGCCGGCGCGCATCGCGGCGATGTAGTCGGCCCACGGCAGACCGAGAAACGCGGCATAGTGCATCAGCAGCTGTCCATTCGCGCCCAGGACGTAGATCAGTCCGATATCCCCGGCCTCGAGCGCGCGGCGCTCCTCGCCGTTGAGGTCGTAGCGGTCGAGGACCGCCGGTGCATCCGCGCGGCATTGCCGCTGCAGATCGCGGTCGCGATTGATGTCGAACAGAAACTTCTGCATTTGATAGAGGCTCATGGTTCGGTACGGGCTACGTGCCATCACCCCAGCGCGGAATGTGGTGCGCGCCCAAACTCACGCAGACATTCTTCGGCTCCAGGAACACCTCGTAGCTCCAAGTGCCGCCTTCACGGCCCACCCCTGAGGCTTTGGTGCCGCCAAAGGGCTGCCGCAGATCGCGCACGTTCTGGCTGTTCACGAAACACATGCCGGCGTCGATGGCGGCGGCCACCCGATGCGCCCGGCCGAGATTCTCGCTCCAGACGTAGCTGCTCAATCCATAGACGATGTCGTTCGCCTTGGCGATGGCGTCCGCCTCGTCCTCGAAAGCAATCAGGCAGGCGACCGGTCCGAAAATCTCTTCCTGCGCGATGCGCATGCGATTATCAACGTCGGCGAACACGGTGGGCACGACGAAATTTCCGCGATTGAGAGGCCCAGCCAAGGCCGGCGCCTCGACTCCGCCGCACATCAATGCCGCGCCCTCCTTGGGGCCGAGGTCGATATAGCGGCGCACCTTCTCCAGGTGATTCGCGCTGATCATGGGCCCGATGATGGTCCTATCGTCGAGGGGGTCGCCGACCACGAGGCGCCGCGCCCGCTCGGTGAACTTCCCGACGAACTCGGAATAAATGGATTTCTGCACCAGGATGCGCGAGCCCGCGGTGCAGCGTTCGCCGTTATTGGAGAAAATCATGAATACTGCCGCGTCCAGTGCGCGCGATAGATCCGCATCGTCGAACACCACGAAGGGGCTCTTGCCGCCCAATTCCATGGAATATTTCTTGAGGCCCGAGGCCTTCACGATGCGATTTCCCGTTGCCGTCGAGCCGGTGAAGGAAATGGCCCGCACATCGGGATGCCGGCACAGGGGCTCGCCCGCCTCCGCGCCCAGCCCGTGCACGATGTTGAGGACTCCCGCGGGAATACCGGCCTCCAACGCCAATTCGCCCAAACGCGCCGCCGACAGCGGCGACAGCTCGCTCATCTTGAGCACCGCGGTATTGCCGAAAGCGAGCGCCGGCGCGACCTTCCAGGTCGCGGTCATGAACGGCACATTCCAGGGAGAGATCAGCGCGCACACGCCCACCGGGTGGAACAAGGTGTAGTTGAGATGGGTCGCCGTGGGATAGGTGTGACCGTCCACCCGCACGCACATTTCCGCGAAGTAGTAGAAGTTGTCGGCGGAGCGCGGCACCAACTGCTTGGCGGTTTGCGAGATGACTTGGCCCGTGTCCCGCGTTTCGGTGGCGGCGATTTCCGGCACATGCTTCGCGATCAAATCGCCGAGCTTGCGCAGCAGCGCCGCCCGCTCGCCCGAGGGCCTCCCGGCCCACGCGGGAAACGCCGCTTTGGCGGCCGCGACGGCGGCGTCGATTTCCCGCTCGCCGCCGCGCGCCACCTCGGCCAGGACTTCCTGAGTGGCGGGATTGACGGTCTCGAAGTAGTCCGCGCTGGCGACCGACGTGCCGTTGATCAAGTGTTGGATCCGCATGCCACTCCTCTTTCAACGGCCGAATTCGCCATCCGCCGCAATCGTGTTGACCAGCCGGCCGAGGCCGTCGATTTCGCAGGCAACGACGTCCCCCGGCATCACGTTGACCACGCCTTCCGGCGTGCCGGTGAGAATTACATCGCCCGGCGACAACGTCATGAAGTCGCTGAGATACTCGATCAGATAGGGAATGCCGAAAATCAGGTCACGAGTATTGCCGGTCTGCGACAGCTGTCCGTTGACGAAGGTGCGCAAGCCGAGATTCGCCGGATCGGCGACATCGGCCGCGTCCACGAACCAGGGACCCAAGACCGTAGCGCCGTCGCGATTCTTGGCGCGCAGGTTGGGACGGTACCAGTTTTCCAGGTAATCCCGTACGGCGTAGTCGTTGGCGATGCAATATCCCGCGACGTGCTCCAGGGCCTGCGAGCGAGCAACCCGCTTGGCCGGCCGTCCGATGACCACCGCCAGCTCGCACTCGTAGTGCATGAATTTCACGCCCGACGGTCGGCGCGTCATCCCGCGATGACCGAGCAAGGTGCCCGGACCTTTGAGAAACACCAAGGGTTCCTCCTGCGCCTTGAATGCCAGCTCCTTGGCGTGATCGGCGTAGTTGAGGCCGAGCGCGATCACCGTGCCGGGCTCGAACGGCGGCAGCCACACCACTTGCTCCTCGGTCACGACGCGGCCATCGGCGAGCCGCAAATTCTCACCGGCGGGCGACCGGGATGACGGCGGCGCCGGAACGGCTTCGTGAATGGCGCCGGCGTAAGCGACCCGTGCACGCATCATGATGCGGCGTCCATGAACGGAATGCTGAGGCTGCCCAACCCGTCGATTTCGATCCTCGCGGTCTGACCCGACCGTACGCGCGGCGCCGGCCCCGCAGCGCCCAGCGCGAGCACGTCTCCGGGCGCCAAAGTCATGAAATCGGTGACGTCCGCCAGCAATCGTGCCGCCGGGCGGATCGAATCGGCGGTATTCGCAGTTTGCACCAAGGCGCCGTCAAGATAGGTGCGAATCGCCAGCGCGTCGGGATTCGCGACCGCGGCGCACGCGGTGACCGCCGGTCCCAGCGGGCAGTATCCGTCCCGGGCTTTGAAGCGTATGGCCGGGCGATGATAGCTCGCATGCGGAATACTCACGTCGGCCACGATGAGATACCCGGCCACGTAGTCCAAGGCCCGCGGCTCGGACACCCGGCACGCCGTGCGGCCGATGACCAACCCCAGGCAAGCGCCGACTTCGAGTTCGGTGATGCCGGCCGGAATCCTCACGACGCTGCCCGACTTGCCTAAGGTATTGCGGGGTTTGATGTAGAGCACGGGAGCATCGGGCGGGGCGCCATAAGGCGGCCCGTTCACCGCATCGCCGAGCGCCGCCAGCGCCGAGCGGTGATTCAACAGGGTGCCGTATACCGCGCCGCTCAATCGGTAGGGCGGAACGTCGAACGGCATCGAGAAACAGCCTGCGCCAACCTGCATCTGCCCATCCATGCGAAATCGCAATATTCTCTTCTAGCGGGATTCACTAATATATTAGTAATATGGCGCCATGTAAATTGCTGTGTCAAGACAGCGCGGCGTCACGGGGTTACGTCTTGAAGCGTGAATCGGGACAATTGAGGCACCGCAATCTGCCCTTGCTGCTGCTGCAGGCGCGCGAGCACGTGATCGCCCGTTTCAGGCCCATTCTCAATGCGCACGGCATCACGGAACAGCAGTGGCGCATCGTGCGCGCCCTGATCGACACCGGGCCTCTGGAGCCGCGCGAAATCGGCGAGTTGTGCCGAATTTCGAGCCCGAGCCTCGCGGGCGTGCTGTCGCGCATGGAAGAGCTCGGCTACATCAAGCGCAAGCGCCTGGATCATGATCAACGCCGGGTGCGCGTTTCGCTCAGGCCGCGCAGCCGCGCGCTCAGCCGTAGCATGGCCCCGCAGATCGAAGCCACGTACCGCGACATAGAAACGGTGATCGGGATGGAGTTTTCGACGAGATTCTACCGTGCACTGGACGAACTGATCGGCGCACTGCCGGTGCATGCGCCAAACGCACGCGCGGACGAGTAAACTGACTATCGATGGGGCATGGGATGGCGGAAGGGGGCGTCGGCTATGAGTACTGGAATCACATTCCTCAAGAACACCTGGTACGTCGCGGCGTGGTCTCACGAGATTGCCGCGGACGGCATGCTGGCACGGACCATCACCCGGGTTCCGCTGCTGTTCTGGCGCGACGGCGCAGGCAGGGTGGTGGCGCTCGACGATCGCTGCTGTCACCGCGCGGCCCCTCTGTCGAAGGGACGTCGCGAAGGCGACAACATTCGTTGCATGTATCACGGGCTGCTGTTCGACAAAACCGGCAAGTGCATAGAAATTCCCTCGCAGGACTTCATCCCGCCGGCCGCCAAGGTGCGGGCATATCCGGTGGTCGAACGCTTCAAATGGGTCTGGATCTGGATGGGCGATGCGGGCTATGCGGACCCCGCACTGATCCCCGACACGCACACTCTGGACGATGCCGGCTGGCGCGGCACGCCGGGGTATCTGCACTACGACGCCAATTACTTGCTCATTACCGACAACCTGCTCGACTTTTCTCATTTGTCGTATGTGCACGAAACCACGCTGGGAGGTTCGGCCAAATACGCCGGCATTCGCCCCAAGGTGACCCGTAACGGGCGCACCGTGCGGGTGGAGCGATGGTTGTTGGATGATGCGCCGGCACCGTTCTTGCGAAAATTG
>Ga0137412_10003381_pt1 | contig 12733 bp, 11 predicted proteins | sample CZODoug2_1_16fun_FD_122160 | JGI IMG/M metagenome (GOLD analysis project Ga0137412, IMG submission 122160) | Vadose zone soil fungal communities from Angelo Coast Range Reserve, California, USA - CZODoug2_1_16fungal (Hybrid Assembly) | ecosystem: Environmental > Terrestrial > Soil > Vadose zone...
GCCACCGTACCGATTCTCATCTTTTCGGATGCCAATGTGACCATGGACCTGAGCTGTGTCGCGCAGTTGCAGGAGCATTTCCGCGATCCCGAGATCGGTTGCGTCTGCGGCAGTCTCGTTTACACCAACAATGCAGAATCCGTAACGGCCTCTTCGGGTTCGCTGTACTGGAAGTTCGAAGAGGCTTTGAAGCGGCTGGAGGTGGAAACCGGCTCGATGATGGGGGCTGATGGCTCAATCTTTGCGGTCAGACGTTCGCTGCGGCTCCCGCCGCCCGATCACATCATCGACGACATGTACGTATCACTGATGGTTCTGGTGCAGGGGGCCCGTGTAGTCCAGGCGAGCAATGCGCGAGCTTTTGAAGAATCTGTTCCGTCGGGCCGCGAGGAATTCAGGCGCAAGATTCGTATCGCATGCCAGGCCTTCAACGTGCATAGACTGATCTGGCCTCATCTGCGGCGTCTCGATGCGCTCAACGTGTACAAGTACATATCCCACAAGCTCATTCGCTGGTTCACGATCTATTTTCTCATCCTGTCGGCACTGGCGCTCGATGGAGCAATACTGCTCGCCGGGCATCTCACTCTCGCTGCGGCGATCCCCGCTCTGGTGATTGTGATCTGCGGACTCGGATGGTTCGGTGCCGCACGACCATTCGTACAACTCATTGATGTGTTAGCCGCCTTCACCGGAACGGGCTGGGGCGTTTGGCGCTCGGTGTGCGGTGAGCGATATCAGACCTGGACGCCAGCGGCGTCGATCCGAAGGTAAGCGACAGATGCCAGTCACGCCTACCCCACGAAATGAGAAGGCTGGATTCAACGCCGCGTTGAACGGGTACCGTGGACTCTGCGCGACTCTGGTGTTCATCTATCACGTCGGTAGTGCGGGAGTCATTACGCTTCCTCACGGTGACGCGATTAGCGACAGCGTGACGTTCCTCTGGTCCTCTCTCGCGTATGGCGTTGAGATGTTCTTCATGATCAGCGGCTTTGTCATTCTCGGAAGTCTCATTCGCCATGACAGCATCCTGGAATTTCTCAAGGACCGTTTCATCCGGATCTTCTGCGCGTGGGTTCCGGCACTGGTCGCCGTGACGGTGGTCTGCAGCGCTCTCAACATGAAGATGCTGGCGGATCTGGGGTTGCTGGAGCGCCTGTGGCTGTTCACCGCGAATCTTCTGTTGCTCCCGCCCCTTCTGCCATTGCCCATGATCCATTTCGGATCCTGGAGTCTGACGTACGAGTGGATGTTCTACTTTGCGGCGGCGACCGGCGCTTTCGTGCTGCGCGGCAAATCGCCGAATCGCCTGACGTTTGTAGTTTGGCTGATAGCGGCCGTTGGGTTCGTATGCCTCTTTCCCCGTGCCCTGTTCTTCCTCACGGGCGTCCTCATGTTTGCTCAACGGCAGTGGTTTCAGCGTCATTCCCGGTGGTTGCGCTTTCCATTGGTGAGCTTGCTGGTGTTCCTGCTGTCCTGGAAGCTGACTGACGCGAATCTCGCCCAGTTGAGCGACACCTTTTTCGATTGGTTCCGCGATGGACGGTGGCTTGCTGCTGTTGCTGCGTTCGTAGCCTCATTGCACCTGTTCGGCTGCGCCTGTTTCAACGCTCGCGGCGAGTTCAGCATTCTCAACTCACGGGCATTTCAGTTTTTGGGCAACATCTCGTACAGCTTTTATCTGTGGCACGGGCTCGTCATGGCTGCCGTGAAGCGGGTGGTGAGCATCATGATCCCCTCTGGACATACCTGGGAAGCATTCGCGCTGTTTGTAATCGGATGCCTGGCGATATCACTGCCATTGGCGTGGGCGTCGTGGAGGGTGTTCGAGACTGCGTTGGCCCGGTATATGCGCCGTCGGTTTGCGCCACGACCGATGCTGGAGGAGGTCGCCCGTGCCGCGTGATTCGACCGTCCGGGCCGCCATCTCGCAGCGCGCGTCAGTCCCGATGCAGAGGCTGCGATGCCTGTGGATCGCACGTTACATTCCGTACCCGCTCGATGCCGGTGCAAAGGTTTACTCGGCGAAACTGGCCGAATCCCTGGCTGCACAGGGCGCCCAGGTCCGCTTTCTGGGAATCGGTGACAGCGACAGTATTCCGCCCGGCAGCTCTGAGGTGGATTGGATTTCGATCGGAGACGCCCGGCGCAGCAACCTGCGGGCGGTGTTCAGCCGATTGCCGAACGCCGCGGCCGTAGATGCCACCGATGCATACACCCGGGCCGTGCAAAAGCAGTTGGACGAAGACTGGGATGTGATCGTCCTCGATGGTTACGGCACAGGGTGGGCTCTCGATCTTTGTACGGGCTACCGTGCCAGTCGCGCAAAAGGGGCCGTCAGCCTGGTTCATGTGTCACACAATCACGAAGAACACCTCTGGCGGTCGATGGTTCGGGACAGCCGCACATCGCCGCTTCGAAAGTGGGCTCTCTGGCAGAACTATCGCAAGGTGCGCAGGCTCGAGCGACAGATCGTTGCCTCTGCCGACCTGCTCACAACCGTCACGGATGAGGACGCAGAGTCGTTAGGAGTAAAGGCAGGGGTTGCGCGCACCCTGACTCTGACTCCGGGATACGACGGTCAGATTGTGCAGGAGCGGCGCATCGGTGCGAGCACTCCGCGGCGTGTGGTCCTGATGGGATCATTCCGTTGGGTCGTCAAGCAGGAAAATCTCAGTCGTTTCATTGAGCTCGCCGACGCCCGTTTCTGTCAGCACGGAATTGAATTGGACGTTGTGGGCGATGTGCCGGACGTGCTGCTGTCAACATTGCGGCGGCAGGTGCGGGCTACCCGTTTTCATGGATTCGTAGAGGATGCGTCGCAGTTCCTCGCCAATGCGCGTATTGCCGTCGTTCCAGAGGCCATCGGTGGCGGATTCAAACTGAAATTCCTGGACTACTTCTTCGCACGTGTGCCGGTGGCAACGCTGACCAAGGCGGCCGCCGGCCTGCCTCAGGAGGTGCGCAAACAGACTCTTTCCTCCAACAGTCTCCAGCAACTCGTGGAATCGATTGTGTCCCACATCGATCGGCTCGATGAGCTGAATCAAATGCAGGAGCAGTGTTTCAACCTGAGCAGCGCCCGGTTCAGCTGGCCAGACCGTGGCCGCAACCTCATAGGCGCTCTTTCGAGGCAATAGCATGAACGACGTGGACCGCATCGAGCGGGAACGTGACTATCACAACCAACGATTCGCAGACGATACGGAGCGCGAGCAACGTGTCGGGAGGTTCTATTGCGCAATCAGCTACGGCTTCGATCTTTATCGCCAGCGGGTGAGTGAGGCCGCCAAAGGCCACCGCGTGTTGGAATATGGCTGCGGCACGGGCAGCCTCGCATTCGATCTGGCCGGTGAGGCCAGTCACGTCGTTGGGATCGATATCTCAGATGTTGCCATACAGCACGCTCATGAGAGCGCCGGTCAGCGAGGCCTCACCAACGTTGACTTTCGCGTTGAGAATGCCGAGTCGATGGGGTTGCCCGGACATCAGTTCGACGTGGTGGCGGGCAGTGGCATAGTGCATCACCTGGATATCCCGAAAGCGATGCAGGAAGTACGTCGCGTGCTCGCCCCGGGCGGAGTGGCTATCTTCGCAGAGCCCCTCGACCACAATCCGTTTGTGAAGTGGTATCGGCAGCGAACCCCCGAATTGCGCACTCCCGATGAACATCCGCTGACAATAGCCGACTTGCGCGCGGTGGCGCGCGACTTTTCCTCGAGCCGCATTACGTTTTTTGGCCTCGTCGCACCGGCTCTGGGACTTCTATCGCGGCAGGCCAGAGCCGGCAATCCGGTCACCCGCTTTGTCTGGTGGGTGGATCGGTGGGTTTGTCGTATTCCCTTCGTGAAGAACTATGCCTGGTATTGCGTCCTGGAGGTCAGGCCGTGATCACCCTGATAGTCCCCACCTGCAACCGCGCTCACACGCTTCGCATCGTCGCTCCGAGTTATTTTCAGCAGGTCGGCGTCTCCGAGATCATTTTCGTGAATGACGCAGGTACGGATGAGACGCCTGCCGTAATCGATCAGCTCGGACGAGAATATCCGGCCGTCACGACTCGTCTGCTCACCAATGCCCAGCGCCTCGGGGCCAGCGAATCCCGCAACGTGGGCATTCGTGAGGCGAGCAATCCCTACATCCTTTTTTGCGATGACGATGAATACCTCGAGGCCGACTATGCACGGGTGTGCCTGCGCAAGCTGATCGAGCTCAATGCGGGAGCCGTATCTGGGCGACGCATCTACCTCGAACCGGGCGAAACCCCGATGCAGGCATTGCGCCGCTTCGGCAACGGCTTGCGCAGAAGCAAGCCATTCAGGTCGCTCATCTGCGAGTATGTGAATGCCGCAAAGTTTTCCGGCGACATTCAACTTCCCATCACCAACGCGATCATCCTGACGCACAAGGCGCTATTGCAACGATTCCCGTTCGACGCTCACTACGCCCGGGGGAATGGCTATCGTGAGGAATCCGACTTCCAGATGAATCTGTTTACGAGCGGATACGATATCTATGTGACAAACGACCGCCACAGCTTTCACCTGCCTCTCACTCAGGTGCGCACAGGCGGGCAGAGGGCGCCTGCCTTGGCGCGGATCCGGTGGGCGCTTTACTACACGCATTACTTTTTCGGAAAGTATTACGAGCAGTATGCGCGGCGCACCGGTGTCAGGACGCCTCGGTGGGCTGCCATGGCGCTTTTCACAGTATTCTGTTTCTATCGGGAGACGCTGCGGCCGCCCCTCTATCGATTGGCGAAGTGGTACCTGCGCCGTCAGCAACAGCTTGCACCGGAAGGGGTGGGTACATGAGCGCCCCAACAGCCGTTGATGTCATCATTCTCTCCTGGAACCGGGTCGATGACACCCTTGCTGCTATCGAAAGTGCCGCCTCACAGAAAGGGATCGACTCGCGTATTTTCATAGTCGACCAGGGTAGCGAGCGGGAGTGTCTGGAGCGGTTGGACGCGCTTGTGGCGATCTTGCCGAATGCCCGGCTGAAAAAGTTGTCTGCGAATTCAGGTGTCGCGGGTGGACGAAACATAGCCACCGAGATGGGTGAAGCGCCGTATGTGGTTGCTTTGGACAGCGATGCCGTCTTTGCGGATGAACATGTGCTCGAGCGGGCGGTGGCGCACCTGTCTCAAGACGAAAACCTATGTGCGGTCGGTTTTCGCATCAAAAACTATTTCACGGGCGAGGACGATGCCACGTCCTGGGACTATCCGGCGGGCTGCTCTCCTTCGGAGCGATTCATGACCACCCGGTTCGTGGGCGCGGGTCACGCCCTCAGGCGAAGCTCGTTCGAAGCAGTGGGTGGTTATGATTCGCGGCTGTTCTTTTGCGGTGAGGAAGTAGACCTGTGTTACCGCATGCTCAATCTCGGCATGCGCATACAATACGTTCCTGAGCTCGTGATCCTCCACAAGGTCTCGCCCGAGCATCGCGTTTTTTGGGAGCGAGGCCGGTTCTTCTACACCGTGCGCAATGCGCTCTACTCGATGTACAAGTTCGAGGTTCCGCTGTCGCGTCGCGTGTTGGGCGGTATTGCCTTCCTGGTCAAGGGCTCTCGCAACGGCGTGTTCCTGCCTGCACTTCGCGCTGTCGTGGAGAGCCGCAGGCTCAGCCGCGAATATCGAAACTCATCGGGCGATGGTTCCGCCTACAGGTTGACACCGGCGACCTGGAGTTACATCTTCCAGTGCGAGAGCTCGAGAAATGACACCTGGATGAGGAAGATTCTGCGCCAGATGTCTTTGTTGCCACGACAGGGTAACCTGAGTGCACGCCAGCGCACCTGATGCCGACTTCGAGGTTTCGGTAGTGATACCGACCTTCAACCGGGCTGAAAAGCTCGTCAAAGCGCTGCACAGTGTGCTCACGCAGAGCGTTCTTCCCGCGCAGATCATAGTGGTCGATGACGCATCGACCGATGGAACGTCGCAGATGGATTTTGCCGCGATGAGCTCGCGTATCCGCTACGTTCGCAGCGAGGCGAATCTCGGGGGAGCTGTGTCGAGGAACATCGGTGTCCAACACGCCGTTGGCAACTGGATTGCATTCCTCGACTCCGACGATATCTGGCTCCCCGATAAACTGAAACGACAACGCGATGTGGTGCGCCGTCGGGCCAGTAGCGATTTTTTCATCTGCAGCAATGTCATTTCGCGCAAGATGGACGGCTCCGAGTCACTTTACAACAAGCGAGCTCCGCATCACGGCGAGGATTTGAGCGAGTATTTTCTGATCGAAGGCAACAGCTTTCAGACTTCGTCTCTCGTTGTGCCCGCTGATGCTTTTCGTACGGTGAGATTCAACGAAACACTCAGGCGTCACCAGGACTGGGACCTCGTGCTCAATCTGGTGCATGCCGGATTCGACTACGAATATTGTGATGAGCCGCTCGCCGTATATTGCGATGACCTCGATGTCACGCGCATCTCCCGTCAGCGTGATCCGGCTCCGACCCTCCACTGGTTCAATGTTTCAGGCGGCAATGTTTCATCCGCCGGTGCGGCGTATCTGTATTCCTATCTATATTTCCCGCGCCATCTGCGTTCCCGGACTGCCGAAGCGCTGCAGGTTATCGTCAAGCTCGCGTCCCGGGACTTGCGCTCACTGCAGTCAACTTCGCACGCTCTCTCGCGGCGCTTGCGTGAGGAAGTGGGCCGCTTCGTGGCCAGAGGCCGTATCTGAAATGAAACGAGTTGTGGTGTTCCGGGAAGATCTGCTTCCCGTCTCTCAAACCTTCATCAAGGAGCAGGTTGTCGCCCTGAAGAGATGGGATCCCATACTGACGGGCTTGCGTTTCGTGCGGGGACTGGATCTGCGCGACCTGAACTGCCGACTGCTCCCCGGCTGGTTGCCGCGTCGTATATCGAGGAAACTGGTCCCGACGTTGCGGGAGTTGGAGTTGGTACCCGTGGGCATGCGTAGGCAACTCCGAGACCTTGCTCCCGCACTTCTGCATGTGCACTTTGCTACTGATCTCGTCGCAGTCTGGCCCCTGCTGAGAAGCGTGCAGGCGCCGATTTTGGTGACGCTCCACGGATACGACATCAATATTTACGAGTGGTTCTGGAAGCAGGATGGGTATTCGGGTCGCCGGTATCCTTCCAGGCTCCGGGCGATTGCACGTGACCCGCGCGTTCATTTCATCGCCGTGAGCAAGGCAATTCAGGCACGTGCAATCGAGTACGGGATCCCTCCAGAGAAGATCTGGGTCCGATATATCGGCGTCGATGTGGCGCGATTCACGCCTGCGGATCTGCCTGTCTCGCGCCGTAAACGCAGGATCCTGTTCGTAGGTCGGATGGTGGAAAAGAAGGGAGCCCACGTCCTGATCCGGGCTTTTGCGCGGGTGCGCAGCCGGTTGAACGATGCGGAACTGATCATGATAGGTGAAGGCCCCAGCCTGTCGGCGGCAAAACAACTCGCGCACGATCTCAATGTTCCCGTTGACTTCAAAGGAATGCAGCCTACCGAGGCGGTCCTTGCCGAGCTGAACCAGGTGCGGGTCTTGTGCCTTCCGAGCCTGACCGCCGCCAATGGAGATGCCGAGGGCTTGGGAATTGCGCTTTTGGAAGCCCAGGCCTGCGGTGTTCCAGTGGTGACATCGGCGCGTGGCGGAGCCACCGAAGGAATCATCGACGGTGTAACCGGATTCGCGTTCTCTGAAAATGACGTGGATGAGCTCAGCGCCCGCTTGTGTGATGTGCTGGAGGACGATGCCAGGGCGCTTGCGATGTCACACGCCGCTCGACAGTTTGTGGTGCAGACCTTTGACATCGGCAAATGCACGCATCAGCTCGAGGACCTCTACGATGAGGTTACCCGGATGACCGGGGCCGTGGCGCCCTTTTCCGCTACCAACGCGTAAGCCAGCGGGAACTGCCGCGACGTTCTGGCGGAGATCCTCCGGCCTACGGCGGTGTTGACAAAAAAACGAGTCATTGCCTGAGTGATGAGGGCCAACGGTCGTCCAACCAACGGCAGATGAACCAGGTTTTTGGCGAGGATGTCGGCAATCACTTCCGGTGCGCCACCGATGGCTGACAGGTGCGAGATCCTGAGATCCGCCATGGTTGCGAAGCGCTCGAGGGCATGCGCGGTGTAACGGTAGTAGTCATGAGGCTGCTCGTGCAGCCAATAGAAAAACGGGACGTTCATCAATATCCTGCCTCGGGAGGACAGGACTCTGGCCATTTCCCGCCACAGTTGTTGCGGTTCCGGGATGTGCTCGAGGACATCCGACAGGATGATCGTGTCGAATTCGCCATCGGCGAACGGCAGCGGCTGAGTCAGATCGCATTCGATGTCGAGGTGGCTGTTCCTGTGCAGAGAGTTTCCCCAATCGACACAGACGTTCTCGCTTACGAAATTCCGGTAGGCCGCGAACAGGGGAATCTTCCCGCATCCGAGGTCCAGCAGTCGTCCGCGCGCGTGTTGCGCGATGTGCATCTCGTACCACCGGGCTGTGAGATCGGTGACCAGTCGCGAGCTGATGGCCACCTGTTTCGGATCCCGGGAGCCCATCAACCGGCCACGCGCCTGCACGAATTTGCTCGGCTGCCAACTTTCCGGGTCTTTCACGAATCGCCGCTTCTCATCGGGCTATCCCATGCAGGGTGCCCAACAGTGCCTGCAGATTTGATCTCATGAAGAGGCATGCTGCCCCTATGTAGATGGACAAACCCGAAGCCGTCAGGACGCTCAGGCGAAACAGAGGGCCTTCGCCTGAGGTGAATACCTGGTCGACCGCGCCAACCAGCGCCGCCATCAGCGAGGCAATCAGCAATTGCGGCGTAATGGATTTCAACAGGTCGATGAAATTCAACCCGAGCAGCCGCAGGGGGATGGCGAATCCCGGATAGAACAGCAGGAGATTGACGATCGCGTACGAGCGCGCGACCCCCAGGTATCCCCATTGCAGTCCGATCACCAATCCCACCAGCGTCAGGGTGCTTGCAAAGACGCCCCATCTCATCATTGTCCGGGTTCTGCCGACACCCAGGTAGATGAGCCCGACGGTGGACAGGACCGATTGTATGAAGCCGATCGGCGCGAGCCATCCCAGCACATCGGCCACCGGCAACCATTTTTCGCCGAAGAATACCTCGACGAACGGTTTTCGCAGCACCCAAACCCCGGCCATGAGAGGCGCCGTGATCAACGCAATCGCGCCTGTCGCTTTGAGATAAAGCGCACCAAATGAAACAACATCGCCCTGTCTGCGCGAAAAAACCGGAAACAGGGACCGGAATATCACCGCCGACAGGTTCGTCAAGGGGAACAGCATGAGTTTGTAGCCCATGTTGTACCAGGCAAGATCCGTGGCCCCCAGAAATCGCCCGATCAGCATCGTATCCGCGTTGCGGGCAAAGTAATTCAATACCTGGAATGACGCGAGATTCCCACTGAACCCCCAGAGTTGTCGAAATTGTTCGCTGTTCCAGCGCAGGGTCGGGCGCCACGGCGAGGCCCACCACAACTGCACGGACGAGATCACCGTTGCGCTCAGAGCATTCAGTACCAAACTGTAAACACCGCATCCGTTCAGAGCCGCGATCGCCGCTACCGCGAGCGATATCAGCGCGGAGCTGATCTCGATTCGCGCCAGCGTGCGGAATTTCAGCTCCCGTTCCATCAGCGCCTGGTGCACCGCTGTAGAGCTCGCAATGGGAAAGCTCACGGCCAGGGTTGTGAGCACACCGGCCAGGCCAGGCTGATTAAATGCCATCGCGATGGGGATCGAAAAGAGCGCCACCAGGACACCCAAGGCCACGCCCAGTCCGATGTTGAACCAGAAGATGGTATCGAGCAGCTCTTTTTCGAGTACCTCACGTTGGATCACGGCGGATGCCGTACCCATATCGCGCAGTAGGTTGACGAAGGTAGTGACTACACCTGCCATGGCAAGCAGGCCGAAATCCGTCGGCGGCAATAACCGGGACAGTGCTACCAGCGCGGCGGTCTGGATCAATACGCGACCCGCTTGGGAAATTCCCGACCACAGAACACCGGACGCGGCCTTGCTAGCGCTGTGAGCTGAGGTCATCTTGCGGGTAGGTCGCTGCGCAGTGTCGGAAGATTGCGCATTATGCGCAGCGGCGCTCAATGTGTCGCGAGATTCGTCGGCGGCTTGGGGACGCTGACCTCTTGCCAGACGCGGATGTAGTCTATCGTGTAATCCCACTGGGACTCATCAGCCGACATGCCCGTCATGTCGGCAAAGGCAATGCCGATCTGGTTGGTCACCAGGATGTGTGCCGGCGGCGCGTGCCACTCATAGTAGGTCTGCTTGATAGGCTTGCCGTCGAGCACCCAGATGGGCTCATTCTCCCGCCAATCCAGGGCGAACACATGGAGGTCCGCCGAAAAATCACTGCCGGGAGCGTATTCACCTTTGCTGTTGAATTGGGTCCACAGATCGTGCGGTTTACCGAAATTCTCGGGGTGGTGATTTGTCTGGTAATTGCCGGTCATCGCGGTCGTGTGCGGACGCCATTTCCAGTTGAAGAACTCGAAGATATCGAGCTCCGGCGGCCAGGGCAGGTCGGAAAATGTGTGGTCGTCGTGCTCGACACCCGGCTCCAGCCAGAACGCCGGCCACGCACCGATACCGCTCGTCAGTTTGGCGCGCATTTCTATGTACATTCCCGGCATGATGGGGAATTTAGCCCTCAACATCCCGGACTCGATGCCTCGCGGATGCAACCCTCCGTTGGGAGGAATGCGTCCCTTCAGCACGAGGGATGTGGGGGTGAAGACATGAAGCGAACGAGGATCCCCGTCGGGATAATCACGATGGTATGACCAGTAGGTATTGATACCATCCAGGAGTCCGCCCGCGAAGATGTAACGGTAGTAGAAGTTCTTATCGAGATCCGCGCGCGAGCGGATTGTTGCATCCGGACGGGATGTTCCGAATGTCCAATCCTTCAAAAGTTTGAATTTTCCGGTCTGTCCGTACGGCTGCTTTTGCGTGGCATCTGCTGCAAAGCAGCCGGATTCGAAGCAGAAGAGGGTTAGAAGTGAGGCAATTACGCATTTGGGGCCGATGGATCCTGGCAACATGATCTGCGTCCACCTGTAACCTGCTACCGTGGAGGATGGTATCAGGTCACGGGAGCCACGCCTTTCAACATGCATTCACTCAATAAAATTTCACCCATGCAAGGCAGCCACCGCCCCTTCAGAAAGTCAGCCGAATTCCGAGTATTGCCAAGTCGTCCGCGTATGTCAGCGACGATCGGTTCGAGCCGCGCCGCTCGCGGCGTAGTGTAAGGTTGAGCTGGAGCGGATCTCGGGGCTGATAGGTCGCGTTGGCCTGTATGGACCTCACAGTATCGCGGCGGAACGGGTCTCCGAGGACGGTCGGTTCGGATCCGATATACTTCTGACTCTCCCACGATGCGGCAAGCGAAGTGGTAATCCGCTCCGTCGGCACCCACATGGGTGCTATGCGTGCGCCAGTCGAAACAAAGTAGTTGGATTCAGCGTCGATGTACGCCGTGAGATCACGCCAACCTGTGATATCCAACTCGGTTTTCGCGCCCGGGTGCCAGGCGAGCGTTGCGCGCCCCGTACCGCCGGAATAGTTGCCGATGGCGGCATTGGGATAGTTACGACGAAGGTAGCCACCTTCGAGGTTGAAGTCCGTCTTGCTCCCCAACCCATACTTCAGCCAGAAAACCGAGGCGCTCTCGTCGTAATTCCGATTGAACTGACCTGCCGCAACTTGCTGCTGGTCCCCCGCGAAATTGGCATTGGCATGGCGGTAATTCCATCCCACGCTGGCGCTGGGCGATAAGCTGAAGCCGAGCCCAAACTTCTGAGTGCGGATGTTGCTATCGTCGACTTGCCGCAGCTCGGCCCCGTGAGTGGTGGAAGACCATTTCACGTCTGCACTGATCGTCCAGCGATTTCCCAGCAGATAGGAGCCGCTCGCGAACGAGCTCTTCTGCGTCAACAGGTCCTTCACCAGCACCAGATTGTTCGCAAAGTCAGCCAGCGAGCGCGCGTAATCGGCCCCCAGCCGTCCCGACCAGCGGCTGCCGAAGCGCCAGTCCCAGCTCGCCTGGCTCGTCCTCCTCGAGCACCGGTTCGTCGGGCTCCACGAGGCGCAAATCGGGCAGCCGTTCCAACAACTGCTCGAACATGACCCGCAGCTCGATCCGTGCGAGCGTGCTGCCGAGACAAAAGTGCGGCCCGAAGCCGAACGCGATGTGGTGGTTCGGGTCGCGGCGTACGTCGAACGTGAACGGGTCGGGGAACTCGTCGGCGTCGCGGTTGGCCGACGGGTACATGAGGATGACCTGGTCACCCGCGTGGAGCGTCTCGCCCCGCACCTCGGTGTCGTTCACCACCGTGCGCGACATGTTCTTGATCGGCGACACCCACCGCAGCATCTCCTCGACCCCGGTCTGGTGCGCGCCGGGCTCGTTGCGCATGATGGCGGCGGCGCGTCCGTCGAGGTCGGCCATGTCTCCGGTCAGCGGCAGCGGCTGGTCGTATGGCTGGATTACCACGCTCAATGACTTACGCTTGTCGAATCCATCCTGATTGACAGGAAAGCTTACGACGATCGTGCCCTGAGCTTGGCCACCGGGAGGAATCTTGGTTTCAGGCGGGATCGATCCCAAAGCGTGCTCTTTCAACGGAGGAAAGGCTTGAAAGTAGCGGTCGAAGTCTAATGGGGATGCGGCTTCGTCGGTAAGTTCACCACT
>Ga0137412_10003382_pt1 | contig 12732 bp, 11 predicted proteins | sample CZODoug2_1_16fun_FD_122160 | JGI IMG/M metagenome (GOLD analysis project Ga0137412, IMG submission 122160) | Vadose zone soil fungal communities from Angelo Coast Range Reserve, California, USA - CZODoug2_1_16fungal (Hybrid Assembly) | ecosystem: Environmental > Terrestrial > Soil > Vadose zone...
GTTCCAGGCGGCAAGCCGCTGATCAACACCGTCCCGGGATGGCCGGGATTCAGATTGTGGGCCACAGAAGTCGTCACAGTAACCACGTTGGAGGTGCGCGTGGCGGTCGCAATCGGAACATGCGTCTGCGAGGCGACGTGCTGCAAATCTACCACCGAGAGATTTCCCGCTCCTCCTGGAGTTACGTACGCGAGATCCACGCGCGGCTCCAGCGCAATTCGCGGATTTGACCCGGTGTTGAGGGTAACCGAAGCAAGCGGGCAATACGTCGCCGAGCTCGCGGGTGGCTGGCCCGGCAGGCAGACCGAAGCCGGTAGCGTAGGATCGAGGTTCACGATAAATCCTACGTTGGTGGATGCAAACGCAACCAGCCCACGATGCGTCAACGAGTCAACACCCACGGCGGAAGGAAAAGGAGCGGCTGTAGGAGGCGTTGTAGGCGCGCCGGCGGGAATCAAGGTACTCAGATCGATTTTGCCGATGGCCATATGGAGACGCTGGTCAAAGCGACGGATCGTCTTGTCCCGAAGGGCAGCCGTTTTCGCATTTCATGCGGCGGCGGCGGTGGTTATGGCCCGCCGGCGCAGCGTTCGCCCGCAGCCGTCAAGCGCGATCTGCTGAACGGCATCATCACCCCGGAGTACGCCAGGAAGCATCATCCGCACGCCGTGTAGCAGACTGTAGGTGCACCGCCGCGCTGGAGAAGGGCTGGATCGGCGGTGGCAACAGTGGGCGCACACGGAGTCGCCGACAATCCTGACAGCCTCGGCGCAATGGCGCACGTGCGTCGACGACCATTCGGCAGTTGTCCGCCGCACGAATCCTGTGCTAGCGTCGGCTAATTAAGTTTATGGCATACACTTTATCGGCCCCGCTGCCGGTCGAAGACCGGTAACTGCCGGATCTGTTCAAGGCGGCGTGAGCGAGCGCACGCCAAGGGAAACACAGGAGAACAACGATGCGCGCAGCGCTCTACATGGGTTTGCAGCAGATCGATATCGCCGACATCCAGCCGCCGCAAATCAACGATCATCAGGTTCTGATCAATGTCGAGGCATGCGGCATCTGCGGCTCGGACCTGCATACGTTCCGCGAGGACTGGCAGCCCGAGAAGAACGTGACGGTCTATCCCGAAGGCAGGGTTCTGGGCCACGAATTCTGCGGCGTCGTGGCCGCGACCGGCAAGAACGTCACCCGCGCCAAGGTGGGCGATCGGGTGGTCGGCATGAGTATCGGTGGCGGCATGGCGCAACAGGTCGCTGTCTACGACTTGCCCGGTACGCTTTGCAAGATTCCCAACGGCGTGTCCTTCGTGGAAGCGGCGACGACGGAGCCGATGGCGGACTCGCTGCGGATCGCCAGACTCAGCGATGTGCAGGATGGCGAGAACGTGGTTGTCTTCGGCCTGGGCATCATCGGGCTCGGCGTCATCCAGGCATACCGCGCCATGGGCAAGAAGATCAACAAGCTGATCGCAGTGGACACCTCGGATGTGCGCCTCGGGAAAGCGCTGCAGCTCGGCGCCGATCATGGGGTCAACCCAAAGCGGCAGGATGTAGTCAGCGCTATCACCGAGCTGTGCGGCAAGAGCAAGACCGTGTTTAACGAAGACGCCCCCAATGTTCACGTCGTCTGCGACTGTGTCGGCTACATCATGAAAATGCCCGGCGTGCCGGTCCTGCAGACCGCATTGGATCTGATATGCGATCGCACCGGACGCATCATGTGCTTCGGCATTTTCGAAGGTGACGTCAAACTGAACCTGCACAATCTGATCTTCAAGCAACCGAAGTTGATCGGCGTCATGGGCTACGACGACCAGGATGTTTCGGATGCTCTCGCCATGATGGCCGATGGCCGCATTGACCGCGCCAGTCTCGTGACCCACCAGTTTTCGCTGGAGCGGACTGCAGAGGCGTTTCGGGCGCAGGACAATTATGCCGAAGCGATCAAGGTGGTGCTGTTGCCGCAACAGCCCGCAGCGCAGGTCGCGTAGCGCCTCGCGGACGCTGGGAAAGAACGGGCCCGCTGATGGACACGCGTCAGCGGGTGCCCGCCTCGCCATTCCCCGCGCTCTGCTTCAGCATCTTCAAGGTCGCCTCGATATGAAACCGGTAGAAGTCATCGTTGGAGTGTTTGGCGAGCTGTGGTAACAAGGGTTTCAGCAGGCGTTGCTTGTCTTTGGACAAGCTGGTGATATCAAACCCCTCGACCAGCTTGCTTTGATCGCCGACGTGGTTGCTGGGTGTACCCTGTTCGAGCATGACATAGGCATGGAGCTGCCGCACCAGCCACGCCAGCGTCCTTGCCAGGTCCCTTTTGGCTACCCTGTATTCGTGCAACATCGCGACCAGGTCGCCGCACCAGTTCATGAAATCCACGGACAGGCTGTTGTGCCAGGCGATGAGTTGGTTGGCGTAGGGGCGCGCAACGAAGAAGTCGCGATATTTACCGGCCCACTGCAGGAACCGCTCGTCCAGGCTGCGATTTGCATCGATGCTCAGGTCCAGTTCGGAAAAGACCTGCTCCGCCATGCCCGCCAGCAGATCCTCCTTGTTCCTGACGTGTTTATAAATTCCCATGGTGACAATGCCCAGCTCGTTCGCGACTTCGGACATGGTGATGTCGTGGTCCGGCTTCTTCTCGATGAGGCTCAGGGCAGTGGCGATCACTCTCTTGCGATTCAGCGAACTGGGGCGGCCGCGCCTGCGCCGCGGCGCCTCAGTGTTGTTGTCGGGGGATTTCATGGAATTCCATCTGTTGAAGCAGGAGTGAATGCCGGACATTCTGGCTCATCTGATGAACGTAGTCCTTGCGGACGATGACCTCGTAAATCGCCCGGACCCACGATGTCCGGCAATTCCTTCTTTCCGAGCCCAAACGGTGCCGCCGTGGTGAGAATTTCCGCGAATGACGTGAGTACCGAAACACGGCGCTACGATGCCTTCGATGGCCTCAGTGTGGCCGCCGACGTTGGCGGCGATCCATCGCATCCTGCGGTGATTCTGTTGCACGGTGGTGGACAGACACGGCATTCGTGGGCCGGCGCCATGCGCGAACTGCTCGTACAGGGCTATCACGTCATTAACCTCGATGCACGTGGCCACGGTGACAGCGATTGGGCGAAAGACGGCGATTACGGGCTGAAGGCGCTTGCCGCCGATCTGCGCGCCGTCATCGGTACGTTGTTGTCGAAACCCGCGCTGGTTGGCGCATCGATGGGCGGCGCGACAGGACTGTGCTTGGCGGGCAATGACCGTGAGTCGCTTGTGACAGCACTCGTCATGGTGGATGTCGTACCGCGCCTGAGTCCCGAGGGAGTCGCCAAGATCACCCATTTCATGCGAGCGCGGCCGGAAGGCTTCGCCAGTTTGGAAGAAGCTGCCGCTGCGGTGGCGGCATACAATCCGCACCGCCCGCGGCCGAAGGACGTGACCGGGCTCATGAAAAACTTGCGCCGCCGCGCCGATGGGCGCTTGCACTGGCATTGGGACCCGGCTTTCGCCCGCAATCCGCAGAGCCCGGAGCCGCCGCAATTCACGGATCTTCTGCTCCGGGCAGCGGCACATGTGCGCATCCCGACGTTGCTCGTCCGGGGCATGGAAAGCGACATTGTTGCACCGGAGGCCGTCAGTGAATTGCGGCTGCATCTGCCCGGACTCGAAGTGTTCGACGTCGCCGGGGCGGGGCACATGGTTGCCGGCGACAAGAACGATGCCTTCAATTGTGGCGTCATCGATTTTCTCAAACGTTACTTGCCCGTGACGTAAATCGGTGCGCCTGCAAAACGCGCGTTCGCAAGGCCAATGTCATGAGACTCGAATACACCGGGGGGCAGGAGCTGTTCCGCACGGAAGTCCGCGAATGGCTGGCGGCCAACCTTCCGCGCGAGCCTTTGCATAGCCTGGACACGCAGTCGGGCTTCGAGCAACACCGCGCCTGGGAGCGCAAGCTCAGCGAACGTGGCTTCAGCGCCGTGACCTGGCCCGCGGCACTCGGAGGGCGCGGCTGCGACCTCATCGAATGGCTGATCTTCGAGGAAGAGTACTGGGCTGCGGGCGCGCCGCTGCGCGTGAATCAGAATGGTGTGTTCCTGCTTGCGCCGACGCTCATGGAATACGGCACGCCCGAGCAGAAGGCGCGCTTCCTACCGCGGATGGTGCGCGCCGATGACATCTGGGCCCAGGGCTGGTCCGAACCGGGAGCCGGTTCGGACATGGCTGCGATCCGCTGCAAGGCGATCCGCGATAACGGCCACTATGTAATCAGCGGGCAGAAGACCTGGTCGACGCGCGCGGTGTGGGCGGACTGGCTGTTCGGATTGTTCCGCAGCCAACCCGACTCGAAGCGGCACTATGGCTTGACCTTCCTGCTCCTGCCGCTAAAGGCGCCCGGCATCTCAATCCGCCCGATCCAACAGCTCAACGGTCTTACCGGCTTCGCCGAGATCTCCTTCGATGAAGTCAGGGTGCCGGTCGAAAACGCAGTGGGCGAGGAGGGCGCCGGCTGGAGCATCGCGATGGCTGCGGCGGGCTTTGAGTGCGGACTCATGCTGCACTCTCCGGGCCACTTTCAGCAGACCGCTCGAGCGCTCGTCGAGCTGTACCGGCGCCATCGCGAATCCGCGGACTGCGATCCGGCGATCCGCGACGCCGTTTTGCGCAGTTGGATCGGCGCCGAGGCCTATGCGCTCGCCACCTACCGCACTGCCTGCCGACTGGCCAAGGGCGGTCAGATCGGCGCCGAGGCTAGCACCAACAAAATCTGCTGGTCGGAGCTGGACCTGCTGATGCACGAGACCGCGATGGCGATTCTGGGCAGCCGCGCTGAGCTGATGCCGCACGCGCCGGACGCCGCTGGCGTCGGCCACTGGCTGGACGGATTTCTGTTCGCGCAGGCCGGCCCGATCTGTGCCGGAACCAACGAGATACAGCGCAACCTCATCGCCGAGCGGATGTTGGGTTTGCCCCGCGCATGAATGAGCCTGAGTGAGCCGTGGATTTTACCTTTGACGACCGGCAGCTCGCCTTTCGCGACTCCATCCGCAAGTTCCTGATGGTCGAGGCCGCGCCCGAAATGCTGCGCGAGACCTGGGAGACGACTGCCAGCGGCCGCTCTGCGGAGCTGCGCACGAAGCTCGCGCAGCACGGGCTCACCGCGCTGTCAGTGCCCGAGGAACTCGGCGGCCTCAATCTCGGTGACCTCGACTGGGTGCTGATCCATCAGGAGCTCGGCTACTTTGCGATTCCGGATTCGCTGGTGGCCACTGCCTACCTGGGCGTCGATCTGTTGAAAGGCCTGCTGGCCGAGAACTCGCTCGGGCGCGCATGGCTGCCGAGAGTAGCGGCCGGCAGTGCACGCATCGCGGTGAGTCATCCGATCAACCTCTTCGTCGCTGACGCCAAGAACGCCGAGTTGTTGCTGCTGTGGCACGAGGATGAAGTACACGCTCTGCATCCGGGGCAGGTGCAATTGCGGCTGAATCCGAGCATCGATCAATCGCGTCGCCTCTACAAGGTCGAGTGGACGCCGTCCGATGCGACGCGCGTGTGTAAGGCTGCACTCGGCGGCAAGCTCTGGACCGGCGTGATCGACCGGGCGGGGCTGGCGATCAGCGCGCAGCTCATCGGGCTGGCCCAACGCATGCTCGACCTCGGTGTTGACCACGCCGCGCAGCGCAAGCAGTTCGGCAGGCCAATAGGATCGTTTCAGTCAGTCAAGCATCAGCTGGCCGATGTCGCGGTGAAGATCGAATTCGCTGAGCCGGTCGTGCATCGCGCCGCCTATGCGCTAGCCAACGGCGACTCGCGTGCTGCGGTCTACGTCTCACAGGCGCGCCTCGTTGCGGGTGAGGCGGCACTGCTGGCTGCGCGCCGCAGCATCCAGGTTCATGGCGCCATGGGCTACACCTGGGAAGCCGACCTGCAGATGTTCATGAAGCGCGCCTGGGCCCTGGACGCAACCTGGGGCGATCGCAAGTTTCACAAGGCGCGGATGGCTCGCCATGTGTTCGCGGACAGTGCCGAGCTGGGACCGGGCTCGACATTCCTCCGGGCTGCTCGGCCAGCTATTCCTCGTTCTTCCACCAGATGCGGAACAGATTGTGCTTGATGTTGATGGCGCGCATATGCAATTCGCTCAGCGCCAGGTCTGTCGCGTTCAGCTCCTCGCATAGCGCGGTGATCTGCGTGAGGATGTCTCGCATCTGCGGATTCTGAATGTGCGATTCGATCCACGCGACGAACGCAATACGGCGGCCGCGCGTGACCGGTGTCACCTGGTGCATTACCCCCGACGGATAGAACACCAGCGTGCCCTGCGGCTCCTTGATCGAGACGGTCGCTCCGGAAGGATAGTCGAGCACGAGTTCCCCGCCGTCGTAGCTTGCCGGGTCGCATAAGAACAGTGTTGCGGAGATATCCGTTCGGACCTGCCGTGGCGCTCCCCCCATGAACGCCGAATCGGCATGCTTGCCGTAGAAGGCGCCCCCCTCGTAAAGATTGAATCGCGGGTTGACGAGACTCTTGCCGAGAATTCGCTCCTTCAGGAATTGGCTCGCCAGGATCTTGCTCGTGATGAGGCGCAAGTGTTCATCCGCGACGGCAGTGTCCGGCGACATCTGCAGGGCGATTTCCTTGTTGCACTTGACCTTTTCCCGGTAGCCCTGTCCGGGAGCCAACCCGCCTGCCCAGGGCAACCGCTCGAGATCCGCAACAATGGCGTCACACTCGCTGGCCGCGAGAAGGGAATATTTTGCAAACATTGCCGGGGTTCCGGTGGTGGAGCCGCGTAAAGCTAGCGCGCTTCGCAATGTCAGACAAGCCACACATGCACCCCGCGCGGGGAGCATGTCGAGGCATGAGGCGCGTAAATGCAAAAAATATTCTGAATAGTTGACAAGTGGAATTACAATTCCGATACTCCCGGTCGTATAAATCGGGGGGCATCGCGGCGAGTGACGAGTGTCGCGGCTGCGGCGCTGACAAGAACTGGGCATTGGTTTTGGGGGGAGCGCAATGAAGTTCGAGAGATCCAAATCGACTGCGACGACGGTATCTGCGGCGGTATCTTCAGCGTTACTGGGTGCGAGCGCCGGGTATGCGCCTCATGCGTGGTCGGAGGAGACGCTCCAGGAAGTTGTTGTTACCGGCATCCGTGCGGGCCTGGAACGAGCCCAGGACATCAAGCGCGACGCGGTGGGCATAGAAGATGCCATCGCAGCGGAGGACCTCGGCAAGTTTCCGGACAGCAACATTGCAGAGGCGCTGCAGAGGGTTCCCGGAGTCGCCATCGATCGTAACGGCGGCGAAGGCCAGTTCGTGACGATCCGGGGTTTCGGCCCGGCGTTCAACACGGTCCTGTTGAATGGGCGGCCGATCGAATCGGAGACGGGCGGTCGGGAATTCAGCTTTGACCTGTACCCTTCAGAACTCATCGCGGGCGCGGAGATCTTCAAGACCGGCACGGCTCATCTCGACGAAGGCGGCATCGGAGCGACGGTCAATTTGAAAACCGCAAAGCCCCTCGATCTGCCCGACAACAAGGCGCTCCTGTCTGCCCAAGCTCACTACGAAGACGGCAGCCGCAAGACGACACCGCAAGTCTTCGCCCTCATCTCCCACAAGTTCAACGACGGCAAGATGGGAGTTCTATTGTCCGGCTCGTACCAGGATCGAAAGTCCCAGGATGACTTCCTGACGGTGGAAGGCTGGCTGCCGACCCCTGTGAGCTCGCTGAGCCTGGCGCCGGGCAACTCCAACCCCGGCAACGCTACCACGGCGTTCATCCCCCGCTCAACAGAGTCCGGCAGGCGAATCCAGGAACGCAAGCGGGCCAACGTTCAAGCGGCGTTTCAGGCGGATCTCAGCGATACCAGCCGCCTGACGGTGGACGGTTTCTACAACAATTTCAAAGTCATTTCCAGCGCAACCATGCTCGAGTCATATCACGGTTGCCCGAGTTGCGTCAGCAATGTCGTACTCGATCCGAACGGTACCGTTCTATCGGAGGACGTCATGAGCGAGGTCGGCATCCTCAACCGCCTCGAAGGCCGGCCGACGCAGACCTACGCCTTCGGCGTCAATCTGGATATGCATCCCACGGGCGAGTTGCAGACCGTCTTTGACGCATCGTATTCCGGTTCGCAGGCACCGCAGACCACGAACAATGGTCAGGCCGTCATGGGCTTCAATCCGGGCGCGTCCACGTTCACCAATGGGGGTCAATATTCCTACTTGACCTACTCGGGCGCGGTAAACCAGCAGCTGCTGAACAAAAACGACTACCTCGCGCACGTCGCACAATACGGCGACCAGGCGGGCGACGGCACGAGCGGCGACAGCGTCACGGCCAGGATGTACAGCGTGCGATTCGATGGCACCTACACGCCGCAGGATGGCGGTTTGTTGAAAAACATCCGATTCGGTACGGAATACACGCACGAGCAGTAAACCGTTGACATCGTACGTCCCTCCTTCGACGTTTTCTGCATGTACTGCTTTTTCAACATCCCGGTGCCAACCGACTTGATACAGCCGTTCAACACATCCGGGTTGCTGGCTGGTCTGCCAAGCGGTATCAACCGCAATATGTACACCTTCAGTCTGCCAGCCTACATTGGGTGGCAGACCTCACCTGCAGGGCTCGCAGCACGCGACGCCTTTCTGGGGGCGGCACCTGGCACCTCGGCGGCTTTTTTAGCTGCGCAGCCAGGCGGCTTTGTCGGTACCAAACAGCCGAACAGCTATGCGGTCACCGAGCAGCGTCTCGCCGCGTATGCCGAATCGACGATGGCCGGCAATTGGAGCAGCGTCGGCTGGAAATTCAATGTCGGCGAGCGCCTCGTCTATACGAAGACCTCGGCGGTGGGCAATCAACAGGACCTGACCGGACTCTTCAGCACCGATCCAAACGCCACGCAATATGGCACTGTCTTCAACACGGCCGGCGGCGGGTTCCTCACCGAGACGAACTCCTATGTGAAGCTGTTGCCGGATCTCAACCTGACGCTGAATCTCACCAACGAATTGCTGGTGCGATTCGCGATGTCGCAGACCATGGCGCGTCCGCAGCTCAGCGATCTGGCCCCCAGCCTGTCGTACGGGGACCTGCGGCCCGGTGCACTGAATGCAACCGGCGGTAACGTCAACCTCAAGCCCTATACCTCGACGAATCTCGATACGTCGTTCGAGTACTACTTCGGGACTCTCAGCTACGTGTCGGTCGCTCCGTTCTATAAGCGAGTGGAGGATTTCATCGTGACCGATGCGGTGCAAAATACCATCCCGGTCAACATCAATACTGCAAACGATGATCCGCTGATCAACAAGGCGGCCGGAACAGCGACCTTCACCGTGCAGGAGCCGGTGAACGCCAAGACCGCGACCGTGCGCGGGATCGAAGTCGCAGGCCAGTATGTGTTCGATTTCGGTGTGGGAGCCAGCGTCAATGCGACGTTTCTCAGTTCGAACGCCCAGATTCAGTCGAACAGCGGCATCCAGACAGCGTTCGCCATTCCAGGGCTCAGCAATACCAAAAACGCGCAGTTATTCTATGACCATGGCCCATTCGAAGCGCGCGTCACCTGGAATCAACGTGACGCCTTTCTGCTGTATCTGGTCAATCCGAAGGCCGGAGTGGAGCCGGTCTTCACGAACAAGTACCAACAGGTCGATTTCCGCGTGAGTTATCATGTCAACGATCACTGGTCGGTGTTTGCGGACGGCACGAATGTCTTGAACGAAACTATCGGCGAGCAAGGCCGATACACCAATCAGTTCATCCTGTATCGCAAGATCGGCCCGAGTTATGACTTGGGATTTCGGGCGAGTTTCTAAAGCGCGAGCGTCGCAGATCGTAACTGCAGGGGCGGAAAATTCCGCAGTGCCCGCAAGCTCGCCGGTGCGCTCCGGGCCACTTCCGGTGGCGTTCCAGGACGGAGCGCCAGTGCGATCTGTTACCCCGCGCGCAGCAGACTCTTGAGTTTGACCGCCGGATCGGCCAGGCGGTCGCCGCCCGGACTCGCGGAGCGCTCAATGAGCAGTTCGGCGATGCGCATTTCGCGTGCGATCAGTTCGTTTGGGCCAAACGCGCTGGCGCCCAGCAGCCGGCCATCGCTGGCCAGGTGGAATTGAAGATTGACGCCACTGGCGAGATTGCGCTCGACGGTGTCGGTATTCGGCTCATCTGTGAACCCACAGATGAGCAGGGTGCGATCGTACTGATCCGACCAGAATGAAGGGACCGCGCAGTACGCCGTGGCAGCCCCCAGGAGGCTCGCCGCGGCATGCTGGCCTTGGGCCTGCGCATTGCGCCAAGCCTCGAGGCGAATTCTGCGGTTGTCGTACAGCGCGTGAGGGAATGAGCAGCAATCGCCCGCTGCGAAAATGTCGGGATCGTTGGTGCGCAGGCACGCATCGACGCGAATCCCATTTTCCGTGATCACACCTGAGCTCTCGGCGAGACCGGTGTTCGGAACCGCGCCCACTCCAGCTACGATGGCATCGCAGTCGACAGTGACGCCATTGCTGAGATGCGCGCGGGTCTGTTGTCCAGCCGGTTCGAAGCCAGTGACGCCGATTCCCTCGAAGATTGCAACGCCTTGCTCAGCATGAGATTGGCGGATGAGCTTTGCAAGGTTCTGGGGCACGCTGCGCCCGAGTATTCGGGGTGCCATTTCGACCACCGTGACATCGGCACCCACCATCCTGGCGCTTGCCGCAATCTCGAGTCCGATGAATCCGCCGCCTATGATCAGTATTCGTGCGCCCCGATCGAGCTTGGCGCGGATTTTTACCGCGTCGGCGAAAGTGCGCAGATAGTGAATTTCGGCGCCGCTGTGGCTTTCGGTCGCGAGCTTGCGCGCGGAGGCACCGGTCGTCAGCAGAAGGCGATCGTAGTGAAATTCGCGTTGTGTTGGCAGAAGCGCGACCCTATGGTGGACCCGATCAATTTCGCAAACTCTCGTGCCCGGCAGATAGGTGATCTTGTCAGCCGCCAACCCGTCGGCATTCACAGTCGTCCTGGGTGCGGTGTCAGTCGTGCAAGTCAACACCTTCTTTGACAGCGGTGGGCGCTCATACGGTGGGAGGTCCTCTTGCCCGATCAGGGTAATCGCGCCCGGCCACCCGCTCTGGCGTAAGGAGAGCGCGGCGCGCGCTCCCGCCTCACCGGCGCCCACGATCACCATGCCGCCGTCTGTCACTCGGTGCCAACGTCGATCAGCACGCGGCCGTTATCGATCCGTATCGGGTATGTCTTCAAGCTGATGCAGACGGGGGCACCCCTCGCCTGACCGGTGGTGTAGTCGAACCGTCCGTTGTGTTTTGGACACTCGATGATGTTATCCATGACCAGGCCGTCGGCGAGATGAACCTGCTCGTGCGTGCACAATCCGTCGGTTGCGTAAAACCGATCGTCCGGGCTGCGGTATAACGCATAGGTTCGCCCGTCGTGATCGAAACGAAGGACATCCTCGACCTCGATCTCGTCCGTCCCACAGGCATCGATCCACTTTGCAACTCTCATATGACTGACCCCGCTTGCGGGGTCGCAGTGCCGGCTGCAGTCGTCCCGGGCTTGAACGCCGACGGCAGATTGCGACGCACGAAATAGCTTGGGTCTCTGCGCTGTCGCAACAGCGCAGGAATGATCTCGCGATACGCTGCCAGCGTGCTCCGATAGGGAGTCGGCATGTCGTGCCGCAATTCGCGATGTAGTTCAGGCAGTTTGTAGTAGGGCACCATGGGATACATGTGATGTTCCGTGTGGTAGTTCATATTGAGGTAAACAAACCGGAAGATCGGATTCATGTAGATGGTGCGGGAGTTGAGACGATGGTCCAGCGTGTCCTCTGCAAGCCCCGTGTGCTGAGTGATGCCGAAATAGAACTGCAGCCAGGCGCCGTAGAGGGTCGGCAGGCCGATGAACATCCACGGCAGCATCGAGTGAATATGAATGGAATAGGCCGCCACCAATGCGTAGATGAGCAGCCAGATCCGCGCAGTTCGAAATACCCGCGCATGCTCGATCTGCGGTACGAACTGCTTCTCCTCTTCGTGCAGTCTTGCGAACGCGTGGCTGATCAGGCGCGCAATTGCCGTCGCCGTTGATTGAAGTGCGAAAAAGTTCAACAACAGCGCCCGGAATGACGGCGGCCGTTTGGCAAGGACTTCGGGATCCCGGCCAACGATGAGTGTATCCGTGTGGTGGCGCGCATGGCTCCAGCGCCAGATCGCGGGCTCACGAAACACCATGAAAGCCGCGAGCTGGAAGGCGGCGTCGTTGATCCAGCGAGTACGAAATGCCGTGCCATGGCCAAATTCGTGCCAGCGCGAGTCTGAGCATGAGCCATAAAGAATGCCGTAGATGAAGAAGAACGGCACGCACCACGGGGTTCCCAGAGTGAGATAGGCGCCGATGCCGCTGACCACGAGCAACGCGAGCCAAACAAACAGCTGCGGCAACGCCGGATAGTCGTTGCGTTTCATCAGTTCCTTGATCCGTTCACGAGCAAGGGGGCTTCGGTACCAGACTGCGCGAGTCAGTCCGCGCTCAGCGGCGCGCGCTGCGGCTCACGCGATCCATCTTCACCCGCTCGGCGGAGCTCTTCAGATCTTCCACCCATTGCCGCTCGAGCTCCTTCGCGAGCCGGGCGTCGTCGGCCACCAGCACCGCCTCGTCCATCTTGTTGAGCGAGAGCGCATCGAGGTTCGAGGAGCCGACGGCGACCAG
>Ga0137412_10001619_pt1 | contig 12731 bp, 14 predicted proteins | sample CZODoug2_1_16fun_FD_122160 | JGI IMG/M metagenome (GOLD analysis project Ga0137412, IMG submission 122160) | Vadose zone soil fungal communities from Angelo Coast Range Reserve, California, USA - CZODoug2_1_16fungal (Hybrid Assembly) | ecosystem: Environmental > Terrestrial > Soil > Vadose zone...
GCTAATTCACTGCAAACGTTGGGTTGTGCCCCGCCTGTATAGCGAGCACTAATACCGATTTAGCACCGCCCCGGATATCTGAAATTGACACTCTGGAGACCCCAAGATAAGGTTTTTGTAGCGACGTTTTCCCCGCAGTTTGCCTCTTAAACGCGCTCGTTTAAGTCATGCATAGGAGAAAAACATGAGGATTAATACGGCCCGTTGGGTGGCAACTGCAGCGTTGTTCCTGACTGTCGGATGGAGCGGAAAATGTTTCGCCGGATCGGGCGTAGTTGGGGAGACAAAGGATGAGAGTACGGCTGTTACGTCTGCAACGCCAAGTGCACCGGCGGTGGCGGGCATCGTGCCCCGGTCCATGGAGCAAGTGGATGTGCAGATGGATACTGCCGAAGGGGACGCCGGAGGAAATGCCCGGTCAGAAGCGGCTGAACCGACGAGCAAAAGGCCGGGCCAGCACAGGTCTTCGAAGGTCGGGATCGGCGTGAAGGTTTCGACTCTGGGCGCGGGAATTGAGGCAGCTCTGCCAGTGTTCGCAAAAGTAAACCTGCGCGGCGGGCTCAATATCTTCCAGTACGACCGGACCTTCACACAGGATGGGATCCACTACACCGGTCAATTGCATTTCCGGTCTGGGGAAGCGCATTTCGATTGGTACCCGTTCGGAGGCTTCCATGTGAGTCCGGGCGTGATGTTTTATAACGGGAACCAACTGACGGCCAACGCGTCGGTGCCGGGCGGACAGAACTTCACATTGAGCGGCACGACGTACAAAAGCGACCCGGCGATGCCGGTGGGGGGGACGGGGAAACTTGATTTCGTGAAGGTGTCCCCGACTATAATGTTGGGGGTCGGCAACCTGATTCCACAAAGCGGACGGCACTACAGTTTTCTGTTTGAAGTCGGCGGGGCTTACCAGGGCTCGGCGCGGGTAGGACTCAACTTCACGGGGAACGTGTGCGATCCGACGACGGGTTTGGCCTGCATCTCCGTCAACGATCCAACCGTGCAAGCCAATGTTCAAGCACAACAACAGAAAATCAGGAATGACATCAATCCATATCGATTTTTCCCAGTGGTTTCACTCGGTGTAGGATTTAATTTTTAGGCCGACACTGGTTCGCAGCAGGGATACGGCGCAAGGGCTGAACTACAGGGCGGCGGAGACTCCGTTTGGAATGCTGTGCTGTGCTATTGTCCCTTTCCGGTTGGCAGCGTGACGTGCTTGTAAAAATCCTGCATTTCTTCCATCGCGCGCGAGCATCGGGACAGATACTACCAAGAGTTCGAGAACCAATGCGAAAAGGCCTGCTACCTTAGTCTTCATCCGACACCTTTCGTGACGATTGGGCCACCCGCAATGCCGCGTCCGCATATTCGCAATGAAAATTGAGTATCTAAAGTGATATACAATACGAATGTGAGGCTGCGCAGGCCAATGAGCCGGAACGATAGGACATGCGCTTGTAGGGTTCGGGTTGGAGCTCTGGGCCTCAGCCTCTGTTTCTTGGCGTCACAAACTGCCGTCGCGTTTGACTCCCCCCTCCAAGAGGAACAAGTTCGCGAGGCCTATTTTCTCGGTCGCACGACGGATGGCGAAAAACTCTCGGACTTCTACAAGCAGTATGTCCACTATTTCCCTTTTCCCGCTCGCGGCCCGTATTATTCCTACGTGGAATCGGTCGAGTTCAGGACTCCTTATGAACTGGTCGTGCTGCGATCGCGGGGGAGATTGAATCAGTACAGTGCACTTGAAGCCGACGAAGATTACCGGGCGCATCCCAATCAGGTCGTCGTGCGGGTTATGATTTCCTTCAAATTGGGTTATGCCGGCCCTATACCACCCACCAACAGGTTCAACGTCCGGGTATCACAATCGGACCCGATCGAACCTAAGCAATTTAATACTGAATGGCTTTGCAATCTGTGGAACGATTGCGGAGTTGCCCGATTTGCGATCCTGTTATGGTTTGACGCCGAACAATTCGCGTCTGGCGCCGCAAAAGTCAAAATCACGACGCCCGACGGACAAATTCTCAAGACGGAATTTGATCTCGACAAACTTACGTAAGTTGCGTCTAGGCCAAATTCGCCTGCGCACGAAGACGTGGACCGATATGCCTGAAGCGACATCGGCGATGCTTCCGTTGGGAACGAAGGCGCCGCAATTTTGACTTCCTGATCCGCATGGCAAACTGGTTTCGAAAGAAATTGAACTTGGATATTTGAGATTTCAAAGGCCCTCAGGGGCCGGCGGGCTTTCACACCATCGCAGGCATCGGCACGACGAATTTCAAAACCCTGCCGCCTTACTTCTTCTCCACATAGAGCTCCGGAAATTGTTTGTGAAGATGCTCCACCTTGGGCAGATCGTTGATCACGATGTACAAGTTTTCGGGATGATTGTCGGCGTAATCCTGGTGGTAATCCTCCGCGGGATAAAATGCGTTGAGGGTAACAATCTGAGTGGCGATGGCCCTCGGAAATACCTTGGCCTGATTTAATTGATCGACGTACGCTTGCGCGATTCGTTTCTGTTCCTCGGAGGCGTAGAAAATTGCGGAACGATATTGCGTGCCGACATCGGGGCCTTGCTGGTTGAGCTGCGTCGGGTCGTGCGCCACCGAGAAGAACACTTTCAAAAGCTGGCCATAGGTGATTTGGGACGGATCGTAGCTGACCTGGACTGCTTCCGCATGTCCGGTGCGGCCTGTGCTGACTGTTTCGTACTGGGCAGTGTCCGCTGAACCGCCAGAATATCCTGAGGTCGCACGAATCACGCCCTTGAGGTGTTCGAACACGGCTTGAATGCCCCAGAAACAACCTCCAGCCAGGACGGCCGTTTGCTGGCCTTTGGTGGGCGCGAGGGGAGCGTCCACGGATGGATTCGGGATCGCCACGGCCCCGCCGGCGGCATTGCAAGAGGCTCCGCGTCCGAGCGGGAGGACGGCGGCAAGGATTGCGAAGGCTCGAACAATGAATCGCAGCATGTCAGCACTCCTTTCGAGGTAGTAGGAAAGACGGTCTTGTCTGTCCGATACGATTTCGCCATTACAAAAGCGGACAGGCAAGAGTGCCTGTCCTACCAAAACCCCCGGCGACAATGCCGCCCACTATACTCCGGGTGGCTTGCTCGTTTGTGGGGCGCGCGTTGGCTTGATGCCGTGAACGACTTCTTTCACGACTTGCTCGGCTATTTTGCCGCTGACCGGGCACTCCGTATCATTTACACGGCATTGGGAGAGAGTCAAGGTGCATCCGCAGGTGCAGCTCTCGGCGTTCAGGCGGTGCAGGGCGGCCTTCTTCTGCGCTGGCGTCAATCCAGTGAGATTTACTCCGGGCAATTCGGTGGCGTTCACCGCGTTCTTCAGGAATAGTTGGCCTGTGTCCGCGAAGGTCTCAATGCGAGCCTCGACCGGAAGTCCGAGAAGCGCGCGAATTTCAAGGACATAGGTGTCCATCGGATGCAACCCAGCATGCTTCCCCACAACGCGCCCCTGCGTATCGATTACAAAGGTAGTCGGCAATGCCGGAACGCCGCCATACGCCGCGATTACCTCCGGCGTGGCCATGACGATTGGATAGTTGATTCTCCATTGCTTTGCGAATCTCGAGACATTCGCGGCGGTGTCGTCGTCTTCGGAAATGCCGACAATCTGCAGTTGATCCTTGAATTGTCTTTGCAGTGAAATCAGTTCCGGAACTTCCTCGCGGCACGGAGGACACCAAGTAGCCCAGAAATTCACCAGGACGACCTTGCCGGTCCAATTCGCTTTGGACACCACCGCGCCGGAAATATCGCGGTCTGGCAAGGGAGGGGCCATTTCCGGGTCTTTTACAAAGCGGATGACGGGTGAGCTGTCGCCGGCAGGTGGCGCGGATTGCCCCGTGGAGCGGGCTGGCGCGCCAGTCATGGTGTAAGCGGCGGCTAGGAACGCAACCGCCAGCGTTATTGCCAAAAGTAGTCTTCGCATGAGCACCCTACTGAAGCTTCATTATGAAGCGGCGCGACGCGCAAAACAAGCCTCCTCCGGGTGGCTGCGGGCTGGTGTGATAACCCTAGAGTGAGGGCCGATCGTGCGGGCCTTTCGTGCAAGCGCCGAAAAGCTCTAACACGGAGTCCACCAAGAGCACGGAGGACGCAGAGAGAGCCGCGATACCGCGCAAATAATTGGCGATATTTGCAGGCAGCTGCGCCAGCTCGGCCTGGCGCGTAGGTGCGATTGGGCCAGTTTAACGATTGATTTAAGATTGACAGAAATACATTGCAGGACTATGGTTTTGCGAAAGGCTATTGAAACTGGACATCCCGGGACGTTTGGAGGAATCGCAGTGAACAGGAAGCGGTTCGTCGTCTTCGTTTTGCTGGCTAGTTTGTTTATGGTTTCGCGGCTGACCTATGCGCACCACTCGGCGGCGGAGTATGACGTGACGAAGGTGGTCTCCGTGAAAGGAACCGTCACGCAATTCGAATGGACGAATCCGCATGCCTACATCCATCTCGACGTGAAAGACGACAAGGGTGAAGTCGAAAAGTGGTCCGCAGAACTTGGCAGCTTGGGAATGCTTTCCAGGGCCAACTGGAAAAGAGATACAGTCAAGCCAGGGGATCAAATCACGGCGTTCGGCAGTCGCGCGAAGGACGGCAGGACTGTGATGCGTCTTGAGAAGGTCGCGTTTGCCAGTGGCCAGGAACTTTCCGCTCGCGTGCTGTGACAATTTGCCCAGCCGAATCTGGCGCACTCGCGGGGGGAGGCAGCTTCCGCCGTGGCAAGCAGAATGAACCGCCATCCAAACTCGATTTCGGGCGCGACACGGACTTGCACGCGGGAAGGAGTTTTAGAGTGCAGAATCGCTTGATGGGCGCAATCTTAGCTGGGGCGGCGGCGCTCTTTCTCTTGCCCGCCATTTTCGCGCAGACAACCAACCAATCAAAGGTTGCCGGCAGCGCGCCTGATCTAACTGGGGTCTGGCAAATCGATCATTTTCAGGCCAGTCTATTTCCGAAAGGAAATGCGCCCCTCACGCCATGGGGTGCGGCGCAATTCAAGCTTGCGGACACCCAGGTCAACGACCCCAATCTAGCCTGCCTGCCGCATGGCATTCCCCGGCTCATGTTTGTGCCTCTCCCCATGGAGATATTTCAGGTTCCTGGGAAGGTACTGATGTATCAGGAGGCCGGGAACCAGCTGCGGCAAATCCACTTGGATAGACAACACCCCAAGGAGTTCGATACCCGCACCTACAATGGCGATTCGATCGGGAAGTGGGAAGGCGATACGCTGGTTGTGGATACGATTGGGTTCAACGATATCACTTGGCTGGATCACGTCGGCCTTCCCCATAGCGAAGCCTTGCACGTGACCGAGCGCATCCGGCGTGCCGACCACGACACCCTGCAAGACGACTTTACGATCGAGGACCCCAAGGCGTACACGAAGCCTTGGACCGCGCAACAAATTTACAAATTGAAGCCGGGCTGGGAAATCGCCGAATACGTTTGCGACAACAACAAGTACGTGTACCACGGAAAGTAGGCGGAACTAGGTTGATTTCGGCTTCACCGCTTCACCGCGCCGCATCGAACTATTTCTCGGCAGACCCCGCCTGGTTTGTCATGTTTGCACCGCACTCCTCCGCGTGTTATCTTCCTCCCGCGAATGGAGAAACAACATGTCCGTCAATAAAGTGATTTTGGTTGGACGTTTGGGCAAGGATCCGGAAACGAGATACACAGGAGCGGGCCAGGCCGTCTGTAATTTTTCGCTGGCCACGGACGAGAGCTTCAAGGATCGCAACGGCGAGCGCCAGAAGCGCACCGAATGGCACAGGATTGTTGTATGGGCCAAACAAGCGGAGATTGCCCAGCAATACCTGAAAAAGGGTTCACAAATCTACCTGGAAGGGCGCATCCAATCGCGCGAGTGGACTGACAAGGAAGGACAAAAGCGCACCAGTTACGAAATTGTCGCCACTAATTTCCGCATGCTCGGCTCCCGGGCAGACTCCATGGCCGCCGGAGCGCGCAGCGCCGCGCCCGCAGGCGATTTCGACCACGAGGCTCCCGCTCCCCCGACCGAAGAGCATGCCGGCCCCGAAGTTACCGACGAAGATATTCCTTTCTAGCTCAGACGTTTCGCAAAGAATTCAATATTCTCCGTGCCCTCTGGGCTCTTTGTGCTATGCATTTTCCCAAGAAAAGGCTTAACACAGAGGGCACGGAGGGAGGACACAAAGAGCACAGAGAAACCGGGAATCAATCCGTGGTTATCGTCCCATGAACTCGCGTCTCGGAAATTCTCAATTCATTCATACCGCAGAGCCTCAATCGGATCGAGCCGCGCCGCCTTCCGCGCGGGATAGTATCCGAAGAAGATACCCACGGCGGCCGAAAAAATGGCAGCGGTGACGATGGCCTTGATCGAGACCAATGTCGGCCAGGAAAGAAAATTACTGATCAGCGCCGAACCAACAAGCCCAAAGAAGATTCCGATCGCGCCGCCCATCATGCTGAGGGTTACCGCTTCCACCAGGAACTGGCGCTGCACGTCTCTCTCCGTCGCTCCGACGGCCATGCGCACGCCGATCTCGCGGGTTCGCTCAGTTACCGATACCAGCATGATATTCATGATCCCGATGCCGCCCACCAGCAAAGAGACCGATGCGATGCCTCCCAGCAGCAAGGTCATCACCGACTGCGTCTGATTCATCAAGTTAGCCACTTCCGATTGCGTGCGCACAAAAAAATCGTCGTCATCGCCGGGCCGGATGCGATGCCGCTCGCGCAACAGGCTGGTAATCGGATTGACCGCCGCAACCGAGGCCACCGGCGAAATCGCTGACGCGTTGATGAACTGCACCCAAGTGATGCCGGAGATTTTGCGTTGCACGGTCGTATACGGCGCGTAGATGGCGTCATCCTGGTCCTGGCCGATCACGTTCTGCCCTTTCGATTCGAGCACGCCGTCCACGCGAAACGGAAGATTTCCGATGCGCATGGTTTTCCCCACGGGGTTTTCGTCCAGAAACAGATTTCTGGCGACAGTGGTTCCAATCACGCACACGTTGGCCGCCAGGTCGACTTCCTCGTCGCTGAAGACCGATCCCGCCTGGATGGACCAATTCCGGATTTCGAAAAAGTTCGGCGTCGTGCCGGTTACGCTGGTGCTCCAGTTCTGGTTCCCGTAGATCACCTGCCTGCGGCTACTGACAGACGGCGCCGCCTCCTTGATCAGCGGGATCTCCCGCAAGATCGCCTTCATGTCATCAATTGTGAGGGTTTTCACGCCGCCATATCCCACCCTAATTCCGCCCGGCCGCCCGCTACCCGCCGCAATGAAGACCACATTCGTCCCCATGGCCTGGATTCCCTGCTGGACCATGTATTGCGCGCCCTGGCCGATGCTCACGACCGCGATCACCGCCCCCACGCCGATGATGATGCCAAGCATGGTCAGCGCCGATCGCATTTTGTTTCGCGCCAGCGCTCGCAGCGCCAGCCGGAATGTACTCGTGAAATTCATGGGTCACTTCTGATCTCGGCGAACTAGGGCTCAGCGTCGCCTCCAGCCAGCTTCTCCTGACGGGCATTATCCTCCGCGTCCTCGGCAGCCTGCTGCTCGGCGGTAGGCAGGGTATCCAGCACGTCGCGGGCAATCAAACGGTCGCACACGACGGTATCCCGCCGCAGCTTTCCGTCGCGAAACTCCAGTGTCCGCTTCGCAAATTGGGCTATATCATGCTCATGCGTTACCAACACGATCGTCAGTCCTTGCTCGTCGTTAAGATTTTGGAGGATTTGCATGATCTCGACCGATGTCCGGCTGTCGAGATTTCCGGTAGGCTCGTCAGCCAGCAGGATCGCGGGCCGGTTCACCAGCCCACGCGCAATCGCCACGCGCTGTTGCTGTCCCCCTGACAACTGCGAAGGGTGGTGCCCGGCGCGGTCGGCGAGTCCCACGCGTGTCAGCGACTCCATCGCCCGCTTGGTCCGCTCTTCGGGACCGATTCCCGCGTACACGGTCGGCAACTCGACGTTTTCAAGCGCCGACGTGCGCGACAGCAGGTTGAATTGTTGGAACACGAAACCCAACTTGCGGTTCCGGATTCGCGCCAGCTCCGTTTTCGACATTCCAGAAACGTCCACGCCATCCAAGTAGTAGTGCCCTCTTGTGGGGCGATCCAGGCATCCCAAGATATTCATCACGGTGGATTTGCCCGAACCCGACGGCCCCATCACCGCGACAAATTCTCCCTGGCGTACCTCAAGCGAAATTCCGCGCAATGCCTGGACCTGAATCTCACCCAAGTCATACGTTTTATGAACATTTTCAAGGCGAATGACCGGCTTCCCGGGGGCCACAGTTTGGTTCAGTTCCATCACAGGTGTAATTTGCGCTTCCATATGTTATCCGCTCAAGGAGTCAAAACCGAACTTAGAAACGCCTCGGTACTCCAGGGCCACCGCCCGGTCCGCCCACTGGGCTACGAGACTGCGTGGTCGCGGCCTTATTCGTGGACTGGCCGATGACAAGATCGTCCCCGGGATTCAGTTTTCCGGACATCATCGCCGTAAAGGTAAAATCGGTCACGCCGACACCTACTTGGATAGGCTCAAGAGTTTTATCCGGGTTCAGCTTCCAGACAATGCCTGTATCCTCCCGTTGGCTATTTCCGCCTGCCGCGCGCCGGCCGTTCTGGCCGCCACCCCCGCCTGCGCCCGCTTCGCCCCCGCCTTGCGCCCTTCTGGTCCCACCTCCTGCGGGGCCGCCCTGCCCCCCGCCATTTGCTGGGGCGCCGTCATTACTGGCCGCAGCCGCGGAACCGATCCGTCCTGCCGTCGTGGCCCGCCCATTGTCTTTGATGCCGTACTTCGAGTACAGCGTCTGGCGTTCGCTATCCGTTAAATCCGGCTTGAAGCGCAACGCCCCGTTGGGAACCTTGACGACGTTGTTGGCCCAGGCCACGGGAATGGAAACGTACGCGGTCATGCCTGGAAACAATCTCAGGTCGGGATTATCGAACTCGATTGTCGTGTTATACGTTACGACGTTCTGAATCGTGGTGGCATTCATGCGTACCTGGGCGACTTTGCCGTAAAACGTCTCCCTCGGGAAGGTATCCACCCGGAATGTGGCTTGCGCTCCCACCTGGATGCGCCCCACGTCAGCCTCATCGGTGTTCGTATAGACCAGCATGTGGGTCAAGTCCTCCCCGATGCTGAATAGGTTTGGCGCTTGCAGGCTGGCCGCTACCGGCTGACCGACGTTCACCGTACGGTTAATTACTGTTCCATCGACAGGTGCCCGGATCGTGCAATAGCTCAGCTGCAACCGAGCGGAATCCCCAGACGCTTTCTTCATGAGCACCTGCGCCTTGGCTTGATCTCGTTGCGCGACCGTGGCTGCCAGTTGCGCCTCGGCCTGCTTTTCCTGCGCTTCGGTGGCATGCTCGCCGGCGACGGCCGTGTCGTAGTTCGCCTGTGCATCGTCTTTCTGCTGGGCAGACAGGACGCCTTGCTCCGCCAGGGCGTTTGTGCGACGAAGCTGCGTTTCCATATCAACGGCGGTGGCATGCGCTTTGGCGATGTTGGCCTTCATTGTTCCCACGTTGGCCGTGGCCGTCTGGATCTGCGCTTCCAAGTTTGCTACGTTGGCCACCGCATTTTGGTAGTCTGCTTGGGCCTGCGCCAACTGCGTCTGGAACGGGACGGGATCAATCTCCGCGAGGATATCGCCCTTCTTCACCTTGGAATTGAAGTCGGCATTAATGCTCACGACATTGCCGGACACCACCGAACCTACCGGGACGGTGTTGACCGGATTAATTGTTCCCGTGGCTTGAACGACTTGGGAAATGTCCCCCTTCTCCACTTTTGCGGTGAAAAATTGCGCGCTCGACCGTGTGGCCATCGAAACATAACCAACCCAAAGAATAAGCGCGATCTCCGGGGCCACCAACATGGCGCGGTGCCACATCGACCGCCCCCAAAGCTCCTTCATTATTCCCATGAAGCGTCCCATACTCATTACCCCTTCACTCGAAATCGTAACTCACACTCATATCGGATCCCGCAAATTCCTCTAACTTGTATTACGTGAGAAGTGGCTTTGGAGTTTCTGTGGAAATCCGGTTTTTCTTGCCGTGGCGCCCGCGTTTGGGTAGGTGCATGCAACCAGACTGCCGGTCTGAAGGACGTTACAAGAGCATTTCACGTACGCGCTGCCGTACAGGCTCTTTAGCCTCTGAATCTCCCCCGCAGTTTTTGCAGGAAAATACGGGCGCCACGCTAATCGTGCGCTTCGCTTTGCCGTCTCCGGCGCTCCTCGTCTATACTCCGGAGCAAATCCTCGAACTTCGGCCTCTGCTCGGGGGTCAGCACCTGGCGGATTTTCTCCCGGCCCGCATGCCGGGCTTGTTCATACTCGGGGTCGGCCTGGTTGTGAATTTCCGCGTAGCGCGCGCGTGTCTCGGTCAGGATCGCCTGGATCTGTTTTTGCTGGTCGGGATTCAGATTCAAATCCCGGGTAAACATCGCCATATGGTTGCCTGAATTGCGGACGGCCTGCTGCGGGCGCGCGGCAAGAACGCGCGTGGTCACCACATAGGTCCCGACTGACCCTAGACCAATGCCCAGCGCAAAGACGATGAGAACGAGCAGGGCCGCTTTGCGGCCGCCTTGATTAGTTTCCATAATCACTCTCAACCAGCGACTGCAGAACCTCTTCGTTACTGTCAGGATCCCCCGGAGGCTGTGGGAAATCAGCTGCATTCAACTCGGTTTGTGCGGAAACAGGTGAAGTGGGCGCACGGTGTGGCGTAAATCCCACCATATACACCGACAACGCGAACAGCACCGCCGCTGCCGTCAAAGAAACACGCGATGCCAGAAATTCGAGGGGATTCCAGAATGCCGCCGGAGATTCGGCCCGCATCTTCTGATCTTGAATCCTGGCCATCACTCCCGCCAGAAACGCGCTTTGCGGCTCACTGGTTGGTTCCCAGGCGTCGCGGAGCAATTGCCCGCCTAGCCGCGCGTTTTCCAGCGCCGAGCGGCAATTCGCGCAGTGGCTGAGGTGTTCGTCCAGTTCCAAGTCATCCGCCCCTTGAAGGTAATCCTCCAGGCGGGCCTCATACTTTCGACACTGCACGGGTGCGCGGTCTGCTTTTACGCTGAACGCTTCCAGTGACGCATGGATCCCGCTAGAAACTAGAGTCCTAATTTTTCTAAACACGTTTGTCGCTCCTTCCCTGCTTCAGTCCGAGCGGGCGAACCGGCCGCTTTTCGAGCCGTTTCCGGTAAATTTCCACCAGCCGGCCTCGCGCGCGAAATAGCCGCACCTTCACCGTATTCACGTTTAGGCCCAGAACTTCACCGATCTCTTCCACCGAAAAACCCTCGACTTCTTTCATCACCAGCATGAGCTGGTCCTTCTCATCCAACTCCCCGAGCAATCGTTCGACCAATTGGCGCTGCTCGACCCTGCTTACGGCGTTTCCGCGCGGACGAGGGTCGCCAAAGCTGTGCTCCGGCACCGAATCCAATTTCCGCACTTGCTCTTCGCTCATGTCCGCCTCGTACACCAGCCGCCGCACTTTCTTCTTTCGCAGGTAATCCCAGCATTCATTCACCGCGATTTTGTAGAGCCAGGTACCGAACGCCGACCGGAGATCGAATCGCCGTATCGAAAAATACGCCTTCGCGAGCGCCTGCTGGGCCACGTCCTCCACATCCTCGCTGCCGCGCAAAATCCCTCCCACTACTGCCAGTACTCGGTGTTGATGGGTGCGCACGAGCTCTTCGTAGGCACTGACATCCCCATCCTGCGCCCGGCGCACCACCAGCTTTTCTTTCTCCGCTGGCGTCAGCGGTTCGGCCGTTCCTGCCGCCGGACCGCCCTGGCCTATGCCTGAATTTGTGACGTTTGCCATCGACCTCAGGTTACACCGCTTTTACGGAATTCCCATTTTTCCGCTTGCAGCCACGGGTACTCTATGGAACAATGCCGACATGATTATCGGCGACCGTCTTCGCGCTTTGCGCGAGGAAAAAAAGTTTTCCCAAGGGGATATCGAAAAGCGCACCGGACTCCTGCGTTGCTACATCTCACGCGTGGAAAACGGCCATACAGTTCCAGCCATAGAGACGCTGGAAAAAATGGCCCGCGCTTTGGAAGTCCCACTCTACCAACTCTTCTATGACGGAGAGGAACCTCCCGAACTCCCCAATCTTCCGAAGCGCAAGAGCGCTGACGATATTGTTTGGGGCAGTACGGGGAAAGAGGCGCGTCTGCTGAGCAAGTTCCGCAGGCTGATGGGTCGGATAGAAGAACCCGACCGTCGGCTCCTGCTGTACATGGCTCAGAAGATGGCCAACCGCTAAGTCCAGCGGTTTCCCGGCTTGATCGGGAAGGTCTTCTTCGGCATACCGGCTCACAGGCCCGGGCATCCCCATTGAAGTTGGAAAAGTAATCCCACCCGGGCCGAAGCCAAACCGCGTTCGCAACCCACTGGTTCATTGTGGAACAGTCCCTGCCCTCTCCTCCAGCGATTCCGTGACAGGCTCTCTCAGTCCTGCCGTAACGAGAATTTCTGGAAGCGTGTGTACAGTTTGCGGAATAAATTGCGATTTCGCAACGCGAATCAGCAAAGCGGACCTCAATTGGCCTTCGCGGACATGATGGGCGTCAGTGAAGCGTGTTCTTGTATGTTGAAATGGATAGCGACCGAAC
>Ga0137412_10003383_pt1 | contig 12730 bp, 9 predicted proteins | sample CZODoug2_1_16fun_FD_122160 | JGI IMG/M metagenome (GOLD analysis project Ga0137412, IMG submission 122160) | Vadose zone soil fungal communities from Angelo Coast Range Reserve, California, USA - CZODoug2_1_16fungal (Hybrid Assembly) | ecosystem: Environmental > Terrestrial > Soil > Vadose zone...
GATCATGGCTGGGGGAGAATTGGTCTTCAAAATGTCTTCCCGTCCAAACCCAGACTGGCCAGGTAAAGGCTTAACCCCTTGGGATTGAGGCTTCACCCCTGGGCCTAACCGTGAATTCACTTGTCTTTCGTTATGTCGCACACGCACCTTTCTCAAGGACTAACGGTGCCAGGTTTTACGGCGCTCAGGTCGTTGATTCAGCATTTGGAGGCAGTACATGAAGTTAGAACTAAAGCGGGCATTTTTTAAAAGAGTAAACGTATCCCTGGCAACTGCAGCATTGAGTCTCTCCTCGGTGTTCCTCCTATTACCTTCCCAAGTCGCTGAAGGCCAAGCGGTCGCTAACGCCAAGATGCACGGCATCGTTACGGATTCGACTGGAGCCATCGTTCCGAATGCGACCGTAGTCGCGGTCCAGACCGAATCCGGCGCGACTGTAACGACTGTCACCTCCGAATCCGGCAGCTATACCCTGCCGAATCTTCCTGTCGGCAGCTATACGCTGAAGATCACCTCTCCCGGCTTCCAGACCTACAGCCGCACCGGCATCCTGCTCCAGGTGTCCAACGATGTGGAAGTTGATGCTCCCCTGACAATCGGATCGACCGATACGGTCATCACCGTGGAAGGCGGCGGGACGCAGCTTCAAACAGAAGACAACGCGATCACCACGATCATAGACCGTAACCGTACCGTCGATCTACCGCTGAACGGACGCAACGCAGCGAACCTGGTTCTTCTGTCTGGCGGTGCTGCTCCAACAGGAAACGGTAATATCACCAGTTCGAAGACCTACGGGTCGTCGGGCGGCAGCGCCATTGGCGGCTCGGTTAACATCTCCGTATCGGGTGGCCAGGGCAATCAGATCAACTACCTGCTTGACGGAGGCGACAACAACGATCCCGCGTACAACACAAATCTGCCGTTTCCCTTCCCTGACGCGCTTCAGGAGTTCTCGGTCCAGACCACCGGCCTAGCCGCTCAGTACGGCGTACATCCCAGCGGGACTGTGAACATCGTCACCAAGTCCGGCGGTAACCAGTTCCATGGCGGCATATTCGAGTTTCTGCGCAACAACTATGCTAATGCGTCGAACCGCATATCCGGCAAGGTCGATCAATTGAAGCGGAACCAGTATGGCGGATACTTCGGCGGGCCAATCTTCCACGACAAGACCTTCTTCTTCGGAGGCTACCAAGGAACGGCGCTCCGCATCGCGCCCTCGAACTCGACGGCCAACATTCCCACGACCGACGCCCAGTCGGGCAACTGGAGCCCCTATTTCCAAACACTGAAGGCACGATCGTCGACGTCGGCCTGCCCCTTCAACGCAGTCGGCGCAACCAAACTGCTCGCCGCAGGATTCACGACGGCCAATGCCGCCACCTGCTCCGCAACCGTCTCACCGAGCCTCTACAGCCCGGTCGCCCTGAACGTCGAAAAGATTCTTCCGACGTCTAGCGTCCTTGATGCCACCGGAGCCGTTTCGTACCAGGTTCCGCAGCCACAGAATGAAAATCAGTGGATCGGCCGCCTCGACCACAACCTGACAAAGAGTCAGACTATCTTTGCCCGGTACTTCCAATCGAATTACAGCTCGCAGTCGTTGTTCAACGGCAACCTTCTCAACAACATAAACGCCGCCCTGATCGATCGCGATAAAGTTCTCACGCTTGGCCACAACATCACCATTACGCCGAACATCACCAACGCTCTTCGTCTGACCGGCAATCGGCTTGCCATCCAGCGCACGTCCGCTGCTGACCTACCCAACTTCACCAAACTCGGCGCCAACATCACGAGCCCGGTGGCGAACTTCCTCTACCTCAGTGTGACCGGCGGCTTTATTGCGGCATGCGGAACCTGCTCTCCGACTCATATTGATACCAACCAGCTGCAGGCTGCCGATGACCTTTCCATGGTGCACGGTAAGCACTTCTTCCAGTTTGGGTTCGACTATATCAACCAGCAGTACAACGGCAAGGGTCTCAATAATCAGAACGGACAGTTCTTCTTTACGGGGACCTATTCCGGCTTTGGCCTTATTGATCTTCTTCTAGGCGCGCCGAGCAGCTTCTCGCAGGCCAACGGAGGATCCGCCAGCGCCGGACACTATCGCCAGAACTACTTTGGCTACTATGCGCAGGACACCTTCCATCCGCTCAAGAACCTGACGGTCAACTATGGTCTGCGTTGGGAGCCCTGGTTCCCAACCTACGAAAAGGACAACAAGGGGCAGACATTTTCGCAGGACGCCTTCAATAATGGCCGTGTCTCGACGGTTTACCCGAACGCTCCCGCTGGGCTGCTCTTCAACGGGGACGCAGGGGTGAGCCGAGGCTTCATTACCAGCAAGTTGCTCAACTTCTCGCCACGGATCGGCTTCGCACTTGATCCAAACGGCAAGGGTACGCAGAGTCTGCGCGGCTCCTACAGCCTGCTCTTCGACGAGCCCTCGGTCTTGCAGTCGGCTCAGGCGTGGGCTGCAGGCGTTCCGTTTGGGCAGTCTCAGACGATTACCCTCGACAACGCAACCTACAAGCACAACCTCGATAACCCATGGCAGTACAACAGCGGTATCAATCCCTTCCCCACCGCGGCCGCATCGGCTGCGTCGGTCTTCCCCACCGCCGGCATCACTCCGCAGGCCGATCCCGCTGGACAGCGCCGTTCCTACATGAATCAGTGGAACCTCAGTTACCAGATCCAGGTCAGTCCCAAGTGGCTCCTCTCGGCAAGTTATCTCGGCACGAGCACTGTCCATCTCTGGGGCTACCAACCACTGAACTATGACAACTACTATGCGGGAACCTCAACAGGCGTTGCCGGTTCGTGCGGCACGCTTACACCGGTGCCTGCGGCAGGCGTTGCTTGCTCTACTTCCAACAACACCACGCAGAGGTTGAAGCTCTACCAGGCAAGCAAGGGCGTCGGCGCGGGAACTACCTACGGTGTATTTAGTCCGCTCTCCGACTATGGCATGGCCAACTACAACGGCCTCATCCTGAGTGCCAACCACCAGGTCGCGAATAACTTCACTGTGCTCGCGAACTACACATACTCCAAGTGCCTATCCAATGAAAACTTCACCGGAGATAACACGCCCGTTGCGCAGAACCCACTCGACCACGCGGCAGAGTACGGTCCATGCAACTTTGATGTAACGCATAACCTCACCGTCTCCGGGGTCTTTACCTCGCCGAAGTTCCACAACCGTCTCCTCAACCAGGTAGGAGGGGGCTGGCAGATAAGCCCGCTTGCAACCTATCGTACCGGCCAGCCATTCAGCGTCACTGATGGTACTGACAACTCGCTCACCGCTGTTGGACAGGATCGTCCGAACGTGGTCACGGGTGTTGCTCGCTACAACAAGAACCTCTATACCGGTCTTGCGAGTCGCAACGTCCAGTGGTTCAACCCCGGTGCCTTCGCCGTGGCCGGCCCCGGAGTCTATGGCAACGAGCGTCCTTTCTCGCTCCGTGGCCCAGGCTTCGCCAACGTCGACGTAGCAGTCTCGAAGTACTTCAACCTGTATGCGCGCTCCAAGCTCGAACTTCGTGGCGAGGCGTTCAACGTGCTCAATCACCCTAACTATGGACTCCCGATCAGCGCACTCAGCTCCTCCGCGACCGTAGGCCAGATCTCCACCACCGCCAACGACCCACGTCTCTTGCAGATCGCGGCAAAGATTACCTTCTAACCTACAAACAAAGTCGGCCGCCCCCACTCGCGTGGGTGCGGCCGAAGTCTTTGCCGAGCGCTGTGACGTACCCAGGAGTAATTGCTATGCGATTTCAGGAGAGCCGGCGATGGTTCACGACACGGTCCACTCGCTCCTTTCACCGCTCCCTCTCGCTTGTATCGTTGACAGCCTGCCTCATCGCCTCTCTGCCAGCCCATAGCCAGGGACAAGTCAGCCCTTCGTCCCAGACTTCCCCACAGCGCCCCTTGATTCCTGACATGATCGCGGACCCAACGATCACGGAGATCGATAACATCTTCTATTGCTATGCCACTACGGATGGCTATGGTTCGACCCCTATCGGCTATGGCCCGGGTGTTATCTGGACGTCACAGGACTTTGTGAGCTGGAGCTTTCATGGGCTTATCATGCCGGAGGATCAGAAGGATAAGTACGTAGCCCCGAGCACACCCGTTCGCAAGAGCGAAAAGCTATATCTGTTCCCCACGATTAATCACCAGGTGACCCCTGTGCTGATGAAGACATTGCAAGGTCCACTGCTGGACTTGACTGGCCAAAGTCTCGACGGCAACAACACTCTCACTGCCATGCCGATCACTGTCGCCAAGTCAATCGACGCAGAGGTTTTTACGGACGACGATGGAGAACGCTACATGGTATGGGCGCAGCGCGGAATCAGCCATCTCGGGAAGGATCTCGTATCCTTCGACGGTCCTCAGAAGGTTGTGGCGACCAAGCGCCAGGGTTACTCTGAGGGGCCCTTCCTCTTCAAGCGTGCTGGGATTTATTACTACCTCTACACGCTCGGCGCCTATGAGAACTATGAGTACGCTTATATGATGAGTCGCGTTTCGCCGCTCGGACCGTGGACAGCGCCGGAAGATGACGTTCTCATGAAGACAAACCACGCCAACAAAATTTATGGCCCGGGCCATGGGTCCGTCTTTCGTGATTCGAAGACAGACAAATGGTATTTTGCTTATCTCGAGTATGGCCGCGGTGGCGCCAGTCGGCAGGTCTTTGTCGAAGAGATTCACTTCAATCCAAACGATATGATCCACCCGCTGGCGCTGACTGGCTCGAGTGTGGGCGCTTCGCTCTCCACTGGTCGCAGAGAAAAATCTGAGCATCGGTGCCCGTACAACAGCCTCGTCCTTCAGACCGCCTGTCAGTATTCCCGGGAAGTACGATCTTGCGTTCGCACGCACAGAAACCTTCTCGCCTGAGAATGCTGTCGATGGCTCTAACGGAAGCCGTTGGATGGCCGATGAGCAGGACCCGACCCCCTGGCTGCAGGTCGATCTTGGGGCGGTGCATACGATCAAGCGAGCCGAAGCCTACTTCGTCACTCCCACAGCAGGACACTCGTATCGTATCGAGTCCTCGACAGATAACACGCACTGGATCATCTACCAGCCTGCACAGCCGCTCACGATCGAATCTCCTCATACCACGCATGCATCCGTGTCAACTCGTTATCTGCGCGTCTACGTGATGAAAGGTACGCCTGGGCTTTGGGAGTTTCATGTTTGGGAGTAACACCGAGGCAGGTGGAATCACCAGGAGAGAAATGGCCACACGTAGATCATTCCTATTTAGTTCGCTGGCACTCACTGGAATAAGTGCTATGCCCTCGTTTGCGCAAGCAATGTCAGCCGTTGAGATCAACGTTCTATCGCTCGGTGCGATTGGCGACGGCGTGACGCTGGATACACAAGCGATACAAGAAGCCATCGACCGCGTCTCAGCTGCTGGCGGAGGTCGCGTCGTCGTTCCCGGAGGTAAGCGCTTTTTGATTGGCGGCTTGATGCTCAAAAGCAACGTCGACTTTCATCTTGCGGATGATGCGGTTCTGGTCGCCAGTCCGGAGCGCTTGCATTACACGTCGAAGACGAACATCGGTGTGATCAACATCAATCGAGCTCAGAACGTACGGATCACAGGCACGGGGCACGTCGACGGGCAGGGGATGAAGTTCATGGGCAACTATTCCCCTGTGCATGAGCGCTGGGAGCCGCTCGCGTTTAGACCGAGGATGTTCCACCTCGTGCGCTGCACGGGATTGGAGATCACCGGTATATCTTTTGGTCACTCGCCGGAGTGGGGCCTTCACACGCTCGGATGTGACCATGTACTGGTGGATGGTATCCGCATCCGTAACTATCTGGACGTTCCGAACTGTGACGGCATCGATCCCGACCGCTGCCGGGACATGGAGATCAAGAATTGCGACCTGGTTTGCGCGGATGATGGGATCGTCATCAAGACGAGCGAACAGGCAGAAGACTTCGGCCCAGCGCACAACATTACTGTGCGGGATTGCTCCGTGATCTGTCGTGATAGCGGATTGAAGATCGGTACTGAAACGTTTGGAGACATCAGCAAGATCCTCTTTGAGCGTTGCCGCATCATCTCTGGAGGGCGCGGTCCGACGATCACGCATCGCCAACCTGGCAACATCGACGACGTAGAGTTTCGCGACATCGAGTTCCTTGCACAACACCATGCCGCTCGTTGGTGGGGCTGGGGTGAGGCGGCATCCATCACTGCCTGGACTCGGAAAGAGGGGACCAAGCTCGGATCCCTGAGCAACATCCGTTTAAGAAACATCCACGGCGTTGCGGAAAACAGCTTCAGAGTCGATGCTCACCCAGACATGCCGATCAAGAATGTTCTTTTGGACAATTGCTCCGTAACGATCGATCGTTGGACCCAGTACCCCGGTGGTGTCTTCGATAACCGGCCGACGCAGGCCAATGATCCGATGCACGAGCCCGGTGGATTAGAAAAGCACGATACACCTGTTTTTTTCCTCCGGAACGTTCAAGACACAGTCGTCCGGAACTGCACTGCTAGTTGGGGTATTCATCCTAGCGACTCCTTCAGCTATGCTCTCGAAACGAAAAATGTCTCCGGCCTTAAAATCGAGAACTTCAAAGGAAAAGCGACAAGGACTGGCTTACGCGCCATTTCGATCGGCTGAGCGGTGCTGCTTCCACTGCACTACGCAGCCATTGCGACGGTCGATGGAATTGGTTCCCAGATTGCGAGGAAACATAGCGCCCTCAACCTCGCCACAATAACTGGAGAGCGGCGAGGGCGAGACCCAGTCTGGTAGCATCGCTGGTGCGACTTTGGCGTTTGATGCCTTACGCGAGAAATACCACGTGGTCATCCTCGCTCTGCAGCGAGAACGTAGGCAGCGTCTGGGGGGCACTGGAATTTCGGGATTCAACAAAAGATGTTTATCGACAGCCGCCAGATGAGAAATCACAAACTTCTTGGGGCCTTGCTTCGCGTCCCATTCCGCCACGGAAAGCGACAGATGCCTGGTAGATAGGCACCGCAAAGTCTGATCGGCAGTTTTCTTTGTCGGCGGCATCGACAGCCGGGTACAAACGCTTTGTGTTGTGCGTGCTGATCGCTGCCACCAGATGCCCACCTGCCTTGTGAGGATCGATGTGCCACTCCGCCGCGTGAAAGCGCACTAGATGTTTAGTCCCGGTATTTGATGATGCATACTTTTCCAGAGAGTGTGGCGTGCCCGCTCTTTTTACCAGTTGGATCAGGAATACCGAGGCCCATCATGTGGCGTTGTAGTGAACCACAGGCTAGACCAAACTAGCGGTACAGGAGCTATTTTTTTAACCCAACGCCCATTCAATTCCACCAAGAACATGTGCCTGGTATGCTTTGCTGATCTCGGTGGAGTTTTTGCGGTCCTGTAAATTCGGATCTATGTCCCAAATATCTTCGCGGTGGCCGAGCGAAGTGTAGAAAACTTTTCCCGCACCGTAATCTTTACTCCACGAAACTGCATAGTGACCGAGTGCACCAGTCTCAGGATGTTTATCGAGAATCAACAGATCATGAACTTTTGCCGGGTCGTAATTTTTAAATTGATAAATTTCTTCCTGCTGGATTCTCCAGACTTTCGGCAATAACGCACTAGCAGGATTTTTCGGGTCTTGATTCAGGCAATCCACGCCGACTTGTGCGCCGTGATGTTGAAATTCGCCGCCGAGCATATCGATGTAGCCGGGCCAACCGTGAAAGGTATCGCTCGCAGCGTGGATGCCTATGAATGCATGGCCCGCTTTGATCCAATTCAAAAATCCTTGTTTGTCGGGAATAGGCAAATCGCCTGTTGTACTCACAAAAACCACGCCATCGTAATTTTTCAATGATTCCGGCGAGAGCTTCTCCAATGCTTTTTTCAGGCTCGTTTCCCAGGATTCTTCAGCAGTCTTATAAGCTGCTTTTTCTTCGTCTGTTGCATCAGGTTTCAGGTCATGCGGTTTGCCCGCCGGCTGGTGTACAAAATCTACCGTGAATTCCCCGCTGGATTGAGCCAGTTGAGCTAATACCTTCTCCCCTGTCGGAATGGAGCTGTGTCGAAAGCCAGTGGTCGCTGTAACTACCAAGAGCTTTTTGGGTTCGGCATGCAATGCTGTGGTGAACAGCACCAGGGTTAAGAGCGAAAGAAGTTTTTTCATTGGCTTCGAGGTTTGAAATTTAATCATGGTTGATTGACGGCGGGAATCGGCCGTACCCAGATATTGCGGAAGGAAACGGAATTATTGTGATATTGCAAAGCAATCGGGCCCGCCGGACCAACAGGAGTATAACTGCCGGGCGAGCGCCAACTCGTATTACCGCGAATAGCTTGATGATTTTGCACAACTACGCCATTGAAAGTCACAGTGGCATACCCCGGCGACAAAAGCTTTCCGCCTGTGTCGAAATGTGGCACGCTGAAAATAATGTCATAGGTCTGCCATTCGTTCGGTGGGCGGCAGGCATTTGCCAATGGTGGATGCTGGCCATAGATTGCCCCGGTTGTCCCATCGGCATACGTTTTATTTTTGTAGCAGTCGAGGACTTGAATCTCATATTTCCCCATTAAAAAGATCCCGCTGTTGCCACGCCCCTGGCCTTCGCGGTCGTTTGAATTTGGCTCGCGAAATTCCAGATGCAATTGTATGTCGCCAAATTGATTTGTCGTCACGATATCGGTTTTTTGCGAAATCATGACGCCATCTTCAATTTTCCACGGTGGGGGATTTCCATCCCTATCACGCCAGTGCGACAAATCCTTGCCGTCGAACAAAACAACTGCGTCGCTTGGAGGTTGTGCATTTTGGCTGAATTCCCCCGGCGTTACCACCGGTGGTTGCGGACGTGCGGGATCGTGAACGTGCCATTTGCCGTCCGGCTGCATCGGCGTATCTTGAAAACCGGCGACTCCGTCAATGACAATTTCCTGAACTTTGGCGCTATTCTGAGCATTTGCCGAAACGACAATCATCAATAACGCTGTCAAGCTGACTATGACTTGTGTTTTCATGGTGTGATTTAGATTGGAACGAATTTTATCCACTTTCCGTTGGACGTGGCGGATTTCACAGCCGTTTCGAGAAAAGCCATGCCATGGACGCCGTCGTCCACTGTTGGAAAATCAAATTGCCCGCCAGGTTTCCCTTCTATGCACGCACAGATTGCCGCGACTGCTTCCAGATAAATGTTCGCGAACGCCTCGATAAAAGCTTCAGGATGGCCAAACGGCAGGCGACTGAACTTTTTCGCCGCTTGAGAAACGTAGTCATTGCCAGGCCGCAGAGTTTTTGCTGGTTCGCCCTTTGGAATGAATTGCAATTCGTTCGGATGCTCTTGATGCCATGCGAGCGACCCCTTTGTCCCGTAAATGCGAATGTTCAAATCGTTTTCTTTGCCACAGGAGATTTGCGAGCAGTTCAAAACTCCCTTTGCGCCACCTTTGTAACGAATGAGCATATTCGCATCATCTTCCAGTCTGCGTCCAGGAATAAATGTCGTGAATTCCACGCACATTGAATCAATTTCCAAACCGGTGATGTAGCGGCCAAGATTTTCCGCATGTGTGCCGATGTCGCCGAGGCAACCGCTTGCTCCTGCGCGTTTAGGATCGGTGCGCCATACCGCCTGTTTCTGCCCATCGGCCTCAATCTTGTCGAGCAGCCAGCCTTGTTGATATTCGGTGACAACCTTCAAAATCTTTCCGAGTTTGCCACTGCGCACAAGTTCACGTGCTTCCTTGACCATCGGATAGCCGATGTAATTATGCGTGAGCGCAAAGACTTTTCCGCTTTTGCGAACGATGTTGCGCAAGACTTTCGCTTCTTTCAACGTTAACGTCATTGGCTTGTCACAAACGACGTGAAACCCGGCTTTCAAAAAGCTTGTTGCAACCGGCGTGTGCAAAAAGTTTGGTGTGACGATGGAAACGAAATCAATCCTCTTATCGGCGGGTAGAGCAGCTTCGAGCTGCGCCATTTCTTCGTAACTACCGTAAACCCGTTTGGGATCAAGAAAAAGCTGCTTCCCTGTCTTTTGCGAGTTTTTGGGATCGGAAGAAAAGGCGCCGGCAACCAATTCAATTTGCCCATCGAGATCAGCCGCCATGCGATGAACTGCACCGATGAAGGCATTTTGCCCACCGCCGACCATTCCGTAACGAAGTTTACGTTTCATGTCTGTAGTTGAATTTGTTTTTTCTTGGAGAAAGCCGCGTCGAACGCTGTCTGGTTGGGCGCGAAATCCAGTTTACGGACGAATGCGCAACTTTCTGTCGCGCCGTGGACTCGATCCATTCGGCCATCTTCCCATTCGACGGAAAGCGGGCCACGATAGCCAACGTCATTCAGAGCTACGATGATTTCTTCAAAATTGATGTCACCATGACCGAGCGAGCGAAAATCCCAGAAGCGGCGCGGGTCGGTAAAATCCGTGTGGCCGCCAAACACGCCGACCGTACCGTCGCCATGTTTCCACCAAACGTCTTTCATGTGCGCGTGAAAGATGCGGTCTCCGAATTCGCGGATGAATTTCACGTAGCACACACCTTGATAACCGAGGTGCGATGGATCGTAATTGAAACCAAAACGCGGATGATTTTTCACAGCTGCCAGCGCACGTTTGGCAGACGCAATGTCGAATGCGATTTCCGTGGGATGTACTTCAAGTGCAAAATTTACATTTTCTCTTTCAAACACATCGAGAATAGGCAGCCAGCGTTTAGCAAAATCAGAGAATCCCTTATTCAAAAACTCCTGGCTCGTCGGCGGAAAGGCATAAAGCGCGTGCCAGATGGAAGAACCAGTGAAACCATTCACAACAGCGGGCAAACTTTGCTCATGATCAGGTCTGGCGTCAAAGAAAATTCGTGCGGCACGAGCTGTGGCTTTCATTTTTTCAGCAGCGCGGTGACGAATACCTTCGGCTTTACCATCGCCCCAAACATCAGCCGGCAGAATGGCTTTGTGCCGTTCATCTATCAAATCGCACACGGCCTGCCCGATGAGATGATTTGATATCGCAAAACAAGTGAGACCGTTTTTCTTAAGCAGCGCCCATCTCTTTTTGACATAATCGGCTTCGGAGTGCGCGCGGTCTACTTCAAAATGGTCGCCCCAACAGGCGAGCTCCACCCCGTCATAGCCCATCTTCTTGACGAGAGGCAAAAGCTCAGCGAGCGGAAGGTCTGCCCATTGGCCGGTGAAAAGTGTGATGGGTCGCGCCATAAGTGTCTAGTTTCAAAAGAGATTTGATATCCAAAAGTGGTTTGGATTCTTGCGGGAGAAACCATTGGCCGATTTTATACATGAAATTTGTGAGCGACCAATTCCCGTTGCCGCCATTGGCGAGGCGAAAGTCCCAAATGGTGCCGGAAAACGGTAGCAAAGTACTGGCTTGACTGAAAACCACAGGAGAACGCGGTGTCAGTGATATTCATCTCCGGGTTCTCAAGCAGTAGGTGGGTAGAGGCCTCCACGCGGCAGCGCGTGAGATATTCCATTGGAGAAACATTCGTAATTTGCCGACAACAGGCAGCAAAACGGCTGCGTTTAAGTCCACAATTTTCCGCCATGGACTCAAGTGTCCATGGTTCATTCAAATGCAACGGCAAATCTTTTAAGAAAAGCCGGATGGCACGTTCACTGCTGGAAAGGTTTTCATCCAAATGCGGCTTTCGGCGTTCCAACATTTCAGCCAAGGCGATGATAAGCTCGTTGATCAGAATCTTTAAGCGAGCGACTGCTTCGGGATTGGTGGCTCCCAGTCCGGCGGCTTTGCCGATTTTGCGATAGCAACGAGCGATTTCTTCATCGGCCCGCCAGACAGGCTGTTCGTTTTGGCGTAGCATCGTGGTCAAGCGTTGCAATCCGCGACGCGAATAAAGTAACCACGATGGCCAAACCCAGGGTTGATTGGGGCGGCGCACTCCTACATCAATGATAAGCCAATGATAACGTGACGCCGATACGTTTGGATTGCCAACTCGATGGCGCTGCCACGGACGTGTGATGGTTAGCTGTCCCGGCTCGAGCAAAAGAGATTGTCCACCTTCAACGGCGAAGGGCACTTGCCCGGCCTCAACGAATGACAACTCCAATCCTTCATTACGATGCCATTCCAATCCCCATGCTTGATCGCAAGCTGCATCCCAATAGCCAGTGAGACAAACTTCGCGAAGATCATTTTTAGGCAGCCGTTTGCCAGGATACGATCCGCGCCCCAGTGCGGCAATCCGCACGTTGCCAGCAGCAGCAGCATTCTTCAGCGGTTCACAAGTGTCGGCATGAAACGATTCTATGGGGGAACGGAAGGTGGCTGGCCGTCTCATGGACTGTATTGATTTGTTCAATTTTTACCAATAATGCGATCCCGAAAGAAAATACAGAATGGCACCACATAAAGTCAAGCCGAACTATCTGAGATGCCAAACTGTTGCATAAAAGATGATAATGATGCGTGTCGCAGTTGCGATCAGCTAAAAGGCAATGGATTAGAGAAATTATGCAAAAAAAATCCCAAACCATAGGTCCACTCGGATCATTAAGTCGTCGGAATTTTTTGAAAGCTGCCGGAACAGCCGCCATACTTCCTGCCGTTCTTCCCAGCTACGCATTGCAGAGCGCACCACAAAAATCAGCCAACAATCGCATCAACGTTGGTGTGATCGGCATGGGCTGGCAGGGGCCAGGCAAT
>Ga0137412_10003384_pt1 | contig 12729 bp, 13 predicted proteins | sample CZODoug2_1_16fun_FD_122160 | JGI IMG/M metagenome (GOLD analysis project Ga0137412, IMG submission 122160) | Vadose zone soil fungal communities from Angelo Coast Range Reserve, California, USA - CZODoug2_1_16fungal (Hybrid Assembly) | ecosystem: Environmental > Terrestrial > Soil > Vadose zone...
GCGGTAAATTTGGATTAATCTCAAGCGCGGCCGCAATTTGTTTGCCTGCTTCCTCCCCACGACCCAAACGTTCCAAGGTGTAAGAGTAATCGTAACGCAAGTCGGCGTTTTTTGGATCCAGCGGCAGCGCGGCTTCATATTCCTCAGCGGCAGCGTCAAATTTCGATTGATCTTGCCGCAGCAAAGCCAGGCGGTAATGCGCGCCCACATGTTTCGGATCGAACTTTAGAGTGGCATCAAATTCGCGGGCGGCGGCGTCGAGCTGGCCGTCCTGCTGAAGGCTTTTGGCGTACTCGTAATGTTGGCGCGCGCCTACCGGTAAATCTTTCACTACCCAGGCGGTGCGCTGCAACGCCGGCACCGAACTATGCACCTGTGCCAGCCACAACGCTCCTAGCGGGACAACGAACGCCGTGGCCCATTTCGCGCCGTGCAAAAGCCAGCCCTGAAAAATTCCGCGCGGCGCAATTTCCGCAGTGCCGCCACTTAAACCAAGCGATTGCCGGGTTGAGCTTTCGCGCACCTTCCAGATAAAACCGTCGTAATAAAAATGGAGCAACGAGGATGCAGCAACTACACCGGTAAGCACGTGCTTGATCGTCTCGATTTGCAGATGGGAATTGAAATAGGCTAACGAGCCATAGGCGAAAATCAGGCCAAGATAAAGCCCGACAAGGGAGCCGCTGCGACGAAAAACAAAACGCATAAATCCGCCGATGCTTTTGTCTTTTTCGACCCGATTGCGATTGTAAATCCAAACCAGCGAGAGGTATTGCACGTCGTGAAAGACTTCGAAGAGGGCGATGCCGACGAGAAGATTGGTGACGCCGTTATTGCAATACCACCAAAAGCTGATGCTGGTAATCAAGAGCGCGAGCTTGACCGGATTAGGTCGCTTGGCCTTGGTGAACATCCAGGCGAAATTCGCGATGAATAAGATTGAGACCGCGATAGCAAGAAAAAGCAGGCCGCGTTGCAACGCTTGTAAAATCCATGGTTGAATGAATGGTGCACCGCTGGAATAGAACAGGTCCAGGGTATCGGTCATTCGTTGTGGCGATAAGATGACAGCCGCCGCAAACCAGGTCCCGCAAAGCCAGAAGTCGAGCCGGCGATTAAGGGCCGCGAACGAGCCGGTTTTCGCATCGTAAATGCGACAAAAACCGTAGGTCTGCATCATCCCATGCCAGACGCCCCAGAAAAAAACAACCAGGATGATTCCTTTGAGGTCCCACCAGTAAAAGGCGACACAGGTCACTAAAAGAAAGAGCGGCGCGAGGATGAAGCGCCAGCGGAAGCGCTCGAACAAGGCGCGGTCGCCGTAGGCTCGGATCATTCCCGGGAGGTGATGTCCCATCGCGCCGAACGCGGCGACGAAAAGGTAGATGTCCTGTGGGCTCCAGCGCGATTGCGCGAGCGCGAACACCGGCAGAATGAGCAGCGGCGTGGCAACGTATAGAATCAGGTCGCGCCAGCTGTTCAGGATCCAAAGGTTCGGGCGCGACCGTGCGGCGGGAACTGCCGGAACGGTTTGCGGCCGCGAAAAAGCGGTGACGTGTTGCATGTGGAGAAGCGCGCTAATTATTCCCTAGAAGCGGTGAAAATCAATGTTCGCCCCACTCTCAGGCGGCTGGGAAGACGCGCAAACGTGGTTGCCGCTGCGATGAAAAGAGGAACCATGCCATTGAATAACAGCGAAAAACCGCGGGAGCGGGATGTTTTTTGTCGGGCGCAGGATAGCTTTCGTCACTTTGCCCGCAAGTCTTCCGAGGTCCTGGGATCGCCCTGGGCGTTTATTAGTGCCATTTTCATCATTGTGGTGTGGGGGTTGACGGGGCCGGCCTTTCATTTCTCCGATACCTGGCAACTCATCATTAACACTGGCACTACCATCGTCACTTTCCTCATGGTTTTTCTCATTCAGAATACCCAAAATCGCGACGCCAAAGCGGTCCACCTAAAGCTTGATGAATTGATCCGCGCCGTTCAGGGCGCGCGCAATCAGCTGGTTGATTTGGAAAAATTATCGGATGACGAGCTGAAGAAACTCGAGGAGCAATTCACCCGGGTGCGCAGCAAAGCGGCGCAGCGCGAGCCCGCAATGGATCCAACCGAAGAGATTTAAAGTCGAAGAGCCGCGGGCGGCCCACGGCTACAGCAAAAGCGGTGGTTTTCAGAATTTTGTAGGGCAGGCGCTCCCGCCTGCCGTTCTTAATCAGGCAACCGGGAGCGGTTGCCCTACAATGTCGCAGTTGATGTGAGAGACGCGCGAGAACCCCTAACTGGGAGGAGCGACTCAAAGTCGCCAGCAAACACATACGAACTCAAGCCTTCTTTGCTTCACCGGTGCGCAGAAAAATCCTTCCGCTCGGGCAAAGCGCGAACACTTCACAATTTGCGCAATCCGGCTTGCGCGCGAAACAGCGGCGACGCCCGTGCCAGATGAGCCAGTGACTCCACAGCGTCCAATCGCGCTGCGGCACAATTTTCATCAAATCGCGCTCGATTTTTTCTGCATCCCTGTTTTTCGTTAGTTTAAAGCGCTGCGACAAACGAATAACGTGAGTGTCGACCACGATTCCTTCGTTTTTCGCAAAAGCATTCCCGAGCACAACGTTCGCCGTTTTTCGCCCGACGCCGGGCAGCTCACACAATTCCTCCATCGAATCAGGAACTTTCCCTGCGTGCTTGGAGACAATTGCCTGGCATGCACCCAGGATACTTTTGGTTTTGCTTCGAAAAAAACCGGTCGAGCGAATTTCACTTTCGAACGTTGCCGGCCTTGCCTTGGCGAACGCCCGCGCGTCGGGATATTTTTTGAACAGCGCAGGCGTAACCATGTTTACCCGCTTATCGGTACATTGCGCGCTTAAAATGGTTGCAATCAAAAGCTGCAACGGATTCCCGAAATCGAGCTCGCAATGCGCGTCGGGATAAATTTTTCGAAAGCGTTGTGCCAAAGCCAGCGCCCGCTGGCGCGCAGTCAACGGTTTAATCTTCGAAGACCCCATCTGAATAAGTTTCATTGCGGTTTGCTGACAGGTGGAACATAGGCATTCCTGCCTGTGCGCCCAGCGGGTTTCCAACCCGCTGCTCGCGCGATACCATCATATCAGCGGAGTAAAACTCCGCTGGGCGCACAGACCGAAAAGTCTGTGTTCCGCGGCAGGGCCAAACAATTCGGCGGCATGTCATCGCGTTTCGACTGGCTCCCGCGGAACGGGTTTGCCGCGGATGCGCGAAACCAGAATGGTGCCGCGCCGCCAAACGCGGCGCGCCCAGGCGAATTCGCTGGCCAGAATAGCGAAGCCAAGTGGGACTATGATAATTGCGGGTCCAGGCAAAACAATCATCACCAGCCCGATCAATACAACGCTGAAGCCAATCGTGCCGATGAGAAATCGGCGCAAGCGCGGCCGCGATTCGAGCCCGAAACGCGCAACCCATTTCTGAAGCCAACGATTCACAAAAAAGGCCTCCCTCGGTTAAGGTACCCACCACGTTCGACTGTGCACTATCTCGCGATGAAACCCGTTAGTTTCTGTTCGAGATGCGGCGGAACGTGCGCGGTTATCACTGCATAGTCATTATCATATCGCAGCTCGAGGACGTGTCCGACGCGATGAAGTTCCGCGATCAAGTTTGATTCGCTCAACGGTATCCGAAAATGCGAGCGTAACCGCCAGGCGCTGAGAGCCGATTGCAAGGCGTCGACAAATCGATCAATGCCTTGCCCGCTCTTCGCCGAAATCGCAACACTGCCGGGAAATCGTCGGCAGTAGGTCGAGGCCAGGTCCGGATTTTCCAGGAGATCGATCTTGTTGAAAACAATCAGCGTCTGTTTGCCGAAAGCATCGAGCTCTTTGACGACGCTATCAACCGCTGCCATTTGCTCGTCCACCCGCGGATGACTCAAATCAACCACGTGAATGAGCAGATCGGCTTCGCTCACTTCCTCCAGCGTGGCTTTGAAGGATTCAATCAGGGTATGCGGCAGGTTGCGCAAAAATCCCACGGTATCGGTAAGCAGAACGCGCTGTTTATTGGGGAGAGTGAAACTGCGCGTCGTAGGATCGAGAGTGGCGAAAAGTTTATCGACTGCGAGGACGTCAGCTCCGGTCATCAAGTTCAACAGCGTGGATTTTCCGGCGTTGGTGTAACCAACGACAGCTGCGACTGGCCATTGATGGCGCTTGCGGCCCTGCCGCTGCACGCTGCGCACTTTGCGCACGCCTTCCAGCTCGCGCTCGAGCCGCGCGATCCGATCCTGGACCCGGCGCCGATCGACCTCCAATTGGGTTTCGCCCGGTCCCCGCGTCCCAATTCCGCCGGTCTGCCGCGAAAGGTGATGCCACATTCTCGTTAGCCGTGGCAAAAGATACTGCAACTGCGCCAGTTCGATTTGCAACCGGCCTTCGCGACTCCGCGCCCGTTGCGCGAAAATATCGAGAATGAGCTGGGTACGATCCAGGACCTTGCGCGACAACAGATTTTCCAGATTACGCCCCTGCGCTGGGGAAAGTTCGTCGTTAAAAATTACCGACGTTACTCCCTGGCTTTGCACCGACTCTTTGATCGCCTCCGCTTTTCCTTTGCCGATGTAAAATGGCGCAGTCGGCTTCGGCAGCTTCTGGGTCACGGTATCGACCACTTCTGCGCCGGCCGAGTTGGCCAGCTCGCGCAATTCTTCCATGGAGTCGCGCAGATCCCATTTGGAAACGCCATCTTGCTCGAGCCCAATCAGCAACGCGCGCTCCGCTAGCTTCTTCGGTTTGGTCTCGATCATTCCTGGGCGCGATGAAACATTTGCGTGATCGCGCGGACGGCTTCCCGATGTGAAAACGGTGTCAAATTCAGCGGCGGAAAACTAGTTTGATGACGAAACCAGGTCAACTGCCGCTTAGCGTAGCGGCGCGTCGCTTGCTGGATCTTCCCGATGCATTCTTCACGTGAAATCTGACCCGCGATCAAAGCACGAATTTCTTCTAATCCCAGAGCGCTGTCTGCGGTCGGTCCGACTTCTGGCAGGACGCGAACTTCTTCTTCCACACCAGCGCGAAACATCGCGTTTACTCTATCATTAATTCGTTGGTAGAGATCGGCGCGGTCGCGCAGAAGGAGAACGCCGCAAGCGCTAGCCGCGGTCGCCGACCGTAGCCCGCGGACAACGTCCGCGGCTAGAATGCTTGCCTTCGGGACAACCATACTGGCAGACGCGATCTCCATCGCGCGAACAAGGCGTCGCGGGTTTCGCAAATCGGTGCGGGCGGCCAATTTCGGACTAAGTTTTTGAAGCCGCTCCGCTAATTCTTTCAACGGTAAAGCGGACAATTCGTCGCGCAGCTTCGGATCAGGCAACGGAACTTGATCGAACCCATGCGTAATCCCCTTCAGATAGAGTCCGCTTCCACCGACAACGATCGCGTTTTTCTTGCGTAAATGAATATCGGCTAAGGCGCCGCACGCCAGCTCGCGAAATATTGCTGCCGACATTGTCTCAGATAACGGGATTTGTCCCAGGAGATGATGGCGCACACGGCGCTGTGCTTCCGCGTCAGGTTTGGCGGTCAAAACATCCAAACTGCGATATACTTGAAAGGCGTCGGCATTGACGATCTCGGCATCGAATTTCTCCGCCAGTTCGATTGCCAGCGCCGTTTTTCCGACGGCCGTGGGACCAACGACGAAGAAAGTATCCTTCACGCAATAAATTGTAGGACGTCTCTGTGAGACGCCATCTACGTTAGACCGGCGGCTGGCACAGCCGCCCTACAATTTTCCAGACCATATAGAATAGAATTGCAGGGCAACTCCGAAAGCCCGCTGGAGGGACACGCGCTGCCCGTTTCCCAAAATTTGGCGCCGACGGTGCGACGCCATCAAAAAAATCGGGAGACGGGCTTGGGCCGCGTCTCCCGGTTCAATCCGAATCGACAATTAGGTCCGCGAATGTTCGCTCGATTTCGCTCCGCTCACGACCAGCTTGCGGCCGAGGAATTCCTTGTCATGCAGCTCGGTCACCGCTCGCTTCGCTTCGTCCACGGTTTGCATTTGCACAAAAGCGAAGCCCTTGGAGCGCTGATTATGTTTATAGCTCACGACTTCCGCATTCTGCACGTGGCCGACCCCGTTGAAGAGATCAAAGAGATCGCTCTCCGTGGCATCGAACGACAAATTGCCGACATAAAGCCGTGGCGAAGTGACTTCGACCGATTCCGGCTTATGTGGCGTGCGCGCCTGTGAGCGCGAGTGCGATCCGTTGCGTTGTTCTGTTTTGACCGCGCCCTTGTCGGGAGGCGCGAAAAAATCCGCGATTCTTGACCAGAATCCTTTCTTCTGTGGCGCCACTTTGGCGTCGGAATATCGACGCCCCTGGCCATCGCCACCTCGGCGGCGGGAACGCCCGCGTCCGCGCGAACTTTTCCCGGATGTATAAGATTTCATGTTTGTCCTTAGTGAATTTCTGATGATTGGTCAGGCGGAGCGCATCAGGGGATGCACGGCCAGCAGCGCGCGAACTTCGCGAGATCCATTCTAGTGGATGAGCAATCGCCGCCGGAAACTCCGCCTCATATTGCCGGTGCAGCCTTAATTGACATCGCGCTACAATCAGCCAACGAGACAGGGGACATGCGAGCGTTCGCATCATAAGTTCCAAATTCTGAGTCGTCGGATGCGGAAGATCAAAGCCCGCCGGCACCGTTAACGCCTGCACTATCGATGGCCCGAGGGCGATTGCAAGCGCCGCTTACTTATTACGCGGGCCAAACAATTTGTCGCGCACCGAGTAATAACGCGACTTGAAATACTGCTTCGGTCGCTCCTCCCGGATCGGGCGTGCCCAATGGCGCAACAGTCTCCCGTGCGACATGCGCGGAACGTAGCCAAAGTGCGGCATCAACTCGCGACAATGCCATTCCACCCAGCCAATTTCGTCCGCCGATAATTCGTTTTGCCAACTGGCCGCGCGCTCCCCGCTCACCTTGATGAACTCACGCTCGGTCGCAGAATTTCCCGGCCAAAATTTGCCGGCTTTTGTCGGGGTCAATACGACAGCGCGATCAAAGGTGATTTCGAGGAAGTCGCAGACGCGTTGCATCGGCGGGACTGGATCCGCGACCAGATCCTCGTAGCGGGTGACGATTCCGGAAATTTCTTTTCGTTCCGCGCGCAAGGCCAGCTGCGCGGCCTGCAACCAGTGGGAAACGCAGTAGTAAACGGAGAACTCGCGTGTTTTTCGCGTTTTTTCCAAGGCAATTTGCGCCGCCAGAATCGCCCGCGGATCGCGCATGGTGATCAGAAGTTTCGCCTGCGGAAACCGCTCGAGAATCTGCGGAACAAAACGGCGATTCGCCGGCGTTTTTTCCACCCAGCGCACAATCGAATCGAGCGGAATGCGGAGCATCTCCGCGTACGCCTCCATCATCAAGACGAGTAAATCTTTGGCCGAATTTTTTGGATCGAAGGCCGCCGTTTCAAATCGCTCGCGGAACTCCGCTACCGGCAAATGGCCATAATCCATTTTTTCCCATTCCGGTGGTCCGCCGAAAAGGACGCGGGAAAGCGCTTCCTTGGTCAGATAATCAAACTGTGCCCGGCGTCCGTGTTTGCCGTACTTGTTGAGGGCGGTTGGAAAATAGGCTGTTTCCTCCGGCAAAACGAGCAGCTGCGGATGGCCATCGAGCAGTGCGATGAGGAGGGTTGTGCCGGTTTTGGCCTGACCAGCGGCAAAACAGGCGCGCTCCTCAAATGGCAGCGTCATTGTTGCTGGGCGCGAAACCATTCCACGAACTTGGGCAAACCATCACGCAGCTTTGTCGTCGGGTTATAACCGAGGAGCCGACGGGCTTTGGAAATGTCGGCGCAGATTAATGGCACGTCGCCCGGTTGTTCCGGCAACCGATTGATCTTCGCTTTTCTGCCAACCGCCGCCTCGATCGCTTCGATCAAATCCTTCAATTGCACCGTCTCGTTTTCGCCAAGATTAAAAATGTCCCACATCGCGCCGTCGTATTTTAATGCTGCAACCACGCCCTGAATAATGTCGTCGATATAGGTGTAATCGCGTCGCGTCGTGCCATCGCCGAACTGGTCGATCGGTTCGTTCGCCAGAATTTTGCGGGTGAATTGATGGATCGCCAGATCGGGTCGTTGCCGCGCCCCGTAGACGGTGAAAAAACGCAATGCGATCATGTGCATTTGGTAGAGGTGCGAAAAAGTGGAGCAAAGGAATTCGCCCGCGATTTTGGTCGCCGCATAGGGACTGATGGTTTGAGTAAGATGAAAATCTTCTGAAAACGGGACCCTTTTGCAGATTCCGTAGACGGACGAACTCGACCCAAAAATGAGGCGCTCGATTCCGGCGGCCCGGGCGGCGTCGAGCAAATGCAGGGTGCCAGTTACGTTGGTGTCGTAATAAAGTTGCGGCTGAGCGATAGATGGGCGAACCCCGGCTCGCGCCGCCAGGTGCACGATGGCATCGAATTTCTCGCGATGAAGGAGATCGCGCACGGCGTTGTTGTTCCGCAAATCGATCTGAAAAACCGGCGCGTGATTTTTGACCGCAGCAATGTTGGCGCGCTTGATTTGCGGATCATAAAAATCGTTGAAGTCATCAAGAATCGCGACGCCGTAACCGAGTTCGAGTAACTTTTCGACAAGATGCGACCCGATGAATCCGGCGCCCCCGGTGACGAGTATCCGCATGGCCCGAAAATAGATTTGCGAATGCCGATTGCCAATTCCGATTACTCTCGTGCTCTCGCACCGGTCATCCCGAGCGCAATCGAGGGATTCCGCGGCGGAACCTTAAAGGTAACTTCAACGGGATCCCTCGACTTACGCTCGGGATGACGATCTTTGATTGAAGGAATGAAGCGCACCGCATTTTACACCGCGCTTTTTGTCATCTCCGCCCTTGCCATGTTGACCTGGCGTCTGTGGCCGGAATTGACCCGCCCAACCCATCTCGATCCCGCATTTCAAATTCCTTCGCCTTTCGAACTGGCCTCACTTCCAGCCGCGAAGCGCTTCGATTTTCCGCTCGGCAGCGAGCACGGTGCGCTGGCCTATAACGCGCAACGATTCACCGAAAATCATCATCTCGGCGACGATCTCAACGGCATCGGCGGGGAAAATTCCGATCTAGGCGATCCAATTTACGCCGTTGCTGATGGCCGCGTTTTGCTGGCGCGCGATGGTGGACCTGGCTGGGGCAACGTCATTATTGTCTTGCATGCGATCGAGGAAAACGGCGCGCGCCGCTACGTGCAATCATATTACGGCCATTGCGACGAGATATTGGTGGATGCGGGGGACGATGTGCGGCGCGGCCAGCAAATCGCCACCGTTGGAACGGCCAACGGTCAGTATTTTGCGCACCTCCATTTTGAAATGCGCGAATTCATTACCCCATTTATTGGTCCCGGTTACCGCGAAAAAACCGACGGCTGGCTGAATCCAAGCGATTTCATCGCGAAACATCGCGGCGCGCCTGAAGACGATGTGGGGAGAACGAAACCGTAGCTTTCAATTGTCATCCCGAGCGCAAGTCGAGGGATCCCGTTGAAGTTACCTTGAAGATTTCGCCCCGGGATTTCTTCGACTTCGCTCGGGATGACGACTGGTCGGGCGTACCGCGCGTGAAAAGGCGCGAACTACAAAGAAGGATTAGCGATCAAAAGATAAACCCAATTCAAGGCGAATAGGGCGATGATGGCGCCGCGGATAAATTTTCGCTCGCTCGCGGTCAGTTCTGCTATTCGCACCCGCGGCGCTCGCGTCACGATCACGGCCAGCGCATAAAGGTTGAAGATCGACAACGCACAATAAAAAAGGAAGGCGAGCGGGTTCCATTGCAACGCCACGAAAAAGTGCGCATGAAAAAATGCCACCGCCGATCTTGTCGCACCGCAGGTCAGACAGGGGTGGCCGGTGAGCGCACGAAACAAACAGATCGGCCACGGTAATTTTAAAGCGAGCCACGTTGCCGCCAAGGCCAGCCCGCCTGAGGAAACAGTTAGCCAAAGCAGTTCGTGATTGGTCTCGCCTGGAGCAAGTGGCCGGCGAAGGATCTGCATGGTCTCGTTAATTAATGATGCGGGAATCCAAATGCACCGAGTCCCAGCATCATTCCGAGGACAATTGCACCGCCGCAACAAAGGATTACCGGAAGGAGCACTGCCAGGACGGCGCGGCCAGTGTCGGTCTCGTGGGCGCGGGCGAAACCGATACAATAGAGGACGATTTTCCAGATTCCTGCGATAAGTCCGCCACAAATAGGGATGACAAGGAGCGGGTTAGCCGAGCCGCCGGCGAAGCAGACGACGCGGAAGGTCGTTTCGAAAGGTTGCTTCGCGCCGCCAACAATCATCAGGCAGAGATGAAAGATCCCGGAGGAAACAAACGCCCCGATGGTGACGAACAATGGAACAAGAATAATAAAGAACAGCGGACGGATTCCGCCGCCCATCATCTGCAACATCGGATTTTCGTGGCTGCCGAGCACATGAGCCGAGCCCAGCAAAAAGTTGTAAAGAAAATAGATCACGCCGCCCACGCTTCCGCCGATAATGGCGTAAATGAGCGGTTCTCCGAGGCCGCCTTCGCGCTTCATAACCGCGAATGCTTCGGCAGGTTTAGTCAAAACCATGATTAAGGTATCGAAAAAGGCGCGCAAAATTCCGCGTTGCTGCCGATCATCCCACGGAAGGCCGGAGCGCGGCGCGATCGTTGCCGTCGGGGTAATCGTGCTGGCACCGGTAAATTGCGGTTGTGGGCTGGCCGCGCCGCCAGATCCGGCTTCTTGGGCGAATTCGGAAATTTGCGCAAGCGGCTCCCAGGTTGCCATCCCTTCGCGCCAGCCAAGATCCGTACCGAAGAATTTTCCACTGCGCAATCCGTCGCGCACTTCATCTTCCGAAAATGTTCCGAGATTCGTGCCGCCACGGTTGATATGAAAAGTAGCCATAGCGTCGGGTTTTACGTTGTAGCGGCGCTTGTATCAAGCGCCGAAGTGTGGCTTCGCTGTGCGTTAAAAGCATTACAACGTTAAAACGTCAGAAAGGATGCCCCTTTTTTAACTTTTTAACTTCTTCTCCGCGTCATCCAGCGCCCGCCAACAATACCAGGCCAGCGCGGAACGATACGGCGCAAACTTTCGCCCATGCTTGTCCATCTGTTTCGGCGTCGGCAGTTTTCTTTTACCGAAGATTTTCGCGAAGCCTTTGCGCACTCCGTAATCGTGCACCGGCCAGACATCGGGCCTTCCCAGATCGAAGAGCAAAAGCATTTCCGCGGTCCAGCGCCCGATCCCGCGCACCTGAATCAAACGCTCGATAATCTCGTCGTCGGTCATTTTGGCCAAGGCACGGCCCGTTGGCACGGTGCCTTCGATTGTTTTGGCGGCGAGATCTTTTAAGGCCGCGACTTTGCTGCGCGACAAACCGGCGGCACGTAATTTTTCATCCGGCGTTTCCAGGACAAGTTTTGGGTCGAGAAATTTTCGTTTCGGGAAAATGGCGCGCACCCGTTTCCAAATCGTCGCCGCGGCCTTGCCGCTCAGTTGCTGGTAGGCAATCGACTCAGCCAATGCATCGAACGGACGCACCTTTAGATTCGGCTCAATGTTGTAGCGATGCGACCGTGCAATAAGCGCCGCCAACCGTTTATCGCTGGCGGAAAGATGGCGGTGAGCTTCCTCATGATTCATGCGTGAATATTAAAATGACGAAGCACGAATGACGAATGGCGAATTAATGACGAAGATAAAAATGCCCGGGCGGTAAGCATTCGATTTCTTCATTCCCTTCGGGCTTCGTCATTGATCATTTTCGCTCTCGTCATTCCTCTTGCTGGGCCACGCCTTTTCGGTTTCATCTTCGGTATGGCGAATACTCAACTCACCTTCTACGGACACGCCGCATTTAAACTTGTCACGCCGGCCGGCAACGTTCTGCTGATCGATCCCTGGCTGACCAATCCAAGCTTCGACAAGGGCAACGACGAATTGGCCGCATTGAAACGCGTGGATTTGATTTTGTTGACCCACGGCCACGGTGATCATGTTGGCAACGCGGTCGAAATCGGAAAGCGCACGGGCGCAAAGCTCGTGTCCACTTACGATCTCGCCGAGGCGATGAAACTCGCTCTCGGCTATCCAGCGGAACAGGCCGACAACGACACAACCGGCGCTTTCGGTGGGCAACTCACTCTACTCGATGGTGATGCGACGGTTTGTTTTGTGCCGGCGTGGCATGGATCGGGCGTGGCAAAGGACGAAATGTCGCCGCCGGTTTATGCGGGAAACCCGAGCGGATTGGTCATCAGCCTTCGCAATGGCCCAACCCTTTATCACACCGGCGACACTGAATTCTTTTCGGACATCGCGCGCGTCTCCGATTACAACCGGATTGATGTCATGCTGGTATGCATCGGCGATCATTTCACCATGGGGCCAATCCGTGCAGCTGACGCGGTGAAAGCGGTCAATCCCCGCAGCGTCGTGCCCATCCACTACGGCACCTTTCCGGTTCTGACCGGCACGCCCGAAGAATTTGCGCGCGAGCTAAAAAAGCGCGAGGTCAAAGCAGAACTGCGTGTCATGAAACCGGGAGAAACGATTTCGTTGCCGGATTGAATGCCGGTCGGCGTTCGAAGCTGAAAGAACACAGTAAGGGAAGCCAGGGCAATGTTTGATTTCAGAAATGGAAAACCGCTGATGGATCGTCT
>Ga0137412_10003385_pt1 | contig 12727 bp, 10 predicted proteins | sample CZODoug2_1_16fun_FD_122160 | JGI IMG/M metagenome (GOLD analysis project Ga0137412, IMG submission 122160) | Vadose zone soil fungal communities from Angelo Coast Range Reserve, California, USA - CZODoug2_1_16fungal (Hybrid Assembly) | ecosystem: Environmental > Terrestrial > Soil > Vadose zone...
AACGCGGCGATCGTAGCGCTCGCCAAGGCCTTTGCGGATCGCGGCATTACCGACGGCATCCAGGTCAACAGCGTCTTGCCGGGCCCGGTGATGACCGGACGGCGCCGCTCTTACCTCGCTCATTGGGCACCGCTCCACAACATGACTGCGGAGGAAGCGACCTCGAAATTCCCGCAGGAAGTCGGCATCGCCCGCTATGGCGAGCCGGAGGAGATCGCCGAACTGATGGCGTTCCTCGTGTCGCCGGGCGCCCGCTGGATGACGGGCTCGACGCTGCGGATGGACGGTGGCGAGGTCAAGTCGATCTGAGGCCCAAAACGGCGGTGTGCAGGATGGCGCATCGCGCCGTTCAGGTGGCGCGGCCGCGTGAAATAGCGAGGAGGCTTCCCCTTGCCGGCCGTCCGAATTCGGCATCGATGCACCAGCTGATTGCTTGCAGTGACAGCACCCAAAAAAATTCGCGAACAGAGCTCACGACCACTTGACAGAACTGAGCAATGTTGTGGCGTATCTCTGCCGACACTCACGAAAGAGGTTCGGCCGCATGCCTCATCAACACCTGATCGACGACACGTCTGACGCCGGCGCGTTTCCCGCCCCGAGCTTTCCCGTCTATCGCACCGAGGGATCCGACAGGAGCTGGCCCGAGATCGACGCCGGCCTGCTGGAAGACAGGCGCGGCCCGGTGCCGGCCTTCCCGATCGACCTGCTGCCCCAGCCCTGGCGCGGCTGGGTCGCCGAGACGGCGCGGGCAGCGGGCGCCCCGGCCGATTACGTGGCGCAGTCCGTGCTGGCAACCGTGGCGGGCCTCTGCGGCGGAGCCTCGGTGCGCGTCACGCCCGCGTGGTCGGAGCCGCTGGTGCTGCGCCAGGCGTTGGTCGGCGGCCCGGCCAGCGGCAAGTCCCCGGCGCTCGCGCCGATGCGCGCCATGCTGGCCACGATCGAGGCCGACGAACCGGATGAGCCGGCAAAGGCGGCACTGCAGTGGCACGACGAGTCCGCGCACTGGCTGAGGGACGGCGGCAGCCAAGCGCTCGAAGCCTGGGGCGAGACGTGTCCGCCCAGCGTTCTGGGCACGCTCATGCCGGACGAGGTGCAGCAAGCGCTGCAGGACGGCGGAGCCGGACTTGCCACCCGCTTCCTTTACGCCTGGCCCGAGTTGCCGCCCTACTGTCCGCTGGGCGAGCGCAAGACACCGGACGATGAGCACGTGTTGAAGATGTTGCGACGCCTCCATCGCACCGCTCGCAACCTCAATGCGCCGCTGGTGCTTTGTTTCGACGAGCACGGCCAGAAGGCCCTCGATCGCTTCCTCGCGCGGCTGCATGCGGAGCGCCCCAGAGCCGAGGGACCGGAAGCCGCCTGGCTGGGCAAGGGCGCCGGAACGGCAGCGCGGCTTGCCGGCGTGCTGGCATTGCTGACCTGGTCCGGCGTCGGCGGATCGGCCGTGCCCGGGCCGATCGGCCGCGAGCCGGTGGAAGCCGCCGTCGGCCTGTGGGAAGGCTACTTCCGGCCGCACGCCCAAGCGCTGTTCGACCGTGCGGTGCCGACAGGGCTCGAGCAGCGGGTGCGCCGCATAGCACGCTGGCTGAAGCACGGCCGGAAGACCGAGGTGTCGCGCGAAGACATAAGGCGCGATGCACTCGCCCAATCGGTAACGGCCGTCGAGACGGACATCGTGCTTTATCGGCTCGAGGAAGTCGGCATCCTGCGCCTCATCGACAGCGGGTCCTCGCCGCGTGGCGGGCCGCGGGCCAGGCGCTGGCAGGTCAATCCGGCGCTGGCGACCGCGTGATGGGCTGCGCTAACTGCGCTAACTGCGCTAACCTCCAGCATGCACTGCCGGCACCGTTCGCGGCACGGGCAATTGCCTTATTTCAGGCCCTTTGTCGCTCGCATGGCGGGCGAGACCTTCCGCCGCGCTGGCTTGTCGGATGCCACCTCGCCGTTATAGTCCGCCCGTTCTCGCGATGGGTGGGACGATAGGAGTAGCGTATGGCGGTATTCGGCAAGGCTCAGTACATCAAGCGTGTCGAGGACGACCGGCTTCTGACCGGCACTGGCGGCTTTACCGACAATCTCGCGCGGCCCAACCAGGCACATGTCGTGCTGGTGCGTTCGCCGCACGCCCACGCCAGGATCGTCAAGATCGATACCGCAGCCGCTGCCAAGGCGCCGGGCGTGGTCGCCGTCTGCACCTGGGAGGACATGGCCAAGGAAGGCTGCGGCGACTTCTCCTTTCCCGCGATGTTCCCCAATGCCGATGGCAGCAAGCCTGTGATGACGCCGCGCCGCCCGCTGGCGCACGAGGCCGTGCGCTATGTCGGCGAAGCGGTCGCCGCGGTGGTCGCCGAGAGCCGCGGCCAGGCGCAGGACGCGGCCGAACTGGTCGAGGTCGAGTACGATCCCCTGCCGTCGGTTACCGAGATGGAGGATGCGCTGAAGCCAGGCGCGCCGCAGGTCTGGAAGGGCGCGCCCGGCAACAGGGTCGGCTTCAACCGCTTCGGCGATGCCGACAAGGCCGACGCCGCCTTCAAGGCTGCGGCCCACGTCGTGTCGATCGACATCGTGCACCAGCGGCTGATCGTGAATGCCATGGAGCCGCGCGCAATCATGGCCGAGTGGGAAGGCGACCGCCTGACCGTCCATATCGGCAGCCAGAACCCGTCGGGCACGCGCGACGCACTGGCCGACGTCGTCCTCAAGATGCCCAAGGACAAGGTGCGGGTGCTGGTGCGCGACATCGGCGGCGGGTTCGGCATGAGGACCGGGATCCAGCCCGACGAGTCGGTCGCGGTGTGGGTGGCCAAGGTGCTGAAGCGCCCCGTGAAATGGCGTGCCGAGCGCAGCGAGGAATTCGCCGCCGCCACGGCCGGCCGCGACCAGCTCCACAAGAATTCGATGGCGCTCGACAAGGACGGCAAGATCCTGGCGCTGCGCATGGAAGCCTTCGCCAATGTCGGCGCCTATCCGTCGGGTGCGGGCGTTGCCATCCCCCTGTTCGTAGGACCCAAGGTCACGACCGGCACCTATGACATCCCGGTCGTCGATTTGAAGATCACCTGCGTTCTCACCAACTCGGCCACGATCGGCGCCTATCGCGGCGCAGGGCGACCCGAGTGCCTGCTCAACCTCGAGCGCCTGATGGACTCGGCGGCGCGCCAGATGGGCATGGATCCCGCCGAGCTGCGCCGGCGCAACTTCGTGAAGCCCTCGCAAATGCCGTACACCACCGCGGTGGGTGAGACGTACGATACCGGCGACTTCAATCTCTTCCTCACCAAGACGCTCGAGGCCGCCGACTGGAACGGCTTCGCCGCGCGCAAGGCCGAGGCGGAGAAGCGCGGCAAGCTCTACGGTCGCGGGCTGGCGTCCTACGTCGAGTGGACCAGCGCGATGGTGATGAACGAGATGGCCCATTACGAGGTGAAGGCCGACGGCAAGGTCGTCATCTGGATGGGCACCCAGGGCATGGGCCAGGGGCTGCAGACCAGCTTTACCCAGCTCGCCTCCGAGCTGCTCGGCATCGATGCCTCGCAGATCGAGATCGCCATGGGCGATTCCGACCGCGTGGGCGGCGTCGGCTCGATGGGCTCGCGCTCGGCCTATATCGGCGGCTCGGCCGTGCTGACCGGCAGCGAAAAGCTCGTGAACAAGGGCAAGGAGCTGGCGGCCGACGCGCTGGAGGCCAGCGCCGCCGACATCGTCTATGCCGCCGGCCGATTCACCATCACCGGCACCGACCGCGCCATCGGCCTGGGCGAGCTTGCCGCCCGGCAGCCTGACAAGCGCATCTACATCGAGAACGTCAACTCGGTCGCGGGCATCGCCTGGCCGAACGGCGCGCATGTCGGCGAGGTCGAGATCGATCCCGACACCGGCTTCGTCGAGCTCAAGCGCTACACCACGGTCGACGACGTCGGCCGGCCGCTGCACCGGCCGATCGTGTTCGGTCAGATCCAGGGCGGCTGCGCCCAGGGCATCGGCCAGGCCCTGCTCGAGGAGAATGTCTATGACCGCGAGACGGGCCAGCTCATCACCGGCTCGTTCATGGACTATGCCATGCCGCGCGCCACGACCTTCCCGACCTTCTCCAATGCGCTCGACGACAGCGTGCCGGCCAAGACCAATCCGCTGGGCGCCAAGGGCGTCGGCGAATCGGGCGCGGTCGGTTCGACGCCGACGGTGATGAACGCGATCATGGATGCGCTGTGGCCGCTCGGCGTGCGCAACGTCCAGATGCCGGCGACGCCGCTCCGCGTCTGGCAGGCCATCCAGAATACCAGGGGCTGACGAGGCGGTGATGAAGCAGCGCATCTTCGGCTGGATTTCGATCCTCATCGGCGTCGTGCTGGCGCTGGCCACGGTCGAGGTCGCTGCCATCGCCTGGCTGTATATCGAGGACGGCCACTACACGCCGGCGGCCGAGCTCTTCGAGCGCACGCAAAACACCTACGTGCGCGACGCGACGAAGGGCACGGCCTGCCGCTACGTCGACACGCTCTATCCGCACCCCTACGTGGCCTTCGTCCACCACGCCAATCCGCCGTGCGGCCAATCCTGGGTCAACAATGTCGGGCTGTACGGTCCGGACTTTCCCGTCATCAAGAATCCGAACTACTACACCGTCATCCTGACCGGCGGCTCGGTCGCCTCGCAGCTCGGCCAGAACCAGGGGCCGCCGGCGCCGCGTTATCTCGAGGAGGAGCTCAACAAGAAATATGTCAGCCCCACCGGCAAGCCCTGGCTGATCCTGAACGGCGCCGACGGCGCGTGGAAGGAGCCGCAACCCTTCATCCTGTTCTCGCTGTATGCCAGTTCGGTCGACGCCGTCGTCAGCCTGGGCGGCTTCAACGAGCATTATTTCTTCTGGCCGATGGCGTCGGAGCGGCTTGAACGGCCGCTCAGCAACTTCATCGAGGTCAATCCGTTCGCGGCCGACGAGAATTTCGGCGACGCGGCAATCGGCTGGGTGATGGGCAGGCTGGCCGGCACGCTGGCCCTCAACCCCGTGCTCGGTCATTCGCATGCCGCCTACATGATCATTCGCGGCATCGAGCAGGTCGCCAAGGGCCAGGACGTCTTCAACTCGACCAAGAAAACGACGCTCAACAGCATTTTCAACATGCCCATGGAGCTGCGCAAGGACACCGAGCTGGCGTTCAACATCCAGCTCGGCCTCTATCAGAAGTACCTGCGGGCAACGGAAGCCGTGGCGCACGACTACAACGTGAAGTCGGCCTACTTCATGCAGCCGGCGCCGGCCTACGGCAAGGTGTTGACCGACGTGGAGAAGCGCAACGCTGGCGACCTGGACTACCGCGACCTCTACCGCAGGGTCGTCGCCGGCATGATGACGCTGCGCGAGCGCGGTCTGCCGATCTACGATCTCGCCGACATCTTCGCCAACGAGAAGGGCACGATCTACGCCGATCACATCCATTACCTGCGCGACGCCAGCGGTGAAAGCCGCGGCAATCGCCTGATGGCGGCCCGCATCGGCGAATTACTGGCCGAGACCTGGGGGCTGCAGAAGAAGCCCTGACGCGGCGGGATGGAAACAATTGAAACCATTTGCGGCCGCTACGGACATGCACGTTACGGTCGAGCCGGATATAAGGCGCCGCTGCACGCGGGAGGGGTCCCGGGTGCGGCAGCGTGGGAAGTGATTTTTGATCTCAGTGGGTATGGCTCTCGTCCCGTCGGGCGAAGCCAAGGGTGCTGGCCCATAGGGCGACGGGGTTCGCCCTGGGCCGGCGGGGTTCGAAACGTGGGGATTCACATGAAGACCGTTGTTGCGCTTATGAGGGACAAGGCTGGCGTTTCTTCGACCAAGCTCGCACTCATGATTGGCCTGTCGTCGTCGGCCGTGCTGATCCTGGTCCGCGTCGGCGTGGCCGTTGCCGGCCAGTAGCCGCTCCGCGTGGCGGTCTGCGTCCCATTGATCGACGGGCCGGGCTGAGCCAAGCTAGCGTAATGACCGTGTCGCGTGCCGACCGCGCCGAGGGGAGCGCTCCCATTCCCCATCCCCCTTCGATCGATCGCATGGCCGGTTGGCCCGCGCTGGCGCCGCTGATCGGGCGCGCCGGCCGACCGCTGGTGGTCGAGGCTCTGCGGGCATGGGCCGACGCCAAGCGAGGCACCGCAGAAGTCGACGACGAGCAAGCTTGCGCCCGCTGGTGCGAGGCCCGGCTGGCCGGCCTCATCCAGCCATCGCAGCGGCGCGTCTTCAACCTCACCGGCACGGTGTTGCATACCAACCTCGGCCGCGCTCAGTTGGCCGAAGAGGCCATCCAGGCCGCGGTCGAGGCCATGCGCTCGCCTACGACGCTGGAGTACGACCTCTCGGGCGGCGCGCGCGGCGAGCGTGACGAGCATATCGCGCCCTGGTTGCTGAGGCTGACCGGCGCGGAAGCCGCCACCGCCGTCAACAACAACGCCGCCGCGGTGCTGCTGGTGCTGAACGCGCTGGCCGAGGGCCGCGAGGTGATCGTCTCGCGCGGCGAGCTGATCGAGATCGGCGGCGCCTTCCGCATTCCCGACATCATGGCCCGTGCCGGCTGTCGCCTGGTCGAGGTCGGCACCACCAACCGCACCCATCTCAAGGACTATGCCGCCGCGATCGGCCCGGACACCGCGGCGATCATGAAGGTCCATCCCTCGAACTACGCCATCGCAGGCTTCACCAAGTCGGTGCCGGCGGCCGAGCTCGTGCCGCTCGCCCGCGAGAAGGGCCTGCCGCTGATCGAGGATCTCGGCAGCGGCACGCTTGTCGACCTCGAGACCTGGGGCCTGCCGCACGAACCCACGGCGCGCGAGGCGATCGAAGCGGGCGTCGATGTCGTCACCTTCTCCGGCGACAAGCTTTTAGGCGGCCCGCAGGCCGGCCTCATCGTCGGGCGCAGGCATCTGGTCGAGCGCATCGCGCGCAACCCGATGAAACGCGCCCTGCGCCTCGACAAGGTGCGGCTGGCCGCGCTGGAAGCGACCTTGCGCCTCTACGCCGATCCCGCGCGCCTGGCCGAGCGGCTGCCGACGATCCGCGCGCTCGCCCGCCCGGCGGCGGAGATCCGCGCGCTGGCCGAACGCGTGCTGCCGGCGCTGGCCGCTGCGCTGGGGCCCCCTGTGCTGAACCAGGACGTCGAGGTCGCCATCGAGCCGGTGCGCGGCCAGATCGGCTCCGGCGCGCTGCCCGTCGACCTGCTGCCGTCGTTTGCGCTGGCGATCCGGGCGAGCGGGCTCGACCGGCTGGCCGACGCCTTTCGTCGCCTGCCCATCCCGGTGATCGGCCGCATCAGCGACGGCGCGCTCACCTTCGACCTGCGTACCCTCGACGACGAGGCGGCGTTCGTCGCCCAACTGGACAAGCTCGATGTCGTGGCTGGGTAAGCTTTTGGATCGCCCGCCGCCGATCGAGCGGCGACTCGCCGAGGCGCTGGTGGCGTGGAACGCCGGCAACTACGGCGTGGCGCTCGATCTCTGGGCGCCGCTTGCGCAGCAGGGGCAGGCGCGCGCGCAAAGCAACATGGGGGCAGCCTTTCTCGAGGGCCGCGGCGTCGAACGCGATCCGGAGAAGGCCGCGGCGTGGCTCCGGCGCGCGGCCGAGCAGGGCGACGCCGGCGGCCAGCGCAACCTCGCCCTTTGCTACTACGAAGGCTGGGGCGTGCCCCAGGACCAGGTCGAGGCGGCGCGTTGGTACGAGAAAGCCGCCCAGCAGGACGATGCCGACGCCCAGGACATGCTGTCCTGGATGAAGCTTCTAGGCGGCGGCTGCCCGCAGGATTACCCCGGCGCGCGGTTGTGGGCCGAGCGGGCCGCCGCGCACGGCCGGGCGGGCGCCATGGCGCGGCTGGGCGACATTTATCACAACGCGCTGGGCGTCGAGCGCGATCCGGCGCTCGCAGCACTTTGGTGGCAGCGCGCGGCCAGGCTCGGCCATGCCGAGGCGCAGGCGATGCTGGGCGCCGCCTATCTCGCCGGCAAAGGCGTGGCGCGCGATCCGGTGGAAGCGCTGCATTGGCTGCTGCGCGCCCAGGCGAGCGGCGCCGGCGAACTGGCGGCGGGTTTCCTGGGCGAGGCCCGCGCGCACGCCAAGCCCTCGCAGCGCGCCGAGGCCGCACGCCGGGCCGAGGAGCCGCTCGCATGATCGTCGGCACCGCAGGCCATATCGACCATGGCAAGACCGCGCTCGTCAAAGCGCTGACCGGCGTCGACGCCGATCGCCTGAAGGAAGAGAAGGCACGCGGCATCACCATCGATCTCGGCTACGCCTACAGCGACCTGGGCGACGGCCGGCAGCTGGGCTTCGTCGACGTGCCGGGCCACGAGCGCTTCGTGCACAACATGCTGGCCGGCGCCACCGGCATCGATGCCGCCCTGCTGGTGGTGTCGGTGGCGGAGGGCATCAAGCCGCAGACGATCGAGCATCTGCAGATCGTCGATCTGCTGGGCATCGATCGCGGCATCGTGGCGCTGACCAAGGCCGACCTGGCCGACGACGACCAGATCCTCGAGCGCATGGCCGAGGTCGAGACGCTGCTCGCGGCGACCTCGCTCAAGGGCGCGGAGATCGTGCCGGTCTCGGCGCTGACCGGACAGGGCGTCGACGAGCTCAAGGCCAAGCTGCTGGCGCTGGGCGAAAGCGGCAAGGGCGCCACGGGCTTCGCGCGTCTGGCGGTCGATCGCTGTTTCGTCCTGACGGGCGCAGGCGTCGTCGTCACCGGCACCGTCCATGCCGGCGAGATCAGGGTCGACGACCGGCTGCTGCTGACGCCATCGGGGCTGGAGGCGCGCGTGCGCTCGCTGCACGCGCAGAACCGCGCGGCTGCGGTCGGCCGCGCCGGCGAGCGCTGCGCGCTCAACTTGACCGGGCCGCGGCTCTCGAAAGATGCCATCCGCCGCGGCGACTGGGTGGTGAGCCCCGAGCTCCACGCGCCGACCGACCGGCCCGACGTGCGCCTTCACCTGCTCGCCTCGGAGGGCCAGCCGCTCAAGCACTGGTCGCCGGTGCATGTCCATCTCGGTTCGGCCCACGTCATGGGCCGCGTGGCGCTGCTCGAAGGCGACAGGCTGGCGCCGGGCGATACGGCGCTGGCGCAGCTCGTGCTCGAGGACAAGATCGGTGCGCTTGCGGGCGACCGTGTCATCCTGCGCGATCCATCCGCCATCCGCACGATCGCCGGCGCGGCCGTGATCGATCCGTTCGGGCCGCCGCGCAATCGCCGCTCGCAGCGCCGGCTGGCCGAGCTTGTAGCGTTGGGCGTGGCCGACGCCGACGTGCTGCCGAAACTGCTGCGGCTGGAATCGGGCTTCGTCGAGACCGGCCGCTTCGGCCAATCGCGTAACCTCCGGCCTGTCGACGTCGACCGGCTCCTGCAGGCGGCCGGCGGCGCCAAGCTGGAGGGCTTCGGCTTCCTGGCCGAGACGCTGGCAGATGCGCGCAAGGACATCGTCGAAACGCTCGCGGCCCATCATGCGTCCAAGCCCGACGCGCCCGGCCTGCAGCCCGAGCGGCTGCGCGTCGCCCTCCGCAAGCGCTGGCCGGCGCCCGTGTTCAAGGCGCTGCTCGACCAGGAGGTGCGGGCCAAGACGGTGATGGTCGACGGGGCGTTCCTGCGCCTGCCCGGTCATTCCTTGACGCTCGGCACGCGCGACGAGGCGCTGTGGAACAAGATCTCGGCCGAGCTGACCCGCGAGCGCTTCAAGCCGCCGCGGGTGCGCGACTTCGCCAGCGCCCATTCGGTGCCGGAGCCCGAGATGCGCCGGCTGCTGCAGCGGCTGGCCAAGGTCGGGAGGGTCGTCGAGGTGGCGCCCGACCAGTATTTCCTGCGCCCCGTGGTGGCCGAGATGATCGGCATCGCCCATGGTTTCGACCACGACTTCACCGCCGCCGAGTTTCGCGACAAGCTCGACAACGGCCGCAAGGTAGCCATCCAGATCCTGGAGTTCTTCGACCGTCACGGCATCACGATCCGCCGCGGCGACTTGCGCCGCACGGTGCCGCAGAAACTGGCGCAGTTCGGACCTCAACCCGCCGCTGCGGACCGGTGACAGCGTGCGGGTTCTGGGCAATTATCCACGACGGAGGGGAAGCGCTCCCGGTGGGGCGGCTGGCCTTCAAAGCCAGAGAGGGCCGTTAGCCGGTTCTTAGTGGGTTCGACTCCCACTCTCTTCCGCCAGCCATGCCCGCGCTAGAAGATCAGCTGACCGCGCACCTTCAGGACATATCCCCTGGCCCTGAACTCGGAATCCTGTCGGATTGCCGCAGCGACCTTGGCGTCGCCGTCGCGGTTGGCTGCCGAGACGAGTTGCTCGGTTTCAGGCAGACAGGCGAGCGCAATCGCATGGGCGAGGCTGTCGGGGTCGGAGTTGCTGATATCGTCGGCGGCCGCATTCCGGGCCAGGCAGGCATCGCGCGCCTTGTAGGACTTGTCGATCGTCGCGGTACGCCTGCCGTCGCCGGTGGTATTGCCGCACGCGCTGAGCAGCAGGACAAGAAGGACAAGAGCCGGTCGCATGCAGAGCCTCGGTTGAAACTGGGTCGCTTGAATTGTCATTTCTATTTCTAAAGCTAATTCAACACATGTTCCTAGGCGTCAAATCTGGCGCTATTTTGACTTCGTGCCGGCCCGATAACTTCGGTGTAACTCGCGGGCTGACGAATGCAAGACGGAGTTGTATCTATGATCTGGTCGGGGTCTGTCGGCGCCGCTCATTTTGTCAGTTAGGCTGAGGTTCTTCATGCGAACTGCACTTGTCTTGCTCGTCCTGCTGCTCGGCGCGTGCGCGGAAGGCACTTATAGCAGCCCCGTCGACGGCAGGCTGATGACAAGAATCGACAGGTCGTACGCAGCGCGCGATGCCTGCCTGTCCAGGAACGCCGGTGCCGACGATATCAGCAATTCCGATCCTGCCACTCTCGCCCGCGCGATTGCGCTTGCCTGCGCGCCTGAAACCCAGAAGCTGGTCGACGTATCCAATCGCGACGGAGATCCGCGGGCCGCCGCTGCCATCCGAAAGGACTCGGAGTTCCGGGCCATGGGCTACGTGCTGCGCACCCGCGGTCAGGTCACCAACTAGCCGCGCCATCTTCCTGTCATCAAGTCGAAGGGCCCAAACGCAAACGGCGCGAGACCGAAATCCCGCGCCGCCGCGACCGCCTCAGGATGCTTCAGGGAGGAGGGGCGGTCGAACCAGGGTTAGAGGCGCTCCCGGCTGCGCATCCACTGTGGTCTCGGCGGCTTACGGGCACCTTACCGGTGACTGCAAAAAGGTCCACAGGGTCGGCCAGAGGATCGGGATCGACACTTGAGCAAAACTGCGCGGCTTGGACGCAGTCGTGGAATCGAGTAGCGTGCAGCTTAGAGCGTCTGGTTGCGTTATCAACGGCCACGCTCGTTTCTGTCACACAAGGGAGAATGTTTTTATGCTGCGATCGATTTTGGCTGCGGCAAGCGCCGCAACGCTGCTCGTGGGTGCTGCGCCCTACGCATACTCCCAAAACCTCGCTCAATCCGGCGCCAACGTCGGGACGCTCACCTGCAATGTCGCCGGGGGCATCGGCTTCGTCTTCGGTTCGTCGAAGGATCTGAGCTGCCTGTTCACCCGCACCAACGGTACCGCCGAGAAGTACACCGGCTCGATCAAGAAATTCGGCATCGACGTCGGCTTCACCAAGGAAGCCCAATTGGTGTGGCTGGTGTTCGCACCGGGCAATATCGCGCCGGGCGCTGTCGCGGGCTCCTACGGCGGCGCTACGGCGTCGGCCACCGTCGGGGTGGGCGCGGGCGCCAATGTGCTCGTCGGCGGCAGCAGCAAGCAGATCACCTTGCAGCCGGTCAGTGTCGAGGGCAGCGTCGGTCTGAATGCCGCGGCGGGTATCGGCGTGGTCGAGCTGCAGTACGTCAAGTAAGTCTTCCGGTATCGCCGAAGCGCTTGCGGGGGACGGCCTGCCGGGCCAACTTGGCCTCACCATGCCGTCCCCCGCCGATAGCCCCTTAAAAGCCCAGCTCTTGGGTCCCGACCAGGGCTCCATTCACCGCCCGGCCCGACGACTGACGGCTGTGGGGGAAGAGGCGCTGGATGAAATCGTCGCGCAGGAAGTGGCGGTGGCGCTGGTCTACAACGGCATCAGCCACGCGGTAATGATGGCCACGCCGTGCGACCTCGAGGATTTCGCCCGCGGATTCTCGCTCACCGAGCGCATCGTGGAAAGTCCGTCGGAAATCTACGACATCGAAGTCGAGCCGGTCGGCCGCGGCATCGAGGTTCGCCTCAACATCGCGGCGAAGCGTATGGCCGGCCTGCAGCAGCGGCGGCGCACCCTTGCCGGCCGCACCGGATGCGGCCTGTGCGGCGTCGACAGCCTCGACGAGGCAATGCGGCCGGTCGCGGCGTCGCAAGCAACGGAGACCGTATCGCGCCAGGCGATCTGGCAGGCCATGGCAGCGCTTCCTGCTCAGCAGCGCATCAATCGATTGAACGGCGCCACCCACGCCGCAGGCTGGGCGGCAGCGGACGGAACCTTGATTGCCGTGCGTGAGGATGTCGGCCGGCACAACGCGCTCGACAAACTGGGCGGCGCGCTCGCCCGTTCGGGGGCCGCCACGCAGGGCGGCTTCGTGGTGGTCACCAGCCGCTGCTCCTACGAGATGGTGCACAAGGCGGCAGCCTTGGGCGCCGCGGCGATCGCGGCCGTGTCGGCGCCGACGTCGCTTGCCATCGAGAC
>Ga0137412_10003386_pt1 | contig 12725 bp, 6 predicted proteins | sample CZODoug2_1_16fun_FD_122160 | JGI IMG/M metagenome (GOLD analysis project Ga0137412, IMG submission 122160) | Vadose zone soil fungal communities from Angelo Coast Range Reserve, California, USA - CZODoug2_1_16fungal (Hybrid Assembly) | ecosystem: Environmental > Terrestrial > Soil > Vadose zone...
TGGTCGGGGCGAAAGGATTTGAACCTTCGACCTCCTGGTCCCGAACCAGGCGCGCTAGCCAGGCTGCGCTACGCCCCGACACAACACGATGCTTCGAAACGTACGGCATTCGTGCGGAACACAAGAATAGCACAGCCAATGGGTCCATACCAGAAACTCTCTGGGAAGCGGTCGCCGGGCAACAAGCCTCGGCTCATTGCGCAAATGGCCATTCTCAACATAGTGGCCATTTGCGCAATGAAGCAAATCCACTCCTCCGCAGGTTCTGATCCCCGTCTAATCTAAGTCTGATTCAACGCGCAACGCCCTAACCCCAGCCCTAGAACGAGAATCGCGCGCCCACCTGCATCACTCGCGGCTGTCCCTGGATCTGCGTGAAGTTTGACCAGTTGCTGGGCGGATTCAGTCCTTGCAACCCAGGATCAGCTGCAATACCAATGCCCGTACGGCTGCTGTCAATGAAGCCAAAACGCTGCAGGTTGGCAACGTTGAACACTTCCCAACGGATTTGGAGTTGCTGCTTTTCGCTCCAGGGCATGTTCCACGTCTTTGCCAGTCCCAGATCCACGTTCAAATATCCGGGAACGCGGAGATAGTTTCGGGGACCCGTTTCGCCTGGATAAGCACTTCGATAACTATCGTAAATTCCCTTGATGTCGCACCCGCCGAAAAATTTTGGAATCCCGGCGCTGCTTGGGCAACTGCCAACCGGGCGGGTTGGTACGGCGTTGGACTGGACATCCCAGTTCGTCGCCCATTGATGGGCGTCGAATGGGGAGACGATTGGCAGCCCCGTGTTCCAACGATAGATTCCGGAAAGCTGCCATCCTCCAAGGATCGCCTGCAGGGCCTTATTTTCCGTGTTCATAAAGGCTCTCCCCTTGCCGAAGGGCATCTGCCACACGGCGGCAACGTTGATGAGGTGCCGGATATCAAAGTCTGAATCCGCATAGCTGTCTCGTTGCCGGATCGGATTGACGATGAATGCCCCATTACCGGTGTTATTGCCAAAGCCGGTTTCCGACTGTAATCCGGAGGCATCGTCCAGCGAGTGGGAGTAGGTGTAGTTAAAGTCCAAAGTTAGAGTACGGAGGCGTTCTCGTACAGAGAACGTAAAGGCGTTGTAGTTGGAATTCCCGATCGTGCTCCAGGAGGACAGCGCACCGTATTGCGGTTGCATGAACCGCGTGGGGAATCCATTGCGGAACAACGCGCTGTCTACGTACGCTTCCGCGTCTGTCCAGTCATTTGCCGTAAAGAACGCAAAGGGATTGTCCCCTTGTGCCTGGCCCCGGCTTTGCAGACCGTAAAACATCTGGGTCGGCGTCCAAGTCGGATCAAAACAAGGAATTGAAGCACTGGATTTGCAGTCGCCCTGAACACTCTTGTCGGCATTCATAATTCCGACCAGGTTCGCTGGAAAAAGGTTATCGAAGAACGGGATAGACGCGATTTTGCTTGTATCCACATTCTGCTGGCGTTGCTTTTCCAGCATAGTCCCTGCCTGGTACCAGGTCATCCCGCTTTTCGGATCTTTAACGTTGTTGAAAGCAGCGATATCCCTGCGGACGAGCAAGCTCCGCGCACTGCGCCCGATGTATGAAGCGGAGACCGTAATGCCGGCGCGCATTTGACGCTCAATCGTCAAATTCCACACGTACTCTGTGGGTGCATGCAGGTTTGAGTCCACACCCTGCTCGATCCGCTCTCCTTCATCGAGTGGCTGCGACTGTGGGAATGTCAGCTTCGCGGGAACCACCACATTGGGCAGCGATCGGATATCCTGGTTGAATCCCGTAAACAGCGGTGCCAGGTTGCCGGCAACCGTGTCGTACGTATTCGCCGGAGTCGTATAGTTCGAGGTGAAGCCCAGCGTGTTGTTCAGATCCCAGTCCACGGCAAGGGCCTGACCGTAATAGTCATTGGTTATCGCGAAACCGCCTCTTATCACAGACTGGCCGCCACTCCCGAATAAGTCATGAAGCAGCCCACTGGAGTAGTTAGGAGACCAGGCTACGGCAATTCGAGGTTGGAAGTTGTTCTTGTCCCAGTTGTACATCGGCTTTCCACCGTTTGCCGGCCCGGAAAGATTGATGACAATCGGATCGGTAAAGTTATTCCCTTGCGCCGCCGCGGCCTGCCGCTCTTGGAAATACGTTCCAAGCGGCACCGTGGGCTGTACTTCAAAGCCTTGTTTTTCATAGACCGGGCGCTCCAGGCTGTAACGCAGCCCCAATGTCAATGTCAGCTCCGGCCGGATTCTCCAGGAGTCCTGCACGTATTCATCGTAGGCTTGTGTGGCAAACGCGCGAGTTGTGGGCACGCCTGCGGCCAATAAACTGCCGTCTTTGCCGAAGGTGAAATCCGCCGTGTATTGTGAGAATCTCCCGATAATGGCCGTGCCAGCGCTCTGCACCGAATCTGTCGAGTCCAGTGACTGCCCCGCCCCCCCTCCGGGCAGGTTATTGGCGATCAGGTAGTCCTGGAAATCGGTCGAAACATGCCCGCCTCCCCCCAAATAAAAAGACGGGTTTGTGATCGCGTTGTCAAAGGCATTCGCGGAACTCACACGATTGTTGGTAATCACACGGACGTTGCCTCCAATCTGAATCGTGTGCTTTCCGTGGGTCCACGAAATGTCATCGGTAATATTGTGGACTGGTGTCACTCGCGACTGTGTGTGTGATTGGCTATTGGGTTGGAACACGAACCGGAAACTGATGTCGTTCCCGCTGCTATCTCCGCCCTGTGAGAATGCCTGCCGGGTATAGCCATAGCGGAAATTGTTCACCACGTTCTGTCCGATTGTCCAGGTATGACCGGCAGCCAGACCCCACGGATGGCTCCAGATCTGGGGAGAGGGCGTATCCGGAAACCACTGGGCAAGAATTTGATGATCATAAATGGCGTTCAGTCGAACAAAAATGTTCTGCTTGCTGTTCAGCGTGTAGTCCAACTTCGCAACATTCGAATTTAGCTTGATCGGAGTTGGCGCGTTGAAACGGAATCCGCCCGTATTTATGTTGTCCCCCGTTGACAGATCGTTGGATGGATATTTGGCCGCGGCAGTCTTCAACGCGTCCAGGGCAGCCTGGTTTATGCCCGCATCTTGAAATACCTGCTGATTTTGCGCCAGGCTCAACTGGGCTTCGGGCTTCGTGTTGCATGCTGTGTCCTGGCAATAGGTATAGTTGATGATGCCCTCCCCCAAATTGGGCAATGGCACAACTCTGGACACATTTGTCGCCGTGGCATCACGACGCCCTTCATAGCTATAGAAAAAGAAAAGCCTGTCCTTTACGATTGGACCTCCAATCGCGCCTCCAAATGTGTTCCGAACCAGTGCCGTACGTGAAACCCCCGCGGCGTTGCTGAACCGGTCGTTAGCCTCGAACGGCGTACCTCTATAAAACTCAAAGGCAGCTCCGTGCACCTGGTTCGTGCCTGATTTGGTCAGAAGGTTAATCTGCGCTCCCGATGATCGGCCTTGGTTTGCCCCTCCGTCCGCCGTGGTCACACGAAACTCTTCAACCGCCTCCGTATTGAGCCGCAGGACTGGACCTTCCGTAATATTTGCGACAAGACCGCCAATCACCAGATTGTTGGTGCTCGCAGGAACCTGAGCATTACCTGTTTGCGCGTTGTTAACATCCACACCGTCCAACGTGATGTTCGACTGGTCGGCTCGTGCGCCGGTAACGTAGCCTTCGCGAGTGGCTCCGGGCTGCAAACTCAGCAGATCCACCACATTGCGTCCTTCCAGCGGGAGCTGTGTAATCTGATTCGACTCGATGTTGTTGCCGAGCGACGCATCCTGTGTGTTCATCAGCGCGGCTTGGTCGCTTATGCTCACCTCGACCGTTTGATTGACCGCTCCCAGGGTCAATCCAACGTTGACCTCGGATTGTTTTCCAATCAGGGCTCGCACATTATCAAATATGCTTTTGCTGAATCCCTTGGCATCAACCTCAAGGCGATAATCTCCCGGCGGCAGTAAGTCAAATACGTATTCGCCCTCGGCCGTTGACTTCATGCTGCGGCTTGCATTGGTCGCGACGTTTGTGATCGTGACTGTCGCCCCCGGCACAGGTTTGCCCTGCGCATCGGTTATGCTTCCACGCAAGGTAGAGGTACCCGTCTGCGCCGCCGCGATGCCGGCCCCGAGAATCACCAACAAAAATGCGCCTAGGATGCGCCGTGCAAAATTGCAGAGCATGAATGACTCCTTATGAGTAACTTCGCGAATCAGTCTCGAAAAAATGTCCAGGAGCAGGAGAATGTCCGGCAGGCAATAAGAATGCTCGTACCAATTCCGCAGGATAAATTTCCCACCACAGGTACACCCGCAAACAGACCACTACACTCCTGCACCAACGGCGGCTCGCATTCGCCAAAGAAACGATTTATGGAAGGAACGGACCCTCAACCGACCGTACTGCTTGTCCCCGCCCCCATAATCCCTCGGCACACTTTGGGAATGTGCCTGACCACTTCCTACCGAAATATGGGCGAGTTTTATGACACTTGGAGCGTTCTGTCAAGCACGTAAACCTTATAACCGTATAAAGTTTTTGTTTTAGTGCCCTTTTCAATCGAACTTACTGGACCAAAACGATACCCATTCACAAAAAGCCGCCGGAGAGGCGTCCCTCTCCGGCGGCAAGGGCAAGACTTGGTGGTTGGATCAGAACGAATAGCGCAGCGCAAACTCCATCACGCGCGGCTTGGTCAGCGTTCCCGAGTACAAGCCGACGGAACTCGGATTCGTAAGCGCGCCGTTGAAGGTTATGGTCGCGGGGTCAAAGCGCACGGAATTGGTCAAGTTGTACGCATAGGCGCTGAAACGAATCGCCTGGCGTTCCGTGAGGCTAAACGTCTTGTTAAGGCCAGCGTCAACCCCGAAGAAGCCTTGCCCGCGGAAAATATTGCGCGGGCCGGATTCGCCGGGATAGGGAAGGCGCATAACACTGTTCCAGTAATTGGAAGTTGCGGTCGGATCGTTAGCCGCGGCTCCGATATCGAAGGCAAACGGCTGGCCGTTCACGTAGGTCAGTTTCTGATTGACCGCACCCGTCAAAACCGCATTTCCGGATAGCTGGAAGTTGGTGTTCCAAGTTCCGCCCGCCGGTATGGTGAAGGGAAAGCCGCTCGTCCACCGGTAGATTCCCGCAATTTGCCATCCTCCCAGCAACGTGTTGGCAGCTCGGTTCCAGTCGTGGCCAAACCGTTTGCCGCGGCCGAACGGCAGATCGTAGACCCAGTTGGAGTTGATCTGGTGGCGGGTATCGAAGTCCGAAACTCCGCGCAACTGGTTCGGGCTCCATGTGTTGATGATCGCGCTCAATCCGCCAAATGTCGGCACCCGCTCGGAGTCCGAACCGACATCGAGCGATTTGGAGAGCACATAGTTGAAGTCGAACTGCAGTCCGTGCATATTCCGGCTGCGCACCATGAACTGCCCCGCGTTGTAGCTGCTGCTGCCAATAGAAGACCAGGCATAAAGCGCCGAAAACTCCTTGTTGTAAAAGGCAAACGGCGTATCCACACCGTTGATATTGGTGCAGGCCGGAAAGCAGAACGTATCGAACACGTTTACGAAATTGGAGGCGCCGAATGTGCCAGCACCCCAATTGCAGTAAAACATTTCATACATGGATTGCGTCACGGTTGGATTGGCAAGAACCCCGTTCCCGGGTGCTCCGCTATGATTCAGACTCAGATTGCCGTCTCCGCAGTATGACCCATTGACTCCCACCGCGCCTGGAAACAGGTTTTGAAAATACGGGATGTTCGGCACCTGGGAAACAGGTGTTTTTGCGCTTGCCAGCTTGGCCAATTGCGTCGCGGCAGCGAAGTAGTCCGTGTGGGACTTGGGGTCCACCAAATCGAGCGGCATGGCCAAGTCTCGCTGCTGCAGGAGATGATGCGCGAACCTGCCGACATAGGCGACTTCAACGGTAAGCCCGCCCGGCAGTTCGCGGCTGATGGAAAAGTCCACGGTCTCCGAATAAGGGGTCCTCAGCTTGTCGTCAAATCCAAAGGTGATTTGCTGCAGTGAATTGCCCGGTGTACTGACCGGAGGCGTGTAAGGAAACGGGCCGCTGGGCGCCGGCGAGAGCAGAGGTCCATCCAGGCTGGAAACTGGAATATTGTTTATTCCAGTGAAGCGGGCGCCACCGTCAAGCGTCTGCACGGAGGCCGCATTGCTAATTACTGTGTTTAGTCCAAAGGACCCATTTTGGTCAAAGGTGTCAACCAGCGCGGTCCCGAAATGATCGTAGACAATACCAAACCCGCCACGAATCGAGGTCTTACCCGATGCGCCAAAAAGCGAGCGCAACAATCCGTCATTGAAATTCGGGGCGTAAGCAAAGGCAAGACGCGGGCCAAAGTCCTTGTAGTCCCACGGCCAATACGGCTTCTTCCCGTTGGCCTGCCCGCTGGGGCTGTAGGTGATTATTTGATCTGTGGTTTCTCCGAGTGCCATGGCCTGTGCCCGGCTGCCCACAAATTGATTCAGGCTTTGGTCCGGGGAAACTTGATTTCCCGCTGTCTCGTAAACCGGCTGCAGCAAAGAATAGCGCAGCCCCGCGGTAATCGTCAGAGTTGGACGGATGTGCCATACGTCCTGGAAGTAAAAATCTGATTCCCAGGAGCGAAAGTTCTTGGGCACCAGTGTGCCTTCCGCGATGGAGTCACCTTTGGCCGTGCGATTGTATTGCCCGTCCACCTGGGCGATCAGGCCGATGATGTTTCCAATGGCATTGTCGTACGGCGCGGAGTTGGTGGAATCCACAGTTTTCAGGCCGAAATTGGTTGGATTCAGGCTGCCATTGCTGGATGCCGGAGTGTTCAGATAGCTGGGGTTTGTCGACGCAAAATTGATATTGGACAGATCGCTAGCCCGGGTGTTGGTGATGCGCCGGACATTTACGCCAAATTGCAGCGTGTGCTTGCCTTTTGTCCAGGCCACGTCGTCGAGCCAGTTGTACACCGGAATATGAAATTTGCGCGTGAAAGAGGTTGTCGGAGAGACCGAACCAACACTCGGATGCAGATCGTCAAAGGTACGGAAGGTAACGATGGGCAGATTTTCGTTTCCGTTATTGTCCTGGCTCTGCCGCGTAAGTCCAAAACGAAAATTGTTCACTAAAGTGCTGGAGAACGTTGCAGTATAGCCGGCAGCGATTGCCCGGCTGGTGTCCCGGATAACGTTGTTCGCAGGCATTCCCGGAAATTGTGGGACGTCTTCGGTCTTATCAGTTTGGTAGTTACCACGCAGAAAAAGGCGATGCGTGCCCGCGCGGTTCAGGTTGTAATCCAGTTTGACGATCGTGGTGTTAAGCCGCCTTGGATTGGGCGCAGAGAAGCTGAAGCAACTCACGTTGAAACCATCGGCGTTTCCGCAAGCCGAGGAGTTGGCCGCCGGATATTGTTGGAACACGCCGGTCCCCTGGGCATTCACCACCAGCGGGTTTACGCCCGGCCCGAGCGGGCAGGTGTTTGCCGTGTGCGCCGGCGTCACAGTGCTGCAGACATTATCCATCGCCGCGATTTGTGCTGGGCCGACGCCGCTAGTTCCCGGAGCGAACGAGTAGACTTTTCCGCTGAGCCCGACCACCGGAGGCAATCCGTTCGTCCCACCCGGGCACACCGTGGTTGCTGGAGTGCTCACCGTACCATCGGGATTGAGCACTGGAGCGCACGGATAGAGCACCACGCCATCCTGAAGATTCGGGCTGGGCACGTTCTTCTGCACTTGCTGGTTTTCCGCGAGGCGTTGCCCCTCATAAGTGCCAAAGAAAAAGAGCCGGTCCTTCTTGATCGGCCCTCCGAGCGAACCGCCGAACGTATTGCGGATCACTTTCCCGGGAACGTTCGGCAAGCCGTTGCTCAACTCCGCCTGTTTGTTGAACCAGTCGTTTGCCGCCGTCACCGTCGGCCGATTCTGCTCGTAGATCGCGCCGTGAAACGTGTTCGTGCCGCTCTTCGTAATCAGCGTCACCTGCCCGCCCGATGAACGCCCCTGATCCGCATTGTCACCGATGGTGGTGACGCGAAACTCTTCGATGGAATCCAGCGTCGAGCGAACCGCTCCCTGAAACGCCGTCCCACGCGACTGCTGGTTGTTGTCCACGCCGTCCAGGGTGATATTCGCCTGGTCGGAGCGCCCACCGTTCAGCGCGCCATTCCGCGTGTCGATATTGTCATCGACGTTTGTACCCACAAACGTTACGCCCGGCTGCAAGCTCAAGACGCCGGCGGCATCGCGCCCCTCAAACGGCAGCGCCAGAATCTGCCGCGAGTCGAACGTATTGCCGATCGTCGCGTCCTGCGTGTTGACGGTTTGCGACGCGGCCTGCACCTCTACCGTTGTGGTCCCGCTGGCCAACTGCAGCTTCACGTCGCTCGTAGCGGGCGTGGAAACCAGCAGCTCCAGTCCGGACTGCTTGAAGATGGCGAACCCGGTCGCAGTCACCGTCAGCGCGTATGTGGCCGGACGAACCGCTTGAAACTGGTAGAAACCGTTCTTGTCCGTCTGCGTGGTGAGATTCACCGCGATTTCGGCGCTGGACAGAGTGATCGTCGCATCGGGAACGATGGCGCCCGCGGGATCGGTGACTGTCCCGCGAAGCGAGGTGGTGCCGGATTGCGCGAACGTGAGAGTTACCGCTGAGAGCAACAAGATGAGGACACAAATGCAACGCTCGGGAAGATTCCGAGTCATAGTAGAACCCCTTTCGTGCACCGGGAAAAATCAAGGTAACGAAATGAGTGTCCACCACAGACTGACTGCCGATTCGCTCACCCTATTGGAAGAGTAGCAACCGACAATCCTCTAAGACCAACCACACGAGACGGAACCTGAGTATTGGTTGCTTTGACGTTGGCTCGAAAGAAAGGTTAGAGGCCATTTTGGCGGCAAGATCCGGCTTCCGGCCATCCAAAGAGGTAGGTCAAGCCTTGCCGAGATGAATCAGGAGAGCCTGGGTAATCGCCCGGTGTTGGCGAACAGGCTCCAAAATGGACTCGGAGACGTCGCCGTCCACGCGGATCAGCGAAACGGCTTCGGCTCCGGGCGTGGAGTCGCGGCGGCCCAGCGCGAACGTCGCGATATTCACGCCGTGCTTCCCCAGCGTGCTGCCGACGTGGCCGATCACGCCGGGCTGATCCTGGTTGCGCAGAAAAAGGACAGTCCCGTCGAGTTGCGCTTCCAGAGGAATGCCGTCGATCTGAATCACGCGCGGCGAACCATCGTGCACCACCGTGCCTTCCGCGGTGAATCCTGGCGAGCCGGACTTGTCGGGCAGCGTGGAAACTTCCAGCGTGTGCGGGAAGCCGTGTTCGCGGCGGCGCGTCTCCTCTTCGACGGTGAGCCCGCGCGCGGCAGCAACGGCCGGCGCGTTCACCACGTTCACTTTTTCATCGAGAATGGCGTTGAGCATTCCAGCAAGAACAGCGCTGCGCAGAAGATGCGTGCCGACTTCGGCGACTTCCCCCGCATAACGGATGCGGATGCGCGCGGGACGCGTGGCAGCGGCTTGCGACACAAGCGAGCCGAGCCGCTCCGCGAGCGCGAGATACGGCCGAACACGCCGATACTGTTCGGGAGATAGCGCGGGAAGATTCACGGCGTTGCGGATGACGCCTTCAACGAGGTAATCCCGCACCTGCACCGCGACCTGCGTCCCGAGTTCTTCCTGTGCCTCCGCAGTGGAACCCGCAACGTGCGGCGTCGTAATCACGTTGGGCAATCCAATCAGCGGACAATTCTTCGGCGGCTCTTCCGCAAAAACGTCAAGCGCCGCGCCGGCGACATGCCCGCTCTTGATCGCAGCCGCAAGATCGGCTTCGTTGATCAGTTCGCCGCGCGCCGCGTTCACGATGCGCACGCCCTTCTTCATCTTGGCAATGGTGGCGGCGTTGATCATGTCCTTGGTCTGCGGACTTACTGCGGTGTGCAGCGAGATGAAGTCGCTTTCGGCGTACAGCTTTTCCAGCGGCACAAGTTCCACCGAAAATTCCCGCGCAGCAGCTTCGCTGATGAAAGGATCGTAGCCAATCACGCGCATCTCAAAACCATCGGCCCGAGTAGCCACTTCGCTGCCGATGCGCCCAAGTCCGATCAAGCCAAGCGTCTTCCCGCGCACTTCCGCGCCCGACGACGATTTCTCCCACCGCCCTTCGCGCATCGCCGCATCGAACTTCGGCAACTGCCGCGCCAGCGCCAGCAACAGCGCAAAGGTATGCTCAGCAACGCTCACCGAACTTCCGCCAGGCGTGCTCATCACCAGAATCCCGCGCTTCGTGGCCTCATCGAGGTCAATGTTGTCCACGCCAACGCCGGCGCGGCCCACGACGCGCAGCCGCGGCGCATGATCCAGCAGCGCCGGTGTGACTTTCGTGGCGCTGCGCACAATCAGCGCGTCGGCATCGGCGAGTTCCGCGTTCAGATTGTCCTTGGTAGTAAATACAATGTTCCAGTTGGTTTGCTTCAGCAGTTCGATACCACGATCGCTGATCTTGTCCGCAACGATGACCTTCATGATTCCTCTATTCGGGGTAAAAGCCGCGGCGCGCGCACGGCGGTCTCTTCCCTTGGGCTCGAAACATTCCAAATTACTGTGCGGAATCGAGCGTGTCAAATCGCGGTCCGTTAGTGGCTCGTTAGAATGGCAAGTGAGAGAATGGCCTTCTGCTATAGTGCCTAAATAAGGGAGCGAAAATGAGCCTTTCCGAACAGTTGAAAAAAGATATTGTCACCGCGATGAAGGGCAAAGAAGAGATGCGCCTGAGCGTGCTGCGCATGGCCAAAGCCGCGCTGCAATTAAAGGAAGTGGAAAAGATGCGTCCGCTGGACGAAACCGAATCCATCCAGTTGCTGCAAACTCTGGTGAAGCAGCGCAAGGAATCGATTGAGCAGTTCGCAAAAGGCGGCCGCCAGGACCTGGTGGACAAAGAAAACGCCGAGCTGAAATTCCTGGAAGCGTACCTCCCCGCAGGCGCCAGCGATGGCGAAATGGACGCGGCCATCGCCAAGGCCATCACCGACACCGGCGCAACTTCGATGAAGCAGATGGGCGGCGTGGTGAAAGCGGCGAAGGAAGCTCTGACGGGAAAAGCCGTGGACGGCAAAGCGCTGAGCGACCGCGTGCGCGAACGCCTCTCCAAACTAGGATAAATTGTGGCCACTTGAAAGTGGCCGCTACAAGGATTGGCCGGCCTTCAAGCCGGCCCCCGGTACCCAAATCTCCATGCCACTCCCGGAACAAATCCCCCTCCGCTACACCGAAGAAGACGCCGGCTACATGAGCGTCCGCCCGGTGGTGAAGCAAACCTTCCGCCTGCCCGAGTTGGTGGACATGGTCGTGAGCGTCGCGGGAAAAGACGCCGCCCGCGTGCAGCAGATTTTTCGCAGCGGCACGGTTGTCTACAACGGCTACCGCTATTGGTGGGACGCGCTGCCAGCGGATCGGGAGGAGATTGCGCGCCTGCTGGTTCCCTTCCCGGACGACGATCCGTCGCGCCCGTTTGAGCCCGAACAAGCCACCGCCGTCCTCCTCGAAATTGGCGGCGGAGCACAGCGCACTGTGGTAGAGATTTCCCGCCAGGACGCCGCGCAAAAGAAACTTTTCGCCAAACACTCTCCCTGGGACGTCCTCACAGCCTTCGCCTCTGGCAAAACCGCCCGCTACGAAAAATACGCCCACGCTCGCCGCGCCGACCTCTTCCGCTTCTCCCTCCCCTTCGATCAAGCCCAGCCGTTGCTTGCCGCACTTCTCGCCGCTGCTCCCCGCAAACTGAAATATCGATGGAGTACGCTGCGGGCACCGGCGGCGGTGACGTTTGTGTGTCCACGGAAGTGATTGGTGGGCGGATGGGTGAAGTGGTCCGCCTTCGCTGAAGCTACGGCGGACAAGCGAGGAAAGAGAAGAGGGACTCACCGCAGAGACGCAGAGTTCGCTGAGGCGGAGCGCAGAGAAGAGGTTTCTTAATGGGAGGCGGGGATCGTCGGGAGGAATTGTATGACCGGAGGGGGTACACCCCCTGGTTTTTGGCAAAGAGTGCGGAAAGTGCTGTAGGGATAGGGTATAGGTGTGATACGGAAAATGAAAGAGTGCGCAAGTGATTGAAAAAAAGAGATGCGAGAGTGGAGATGGGAGGAAAAGAGCGAGGGAATGACGGCGAGCCGAATTCCTGTTGGCACAATGGATAACTCCCCCTCCCCCCTGTTTTTCGTAAGTGACCGGAATGAAGGACTTGAAGCGGTTTGTTTTCTATCAGTTTTGAAGTGATGGGAACACAGGAGTTAGTGGCGAGGGTTTTTGGGACGAGAAGCTGCACGGTCTGTAAAGGAAGCACTCCTCGCGCGCGCCCTTCGCGCAAACCACTCAGGGCAAGCATGGCTTATTGTCTCGCGTTATTCACAACTAGGCAACAGTATTGTGTAGTACTGGGACGATTTTGCGGCGAAATGGTAAACGGGGGGAATTCAGAAGTTTGAAGTTGGAAGTTGAGAGTTGGAAAAGTTGAAAGTTGGATGTTCGAACGGTAAGGAGATCATTTCGTCTGCCCCCCGAGTCGCGGAGTGAAGAAGAGGAAGGAGAAGCCCAAGACCCACCCTTTCAAACCAAGGGTGGGGCACCCAACTTGACCCTTCTGGCTTGTGCCCGGGCCACCCGGCTAGCTTTTATTGACGACCTCAATATCGTGGCCGTCAGGAT
>Ga0137412_10003387_pt1 | contig 12725 bp, 8 predicted proteins | sample CZODoug2_1_16fun_FD_122160 | JGI IMG/M metagenome (GOLD analysis project Ga0137412, IMG submission 122160) | Vadose zone soil fungal communities from Angelo Coast Range Reserve, California, USA - CZODoug2_1_16fungal (Hybrid Assembly) | ecosystem: Environmental > Terrestrial > Soil > Vadose zone...
CAGTGAGTTCGGGTTAGCCCTGTTGATACGCCGCATCGCTTCAGCAGGATCGTGCTCGATGCGACCGAATCCGGTCGCTTTGACCCGCGCGCCCTTCTCCACCAGCCGAATCAAGGCGTCGAATCCGTCACCGGCCATTCCGAGGTGGTCAATGCTGAACTTCGGCAATGCCGAGAGCCGCCCCTCGAGCTCGGACAGGTCACGGGAATGAACGTAGAACTCCGCGTGCCAGCCGACCACCTCGTAGGCGCGCTGCGCCAGGTCCTCAAGCTCCGCCAGCGTGGCGGAGCCACCTCGGAAGAGGTTGAACCGGACAGCGCGCACGCCCCGCGCGCTCAGCTCGGACAGCTCGGCGTCAGAAACGCTTGACGGCAGCTGCGTGACGCCCACATACCCTGGACCCAGCTGCTCTAGAGCCTTCACCAGGTATTCCTGATCGAATGCTTGGAAGGATCCGGAAACCACGGCGCCGGCCCGGACCCCCAAGCTGGCCACCCGTTCCTGGTAGGCGTCCACAGCGAACGGGTCCGGCAGAAATCCGCGGTTAGCGGTCAGCGGGTACCGGGGATCAATGATGTGCAGGTGAGCATCGAAGATTGACTGCCCAAGCGTGTTAACGGTGGACGGCATGGGGGCCTCCTCGTTAGCGCCACCGCCGGAGGTCATCGATGCCACCGGGGTCATCCTCCACACAGGCCCAAGCGGTAGGCAGCCCGCGATTTCGAACCTGCCACACGCCGATCAACGCAGAGAATTAACCTCAGATCGTATGCGGGAGCTCTTCCTCAACCATCCGAGGCTCTTCGCGCACGTCAACTGCACCGCGGGGTATCTCTGCGCGCTGTCGCACCAGCCCGATCGCCGGTGGTGTCGTCTCCACTGGACCATATCGTCCCGGCGGGAGTCGAACCGCGCGGCCTCCCGCGTGTCAGGCGGGAGCTCTGCCGTTGAGCTACGGGACGGGATCTCGCCGGTGGGCGGCGGCGAGGGTTGGTTGTGCTCCCCCGCTAGGTCTCGAACCTGGTCCTCCCGGGTAACAGCCGGGCGTGCTGCCTGGTGCACCTCAGGGGATCGAGCGAAACGGACGTGCCCCTGGCAGGGGTCGAACCTGCTACCCCGAACCCGTCGCTTAAGAGGCGACTGCTCTGGTCCAGTTGACCTAGCGACCCGTCGAGAATGCAGGATCCGAACCCGCGACGCCGGCGGCCTGACGGCCGCCGTTGGTGTGGTCGCGCTGGTCGAGGTGCCAGGAGTTGAACCTGGTCCGTCGCCTTATCAGGGCGCTGCACAGACCGCCATGCTCCACCTCGTGTGCTCCCGGTCCAGGACTCGAACCTGGGCTGAACGGAATCAAAGTCCACCGTGCTGCCGATCTACACCAACCGGGATCGTGGTGCCCCTACCAGGATTTGAACCTGGACTGGACGCGTTCTGGGCGCGTTGCCTCTGCCGTTGGGCTACAGGGGCCAGGTCACCACCCACCTGGTGGTGGCACTGGTGCTGGAGGCCGCCGGGTCGTCAACCGCGCCGGCATGAGACGGCGGGGGCTGACCGGGCGAGCAAGTTATCTGCTCCGCTGTGAAGTTTTCAATGTAACAAGCGTCCACGGAAATGGGCGCGCTTGCTGGCGGAGGGAGCCGAATCCCCAACTCACGGTTTTGGGGACCGTGGCGCTTCCGAAAGCTCACCGACTCGCGCCGAAATACAATTCGAGCGCGGAAAATAGAGAAACCGCCCGAATCGGTGTCCCGATGGGCGGCTCCTTGGCATGACGTTGGCCTACGTCATGGCGAGGAGCCTGCGCTGGTCAGCAGCGTCAGAGCCGGTCGAATAAAGACGTACCGGCGGCCTGACAAGCGCATGGCCGAGATCGCGTTGCCGTGGTGTTGGCGCCGCGATCCTCGCTTCCACATGCTCGTCATGACTGCTCCCTTGGTCGTTGTCCTTTATAGTCCACGACTCTGGAGCTGACGTCAATCAGGTTTTTGACGAATCCGCGGGACGTGCTATTTGTGCTGATGTCGGGTGCGGTCCATTGTTCCGGGCTGCCGCGGCGACGCCGGCGACGCACAGGTCACGGCGAAGAGGTTAGCCAGGGGGAACCCATCCACCCAACCTATCGGGCGAGCTCCTCCAGCGGGCGCTGCTTCGTCTCGATGCCGAACTTCGCGAACACGGCCAGACCGACCGCCAGCACAGCTCCGAACAGGGCGAACATCCACACGTTCCCGTCGGGCACGGTCGTCAGCACGCCGAGGATGACCGGTGCGATCACGGCGGCCAGGCTGCGCAGCGAGCTGCCGACCATGGTCGCGAAGGCCCGCATCCGGGTCGGGTAGAGCTCGGCGTTGTACATGTAGATCAGCGGCCCGTTGACGTTGACGCCGACGAGCAGAGTGGCGCCCGCGATGAAGAACACCACCCAGCCTGAGATGCCCAACACGCCGATGACGAGGACGCCGACCAATGCCCCGAGGATCGCGAGGGTGAAGCCGGTGATGAACCAGAATCGCCGCCCGAGTCGGTCGAGCGTGGCAGCGGCGAGGTAGATCGCGATCAGGTCGCCGACAGTGATCACCGCGGACAGCAGCGCGGCCGTCGACTGGGACAGGCCGGCGCGGACCAGCAGCGTGGGCAGGAACGTGGTCAGGCCCCAGAGCGCGAAGTAGGTGGTGAACCAGGTGCACCACAGCATCGCTGTGCGACCGCGGTAATCGACGCTGAACAGCTCACCGAAGCGGGTGCGCGGCTCGACCACCGGTGTCACCGAAGCCCCCGACACCGTCACTCTCGGCGCGGGCTCGGGCGGCGTTCTTGGTCGCACCTGCGCCTCCATGGCCTCGACCACAGCGCGCGCCCCGTCGAGATCACCCTTGTGCAGCAGGTGGCGCGGTGACTCCGGCAGGCGGAAGTACGCCCATATCGAGGTCAGCACCGGGATGCCGCCGATGAGGAACAGGTAGCGCCACGCGTTATGGGGTGGGAACACCGCCAGGAGTAGGCCACCGACCAGTGACGCGGCCAGGATGCCCCACCCGAACAGGCTCTCGTAGATCATCACGATTCGGCCGCGGGCCTTCGCCCTGACGAACTCGTTGAACATCGCGGCGGCGACGGGAACCTCGGCGCCCAGCCCGATGCCCTGGAGCAGCCGAATGATCATCAGGCTCTCCACGTTCCAGGCAAAGACCGCCACCAACGACAACAGCCCGAAGATGCCCGACGAGATGACGAACGCGATCTTGCGGCCGTACCGCTCGCTGACGAAGCCGAACCCGATGGCGCCGATGATCTGCCCGAGGTAGCCGGCGGCGATCAGCACCCCGGCCACCGACATGGGTGCGCCGAGCGCTTGCAGGGTCGCGGTGAGCGCCACCGCGAGGATCAGGCCGTCGAACGAGTCGAAGAAGGTGCCGACGCCGAGCATTCCGGCGACCCGGAAATGGAATCGGTTGAGCGGCACCTGTTCCACGCGGCCCAGCAATGCGGCCGCCTCAGCGGTGGACTCGGACGGGCCGGCGGCGTCGGGGACAGTCGGGGGGATGGGTGAGCTGGACATGGGCCGCTCCTTTGAGGCTCAGAACCGGCCGAAACGCCTGAGAGTCCGAGCACCCGCTCGGCTGCGTTGATCGGCGCGATCGACCGCGGCACTGTCGATAGTGACCGCGATCGTCATGAAACGAGCTTCCAGTGACCGATCCCGATCCCCGTGTACCAGGCTGCGATCGGCTCGTAGTACGAGGTGGTAAACGGAGCGCAGTCAGCTATGCCGTGTGCGACCAGCCAGTTGCGGACTTCCTCGGCGCCGTTGCCCGCCGTATTCACGTGCTCGGCGGCGAAATCAGCCGCGGCCACAGGGCCGCCCGCCTCGAGATGCTTCAGGAAGGTACGGTCGAACGTCTCGTTCAACTCGCCCATTCGCGGTGTGCCGACGTCATGGCTCAGGCCGCCGGTCGCGAGCACGACGACACGCTCAGCGCCGCTGTAATGGTGGATCGCGCCACGGATGGCTCGACCCAGCGCGACGCAGCGCCGCATTGCCGGGAAGGGCGGCTGGACCGCATTGACCAGGATCGGCACCACCGGATGCCTGCCCGCGATACCAGCAAGATCGAGTGGGGTCATCATTCCGTGGTCGAGCGTGAGTTCCATCGAGAAAGCAGGATCGAAGCCCGCATCCATCACCGCGGCGAGGAGGTGCGCCGCCAGCGCCGGGTCGCCGGGGAGAACTTGTTTGGCAACTCTGAGCCATCCCTCGAGCGGACTGGGATACGACGGTGCGATGCCAATGCAGAAGGACGGGAAGTTGTCGAGGAAGAAGTTGTGCAAATGATCGTCGGAGACGAGGACCACCGCGTCGGGCTTGACCACATCGATCTCCTGGCCCACCCGCTCGAACTCGGCCACCACCGCGTCCCGGAGAGCCGGCCCCGGTGCATCGCGCATGTTGGTCATCACGGGGGTGTGGCTCACCGCGAAGACACCAGCGATCTCAGCCACGTCACTTCTCCGCAACAGCTCGTAGCGCGGCCAGGTAATCCGGCTCGGGCATTCGCAACTGCAGGCAGTAAGCGCGCAGTAGATAGGGGTTCACTCCGAGTTGGTACAATTTTCCGACATCGGTCGAGGCCAAGGCGGTCCGCGCCTCATTCGAGAGATTAGTTGCTCCGATGTACTGCTCCGGATCGGCGAAGAAACGGACTTCCTCAGCGCGGTCGTGCTGCACCCTGAACAAGATCTTGTCGAGGGCGTAGGCTTCCTGAGACGGAATGTCCTGGACCCAGTTCCGCGCGCTCATGCCCCACTCTTTCCCAAAAGTTTGGCACCGAGCCAGTTGATGATCGTGGGCAATGTGGTCGGGGTGATCCCCATGTGTCCGCCGGGGAACATGCGGACCGACTTGGGCGAGCCGTGTCCGACCAGTAGGTCGATATCAGCTACCGGGCATTGAGTGTCGCCCCGTCCGTTGACCAGCAGTAGTGGCGCTGACGGACGGTGCAGCAGGCCCTGATCGAGCAGCGAGAGCCGCGCAAAGGCCTCCACGTAGCCCTCCTCCGTTTTGACGCCGAGCATTCGCATGCGCGTCTCGACCAACTCCATGAGGTAGCTGTCGGGGTGGCGCGAGCGTCGGATCCATTCGGGTTGGAACATGAAGTGGGCGCCCCCGCCCCAGTTCACGGCGCCCGCGATGCGATCGGGAACCACATGCGCGAGTTTCGTTGCCCAATATCCACCGAAGGAACGGCCGAGCAGTCCGACCTTTCCGCCGTCGAGATCGTCTTGGTTCGCCGCCCAGTCCAGCACGGGCAGGAACTGCCGTTCGGCATCCGGTCCACCCTTGACCGGCGACTCGCCGGTCCCCGGCCCGTCGACCGCGACGGTCGCAATACCCAGCGCGAGCGCCAGGTCGCTCGCGGCAGTCATCTGCTCCTTCCACGCGTCCACCCCGCCCCACATGATCAGTACCGGGGGGCGGACCACATCGGGCGGACGGCGGTAGTAGACGACAACCTCATCGCCCTCTCCAACCGCGCCGGCGAACGGAACGGTGACGCGCGTGATCGGCGGATCGAACAGCTCGCCGGCGGCGAGGTAGGCGTCCCGTTCCCGCTCGGCACAGGCAAGCTTTTCGGGATGGTTAGGGCAGGGAAAGCGCCCCATGAAGAAGAAGCCGTCGGCGCGGAGATAGGCCTTGCGCCGCTCCGCCGGATCTTCGGCCGCAACCGCCGCGTCCCAGGCCGCTTCTCCGGCGCGGCGCCATGCGGCGGCCCAGCGAACAGGATCAAGCCCATCCAGCTGCTCGAGAACGGTCTTCACATCGTCGGACTCGAGATTGTTCATGGGGTGGATCGCCTTGTCCGAGCGGTCGAGCATCCATGCCTTCGCCTCGTCGAGGGTCCGAGGTCCGTCACAGTCCGCCGAGGCGATGGGCGGCAGATCAGGAGTTCGGTCGAACATGGCTCTCCAGAGAATCAGTCATCAGGCACCTTGTCTCAGCATCCGCGGGTGGTCAGATCGGCTCCGCGAGAACGCGCAACGCGTCCGCCACCACCTGCGTCTGCGCCGCGGGCGGAGCACCCGTTCGCTCCAGCCGACCGATCTCCAGCGAGCTCTCGACAACGAGGCGGCAGCGCTCCGCCCGGCGCCGCATGAAGCGCGACAGGACTTCGGAGACGCCTGTGCCCCTGCGCAGCTCCTGCCCCAGGACGAGCGCATCCTCGACGGCCATTCCGGCGCCGGAGGCAAGCTGCGGCGTGGTCGGATGCGCGGCGTCGCCGATCAGCAGTGTCCGGCCGCGGTACCAGGGCGTCGGCAGCAGGAACGCTTCGAGGGGCCGCACCACGATCGGCGAGGAGACGGAGAGCGAACTGCGCAGCTCTCCGATCACGCCGCCATAGCCCCCCATGAGAGTGGCCATGACACCGGGCAGCTCGGCGTCGGGCAGGATCTCCCGACGAGGGCAATTCTCGAGCAGGAACAGGTACAGACTCTGCTGCGAGACCGGCGCCAGCCCGATCTTGACACGTCCGCCGAGGAAGAAGTGACGGCGATCGATCGCGGCTGGTCGGTCGGCGAACAGGCGCCACACCATCTGCCCCGTGTACTCCGGTACCGACGCGTCGGGCAGGATGAACTGCCGCACCTTGGAGAACAGCCCGTCTGCACCGATCACGAGGTCATAACGGCCCACACTGCCATCGCTGAACGCAATGCGCACGCCGTTGTCATCCTGCTCGAGGTGATCCACGGTGATTCCCAGTCGAACCGTGGCTCCGCTCCGCACAGTCCGGTCGCCCAGAATCTTGTGCAGTGCGGGCCGCATGATGCCACCACTGCCCGGCAGACCGCGGGGATCGGCGACCTCGTCCACCGCCGAGCCATCCACGTCGCAGATGCGGATACCGTTCCCGGTGAAGCCCTGTGCTTCGACCTCGTCGAGGATTCCCAACTGGGCGAAGGCGCGCAATGTTGGACTGGTGATCGAGATACCGGCGCCGTAGACCCGCCATTCGGGGTCCAGGTCGATAAGGTCGACGGCAATTTCCTGCCTTCGCATTTCGATCGCCGCCGACATCCCCGCGATCCCACCGCCGACAATGAGTGCGGATTTGACGGATTCATTCACGGTTGAGCAGCCTCCCCCGACACCGACTTCTCGTGACCGGGCATTGGTCGAGCTAGGTACGTTAATGAGCTAAGTACATGAGTCGTGCAATGTAGTGGTGTCACAGCTGTCGAAGTGCGTATCACTGAACGAGCGCGACACCGAGCGGGGCAGCGCCACGATAATCGACCGTCCTTGCCGTAGCTCGATCGCCGATCCAACGCCTCGGACGTGAGGCCCGATGTCGTCACAGTATCAACTCAACATGTTTATATCAACACATTGGGAACCCTGTGACGTAGACCACGCATCCGCGCTACCGAGTGGCGCCTCGCAGGGTGGGCGGTCGGCCGCCGTCGCCTACCGCCGCGGCTCGGCCGGTGGCGGCAGCATGCCTTCGGCCCCGTCCTCATGCGACGCCAGCAGCGTGTACAACAGCCGATGTAGCGTCGTTCGGTCCTGTTCAGGTAAGGAGTTGAACGACTCAGCGAGGGTGGCGTCTACGACCGCTGCTCCCCGTGCGCGGAGTTCCGCACCCTCGGCCGTCACCCGGTGCCTGACAGCCCGCCCGGGCGTCGTGATCCGCTCGATGAGTCCCCGCGCGATCATCCGCGTGGCGAGCGTGCCGAACGCCTGGTCGGACTGGTAGGTGAGCTGGGCGAGATCGTGGAGTGACGCATTCGGATGCCAGTGCATATGACGAAGCGCGTCCCACTGGACGAGCGTGACGCCCAACGGGGCCAGCGCTGCCCCGAGCAGCCGTTGATGGCGCGCCTGCAGACGCTTGATCGCCCACGCGATGTCCTGCGGCGAGCCCGTCACAACGCTGACTCTAAACCAACCCAGCATGCAAACGATCATCGCGAGGACCGACTCTCACCAGTCCCATTCGAGGTCCAGGCCAATCCCTACACCGCCCAATACCCGATCCGGGCATCGGAGCGTTGGCGGCAGACCGGTGCCTCGCCCGCCGCCGATCTCAGGGGTTCTCCTAGTCCGGCCATTGGTACATCTGTACGGGCCACTCATCCGACGGCGGCGGCGGTCCTTGTGGGGAAGCCCGATTCGACGACTCCCCCGCCCCAGCGGCGGCGGTGCTGGAGGAGAGCATGCCCGGAGTCGGCGTAGAGCGTGCGCGGAGCTTCCTCGTCCGGACCGCCGCTCCGCTGGCCTTCACCGTTCTCGCGGTCTGTGCCGCGCCGGCGATCGCCGCGATACCGATCCACGCCGAAGGGGGCGCCTGGAGCGTGGTCGCCCGGTGCGAGAGTGGCGGCAACTGGAACATCGGCACCGGTGTCGCCTACGTGGACGGCCCCCGATTCTCCCTGGTCGCTGATGCGGCTCGAGCCGCACCGCCCGGTCAGGCGACCGACGGCGCGGCGGGCTCGCTCCCCAGGCCGGTGCATACGCAGGTCCTGGTCGCCGAGCGGGTGCTGAGGAGCCAGGGAATCCGGGCCTGGCCCCGCTGCTCCTCGGCGGCACCCGATGGTGACCCCGGGGCCGATCAGTCCGGGCTCACGGACCCGCCGACACGATGAGCCCGGCCGGCGGCGACGTTGCGATCGACAGTCCAACGTCGTCGACCGCGGCCACGGGGCGGGCGCGGCGGACGACACCGACGGCGCTGGCGTTGATCTCCGGCCTGGTCACGATTGTCGGCTCGCTCCTGCTGCCACTGGCCCCGGTCGAGGTCGATCACCCGACGGTCAGCTGGCCCCTGGTCGCGACCGCCCCGGTCTCCACGCTGCTGCCACTGGAGGCCGGTATCCCGTTGGGTCTGAAGGTCGGATTCAGCTGCCGGGCGGTGGCTGAGGCGTCCGCCTCCGGGGGCGACCGCGCGGCCCACGTGCTGCTCGCCACCACCGACCCGGACCGGCCGGGGCGGGCCGACGGACTGCGGCTGGTCGCCGGGTCGGGCACGCTTGCGGCCTTCGTCGGCAGCCGGCTGGTTCTGCGGGACACCGTCCCGCCGGGTCCGTGCCACTACCGCATCACCACCAGTGGCGGCGAGCTGGTCTATTCCCGGGACGGCCTGCGCCTGGGCACCTCGCCGCGCCCGGTGGTGGACGCGCTGATCACCGGAATCACCGCCCTGCCCGGACCGGACCTCACGGTCACGGTGCGCGTCGACGACCGGTTCGCGAGCTCGCCGGCACCGGTGAAGTTCGCCCTGCTGGCTCTGCTGGCGGTCAGTGCGAGCATCGCCGCGGGTTGTCTGCTCGCGGTCCGGAAACGAGGAACTGGGCACAGGCGGCGCGGCGGGATCAGGCGGTTCCGGCCGGCGGCCGCCGATGCCGTTGTGGTGGGCGTCCTGGTGGCGTGGCTGTTCCTGGCGCCGATGACGCACGACGACGGCTGGATGTACGCGATGGCGCTCGACCGGCGCTACTCAGGCTACTTCGGCAACTACTACATGTACTTCAACAACTCCTACGTGCCGTTCACCTGGCTGCTGTGGATCTATTCGTGGTGGGCCAGGCTCGGTATCTCCCCGGTGCTCATGCGGGTGCCGTCGCTGGCATTCGCGCTGGTCACCTGGGCGGCGGTGCGCGGAATGCTCGGCGACCTCGCCCGTGGCCGGCGGCTGCTCGTCCCCGCGCTGCTGTTCCTGGCCTGGTGGTTGCCGTTCGGTCTGGGCACCCGCCAGGAGGCATCCGTCGCCGCCTGCCTCACCGTGACCGGGTACGCCATGACCGTCGCGCACCGGCGCCAGCAACCCGCCTACCTCGGTCTGGCGGTGGCGGCGGCGTCGATGGGGCTCATCGCCCACCCCGCCGGGGCGATCGGGGTACTGCCGCTGCTGCTCGGCGGCCCGGCCGCCGCGCGCCTGGTCCGGCGCACCTCACGCACCGGGGTGGACGCTGTGGCCACCGTCGCGTGCGTGCTGTCCTGCGCGGCCGTGGCCGGCTTCGCGGGCTTCGGCGACGGCTCGCTGAACGACTTCATCCGGGGCGACTCGTCCTTCGGCGGTGCGCCGGCAGGGTCGACGGCCGGACCGCTGGTCGATGAGGTGGACCGCTACCGGCTGCTGCTCGGCGACGGCTCGATCGGCAACTACGCGATCCGGACCCCGGTGCTGCTGCTCCTGCTCGTGCTGCCGTTCTTCGTGGTGCTCTGTGCGCATGCCCGCAGGCGGCGACGGCCACTGCCGAGGGTCCTGTGGCTGACCGGATGGACGTGCCTGCTCGGTCTCGGCGTGCTGGTACTCACCCCGAGTAAGTGGACCTGGCACTTCGGTGCATTCGCCGGGCTCGCCACGGTCTTCCTGAGCGCCTGGGCGTTGACCGTGCCCCGGCTGATGGCCACGCTGCTGGACGACCGGCGGGGGCTGGTGCGGGGGGCCGGCGCGGTGTCGCTCGCGGCCGCGGTCGGCTGGGTGTGGCTGTCCGGCCGGGGACGGAACTGGTGGGCGGACAACGTGATGCCGGGCGTGCCGAGGGCCGGCGAAGCGCTGCTGGGCGGGGCGTTCTCGGCGACCGCGATCGTGGCTGTCGCGGTAGTGATCGCCGTCGGGCTGTGGACCTGGCGGGCCCGGCGGTCACTCGCGCCCGCGCTGACCGCCGGGTTGCTGATCGGGTGCTTCCTGACCGGGGAGCTGACCTTCCTGGTCGGCGGTTTCGGGGTTGCGGTGGTCCGCACCTGGGACAGCTGGTCGCCGTGGGCGGACGCGGTGCGCGATCCGCTCGGGCACCGCTGCGGCGAGGCGCGGGTGTTGTGGGTCGCCGACCCGGACACCGCTGTCGGGGTCGCCGCGTGGTCCGGCGAGCCGGCCAACGACGGCTTCGCCCGCAATCGCTGGTGGCCGGACAGCCCGCCGGCGCCTGGCCCGGCGACCGCGTCGGTGTGGGGCAGCCTCCCGGTCACCGCCGGCGTCCCGCACCGGCTGCGCACGCCGTGGTTGCGACTGCCCGCCGGCCTGTCCGCGCGGAACCAGCTGATGACCACGGTCAGCGGGCTGACCGGCGCGGGGAACGAGCTGACCGCCGAGTTTGCCGCGCCGTCCGCCGGCGACTCTGGAGGACTCCGGGTGGTCGGAGACAGTCGACTGGACGACTACGAGGACGACGCCTCCTGGCGGGACGCGTCGATCACGGATGGCACCAACCTTCCCGCCGGCACCGTGGCGTTCCGGTTGACCGCGACGGTGACCCGAGGCTGGATGGCCTTCGCGATGCCCACCGTGCGACGGTTGGCGCCGGTCGCCGACGCCCTGCCGAGCGACGGCCGTACCCTGGTCGACTGGCAGTTGTCCTGGCTCTACCCGTGCCAGGGGCAACCGCCGATCGCGGACGGGATCGTCGCCCCGGTGTCGTACACCGTCGCGTTCGGCTTCGGCCCTGCCGGCAGCCTGTTCAGCGTCACCAACGGCGGCACCTGGACGGCGGAGGTCGGCGGGCTGCTCGGATCGCAGGTCCGTTCCTCGACGCTCACCCGGATGTACACCGTCTACAGCCCTGACCCCGGCTACCCCATGCGGACCGTCTACCGGCTGACCCGGCCCTACGCCGACCACGCGTACCGCCTCCGGCTCACCACCCGCGGCAGATTCGGCTGGTGAGCGGCGCCGCGGTCGATGAGCCAGTCGACGAACACCGTCGTCGACGCCTGGCCGCTGGCTATGCGTGACCGCGCGGACCGAAGGAATGCCTCGCTGGAGTTGGCATCGGTCAGGTGAGGTCCCAGGCATGTCGGGATTGACGTCGATGCATCGGCGGGACCAGGCACTTGGCACAGGCAGGTTTAGTGTTGATGATGAGCACGCCGACCAATGACGCGTTCCGAGGGGGGCCGCGTCCGCGCCTACCGGCGGCGTACCGCGTGGGCTGGCCGAGGTACTTTGCGACGTGCCCCCTCGTGATCGACTCAAAGGTGTTTCGGCGAGTGAACTACCAGAGGAACGGGTCGGTTGCAGACCGATCGGGGTAAGGAGTTCGGCTGTGACAGATTCGATCGTCGCTTCGCCTACGGGGCTGGTTCCGATGGCGGGCGCCACAAACCTGGTTGTGACCGGGCAGGCGGACGACCGCCAGGCCGGGACGGTGCCACCATCGGGGGGATGGCGTAGCTGGGCCCACGCCCCTCGAGGCGCTATAAGTCCTGGCAACACAGCGCCGCGGCGCGGCGACAGCGAATACACACGGAGGTCAGCATCGTGACCAAGTCGGCCTCGACGGGTGACCCGGCAACGTCTCCGAGCAATGGCGGGGTGGCGCCGGTCAGGGCCCGGACCGGCGCGTCCTCGGACATTTCCGGGCGCGACATGGGGACCCTGCGGGAGCTGTGGCGCTTCCGCGACTTCGCTCGCCCCCACCTGTCATCCCTGCTGCTCGGCGTGCTGTTCCGGGCGGCGGAGACGCTGGCCGATCTGGCCAGCCCGTGGCCGCTGGCACTGGTGATCAACGACCTGCTGAGCAGCAGCGGGAGCAAGGGCACCGGCGGGCCACTGCTCTACGTGGCCCGCTGGTTCGGCAGCTCCCCCTGGGCTCTGCTGCTGGTCGCCGGCGCGTCCACAGTGCTGTTCTCGCTGCTGTCCGGGCTGTTCGACTATCTCGGCGACCGAACGATGAACGGCGCTGGGGAGAAGATCACCGCCTCGATCCGGGGCTCGGTGTTCGGCTAT
>Ga0137412_10003388_pt1 | contig 12725 bp, 9 predicted proteins | sample CZODoug2_1_16fun_FD_122160 | JGI IMG/M metagenome (GOLD analysis project Ga0137412, IMG submission 122160) | Vadose zone soil fungal communities from Angelo Coast Range Reserve, California, USA - CZODoug2_1_16fungal (Hybrid Assembly) | ecosystem: Environmental > Terrestrial > Soil > Vadose zone...
CCGTCTTGCGAAACTAGGTTACGTCCATCAGGGAAATCTCGCTATTCCCGAGCGTGAGGCTTTCGCTGCACCCGTTCACGATGTTCCGCATCACCTCTACGTTTGTCCGCCGGGAAGCAGAACGTTTCAAAAGCACCTGGCGTTTAGAGATTATCTCCGCGCCCGCCCCAGAGAAGCAAAGGTATACGCCGATTTGAAGAGATCGCTCGCCTTGCAGTTCCGTGATGACCGACCTGCATACACCTCCGGAAAATGCGCCTTGGTGGCCGAAATCGTCAGCCGAGCGATGGGGGCTCCTGCCGGGTGAGTTCCTGAGTCAACCATGTTGTCCCCTTGACGTCTGGAGGAGCAGTGGTCGAGGTTGGCAGTGCAGGCCTGACAGACGTAATCTGCACCAACTCAGCACCGGTCTGCCGGTGTGTTAGCCCTGCGACCAGAATGCCTGCCTGTACGAGATTTCGCCCGTAGCTGCGTACCTCGAAGAAGTAGTACTTGGATGGTTAATTAGCTTGTTCGGTCTGCCACCGGCCTCGGGTGGGGCATTGGTCACCGGTACACAAATGGCCGACGTCACCGCGCTCGCTGCCGCGCGGCATGCTCTGCTGCGCGATATCGGTTGGGACGTGGAGAGCGACGGCCTGTTCGGTGCGCCACCCGTCTCCGTGATCGTAGGAGATGAAGTCCACGCGACGATGTTGAAGGCGCTTGCACTGATTAGGTTCGGGAGAGCTCGCCTGCACCGCATCCCTGCAGACAGTCAGGGAAGGATGCTTCCGTCGCGCAGCCCAAGATCGCCGGCCCTGCTGTGATCTGTGCACAGCTCGGAAACGTGAATTCAGGTGCATGTGATCCCATTGCAGACATCTGCGAAGTTGCGAAATCGATCGGAGCCTGGGTTCACGTGCAACAGCGCCTGCGCGCCACCGAACTCATATCAGTCTCGTCGCCCACATTACTCAGCGTGAGCTCGCTCAGAATCTCCGCAGCACCGAAGCGCAAAATGGTTTTGCCAATCGCTGTCTCTGGACCTGGGCGCGTCGCAGCAGCTGCCTTCCCGACGGTGGAAGCCTCAGCACCGGCGATCTTGCCCCAATCGCCCGCGAACTCCGCCACGCTCTCGACTGGGCCACGGCGGCTCCTGAAATTCTCTTCCGCCGTGATGCTGCTGCCCGCGAACTCTGGCACGACCGCTATCCTGTCTTGAGCCAACTCCGGCCCGGACTGCGGGGAGCCGCCACCAGCCGTGCCGAGGCCCAGGTCCTGCGCCTCAGCGCCATCTACGCCGCCCTCGACTCCACCTCCATCATCGGCCTGTCTCATCTCCAGGCAGCCCTCGCCGTATGGGACTATTGCTACGACAGTGCCTCCCTTCTTTTCGGCATGTCCACCGGCGATCCCATCGCCGACCGCATCCGCGAAGCCATCGAAGCCTCCGGCGACGGATTGTCGAAGTCTAAAATCACGCGCCTCTTTCATGGTCACGTCGAGCGCGACCGCATCGAGGCTGCCCTCGAAACACTCGTCACCCTCGGCGCAGTCAATCTCCGCAACCAACCCACCGGAGGTCGACCCTCCACCCATTGGTCGGCCTTGGTGGAAAACGAAGAGCCGGCAGAAGATTGGTAAGGGGCTTTTGACCCTTTTTGCGCTTTTTGCGCACTTTTGGGGGGGTTGAATTTGCGACAGCATGCTCGTCAACCCCCGGAGGGCCGCTTGCCCAACGTCAGCCCAGCCCGGGAGGCCTGGGATATAGATCCTGTGAACCCGAGCGCTGTAGGCGCGGCACCCCTCTCATCCAAACACATGCGTGCGATCGTAGGACACGCCCGCCTGTTTCTGCATGCATGCCGGCCCGGAATCCCCATTGCAGTCCGGGGCGCGAATGTCGGCCCGTGTTATCGTAATGCCCGGATAGTCCTGCGGTCGTCGCAGCTTTGGTTGCAGCAAGAACACGTTACCGTGCAACGCCGGGGCTCCCATGAACTTATTCACCGAGGCCCTCCCATGCCTGCACGGACTTTCTCGCTCCGCAACTTGCTCGCCTGCTCTGTCGCTTTGACCGGTTTCGCTCTGCACACTTTCGCCCAGACGGCTCCGCCCTTGCTTCTCCGCAATCCTTCCCTCAGCGCGGATAAGATTGCCTTTCTCTACGCCGACGATGTGTGGACCGTTTCACGTGAGGGGGGCGAAGCCAGGCGGCTTACTTCCGTCAATACGGTTGTGGACGGCCCCTATTTTTCTCCGGATGGCGCCCGCATCGCCTACTCGACCCGCGAGCACGAACTGAACGATGTATACGTAGTGAGCGCAGAAGGTGGCGTGCCACGGCGGCTCACCTGGGAGCCGACTGGGAACGCTGCCGTGGGCTGGACTTCGGATGGAAAGGATGTCCTCTTCAATTCGGGGCACGCCAGCTACTCCGACTTTCCCCGGCTGTTTCGCACTCATGCGGATGGCACGGGATCGCCCACCCTCCTCCCCCTGCCGAGTGCAATCACGGGTACATACTCGGCCGATGGAACCAGGCTTGCCTACGTGCCCGTGGCGCAATGGGAGCCGGCCTGGAAACACTACCGCGGCGGCCAAACCACGCCCGTCTGGCTGCTGAACGCGAAGACCCTTGATCTGGAGAAAATTCCCCGCGACAACTCAAACGATTCGAACCCGGTGTGGGAAGGCAATGTGGTGTACTTCCTCTCCGACCGCAACGGGTCCGTCTCGCTGTTCAGTTATGACCCCGATACCAGGACGGTGAAGCAGGTAATCGAGAACCAAGGCTACGATCTGAAGACGCTAAGCGCAGGGCCGGGAGCGTTGGTCTACGAGCAGTTCGGTTCGCTGCATCTCTACGATCTGGCCACCCAAAAAGAGCACGCCGTGCCCATCACCATCCACGGAGACTTGCCCGCTTTGACTCCGAGGCTTACCGGGATTCCCGCGAAAGAGGTACAGAATTTCGCGCTTTCTCCAACCGGAGTGCGCGTGGTTGCGGAAGCACACGGCGACATCTTCACCCTGCCCGGGGAGAAGGGGGATATCCGCAATCTGACCAGGACGCCGGGCGCCGCCGAACGCGACCCCTCCTGGTCTCCGGATGGCAAGTCCATCGCCTACTTTAGTGACGCCTCGGGCGAGTACCAACTCTACATTCGCGACCAGGATGGCCTGCAACCGCCCCGGGTCATCGATCTGGGGCCCGACCCATCCTTCTTTTACGGCCCTCGCTGGTCGCCGGATTCCAAACACATCGCCTTCACTGACAAGCACCTCAGGCTTTGGTATGTAGACGCGGCCGGCGGCAAGCCGGTGAAAATCGACACCGGTCTACGGGGTACTTTCGGCCCTTCCACAGAGCTCTCCTGGTCTCCGGATTCGCAGTGGATCGCCTACACCCGCGACCTGGAAAATCAACTGCACGCGGTTTTCTTCTATTCGCTGGCCACGCACACCTCCACCCAGATTACCGATGGCATGAGCAACGCTGCGCACCTGGTCTTTGATCCCAACGGAAAGTATCTCTACTTCACTGCTTCCACCAACAACGGCCCGTCTGATGCCGGTATCGATCTCTCCTCACTCGACCGCGCCACCACCAGCAATACGTACGTGGTCGTGTTAGCACGCGACGGCGCCTCGCCCGTTCCACCGGAAAGCGACGACGAGAATAAGAAGAAAGACGACGACAAAAAAGACGCGGACAAGAAAGACGAAAAGACAGATGCCGCTAAGGATAAAGCCGCAGCCAAAGGAGACGAGAAGAAAGACGATGCCAAGAAGAAGGAAGAAGAGAAGCCGAAGCCAACCGTGATCGATCTATCCGGAATCGGCAATCGCATCCTCTCTTTGCCCATTCCTTCGCGCAACTATGTCGGCTTGTCGCTAGGTAAAACAGGGGTGCTTTTCCTGGCCGAGGGTGAGCCGGTCGGTCGCGCCTCCTCTGGAGATGGCCCTCCGATCCGCGCGCTGTGGCGCTTTACGACTGAAAAGCGCCAGACCGAGGAGATCCTCAGCGGGCTCAGCGGCTACGACGTCTCCTTCAACGGCGAGAAGCTTTTTTACATCCGTGGCGACAATTGGTTTCTCGCGCCGATTGCCGATCTCAAGCCCGGCTCTCCCGAGGCTCCTCAGGGTAAGCCCGTGAACAATGGCGGCATGATGGCCAACCTCGACCCGCGTACGGAATGGAAGCAGATGTATCGCGAGACCTGGCACATTGAGCGCGACTTTTTCTACGACCCGCATCTGCATGGACTTGACCTGGCAAAAGTGGAAGCGAAGTACGAGCCATACCTGGATGGGCTGGCCTCACGAGCGGAATTCACCTACCTCTCCAATGAGATGTTAGGAGCGATCCAGGTCGGCCACATGTTCGTCCACGGGCCAGAGCCGGCGAAGAGCGGGCCGAAGCCAGGCTTGCTGGGTGCGGACTACCTGGTGGAAAACAACCGCTACAAATTTGCCAAGATCTACAACGGCCAGAACTGGACTCCCTCGCTGACAGCGCCCCTCACTCTACCGGGCATCAATATCGTCGAAGGGGAGTATCTACTGGCCGTGAATGGCCGCGAGTTGCACGCCACGGATAACCTCGACAGCTTCTTCGACGGCACGGCCGGAAAGCAAACAGTGGTGCGAGTTGGCGCCAAACCAGACGGCAGCGATGGACGCGACGTCACCGTGGTGCCCGTGGACTCTGAAAAAGGCCTGCGTAACATCGACTGGATCGAGGCGAACCGGCGCAAGGTCGATCAGCTTTCAGGCGGCAAGGTGGCGTACATCTACATGCCCAACACCGCGGGAGCCGGCTACTCTAACTTCAACCGCTATTTTTTCGCCCAGCTCGATAAGCAAGCCGTGGTGCTCGATGAGCGTTACAACGAGGGAGGCCTGATTGCCGACTACATCGTGAATGTGCTCGGCCAGAAGATGCTGAGCGGCGCGATTGAACGTGATGGCAAGCCGGTGCACGATCCGGAAGGTGCGATCTTCGGACCCAAGGCGATGATCATCAACCAATCGGCAGGCTCGGGTGGTGATGCGATGCCTTGGTATTTCCGCAAGGCGAACCTCGGTACGCTGGTAGGCGTTCGCACCTGGGGAGGGCTGGTGGGCATCGGCGGCTACCCGGTGCTGATCGATGGTGGCGAGGTCACCGCGCCTCGCTACGCGATCTACGGTTTGAATGGCGAATGGGAAGTGGAAGGCCACGGCATCGCGCCCGACGTCGAGGTGGAAGAGCTGCCGAAGGATGTGGCTGCTGGTCATGACGCGCAGCTGGAGCGTGCCGTTTCTATCCTGCTGGAGCAACTCAAGGATCATCCCGTGCAAACACCGGCGATCCCGCCTTATCCCAACTACCACCAACATGATGGCCTCGGCGCACCATAAAGAGAGCAGAATCCCGTTCGAGTTCATCAGGCAATAAAGACTGATGAGAGCCTCTTCCTCGCATGCATTCGTGTCGATGAGGAAACAAAGACTGATCAGTGCCTTCTCCTGGGTTGCTCAACCACAATCTCATCAGTCTGGGGATTGAACGATGACACCCAAAACAATCAAAGGTAAGGCACTTGTCTCGACTCTACTCGTGGCCCTGAATGCCGGCGGCTTAGCTACTCGGCCTCGCTTCAGCAATCTCGCCGTGCTGGCCGAATCACAGATTCCAACGGCCCCCTCTGCGACAGTCAGCCCTGTGGGCCCTCCCGCACAGCTAGGGTTGCTTCAACAACCCTCAGACACATCGACTTCAACCGTGATGTCGCCGCCAACCCGCGTGGCAATCGAGGATGCCAATGGAAACATTCTGTCGTCTGCTACGAACCGTGTCCGGGTTAACCTTACCGGTATCTTCGGACTCGGAGGAACGCTGAAGGTCAACGCCCGGAAAGGCATCGCAACCTTTAGCGATCTTACGGTAGGTACTGTCGGCAACTATACGCTGACTGTATCCAGCCCGGGTCTCACCTCGACAACGAGCGCTGTATTCACCATCGCTCCACCAGTCAGCACCAATAGCGCGACAACGATCAATCAAACGACACCTCTGTCCCTCGACGCATCCCCCGGCGGCCACTTCCAAATCACCTACAATTGGCAGGCCGTGCCGGTCGAAGGCCCGTCTCTCGTTTTTGTGAACTTCATTGACAGCACAGGTACAGTCCGGTTTCAGGACAATGCGCAGCCGCCCGTACCGCCGTCGCAATGGAACGGCCCAGTAAGCTATACGCATACCATAGCGGTGCCTTCGACAACCCCTCCAGGAAATTACCAGGTTGTCGCCGGGCTCAACTCTTCGACTGGCAATATATCTCTGGTTGCCGGCCCGGGGGTAATCTCGGCGGCTAACGGCGGATACCAGGTTGGCACACTGATTCTCATTCCAACTTGTTCTATTACATCGTTCGGTGCGATAGGAGACGGTGTGACCAACAACGCCGGCGCAATCCAGAAAACCTTCAACTATGCTGCGGCAAACAAGTGCACCGCCTTGGTTCCAGTAGGCACATTTGCCTATTCGGGAATCCTCACCGCCAGAGGCATAGCGGTAACGGGAACCGGCGCCGGGGCGATTTTGAAGGCTCTGGATACTAATAACGAAGCGCTCACCTTGACCGGCAACGGCGGATCGATCTCAAACCTTGTCATGCGAGGGATCGGTAGCACACGGAATGTAACCTACCAGGCAGCCATGATTTGGGTGAATGGCGCTACCAATTTTACTGTCGAGAACCTGCTCATTGATGGTGGCTCGTGCGTTGGTATATTCAATGCCGCTGGTCAGGCTGGGTTGATCCAGAACAACACAGTTAAAAATACCCTGGCAGATTCCATCACAAATACCAACGGCGCTTACAACATTATGGTGAAGGGAAACCGTGTCATCAATTCGGGGGATGACGGAATTTCCAACAACAGCTATCTCTCTGACTCGAACACTGTCCACGCCATCACCATCCAGGGAAATACTGTCTTGCAAAACAAATGGGGACGCGGTCTCGAAGTTTCCGGAGGAAGTAACATCACCTTCACCGGAAACTATGTCGATAACCCGGACGGCTATACCGACATGTATATCGCATCAGAAGCAGAATGGAAGACCCAGAATGTAGCTACCATCACCATTACTGGAAACACGTTCGTCAATGGTGGGCCCAATCAGGGTACCGCTATTATTTACAATTCTGAGGCTGGCTCCACAACGATTACCGGCGTAAACATCAACGGCAATCAATTCGTGAACCCGAAAGCAGGCGCCGTTCAGTTTGCGGGTAACGGCAGTGAAACCGGCCTGATCATCCAGAACAACATAGATTTTTCAACAAGTGCATTCAGCTTCTCCAGCAATCGAACCGCTTCGCCGGCCCTAACCGGAAACCAGGTCCTGCCTCCGTCTGCGTATACCACGCCGTTGGTCCCCCCGGGTGGCGGATGCTCCTTTTCCGGATGCTGAAGGAGCAGACGACGACCACCTCAGTTTGCTCGATGTGGCCGCTGGTCATGGCACGCAGCTGAAGCGTGCTGTCTCTATCCTGCTCGAGCAACTCAAGGAGCATCTGTAACAACGCCGGCGATCCCACCTTATCCCAACTACCACCAGCATGATGATCTCGGGGGACGATGAACGGGAGCGACCGGCTGGCAGGCCTGCGGAGAAACTCACGGTGGAGGAGTAGTGGAAGGTAGGTACGAGCTTCAGCCCGTATCTGAATCTGACGTCAGCCTTGCGAGGCCGCCTTCATCTGTCTCAGGAGCCAGATTCTTGCCAGCGCCCATTCTCGTTTGACGGATCGCGGCGACAGCTTCAGGATGTCCGCGATCTCTTCAATGGAAAATCCGCCGAAATAGCGTAACTCCATGACTTTCGCTTTCCGCGGATCCACTGCTTCCAGGCTGGTGAGTGCCTCATGCAACGCCAACACTTCCTCGGGGCGCTCGCTAGAAACCACCGTCTGATCTTCCAACTCAACCCGTTGCAGGCCTCCCGCTCTCATCGCGGCGTTATGTGCTCGTGCGTGGTCGACCAGCAGGCGCCGCATGACATTCGCGGCTACTCCAATAAAGTGCTGGCGGCTTTGCCAATCGACGGTATCGCGCGCAAGACGCAAATACGCCTCATTGATGAGAGCGGTCGGCTGCAAGGTATGGTCCGATCGCTCCCGCTGCATATACGATCTCGCCAACCGGTGTAGTTCGTTGTAGACCAGAGGCAATAGCTTTTCGGCCGCAGATTTGTCCCCGCCTTTCATCGCCTTCAACAGAACCGTGACTTCTCCATCCTCTGCGGACATAATGAACCCACATTTGGCTAACCTGACGGCCGGCAACACTAAGTTGGTTCCCTAACGACAGGCCAGGCTTGCCGTCTTCTCGCTATCCCCGCCCTTTGCGCCGGCGGTCCCCCTGAAAATAATTTCGAAATCCTGTCCCTTTTTGCGACAGGCCTTCGCTTAACAAGTTGAAGGCGATCAAAAGTAGACGCCTCATGGAAAGGAGACACTGTCATGAAACGGATCACAGCAATCGCATTCCTCGCCATCGCAAATTTTGCCACGGCCGGAACATCATTCGCGCAGTCTACCGGGGTACGGGCGAACGTCCCCTTTGACTTCACCGTGGGTAATAAGCTCTTCCCCGCGGGTACCTACACCATCAAAGAGCAATCAGACCACGTGATTATTATCACGAACTACAATAAACCTATCGCGGCGCTCAGTCTTGTGAACGGGAACTCCAATCGGTCTCCAAACGGTGGAAAACTTAAGTTCCACAGGTACGGCAGCCAGTACTTTCTGAGCGAAATTCTCTGCGAGCAGGCGAATATGAACCTTCAGGTTCCAACGTCTAAAACCGAACAGAGAATAGCCCTTCAGGAAGCGAAACTCAGAGCTCGCGGCGAGACTTTCGTTGCTGCCCGCTAACGGAGTCACTTGGGTAGGTAGGCCCGGGACCAAAACCTCCGGGCCTTCTCGTTCGGCTGGGCCGTGGGTGTACGAAGGCGCGCAAACGAAATTTGCCCGAAACCAGATATATATTGCAATTTCGATGCACTAAGTAGTCAGATGGTAAAAGTAAGGACTTAGCACACCCCACCCTCCCTACCCTCCCGTGTGCTCAGTCCCAGCTTCCATATCCAGGTTCCATATCCAGATATCCAGGTCCCATGTCCAGATATTCAGGTCCCATGTCCAGATCCATATCCCCGGGTAACCTTCTCTGGATAAGCGCTTTGCAGGTTAGTCACCATGGCCAGGCAAACCGAGCTCGTGGAACAACTGTTCGAGGCTGCCTTAGCCCTCAAGCCCGAGGAGCTAGAGGCTTTCCTCCAACAGGCGTGCGGCCACGACGAGGAGCTACAGCAGACCGTCGAAGCGCTGCTGGTCGAGGACGCAAACGCCGGCAGCCTGCTTGAGCACCCACCCTTTGCTCTTCTTACCCAGGCCGTGATGAGTCCCGGCAGAACTCTCACCGCCAATGAGGCTCTTCTGCCCCCGGCTCCCGGGCGGTTCAAACCAGGTCAAGTCTTGCTCGATCGTTTCGTGATTGTCCGCTTCATCGCCAAGGGAGGGATGGGCGAAGTCTATGAGGCAGAAGATAGTTTCCTGCAGGGTGTTCATGTTGCCCTGAAAGCGATTCTTCCTCAGATTGCCGCTGACCCGGCCTTACAGCAGCGGTTCGAGCGCGAAGTATTGCTTGCCAGGGAAGTGAGCCACCAAAATCTTTGCCCCATCCACGACATTTTTCATGCTGAGCAGCCGCCCGCTAACTTCTTGTTCTTAACCATGAAGCTTCTACCGGGTGAAACCCTCGCTGCCCGGCTGCGCAGAAACAAACCCATTTCCATCCCCGAAGGACTGGCCATCCTCAAACAGATGGCCGCCGGGCTGGCCGCGCTTCACGCCGCCGGCATCATCCACCGGGATATCAAGCCGAACAACATCATGCTCGATGGCGCCGACTCGCAAGTGCGGCTATGGATCACCGATTTTGGCTTGGCTCGCGCCAATGAGGCAGATGCCTCCCTTTCCGGTAAAGGTTTGGTAGCCGGCACGCCGGACTACATGGCTCCGGAGCTATACCAGGGGCGGCCGCCCTCGCAAGCCAGCGACCTCTTCGCCTTGGGTATGGTGCTGCACGAAACCTTTACCGGGCAGAAGCCGGTTCCGGCGGCCGACAGCTCCTCCATGGTCGTCAGCTCGCGACTAAATACCTCTGGTGTGCCTTCGTTTTGCGCCCAGTTCATCACGGGATGCCTTGATTGCGATCCCTCCCGGCGATGCCAGGCATTTGAGCGATTACTGAACTTACTCCACATCCACTATCGACCCAACGAACTCTGGACCCGGCGTCGCTTTGCCGGCGCCGCGGCTGCGGCGATTGCTGCTACGGCCGGCGCCGCCTGGTGGAAATGGGATGGCGTGGAAGACCTGCTGCGTCCACTGCCCAGCAAACGCTTCGTCGCGTTGTTGAATTGGCCGAAAACCGCCGACACCCACGTGACACCGATGCTCACCAGCGTCCTTAGTGCGATTAAGAGCGAGCTCATGCATTTCGAGACCCTCGACAGAGACCTGTTTGTCATTTCTCCAGAGGACGTGGATCCGAGTATCGCCAATGCCGCCCATCTGAAAGAGGTATGCGATCCTTTGGGAGCGAACCTGGTCCTGGCTGCCTCCGGCTTCCCGGGGGCCAAAGAATTTCGGCTTTCTCTGCGTTTGTTCGATCCCACATCCAGTCAACCACTGCGTCAGAAGAAGCTGACCTGTGCGACTAACCAGATAACATCCCTGCCGGGAAAGGCTGTCTTGGCCGCAGCGTCACTCCTGGATCTGGATAGCTATCTAAATCACGACGACCAAACCGAACCCGAAACCCATTCGGCCGCCGCGTTTACCGCCTTCAACTCAGCCGAGACGCTCATGAAGCAGCCAAACGATGCCGAACTCGATGCGGCCATAGAGGAGTACAAGCAGGCCACGGATCTGGATCCTCACTATGCCAGCGCGCATGCCAGGCTCGCCATCGCATATGTCCGGCTGTATGCAATGCGACGAGTTCCCGGAGCTCTCGACTTGGCTTACGGAAACTGCCGGGTTGCGCTCTCGATGTATCCTGGCCTCGCAGACGGACACCTCGCTCTGGCGTCTGTTTTCGAACAAACCGGCAATGAGCAGGGAGCCCTGGACGAGATTGCCAGGGCGCTTTCGCTCGATCCATCGAATCAGCGAACCCTGGTCTGGCAGGCTCAGATCTACGCCCGTTTAGATCGCTGGGAAGACGCTGAGAAAGCCTTTCGTCGAGCGCTGAAGGAGCACCCTAACTACTGGTTAGCCTACAACGAACTTGGCTTTGGCCTGCATGGGCAAGCGAAGTACCAGGAGGCGATCCAGGCATTTCGTGCGGCCAGTCTGGCTGCTCCGAAATACGCCATGTCTTTGAGTAATCTGGGCGTGGAGTATCTCCAGATCGGCGAATTCACCCAAGGTTTAGAGAGTATCAAACGGAGCCTGGCCTTGGATCCTGAGTCAAGCTTCGCTGCCGCGAACGTCTCGCTCGCTTTGCGCTACCAGGAAAAATATGAACAGGCATTGCCCTTCGCGCGTAAAGCAGTGCAACTGAACCCGGCCCAGGATACGAATTGGCTAGAGCTTGCCGATTGCCTTTCTTCCTTGCGGAAACATCGGGGCGAAGCGAAAGACGCCTATTTGCGGGCCGCGAAGGAAGCCGAACGCCACCTGCTCACGGACCCATCGGATGGCCCGAGCTGGATGCTGCTCGCCCTCTACAAGATCATGTCAGGGAGTCCGCAAGAGGCTCCCCTGCTCATCGAGCGAGCCGAATCCCTGGGGGCTCGTGACATGGACTCGCAGCTGTACAAAGTGAGGATCCTCGAGCTTCTGGGAAAGCGGGAAGATGCGCTGATGACGCTCGCTGCCTGTTCTCGCAAAGGCGCCACCGACTTACAGTTCCCTCCTTTACTTGACATGGAATCGCTGCGAAAAGACGCTCGTTATCGGCAGCTGATGCATGCCCGAACTCTTACGCCAGCCACCGGTGAGTTACCGCAGGCGAAGAGTCTCTAAAAGTTCTGGTGCCTGAGTCTGTAGATCGCCGGCTGAAAGTAAGCGCCGCGGAAGGGCACATAACAATGTTGTTAAGGAAACAAACCATGTTACATTCCGGGCCGGGCATCTTGCCGGGTCCATTCCATCCACGAACTTCTTCCGAGAGAGAGGCATCATATGGGCACCACTCAGACAATCCCCGCAGCTTCCGCATTAGCACCCAGGACGGTCATCGCCGATCCAGGCGACAATCCGGGCGTCTCCATCGTCCGGCCTGGCGGAATCCTGGTATGGATCAACCGTTCGACCACATCTCCTAATTTTGCCTTAGAGTTTGTCGACAATGGCGGCCGTGGTCCCGCTAGTCCAGGGGACACACTGTTCGGAACCAGCTCCATCGTTATGCATGTGGTCATGGCGGGCACATTCAACTACACGATCAAGTACGACTCGGCTTCCGCCGCCGCCGCTGCCGCCGCCGGGCCATTGCCAAGAACGTTTTCCGTTCACTCCTGTGTCACCTGTTAACCATGGGCCCGCGAAACAGGACCGCATCTGGCGAAGATTCGACTGCGCGTAGCGTTGATGCTGACGTGCCCGCAGCCGGTCTTCTGCCGAATCATTGGGCCGTCTGAGCCTGGTCGTCATCCCCGAAATGGCGGC
>Ga0137412_10003391_pt1 | contig 12719 bp, 14 predicted proteins | sample CZODoug2_1_16fun_FD_122160 | JGI IMG/M metagenome (GOLD analysis project Ga0137412, IMG submission 122160) | Vadose zone soil fungal communities from Angelo Coast Range Reserve, California, USA - CZODoug2_1_16fungal (Hybrid Assembly) | ecosystem: Environmental > Terrestrial > Soil > Vadose zone...
GGTCGTGGGCGCCGCGAATGACGCGGATGCTCTCGGCCTTTTCCGGCGCTTGGCCGTAGGTCGAAGCGAAGCTCAGGATCCCAAAGCCGAGTTCGGACACCTCCAGGGCGCCCAACTTTCTCTTGCGCATGTTGCAACTCCTATCGAACCGGATGGGCCGAACGCCATCAGCGGCGCTGGCCGTCGCGTGATGTGGTGTGAAGATAGGCTGGCTGCGTGCAGTCGATTAGAGTGGTAATCATGCATGAAGCTATTAGCCAGGATTATGAATGCTGAACGACGAACTGGCCGATCTTGCGATTTTCGCCGCTGTCGCTGGCTATGCGCCACAAATGGGCGACCCGTCGGCGCACCATCAGCAGCAGATGATCGGTCTGGGTCAGCAGGCAATACCGCAAAAACACGTTACTTCAATCGTTCGTGCCGGTTCCGCAATGCGCGCCGCGACCGCCGGGCGCGTGCTGCCAGCCGGCGGGCATAGCGACGTACAATTGAATCGGGTAAATCCGTCAGATGCCGATCCACGCCCAGCGCGGTCAGCAACTCGATCCGTTCAAGTACTTCCTCGACCTGTCGCGAGGAATGCTTGGCCGGCGCTTCCCTAAGCCAGCTCTGCACCGTCGTACCGCTCTCGTGCGGTTGCGTCACAGCCGCTCGCCACTGCGCCAACAACGGCGGGTCAACCCCTTCGACGATGCTACGGGCGAGCCCCGCTTCGCGCTCACGGATCGCTTTGATGATCAGCGTCCGCAGATCACGATCGCGCAGCACGATCAGTCGATGCTCGTAAAGCCAGCGACGCGCAAACTGCAACAGCCGCTGCCGATCGCTCGTGCGCGTCAGTTCACCACGCAGTACCCGCACCAACGCACGCCGCTGGGCCTCCGATAGCCAGTGAAAGCCGAGCGTCTTGCAGGCCATTTCCTGGTGCTCGAACAGCGTGCGCCGACGTTGTGATCGCAGCGATGCCAAGTCTGGCGCAGCGACGCCGAGTTGCTCACCCAGATGCCGCCACAGTGCCGGTGGCACGATGCGCACCGCTTCGAGGAGGCGGCCGGTCATGCGCAGAAAACCGATCTGCAGTGCCAATGCGAGCTTGAGCGCAGTACCGCGCCGATCTTCGATAACACGCCGTTCAGCGTCGGTGAAGTTGAAGAACGCCTCGATCTCAAAGGCGCTCAGATCCCGCGGCAAAGTGCGCCGCCCCAGACAAGTCGAATGCCAGTCCTGCATCTGCCGACCCTCTGTGAATCGGCCTACCATACTCAAGCAGAAACACCGAACAGCAAGTCCTTGAGACGCCTACAAAAACTCAGAACAACCCTTGGAATTACCGAGGAATCCTACCGGCACTTTCGGCACGGAAATCAAGGGGAGGCCCCTTAGTGCGTCTCGCCGCGACTGAGCGCCCGAGGGTATTGACCTCGAATGACCGAGCGCATAATGTAACGTAACGTACATTACATTTGGAGGAGAGCGATGGTCCTGACCTTGGCGGTTCGCGCTCGCCCGCGTGGCGAAACGAGGCGGGCGCAGATTCTTGATGCGGCGCTAACCGTGTTTCTCGAGCACGGCTATGACCGTGCGACCATCGATTTGGTCGTGCAACGCGCCAGCGCTTCCAAGGCGACCATCTACAGTTTCTTCGGTGGCAAGGAGGGTTTGTTCGAGGCCCTGGTTAGCGAGTATGCCGAGCGCATCCTCGCGGGCTTCCCGGACCTTGACGGTGGCATCATCGATGTCCGCGCCGCCTTGAAGAGCATCGCTCAGCGATACCTCGAGATGGTGATGGCGCCGGACGCGGTCGCGCTCTGGCGCCTGATTGTGGCAGAAGGTCCGCGCTTTCCCGCACTCGCCAAGGACGTCTACCGCGTCAGCAACGAACGCTTTGTTGCGCGCCTCGCCCAGGCTTTGCGCTCCTGGAGCGCGAGAAAGCGCATCCGCCCGCTTGATGCCGATCATGTCGCCAGGCAGTTTCTCGCCGTTGTTCGTAGTGATCTGCACATTCTAGCCCTCTCCGGTCTGCTGCCTGACGACCTGGAGACTGCAATCCACAAGAACGTCCAGGAAGCGGTCAAGACATTCTGGCCCGCGTTGAGGAGGAAAGATGACGAGCAATCCTGATAGCAACGTGCCCCGCACCCGGCGTAGCGCGCCAGCGGCTGCTGCGATGAAAGCTCTTGATCCCAAGACCATCGCCGTGTTTCTCGATGCAAGTCCTTCTGGGCAGAGGCGTGCGGAGCATGCGGCTGCGCTCGCGATGCGCTGGGACGCCGACGTGGTTGGCGTGCAGGTGATCGCAAACCCCGAGCTGCCCGGATACATGCACAACGCCCGCGGCCGTGAAGCGGTCGCACAGGTGATTGACTACAAACGACGGCTCGAGGCCGAGGCCAAAGTCGCGGCCCTGCTGGAGGGAGAGCGCTTCCAAGCGCTGTGCGCACGCCTGCAGGCTCACTGTGAGTTTCGAATGATCGGCCCCTGTGAGGCCAACCAGGAAGCGATCCTGAACGCCTTTCAGTCCGACGTCGTCGTCGTCGGTCACCCCGAGCCGCATGGCCTGCCGCCCCACATGGCGCCCGAGCGGATCCTCCTCGAGAGCGGTGTGCCGTTGCTCATCATCCCTAATGCCTGGCAAGGCGAGACCATCGGCGAGCGGATCGTCATCGGCTGGAACGCGACCCGCGAGGCACGCCACGCGGTGGCGGGCGCGATGGCCTTTCTCGTTGCGGCAAGAGCAGTGACCGTCTTACTGATCGACTCGAAGGAGCATTGGGGCCACGGTCGAGCACCTGGTGCCGATGTCGCGAAGTACCTGACTCGGCACGGTGCGCCCGTCACTGTTCAGCGGGTGACGACACATGGCTCTTCAATTGCCGATGCTTTGCTGAGTTACGTGGAACAGCAGGTGGCCGATCTACTGGTGCTTGGGGCCTACAGCCACGCCCGCTTGCGGGAGCTCCTCCTCGGCGGCGTAACGCGCACATTGCTCTCGCGGATGCCGGTGCCCGTTCTGATCTCCAGGTAAGACACCGGATTTGCAGCGTTAGATCGATACTTCGACGCGAACAGGGGGTGGTCAGTGACAAATCCACAGGAGATCATCCGATTACGGCGGCGAAGGACACCGCGAGTAGCAGCGCAAGCAGGGCAGAGAAGAGGAGGCGCGTCGCTTCGAACTGATGCACCGCAACCTGCCACCGGTGCGTTCCGAACAGCAGATCATGGCCGACGCCCTGTTGGGTAAGCGCCGGCAAGGCAATGTTAGAGGCAACGAGCAGGGAAGATCGCCGTGACTTCAGGCATGCATAAGCTTGGCCTCGATCGGACGGGCAGCGTCTCGGTGTGCTAGTAACTGCGTTCTTAAGCGGGGGTGGTACTGCCGGTTACGCACCAATTTCTGCCGGTGATACATTTGCCAAGGCCGCCGAACTCGAGTCCACAGGTTCAATGATGGACTGGACCGACTGTTCATAGATTTTGGGTTATCCAGTCTCCCGAATGCCTTGTCTCCTATACGTCTCCTCCAAAAAAATTCGAAGGATTTCTAGGTCACAGCTTGTCTCGCCCAAAGCGGGGCGAAGCGTGCTCAAGAGCTGCTCGCCCGCAGGCGTCGGCATCACGCTGCGCGTGGTGCGTGTGAGTAGACGCAGCTTCAGGCGCTCATCCAGCCCACGAACCGACTGGCTCAAGGCTGACTGCGACTTCCGAAGCTTCGCCGCCGCCCGCGTGAAGCTGCGGGCATCAGCGACAGCGGCGAAGTTCGCGAGGTCGCTCAGTTCGTCGTTCAGCATTCATAATCCTGACTGATAACTTCATGCACGATTACCACTCTAATCCACTGCACGCTGCCACTCCATACTTCACACCACATCCCCGACGGCCAGCGCCACTGACGGCGCTCGGCCCATCCGGTTCGATAGGAGTTGCAACATGCACACGAGAAAGTTGGGCACCCTGGAGGTGTCCGAACTCGGTGATCCAGCCGCGGACGGTGATTGATGGGTATCACTGTCGTCGTGGCGGCGAATTGGCCGTAGTACCTTCAGTTAAGGAAACGACAAATGGCTGTATCTCTCACCATAAACAACGAGGTCGTCACGGTCGATGCTGATCCATCAACGCCTCTGCTGTGGGTGCTACGCGATCACCTTGGTATGACAGGGACGAAGTTCGGTTGTGGTATTGCCCAATGTGGGGCCTGCACGGTGCACGTCGATGGTCGAGCGATGCGGTCCTGTCAGTTTCCACTGGTGTCGGCTGTTGGAACTCACATCCGGACCATTGAGGGCTTGAGCCCCGACTCAAGTCATCCGCTGCAGCGCCTTTGGATCGAGATGAATGTTCCGCAATGCGGCTATTGTCAGTCGGGCATGTTGATGGCGGCGGCGGCGCTCTTGAGGCAAATACCTAAGCCCACTGATGACGACATTGATCAATATGTCACCAATATCTGTCGGTGCGGCACGTATGCGCGCATACGCGCAGCCATCCACAAAGCTGCCGAAGCAATGCCCGGCTGATGGGAGCGATCATGAGCGAAAATCCCAATCTCGATCGTCGCCAATTCATCGTTTCGTCTCTGGCGGCCATTGGCGGCGCCTTGGTTGTTGGCACCCGGCCTGATTTCGCCGGCGCGGCTTCGGCAGACGCAACCGTCTGGGACAAGGCCGCCGGAGCGGGATCAGCCGAGTTCACACCATGGATCCTGATTGCGCCGGATGACACTGTCACGGTGCGCGTAACAACGCCGGATATCGGCAACGGCACCCTGACGCAAGCGGCTGCCTTTGTCATGGAGGAGCTCGGCACGTCGTGGGATAGAATCAAGGTCGAACAGGCATCGCCGAATCGCGACTTCAAGGAAGACGGTGTCTATTCCAAGGTCGGCGGCTTCCTCGGCTATTTCAGTGGCCGCTCGACAGGTCCTGCTCGCATGGCGACCTATCTGCAGGTCGCCGCCAGCGCCCGCGAACGCCTGAAAGCGGCCGCTGGCCACAAATGGGGTGTACCCCCATCCGAGATAGAGGCAAGCAACAGCATCCTGACTCATGTCCCGACGGGCCGGAAAGTCCGCTTCGGCGAGATGGTTGCGAAGGCAGCTGCGATCACCCTCGATAGGGAGCCTAAACCTAAGGATCAGGCGGACTGGACGTTTCTGACCATGAAGGCGCCCGCGAAGCTGCAGATACCTGAGATTGTCAATGGCTCGGCGGTGTACGGCATGGATGTGCGCTTGCCGAACATGGTGTATGCGGCCTTGCGCCAGTCGCCGGTTCACGGCGGCAAACTCAAGAGCTGTGATTTTAATGCGATCAAGAACATGCCGGGCATTCATGCGGCCGTCGTAGTCGAGCCCGGCAAGCCGCGTCCGTCTGATCTGAAGCCGCCCTTTCCCTTTGGCGTCACGACTGCCCAAAGCGCAGTGGCGGTCATCGCTGATCATTACTGGCAAGCTCGGACGGCTCTCGATGCTATGCCTGTTGAGTGGGACGACGGGCCAGGTTCCCACTGGAAGACGACTGAGCAGATGAATGCGGCAGCCTTCGCGGCGCTCGACAAGGAGGGCGAGAAGATTGAGAAAAGTACCGGTGATGTTGAGGCCGCACTGAAGAACGCCGGGAAGGTCGTCGAACGCAGGTATTTGACACCCTATTGCGAACAGGCGCCGTTGGAACCGCTCAACGGAACCGCGCTGGTCACGAAGGATCGCGTCGAGGTTTGGCATCCGTCGCAGCATTCGCAAATGGGATTCTTAGTGGCTGCGGACGAGACCGGTGTGAGCCCTGAAAACGTCTTCTTTCATCAGACCTATGTCGGCGGCGGTTTCGGGCGGCGCGCCTTTTCCGACGACATCCGCATGGTCGTGGCTGTGGCCAAGCAGTTTCCGGATCGGCCGGTCCACGTTATCTGGTCGCGCGAAGAGGCTACGCGACAGGGGCGTTATCGCCCCCTGATGGCGGCAAAATTTAAAGCAGTTCTTGGCGAGGACGGTCTGCCGACGGCATTCCACGCACGGGTGTCGGGCGGCCCCGGCTTCTTTGTCCTGGGCTTGCCGGATACGGCATTGGCGAGCGGCGTCGTGCCGAACGTGCGGATCGAATCTCAGGTCGTGCCGTTTCACATCATGACGGGCCCTTATCGGGGACCGGGCTACAACTCAAACACCTTCTTCGTCGAGACCTTCATCGACGAATGCGCCATTGCAGCGAGAATCGATCCGTTGGAATACCGTCTGAGGCTCTATGGCAAATGGGGCGACATTGGCTGGACTAAATGTCTCAAGGAGGTTGCGGCAAAGGCGGGTTGGGGACAGAGGCTGCCGAGGGGTCAAGGCCGCGGCATCGCCATTGGGAATTGGGGCGGGGATGGCAAGCCGGAGGCGGGGACCACCTGTGCCACGGTTGCCAAAGTCGAGGTTTCAAAATCGGGGCAGCTCAAAATCCTGCAGATCGATGTGGCATTCGACACCGGTCGCGTGCTCAACCGGGACGCCGTCGCGACGCAGCTCGAGGGCGGCACCTTGTTCGGTCTCAATATGAGCCTGAACGAAGAGCTCAACATCAAGGATGGACGGATCGTCGAAGGGAATTACGACCAATATCCGATGATCCGCATGGCCGATGTACCGCGCTCGCTGCATGTTCATTTTGGGGGACTATCCAACAATGCGCGCTTCACCGAGATCGGTGAGCCACCGGTCGGTCCGATTGGACCTGCGATTGGCAATGCGATTTTCCAGGCAACGGGCAAACGAGTTCGCACGACACCCTTGCGCAAGCACGACTTGAGTTGGACCTGAGACAGGGGCGAGGTCGGTTCGCGTGCAAGCGACCGATCGACACTTTTACAAGCGCCATGCTGACGGCCAGGTGAGAGAGTGAACAAGCTTCTCGTGGGGGCGATTCTTGGATTGGCTGTTGTTGTCGTGGTCGCGATTGCAGTCAATCGCATTCCAACCAGTCCCTTGGCGTCGGTGCCCGCTGGGAGGCCTCTGACGCCCGCTGCAGAGGCGGAGTATGTCGCGAGGCTCGGCGATTGCGTTGCCTGCCACTCGGTGCCGGATGGAAAGCCGTTCGCTGGCGGGTTGAAGATGGGAACGCCGCTCGGCGTCATCTACGCCACTAACATCACGCCGGACAAGGAAACCGGCATTGGCAATTACACTCTGCCTGAGTTCGACAATGCCGTGCGTCGCGGGGTAACGAGAGACGGACGGCGCCTCTATCCTGCCATGCCCTATCCGTCTTACGCCAAGATGTCGGATACGGATGTGAAGGCTCTCTTCGACTACTTTATGCACAGCGTTCAGCCGGTTCATCAGCCGAACCGGAGAGACGAACTGAAATGGCCGTTCAACCTGCGTTGGCCGCTGGCCTTCTGGAACGCGGTGTTCCTCGACAATCAACCCTATCGGGTCAAGCCTGCCTTCGATGTGGCCTGGAATCGCGGCGCCTATCTGGTGCAAGGTCTCGGACATTGCGGCAGTTGTCATACCCCGCGAGGGTTGGCCATGCAGGAAAAGGCGCTCGATGAAGGTCGCGAACAGTACCTATCCGGCGCGTTGCTCGATGGATGGAAGGCGTCCAGCCTGCGCGGTGATTTGAGCACGGGTCTCGGGCGCTGGTCTGAAGAGGACATCATCGAGTTCCTCAAAAGCGGACGCAATATTCACGCAACCGTCTATGGTTCAATGATGGATGCGTTCAATAACAGCACCCAGTTCATGTCGCATGAGGATTTGACGGCGATTGCACGGTATCTGAAAACGCTGTCGGGCCGCGGCGGCGCCGCGACGGTGCCCGTCCTTGACGACAAGACCGAGATCGCTCTCAACAAAGGCGATCTCAGCGCACCGGGCTCGAGTCTCTACCTCAAGCAGTGCGTCTTTTGTCATGGTCGGGACGGGCGCGGCCACGGCACGTTCCTGCCGCCGCTTGTCGGTAATCCGACGATCCTGGACGAGGACCCCTCTTCCGTCATCAACATCATACTTAACGGCGCGGGGCGTATCGTGACCGGCGGCGTTCCGGATTCCTATCGTATGCCGCCTTCGCGCGTGCTGTTGTCAGATAAAGAAATAGCAGATCTGGCGAGCTTCGCCCGCACCGGTTGGGGAAACAGGGCACCTGTCGTCACGACCGAAGCCGTCAAATCCATGCGAAGCGCGACAGACCCTACGAACGATCACGTGATCGTCCTGAGGATGCGGTGAGGTTTGCGACTACATTGCCACGCTAGCTACGGTCGCCGATGGCCTCGTCAGCTCGGTTGAGCTGACCCACCTTCTGAAGGGCTGACCTGACCTGAGAACGGTTACGAGCTCGCCGCTTACCGCCGAATGGCTGGCGTTTCGACCGGCAGACCGCGGCCTCGCCAGCGTTCGTAGAGCTCCAGGTCGACGTATTCCTGCGAGCCGGCGGGATAGGGTTTGGCTCGGACGGCTTCGTTGCACCACGCGAACATGCGATGCGTCGATCCCATGGCCTGCCAAAGTTGCCGATAGATCGGGAAGCCGTTCACCTGCCCTTGGCTGATCGTTTCGCCGTGCAAATGGCCGCCGGGATGTTCTTCGTGACAATTGGAACAGGACAGGTCCAGCTGTCCGCGTCGCAGATAGAAGAAAGTCCTGCCGCGCCTGAAGCTCTCCGCCGCCGGTCCGGCGATCGCCACATTCATCGGCAGGCCGCGTGCCTGGTAGGAAATGAACGTGGTCAAAGCCAGTTGGTTTTGAGACTCATAGGGCAGAGCACTCGCGACTTGCCGAGTTGTCCGGCAGCGGTTGATCTGTTGTTCCAGATTGATGACGTGCCGTGCTGCTAGCGAATATGCTGGATAGCGCGTCGCGGCCGTACGCATGGATTGCGCCGCATCGCCATGGCAAGTGGCGCACGATTTACCTGACAGTCCGGCGGGCTGGTTCCACAAAACTTCCCCTTGCTCAACCCAGAGCATGCCGGGATTGGCGAAGTCGTCTTCCTGTAGCCGTTGCGTTTCAGGTGCGAGATACGAATAACCGGAGCGAGGACCCGACTGGGCAGAGTCTTTCTGAGATACCCGTCCGGCGGCGATGGCGGTGAAAGCCGCGGCGGCGACAGTGGCCAGGATGAGTGTCCTCATGTCACTTCGATCGAAGCGCTCGCCTTGGTGATCGTGCCGTCCTGATCCTGCCAGAGAAAATCGACCGGACCCGATTGGGTTGCCCTGATGAAGAACGAAAAAGTGGGATTGGCCGACAGACCGGGTTCGAGCCTCACGCGGAAGGCTTCGGCCCCGTCGTAGCTGCAGACGAAATCCGTGATGATGTGCACCGGGATCGCCGTGCCCTGGCTGTCAACGCGAAACCCATTCTCCATCGGGTGCATGATCATGGCACGGATCTCGACGACCTCCCCGGCCTTTGCAGTGTTGGGAACTCGAACGCGGGTATTCGGCATAGGGCTCTAGAATCGCCTCTGCAGCGTGTCACAAGCGCCGACGGCGACCATGACGCGCGCTTGCTCGGTCCAGATCGTTCCGTCGCTGAACTCGGCTATCGCGATAACGTCCTGCGTGTCGCTCAAACGCATGGTTGTGCTGAACGTGGCCTTGCCGGCCTGAGGTGTAAAGATAACGGTTGCAATCAGCGGTCGCGGATTGCGATTGGCGAAAATACACACGCGATGCACATGGTCAGCTTCGGTCATGGGACTGTCGATCGAGACCTTCAAGGGAACCGAATTCCCGCTCTCGGCGAGCGGTGGTAGCTCGAGCGTGATGCGTCCAGTCTTTGGCGTTACGTCGCCGAAGGTATCTCGGATGACGGACATCGTCTCAGTTTCTCCCCCCCGCGCACATAGAGGGGCCAACGCCACCAGAACGCAGCCTGCGCCGAGCCTCGCCACCGCTACTCGACGGGTCAATTGGCGGGAAGACATGGCTCGGGCTCCTCATGTACAGTCTCTGCCTCGGCGGTCCATCGCTGCCAGACGCGCACCGAGGGCGGTTGAAAAAGAAGCCGTGCCGTCATTTCAGACTCGCCAGATAGGCGACGAGATCTTCGACATCTTGAGCCGACAGGATCGGCCGACCCACATAGCCGGCCGCGACGCGATTGAGTCCCTTGACGACCCGATAGGCGGGCATGATCGTGTCCGGGTTGATCAGCCTGGGATTGGCGATCCTCAGGCGCAGCTCGGCCACCGAAAGGCGACTGCCCACTGCATCGAGCGCGGGTCCGAGATCGCCAAAGGCTCCAGCCGGTATCTCGGAAATCGGCATCTTGTGACAGATATTGCAATTGCCGCGATCTGAATTCACCGCAATCGCTTTGCCACGCCGCGCATCGCCAGGTCGGGCTGTCAGGGGTCTCGGCATTCCGGAGGGTACCGACAGGGGCACGCGATTCGCGGCGTGTCCGATTGACGCGAGAGCACACAGGGCGCCTGCGACAAGCCCGATCAACCGAACATGTCGGTCGTGATGTTGGCGTACCATGATTGAGCGTAATCGGCTTCGCGCCTGAGAATGTCGTCTGGCGACTTGAGACGCGTCGTGCGGTCATCCTGGAAGGTCAGGCTGATGGTGTCGCGCTTGATCTCGAAAACGTCAACGATTGAAAAAGCATAGTCGGGCTTGGCCATGCTGTAGCAGATGTTCAAGAGCTTGGTGCGGCTGGCGCTGCGGCCTGCGATATTCGCCAAAATCGCCGCGCCGCATGCCTTGGCCTGATTGTTGGCGCTGAAGCCGGATTTCGGCATCTCTCCGGCGAGGGTCGCGTCGCCCAGCACATAAATGCCTCGATGGACTTTGGACTCGAACGTGACGGGATCGATCGCACAGTACCCGGTGCCCTGGTCGAGACCCGTTGCTGTGGCGATCTCGCCCGCGCGCTGCGGCGGGATGATATTGGCGACCGCAGCTTTGTGGTCGTCGAAATCGGTCGAGACGGTCATGCTGGCGGTGTCGACCGCTATCACCTTGCCCGACTGTGAACCCGGTACCCACTCAATCATGCCAGGATAAAGTCGCGCCCAGGCCTCCATGAAGAGGTCCTGCTTGGCGAAGCTATCGTTGGCATCCAGGATGAGTATCTTCGATTTTGGCTTATGACTCTTGAGGTAGTAGCCCATCAGGGACGCGCGCTCATAGGGTCCCGGTGGGCAGCGGAACGGATTGCTCGGCACGCCAATGATGACGAGTCCGCCATCTGGCATCGCTTCCAATTGTTTGCGAAGGAGCGCCGTCTGCGCTCCGGCGATCCAGGCATGCGGCATTGTCTGCGCGGCGGCCTGATCGTAGCCTCGGATGCCGCCCCAGATGAACTGAATCCCTGGCGCGACGACCAGATAGTCGTAGTCGAGCGTCCTTCCGCCGGCCAGCCGGACCTTCTTGCCGGCTGGATCGATCGCAGTGGCCGTGTCATGCACGACATCGACGCCGGCCGCCTTCACCTTGCGATAGTCAAACGTTAGACGCGAGAGAGGCCACAGGCCGCCGAGAACCCCATTGCTGAAGGGACAGGTGACGAAGTGTTCCTCGCGCTCGACTAGAGTGATAGGCAAATGGGGATCATGCCGCCGCAGGTAACGCGCGATCGATGCGCCGCCGAATCCACCGCCGATGACCACGATTCGCGCTCGGGATGCAGCTGATGTCCTGTTTGACACTGCAAGGGGCACGGCGGCGGCCGCGGCGAGGAAATCTCTGCGAGACAGGCCGCTCAAGGCGTGGTCACGGAACTGAAGTAATCACCTAGGGCTTCGATCTCCGCGTCGCTGTAACCGCGGGCGATGCGGCTCATGACCGTCGGTTCGCCTTCCCCGGCACGAAACGCTTTGAGCTCGCGTATCAGCCGCGTACGCTCCAGCCCCCCGATCGAGGGAATGCGGCCTGTGCTGTGGCCGTTGACCCCATGGCAACTCGTGCAGGCATCGGCCAGGCCCGCCGCATTGAGCGGCTCAAACTTGGCCGCTGACACCGAGCCGCTCCAACACAGGCTCATAGCTAACAGTGCTGAGCCGATGAAGGTGGGAACGACAACTCGACGAGCCTGCGCCGTCGGCCGCAATGAAACATCGGCTCCTGTCCACCGGAACTCGCCGCCCATCTGCTCTCCTCGACTCGAAGTGTAAAGACGGCGCCGCAGTCTCACCGGATTCGGCACGCTAGTCTCCTGTTGGTTCGCACGCGACCCGCGATGCAGGATTTCCTGTGGAGAAATGTCGTTGACGCAGAATTGCGTGTACTGCTGCTCACGCGAACCTATGATCATCTGATAACCGGTCACTCTGTTTGGTCAACCGCTTTCATTCGTTCTTCATTCATCCGGCCACCGTGCACTTCGATTTTAGAGAGAGCCGTTTCGATCTCACGAAGATCCGCAGGCGTTAGCTGAACATCGACTGCTCTCAGGTTCTCGTGTAGGTGATCGACACTTCGTGTGCCGGGAATCGGAACAATGAACGGCTTTTGCGCGAGCAACCAAGCCAGCGAAATTTGAACCGGTGTTGCATTCTTCTTCTCAGAAAATTGTCTAAGAAAATCAACAATCGGCATGTTTGCTGCAATGTTTTCAGAAGAAAAGCGTGGGAACTCAGATCGCACGTCCATTTTGGGGTCGAACTTCGTTTGAGCATCTATTTTCACAGTTAGATACCCTTGTCCAACTGGACCCCAAGGCACAAAGCCGATTCCTAACTCTCCACAAGTCTTCAATACACCGTTCTGCTCTACATCTC
>Ga0137412_10003392_pt1 | contig 12717 bp, 12 predicted proteins | sample CZODoug2_1_16fun_FD_122160 | JGI IMG/M metagenome (GOLD analysis project Ga0137412, IMG submission 122160) | Vadose zone soil fungal communities from Angelo Coast Range Reserve, California, USA - CZODoug2_1_16fungal (Hybrid Assembly) | ecosystem: Environmental > Terrestrial > Soil > Vadose zone...
GACTTTGATCATCGCGATCTGCTGGCGAGCCGCCTTGTTGCCCACCGTGTCCATCATCCACGCCGCCTTCATGGTGAGGAGCCGCGCCTGCTCGATCATGATGCGCGACTCGGCGATGCGTTCGAGCGTCACTGTCTGAGCGGCCAGCGCCTGCCCGAATGGATGGCGCTGCTCGGATCGGCGGCACATTCGCTCCAGTACGCGCTCAGCCATGCCGATCAGGCGCATGCAGTGGTGGATGCGGCCGGGGCCCAGCCGTCCCTGCGCGATCTCGAAGCCACAGCCTTCACCCAACAACATGTTTTCCACGGGCACGCGTACATTGTCGAATACGACCTCCGCAGCGCGGTCGGGTACGCCGTAGAAGCCGAGCACAGGCAAGGCACGGATCACATTGACGCCCGGCGTGTCTCTCGGCACGAGGATCATGGACTGACGCCGGTAGGGGTCCGGGCCCTCGGGATCGCTCTTACCCATGAAGATGATGATCCTGCAGCGGGGATCGGTGGCGCCCGTCGTGTACCACTTGCGGCCGCTCAATAAATAGCCATCGCCGTTGCGCTCAATGGAGCTGCTGATGTTGGTGGCATCCGAGGAGGCGACCTCCGGCTCGGTCATCGCGAAGGAGGAGCGGATCTCGCCGGCCAGCAGCGGCTGCAGCCAGCGCTTCTTTTGCGCTTCGCTACCGTAGCGAAGGAGGACTTCCATGTTGCCGGTGTCGGGGGCAGAGCAGTTGAACACTTCGGGAGCGAACAGGCTGCGCCCCATGATCTCGCACAAGGGAGCGTAATCGACATTACTGAGCCCTCGTGCAGCTTCACTTGCGGGCAGGAACAAGTTCCAGAGACCGGCGATCCGTGCGAGCGGCTTCAGCTCCTCCACCACCGGATAGACCGCCCAGGGCCCGAGGCGCTCCGCTTCGAGAAAATAGCGCCGCTCGTTGGGGTAGATGTGCTCAGCCATGAATGTCTCGAGTCGCTCAGCGAGCTCGATGCTGCGGCTGCTCGGGACATTGCCCAACATCATCGGACTTCTGGTATTTTCCATGAGGTCACTCGGGCTAGTAGATTTCAAACAGGCCGGCGGCGCCAATGCCGCCACCTACACACATGGTGACCACGCCATAGCGCGCACCGCGGCGTTTGCCTTCGAGGAGGAGGTGGCCGGTCATGCGCGCGCCGCTCATCCCATAGGGATGTCCCAACGCGATCGCGCCGCCCGAGACGTTGAGCCGATCTCCGGGAATCCCGAGTCGATCTCGGCAATAGAGGACTTGGCTTGCGAAGGCCTCGTTGAGCTCCCAGATGCCAATGTCATCCATCGACAGGCCGTGCGCCGCGAGTAGCTTTGGAACCGCAAAGACCGGGCCTATCCCCATTTCGTCCGGATCGCAGCCCGCTACCGCCATCCCGCGATAGGCTCCGAGTGGCTGCAGTCCGCGGCGCTCGGCTTCCTGGCTCTCCATCAGCACCAACGCGGCGGCGCCATCGGATAGCTGCGACGCGTTGCCTGCGGTAACCGTCTTGCCCACGCCGAGCTGCTGCCCTCCCGTGAACGCCAGTCGCAGCCGCGCAAGATCATCTAGCGTGGTCTGCGGCCGAGGGCCCTCGTCGTGCTCGAGCCGAATTTCTTTTTTGGTGGGCACTGCACCGCCCGGTGAAGCGATGAGCATCAATGCTGACATCGGCACGATCTCCTGCGCGAAGCGTCCTTCCGCCACGGCCTGCGCCGCGCGCCGCTGAGACTCGAGCGCATAGTGGTCCTGCGCCTCGCGGGTCACGCCATAGCGTTCGGCGACCAGCTCAGCGGTCTCGAGCATGCTCATGTAGATGTCCGGGCGATGCTCGACGAGCCACGGGTCCTGGGCCTGATACAGGTTCATATGCTCGTTCTGGATCAGTGAGATCGATTCAACACCGCCGCCGATCACAATCTGCTGGCTGTCGAGTACGATCTGTTTGGCCGCGGTCGCCACTGCCATCAGCCCGGAGGCGCATTGCCTGTCGACGCTCATACCGGCTACAGAGGTGGGCAGGCCAGCGCGGAGGGCGCTTTGCCGGGCGATGTTGTTAGAAGTTGAGCCCTGTTGCATGGCGCAGCCGATCACGACGTCGTCGATTTCGTTCCGCGCGACGCCGGTGCGTTCGACTGCATGGACGATTGCGTGAGCTGCCAACGCCTGCGGCTGAGTATGGTTGAACGCGCCTCGATACGCTTTTCCTATCGGGGTACGTGCTATGGATACGATGACAGCTTCGCGCATCTTCCTCCTTTCTTTCGCGGGGTAGATCAGGTTAGGTCGACGCTGCCAGGAGTGTCCATTTCCTTTGTCGCAAGACAGCGTTCTCGAAATATCAACACGGCGACGCATCGGATTCCCTGTTGGAGCGTGTGAAATGTACCGGACCTTGGCAATATCGGTGGTCCAAGGCTCATCGAGGCCAGCATGCCCGGCGCATCGACTGACAATCCCATCGTCCTGGAGAATCCTGCCGAGCATGTTGTGCTCGTGACCATCAACCGGCCGGCTGCGCTCAACGCCGTGAACAGCGCCGTCGCCGAGGGCCTGGGCGCTGCCGTGGCTGAGATCGAAGCCCGCGACGATGTTCGGGTGGCTGTCCTGACCGGTGGCGGCGGAAAGGTGTTCTCGGCGGGGGCGGATCTGAAGGAGGTCTCGCGTGGCAATCTCGCAGGACTGATCACGGATGCCGGCGGCTTCGCCGGTTTTGTCCACGCGAAGCGCACCAAACCGTGGATTGCGGCCGTCGAGGGCCTCGCGCTTGCCGGTGGATGCGAGATTGCGCTGGCCTGCGACATGATCGTCGCCTCCGAGGGTGGCGCCTTCGGACTTCCGGAAGTCACTCGTGGGTTGGTCGCGGCCGCAGGTGGACTCTATCGTTTGCCGCGCGCGTTGCCGCGGGCAATCGCGATCGAGCTGATCCTGACGGCAGGTCGACTCACTTCGGAGCGGGCGGCTCAGCTCGGAATGATCAATCGCCTAGTACCGCGCGGGCAGAGCGTGCAGGAGGCGCTGACACTCGCCAGGTCGATTTCGGCGAACGCGCCACTCGCAGTCCGCGAGAGTCTGGCTATCGCGCGTGCCGCGGCCGATCTGGACGATTCATCCCTGCGCAGGCTGAGCGATGTTGCGCAGGCACGCCTGCAATTGACGGAGGATTTCGTCGAAGGACCGCGTGCCTTTGTCGAGAAGCGGGCGCCAGTCTGGAAAGGACGCTAACCAGTTGCAGGGGTGCTCCGGGGCCTGTCAGGGTCTGACTGCGCAAGGAAACACGGTGCGTAGTGTTGGTTCAGCTCTGAGGGCAACGCGCGATTTCCCAACCAATGGCGGCCAGAGGCGCTGCGCGCGCGCCGATATCGGCTGCATCGGCAGCACTGGCCTGGGCGTCCTGCGCACGACGCCAGACTCCCTGCAGGATCGCGGCCACACGGAACAGGCTGAATGCCAGGTAAAAATCCCAATGCGGCAGGTCAACTCTGCCGGTGCGGGCGCAGTAATGTTGCAGATAGTCGGCTTCGCGCGGAATGCCGAGTGCGTCGAGGTCGAGCCCGCCGAAGCCGCGGAACAGGTCAGCATCGACGCGCCAGACCAGCGCATGATAGGCGAAATCCGCGAGCGGATCGCCCAGGGTCGACAGCTCCCAGTCCAGCAGCGCGACGACGCGCGGCTCGGTGGGATGGAAGATCATGTTGTCGAGTCGCAGGTCGCCATGAAAGATACGTCCCGGCTGCTCGGACGGCAGATGCCGCGGTAGCCAGACGATCAGCTCTTCCATCGCCGCGATGCGGGCGCCTTCGCTGGCACGGTATTGGCGCGTCCACAGGGCGACCTGTCGCTCGAGGAAACCCTCGCTTCGACCATACCCTTCGAGACCGATGGCCCGCGGATCGATGCTGTGCAGGCTTGCGACGGCTGCGTTCATCCCGTCGAACAGCGCTGCGCGCTCTCGAGCCGAAAGCCCAGGTAGGCGTTGATCGTAGAATATACGCCCTTGCACGACCTCCATGATGTAGAAGGCCGTGCCAAAGACTGAAGCGTCTTCGCAGAGTGCGTACACGCGCGGTGCGGGAATCCCACTCCCGTCGAGCGCGCGAAGTATGCGGAACTCGCGCTCGATCGCGTGCGCCTTTGGCAGCAGCGGCCCAGGCGGCTTGGACCGAAGTACGTACTCTCCCGAAGCGGCCGAAAGTCTGAACGTTGGATTCGACTGTCCGAAGCCGAATTTGCACAGCACGCCCGGACCGCAATAGCCCTCGACGTGCTTCTCCAGCCACGCCTCCACGCCGGCGGGAAGTTTTTCCGGACGCGCAGCGCTCATTATCCCTTGCTTCGTCTTATACAGACCACGTGACGACTCAATCGCGGTCGACAGTTTGAGGCCCACAAGTTCGGGGAAAACAGGACAGCCGGCGGCGACGTTCCTCGAAAGCTGCAATCGCCACCTCGTGCTCGAGCGAGCGGCTGATCTCGTCTTGCCCTTGCAGCAGCGCCGTCTTGCGGCAGGGGTCGATGTTGAAATGATAGCTGACAGCATCACAACGCCGCACCGTCTGTCTCGGCAGATCGACGCTGAGCTCCGCTTGCGCAGGCCGTTCGATCCACTCCAACAGGGACCCCACCTCGTCGCGCGAAAGAGCCACCGGAAGGATGCCGTTCTTGAAACAATTTTCATGAAAGATGTCGGCAAAGCTCGGTGCGATCACGCAGCGGATGCCGAAATCCAACAGCGCCCAGGGGGCATGTTCGCGGCTCGATCCGCAGCCGAAGTTAGCGAGCGCGACGAGGACTATGGCGCGCGACCATGGCTCGCGGTTGAGTATGAAGTCGGGGTTGATGGAACCGTCCGGGTTATGACGCAGGCTATCGAACAGGGCAGCCCCCAGCCCTGAGCGGCGGACAGTCTTCAGGAAGCGCGAAGGTAAGATCTTGTCGGTGTCGACGTTGGCGAGTCTAAGCGGGGCGGCGACGCCGCGCAATTCGGTGAGCGCACGAGTCACGACAGCTTCCGTATGTCGACCACGCACCCAGCGATCGCGGCCGCCGCGGCCATCATGGGCGACATCAGATGGGTCCGCCCTCCGGGACCCTGGCGACCCTCGAAGTTGCGGTTCGACGTCGATGCGCACCGCTCGCCGGGTTGCAAGTGATCCGGATTCATGCCAAGGCACATGGAACAGCCGGCGTCACGCCATTCGAAGCCGGCGTTGCGGAAAATCCCGCCCAACCCCTCGGCCTCGGCTTGTGCCTTGACATCGCCCGATCCCGGGACAACCAACGCACGCACACCTGGCGCAACGCATTTGCCTTTGATCATGCTGGCAGCACTGCGCAGATCCTCGAGGCGGCCGTTGGTACAACTGCCTATGAACACAACATCGATGGGAAGGCCGGCAATAGGAGCCCCTGGTTGCAGTCCCATGTAGGACAGCACTCCGCGCAACTGTGCCTGTCTGAAGGGGTCGCCCTCGCAGGCAGGGTCGGGGATGACCCCATCGACGGGCACAGAGGATTCGGGGCTGGTTCCCCAGCTGACCATCGGTGCGACCTCTGAGGCATCGACCCCGACTGTCCGATCGTAGAGGGCCCCCGGGTCACTCCGCAGCGAGCGCCAGCACTCGATCGCTCGGTCGAAATCGCTTCCTACAGGCGCATAGCGCCTCCCGGAAAGCCATGTGAAGGTCTTCTCGTCGGGGGCGATGATGCCTGCGCGCGCGCCTGCCTCGATCGACATGTTGCATACGGTCATTCTGCCAGCCATGTCGAGCGTCCCGATGGCATCGCCAGCATATTCGATGACATGGCCAGTCGCCCCGCCGGTGCCGATCTTCGCAATGATGTGGAGAATGAGATCCTTCGCCGTGGTTCCCCGACCCAACTTTCCGTCGATCCGGATGAGCATGGACTTTGCCGGGCGTTGCACGAGCGTCTGGGTAGCAAGCACATGCTCCGCCTCGGAGGTACCGATCCCGAAGGCGAGTGCACCGAATGCGCCGTGCGTGGAGGTATGACTGTCGCCGCAAACGATCGTGCTGCCTGGCAGGGTCAGGCCCAGGTCCGGGCCGATAACGTGGACAATGCCCTGACGTCGGTCAGTCAGCGGAATGTAAGGAATGCCGTATTGTCTGACGTTGCATTCCAGCGCTTCGACCTGTGCCCGGCTCTCCGGTTCGGCAATGCCCGGGACACCAGCGCCGCGATGCTCGGTGGGCACATTGTGATCGGCGACCGCAAGGGCTGCCTCGGGTCGGCGCGGGCGACGCCCGGCCGAACGTAGTCCTTCGAAAGCCTGTGGGCTCGTGACTTCATTCAGCAGATGCAGGTCGATATAAAGCAACACTGCGTCGCCATCGAGCTGCTCGACGACGTGCGAATCCCAAATCTTCTGCAAAAGCGTGCGAGCTCGAGTCATCTGGCAGGTGTTGGAGAAGGTGCCGCTGCTATCTCCACTCGAAGTCTTGCTTGGTTTGCGGGAACCACTTGTTGGTGCGCGTATAGTCGCCCGACAGATAGCGCTTCAGATTGGTCTGAGCCGTGCCGTTTTGCTGCCCGCCGTAGACCTGGTCGACATTTTCCGGGTCGACGGAATACTCGATCGTCAGTCCGTCGGGGTCCTTGAAGTAGATTGACTTCACGAATCCGTGGTCGATTTCCAACACCTTATGACCAGCGGCGCGCAGCTTGCGCACCGTCTCGCGCTGGACTTCATCGGTCACGTGCAGCGCCAGATGCACGGTCTCTGGATTTTCGGGCGCCGCGACCTTGGCCGCCAAGTCGCGGTCTGCATGGTGCATGAAGGCCAGCATGCTCCCATCCGCCAGAGCGTAGAAGGCATGGCCCATGATCATGTCCTTGCCATTCTCCAGATGGCTGGGTTCGACCTCACACCAGAAGGCCGCCAGCGGCAAGCCCAGCAGGTCCTCATAGAACTGTCGGGTTTTTTCCGGGTCCTGACAGGTGTAGTTGAAATGATGAAGACGCGATGGAACGATGCTGCTGTCGCCCTTGCGCTGGGCAGTGCGGATTCCACTCATAGTAGCGTTTCCCTTCAGAATCGAGCTTGGGTTCGCGACATGCTATTGGGGGGTCGCCTTTGTTCTAGTTTCAGTTCTTTCGCTCCAATGTCCATTGCCGTGTCGGCAACCCTCAGTTCTCACCCGGCCGCTCTGCGCAGACCGTCAAATTCGGTCGCGCAGCCTCACCGAGCAGCCGATGTTGTAAGCAATTTACGACAAGCCTTCCTTGCCCGATCGAGAATGGACGCTCGTTCGCGGCGCCCTTTAAGCTTTCCGTGAGTCAGATCAATCGACTCGAAAACACCATTGCGGTGGCGGAGTCGAGAGGCGCACTGATTGTATTGATTTGTCAGAGGCAACTAGATGCGATCCACGCCTTTCATCGTGGGCATTGGCGGGACGGCGGTGTCGGACTCGTCAACCGAACAAGCCTTGAAGCTTGCACTTTCGGCCGCTGAAACTGTGGGCGCCAGCGTGCAGATGTTCGGCAGCACTCACCTCGCGAGCCTGCCGCACTACATGACAGAATCTGCACGAAGCTCGCCCCAAGCCCAGGAACTGGTCCAGGCAGTGCGTCGCGCGGATGGGGTGCTCATCGCGAGCCCCGGCTACCATGGCTCGGTCTCCGGGTTGGTCAAGAATGCCATAGACTTTCTGGAGGAGACGGCGAAGGACGGGCGCATCTACTTGGATGGCGTGCCTGTCGGCCTCATCGCCACCGCTCACGGTTGGCAGGCGACGGGAAGCACACTGGCGACGCTCCGTTCGATCGTTCACGCGCTGAGAGGCTGGCCGACTCCGTTGGGTGCGGCCATCAACACCTCGGGCGGCATCTTCAAGAACGGCTCGTGCAGCGACGATCGCATCTCCGAACAGCTCCAGGTCGTGGGACGCCAAGTGTTTGAGTTCGCCAGGTTGCGCATGTCGGACCCGAAGATAGCCGAGACAGGCTCGGAACGGCTGATATGAACTACTGCAGCAGCTGCGGCGCCCACCTCGAGATTCGCATTCCTCTAGGCGATCACCTGCGCCGTCATGTCTGCGAGAACTGCGGGACTATCCACTACGAGAACCCCACGCTCGTCGTTGGTTGCGTGCCGGAATACGAGGGGCGCATCTTGATCTGCAGGCGAGGGATTGAGCCGCGTCGTGGATACTGGACGGTTCCGGCGGGCTTCATGGAGAACGGCGAAACGCTGCAGCAGGCAGCGGCGCGCGAGTCGCAGGAGGAGGCTTTCGCAGACGTGGAGGTCGGATCGCTGCTGTCGGTGGTCCACGTCCTGCACGCACGTCAGGTGCACGTGTGCTTCCGCGGGCGGCTGCGCTCAGCTCATATTGGCCCGGGGCCGGAGAGCCTCGAGGTGAGGCTGATCGATCCGGCTGAGATCCCATGGGCCGAAATCGCCTTTCCCAGCACGGAGTTCATCCTGTGCCGCTGGATCGAGGACCGCGCTGCCGGCGTCGAGTCGCATCATTTCATGCAACTCGATCGCTGGACTTTTAGCGAGCCATTTGCGGCTGCGGCTCAATAATCGCTCCGCGGCGGTATGGCCTAGCGTGCGGATGCTCCTTACGCAATTCAGCGCCGGGCCCGCGTGATTGTTCTGTTTGATCCGCGCCAGGTTACGACTCCACGGTCTCGGGAATAGAGAGGTCGCGTGGCCTGCACCCAGAGAGCAGTACGTGCTAATGACCGGCTTCCGCCAGCATATTTGCTCTCGCATTCTCCTCGCGGGCGATAAGCTGGGTGAGTTTTCGGCGCACCCGCATGGGCGCGGCATCGATCGGAAGCCACACTGGCTTGAGCGCCAGTAAATCTGACGCTCCGATGGAATCCTGCTGCGCCTCTATCACCGGCTCATCCTGTTCCACGAAGGCGCGCGTAACCATGTCGTAAACGAAACGGTCCATTTGTGGATCGTTAAGGGCATTGGTGCGGGATGATGTCCAGTAATAGCGCGTAGAGGTGGATGTTTCGGGAGTCAGCAAATGGACTGACCGGGACAGTCTTGGCCATTCGGGTGTCACCTCGCGGCCGTCTACGGGGTCCACATAGACGTCGAGCAGGAGGTTCGAGCCAGGATACCATGTCATTTCTGTTCGGAAGTTGATCCTTTCGACTTCCGCGGGAAGCTGCTGACGCCAGAATGTTGGTGGCGGCACATTGTCCGACCACATCGTCACCTCCACGCCATTCGGTTTGAGGGAGCGATGCGCCGTTTGCAGGCCTCCGATCATCTCCGGGGTCGCAATCGTATCGGCATGCAGATATACCGCGTGGGAAAGGTCCATCAGATTGTCCATGACGAGCCGGTAATCCGCCTTCATACAGATGGAACCTTTAACCGTCCGTATGGACGGATCGTCATCGATATAGGAGATATCGGGGATCAACTGTTCGTCAGGTTCCACTCCTCCCATCCAGACCCATATCGCCTGATGCCGTTCGGCAACGGGGTAGGTCTTGATCCGGGTTCTGGCAAATGCATCGAGGCTTCCGTGTGGATTGTGGACGCAGGCCCCCTGACCGTCGAATTCCAGCCCATGATATACACAGCGCAGATGTTTGCCCTGGACCTTGCCCAGGCTCAATGGCGCGAACCGGTGCGGGCAGCGGTCGGCGAACGCATGGGCCTTCCCGCCTCGCATGCGGAATATCACGACGGGTTCATCAAGAATGCGTCTGGCCAGTGGCACCGATTTCAGCTCATCGGACCAGCCAGCGACATACCAGCTATTGCGCAAAAATCGCATGGCATCAGTCCCCAGACTCTTTTGCCTACAGCATAACGGCCAATGCCCGACACGCCATTCTCATTTCGAGAATCGTCATTTCGCCTCAGGCGGCGCCGATGTAGCCCGCGTCTATCAAGGTGGCGGACGCCGAGTCCATTGAGGGAGGTCGCTACAATGTCCCCGGCGAGGGAGATGCTAAAGACGAGGGAAGCCGCCGTTGCGCGCGGTCGAAAATTTTGGGCGACTGATTGCTGCGCGGAATCTAGTCGATGCCTCGCCCGAAATACTCGGCGGCATGTTAGTCATCGCGGTACTCTTCAGGAGTTGCCGTTGCAGATGCGCTAGCGCCTTATTGTTGCAACGTACGTCGTAGGTCCCCATCGCTCACACCCAACGCCTGCACACCTGGAAATCACGAGGAATCAGATGCTTACGGATGTCGCACTTCGAGCAGCCCGCCACGCGCGAAGCCGTACAAGCTGTTCGATGGACACGGTCTTTACCTGTATATAACAGCCACGGGCACTGAAGTGTGGCGATTGAAATATCGCTATCGCAGAAAGGAGAAGGTGTTGGTAATAGGCCGCTATCCGGAAATATCTCTCGAGGCAGCCCGAGCGCAACGAGACGCGGCCCCCCGAGTGTTCTTGGTAAAGGGAAAAGATCCGCGTGAAGTCAGCCGCGAACGGGCCAATGGGTCAGTAGCCTCCGCCGACCCACAACGAACATTTGATGTCGTTGCCCGGGAGTGATGGGCTGACCGGAAAAAATCCGAATGATGGGATGAAGGCTAGGCAGAACTGGTGTTGAGCCAACTGCGACGCGACGTCTTCCCGGTCGTAGTCACGCGAGGATGGTCCGCCAAGGAGCGGAGTTCGCATTCGCTGTTGAGCCGGCCGGTTGGCGCGTGGCCAACCGAGGTAATTTGGTGTTGAGCTCCTCGTCGGCGGGTTCCGGGCGGCTGCGCAGAAATGCATAGCCCTCGGCTTCGTCGAGCACGAGATCCAGGCCCAGAACTGTTACATAGTCTCTGACTCGTGCCTGCAGGCCGAGCACCGCTCCCCACAGATGCTCGTCCTCTTCGCGATACAGCACTCCCTTGAGCAGCGTGATGGCCAAAGTCGACAAATCTGCGTTGGCGTTGTCGATCACCGGCTCTCGATCCTTCCCGTGACTCTCATCTCACGAATATGACACGCGGCAGTCGGGCGTCCTTGCGAACCACTGCGCCGTCGGCGGCAGCCGCCTCCCAGGCGATGATTTCGGGCCTGTCTTCATCCACCACGGTTCTGAAGGACCCGGTCCTCAACTGCAGGTACGCGACGAGTTCCGCCAGCCCATGCCGCAACGGTTGTGACTCGATCAGCTCGCGCAAGGTGACTTGCGAGCGATCCTGGAGGCTCTGGCGAATATGGCGAGCCAGTTGCGCGCTGTCGACGAATACCTGCGCGTAGAGCGCGGCAGCGTCCACATCGGCATCTCCCGATTCCAGCTGCATAGCCGCAATCAGCGGCCTCAGAGTGGGCGTATACAGCGGCCGCTCCAATGGTAACTCGATGTCAGCGGCCGCTTCCGTAATGCTGGTTACATCGCCTGTCGGTGAGAGTTCGCGCAATGCCAACGCCTTGGTCTCAATACCGTGGAGGATATCCATGATACGGCGGTTTTCGAGCCACGCCTGGTCGTCTAGAAAGCGCCTCAATTGCTGGGAAAGCTGTGCCACGGTGCGCTGCGCTTGCTCGCCAGCCTCCAGCCAGTCGTAATGCACCCGTCGCGTGCGTGCATCCGGTTTCAATTCGGCGACTGGCGGCAATGCGAGCACGCGGGCGAGAAGCTCTGTGAACTCCTCCTGCCGCCGATTGGACAGCAGGAACTCCCAGAACGCGCGGAAGCTGCGCCCCTGGTCGGAATCGGCGATCGCGTCGCGCTCACCCATGATTTCCTCCAGCAGTGCACCCTTCGCCCCATCCCACAGTGCAACGCGCTCGCGGACCCGCCGATCCAACAGGCGAAAGTTGTGCTCTACCTCGCGAAAGTCGGCGAGCAACTCCCGCGCAAGCTGGCATGAACTGTTGGAAGCGATCCCTGACAGCGGTATCTTCCAACAACGGCACGTTGCCAGACAACACCCGCGCGATCTCGGCGTCAATATCATCCCGTCGCTTGTGCAGCTCGGCGAGGCGTTTGGCCGGGTCCGACTCACTCCCTTCGCTCATCTGTTTGAGCAACTCGAAAAGGGTCAACAGACGCGACTCCGTGCCGACGAAGCTGCGCTCAGTGAGCGTGCTGAGCCACGCGATGGCCTTCTCAGCGGGCGGGGTCAGGTCGAACTGAGGCTCGTCCGATCCCTGCCGGTAGAATTTGCGCAGCCAGCCCTTGTCGGGACCGGCCCAGTCGTTCAGGTAATCGAGGGCTGGTTTCGGGAAGGCATCGGACCCCAACCGTTCGCGCACGGCGAACAGCTCATCCTCCAAGGCTTCAATCAAACCGGCGGCCGGCATCACACGCACGTTTGGCGCGACGAACACGCGATGTAGAAAGCTTGCCACTAGCGGCGCGTTATCCGAGCGCAACAGCCGCCACGCCGGGTGACGGGTACGCAGGGCCTCCAGGTCAGCGTATTCGAGGATCATTTACAGGGGGCCGCGCTGATGCTCGTGATGGACGCTTGTCACTGGGACTGTACCTCGTTAGCGCGGCTTGGGCTGTCGTGCGCGGCGCGCAGGCTTAGATCCGTGTTGCTTATCCAGGAGATCTGCTGCTGACTGCTGGACGGCATGCCAGGCGAATTGAATGAATGGGACCGCATCGCCGTCCACCTGCGCCCGCTCGATCGCCTTGAAGAAAGGCACGCGCTCGTCGCTGCGGATGGTGACCCAGGGCAGTCCCGCACTGAGCAGTACGTGATTCATGAGTAGCCTTCCAAGCCGACCGTTGCCGTCCATGAAG
>Ga0137412_10003393_pt1 | contig 12714 bp, 11 predicted proteins | sample CZODoug2_1_16fun_FD_122160 | JGI IMG/M metagenome (GOLD analysis project Ga0137412, IMG submission 122160) | Vadose zone soil fungal communities from Angelo Coast Range Reserve, California, USA - CZODoug2_1_16fungal (Hybrid Assembly) | ecosystem: Environmental > Terrestrial > Soil > Vadose zone...
CGCGACTTTATCCGGCCTTGGCTCCGACCAATGTCGAAAAATCCCGCACTGCGCCGGTTGTTGCCATCATTGGCTATGACACAGAGTTTTACGAAAAGTTGCCAAAACTCTATCCGGCCGTCGATGCCCGCGCGTGGTTTGTCGGCAATCAGCCATTGATCGACGACACGGCTTTCCGGAATAGCAGCCTGCAGGGCGCGTATTTCATTATCGCCGCCAGAGCCGTCGGTCTGGATTGCGGACCGATGTCGGGATTTGACCAAAGCAAAGTCAATGCTGACTTCTTTCCCGATGGCAAATGGAAAGCCTCAATGGCTTCCACGTCACTGGACGCGGGTCCCGGTAATGAGTTTCAAAAGACTCGAGTCTCGTGTATCGCGGGCCCTTGTCCATTTACCCAAGTCGAGTCCGACGGATCAGATAGCCCCAGCCAGAAGATTACCGCGACCGCCCGGGATTGGTCCGATCCTGCTACTTTTCTGGTGGAAGCCGAGGTCGTCCATACCATGCAGAGCCCCACGGACCACGAATCGTATCCGGTGATCTATGGTCCCGCGCTCAATTTCACTCTGCCCACCGACGCCGAGATTCTGCTGACACGCACCTTCGAGGCGCCGCGCGCGGCCGTGACGATCCTGCCGCTCGCCGGTCCGGGAGTGCTCGGGCTCGCCCTGACCGGGCTGGTGTGCACCTATCTACTGCCCGAGACCATGGGAACCGACCTGCGATCCACTCAAACTGCCGAGGGGTCGCCAGCGCACCCAGAACTCGAATTATTTGACGGTGCTGGGTAATTCCGGTTCCCACCGACCTCAGTTGGCGTGCAGATCCTCGTTCAGGGCGATACCGCGGCCGTCGCGGGACACCACCTCCACCGCGCCGGTCAGCGAGTTGCGTCGGAACAACAGGTTGCTACTGCCGGCAAGCTCGTACGCCTTAACCGATTTACCGTCGGGCAGAGCCACTTTCGTTCCCGCGGTGACGTAGAGACCGGCCTCGACGACGCAGTCGTCGCCCAGCGGGATGCCCAGCCCGGAGTTGGCGCCGAGGAGGCAGTGCTTGCCGAGCGAGATCACCTCGGTGCCGCCGCCGGACAGCGTGCCCATGATCGACGCGCCGCCGCCGATGTCTGAGCCGTCGCCGACCACCACACCTGCCGAGATGCGGCCCTCCACCATCGAGGCGCCCAGTGTGCCCGCATTGAAGTTGACGAAGCCCTCGTGCATCACCGTCGTTCCTGACGCCAGATGCGCGCCGAGCCGCACTCGGTCGGCGTCGGCGATGCGCACCCCGGTCGGCACGACGTAGTCGACCATGCGCGGGAACTTGTCCACGCCGTAGACCGTGACCGGGCCGCGCCGGCGCAGCCGCGCCCGCACCGTCTCGAAACCGTCGATCGCGCACGGCCCGTAGTTGGTCCACACCACGTTGGTCAGCACCCCGAACATCCCGTCGGCGTTGAGGCCGTGCGGAGCGACCAGTCGATGTGAGAGCAGATGCAGTCGCAGATAGGCGTCGTAGGCGTCGGCGGCCTTGTCGTTCAGCGAGCCGATCACCGTGCGCACCACGACGGTTTCGGTGTCGCGTTCGTCGTCGCGGCCGGCCAGCCCACCCAGCTCGGCGGGCACCTCGGCCACCGACAACCGCGTCGTGCCGCTCTCGCCCGACTCGATCAGTTCCGGTGCGGGAAACCAGGTGTCGAGAACCGATCCGTTTGCGGCGATCGTCGCCAGTCCAATACCCGAAGCTGCAGTCACGCGCCCCACGCTACCCACCCACTACGCTGAGACCGTGCTGGACCTACGCGGCGACCCGATTGAGCTGACCGCAGCTCTGGTCGACATCCCCAGCGAGTCGCGGCACGAAGAGCGCATCGCTGACGAGGTCGAGGCTGCGCTGCGGGCGCAGACATCAGGTTTCGAGATCATCCGTAACGGCAATGCCGTGCTGGCCCGCACCGAGCTGGGCCGTCCGACGCGGGTGTTGTTGGCCGGCCACCTCGACACCGTCCCGGTGGCCGGTAACCTGCCGAGCCGTCGAGACGCCGAATCGCTACACGGTTGCGGCACAACAGACATGAAGTCCGGTGACGCGGTCTTCCTGCATCTGGCCGCGACCGTCACCGCGCCCGCCCACGATTTGACGCTGGTGTTCTACGACTGCGAGGAAATCGAGTCGACGGCAAATGGCTTGGGGCGGATCGAACGTGAGTTGCCGGATTGGTTGACGGCCGACGTGGCGATCCTTGGCGAACCGACCGGCGGGTACATCGAGGCGGGGTGCCAGGGAACTCTACGAGTTGTCGTTCAGGCCAACGGTACTCGCGCCCACTCGGCGCGGGCATGGTTGGGCGACAACGCCATTCACAAGCTGGGTGCGGTGCTGGAACGGCTCGCGGCCTACCAGGCCCGCCGTGTCGAGATCGACGGCTGCACCTATCGCGAGGGATTGTCGGCGGTCCGCATCGATGGCGGCGTTGCCGGCAATGTCATCCCCGACGCGGCCTCGGTGACGGTGAACTTCCGCTTCGCGCCCGACCGATCGCCGGGCGCTGCGCTGAGCCACGTCCATGAGGTTCTCGACGGCCTCGACGTGCGGATCGAGCAGACGGACATGGCCGCCGGAGCGCTGCCCGGTCTGTCGAACCCGGCGGCGAAGCACCTCGTCGACGCCGCCGGCGGGCAGGTGCGGGCGAAATACGGGTGGACCGACGTATCGCGGTTCGCCGCCCGCGGCATCGCCGCGGTCAACTACGGACCCGGCGATCCCAACCTCGCGCACACCCGCGACGAGTTGGTGCCCATCCACCAGATCACCGACGCCGTGACCATGCTGCGGGGATACCTGAGCGCCTAGGAGCGCTGCGCTTGGGCCGACGCGTCGGCGGCCGCAGGGTGCAGTCCGCGATCGGCAAGGTCGGCGGCGACCTCGGTCAGCGCGCCGACATCGCCCGCGGCCAATGCCCGGGCGTGTGCCAACGTCAGCCGTCCCAACACGCAGTTCACTTCGACCGCCAATCGTTCGGCCCGCTGCACGGCGCGCGTATCGCCAAGTCGGGCCGCATCCTGCAGTGCTCGCAGCGCGATCGCCGACTGCCCGCCGCGTTCCGCGGTCTGCACCGCCTCGCGGGCGGCTTCGATCGCGCCCGTCGTGTCGCCGCGAGCCGCTTTCGACCACGCCTTGGCCAAGGCCAACTCCGGCGCGAACAAGGTCGACTTCAGCCCGTGCCGCGACTCGGCCCGACTCAAAGCCTTTGCGGCATCGAGTTGTTCGCCTTGCTGGCCGAGTGCCTGCGCCAGCAGCATCAACGACAGCGGGCCCCACGAGTAGCCGGTGCGCGCCAGCGGGTCGGCGGCCCGGCTCAGCAGCGTCACGGCGTCGTCGAAGTCGCCCTGCGCGATCGCCACGTAGCCCACCAACGTCTCGCCGATCGCCCGGCCCGGCTGCTGCAGCTCGGCGAAGTCGGTGTAGCGCTGCGCCAGCGCGCGCGCCTCGGTCAGCCGGCCCGCCATCACCAGCGCGGTGATCCGGCCGAAGCCGCTGGTGAACCGCAGCAGCCCGGGATGATCGGCGGCCGTCGCCTGCCGGGCCAGCGCTTCGACGTCGTCGAACTGTCCGGTGCGAGCCGAGCTCAGCGCTGCCGCAGAGGCAGCCCACCCGACAGCCACTCCGTCGGCGTGCGGCGATGCCAGCACCTCGCCGGCGATCCGCAACGTGCGCAACGGTGTTCCCGCGTTCATCGCGAAGGTCGCCGCCAGCGCGTCGAGGGTGGCTTGCGCCGTCGGCGACAAAACCCGGTTCCGGGTGGCCTGCAGAAACGCGGTGGCCTGCGCCGGCTCGCTGAGCATCCAGAACTGGTTGGCCGCCCGTGGCAGTGCCCACGCCATCAGCTCGGACGGCGACAACTGGTCGGGGTCCACCGCGGCCAGCACCGAGTCGGCTTGCCGTCCGCGGCCCTGCCAGGCCAGCGCGTAGCCCAGTGCCAGCCGCGCGGGCAGTCCGTCCGTGCGGTCCAGCGCCGCCTGGGCGAGCTGCTCGGCCAGCGCAAGCTCGCCGAACCGCAGCGCATGCTGGGCCGGGGACACCAGATCGTCGACCGCGCCGGGGTTGTCGCTTTCGACGGCCAGCGCCGCCAGCCGCAGCTGGTCGCCGACGTGGGTGGACGGGCCGGCCGCGAGGTGTTCGACCAGCGACATGCGCAACGCCCGTGCGGCGTCGGGCGCCAACGCCGCACCCGCGCGGGCGGTGTAGAGCGGGTGCGCCGAATAGACCAGGTCGCCGTCGATAGCCACCACGCCAACGGCTTCGGCCTGGTCGACGGCGCCCTCGCCGGCCAACGCCGTCACATCGCTGCGCTGCAGCGGCTCAGCCAGAGCCAGGTGGTCCAGGACTGCGCGCACGGGCGACGGCAGACCGGACAGGTAGCCGTCGATCAGAGCCGGCAGGGTGGCGCCGTTGGTCAGGTCGCCGCTGTCGAGCAGGTGCCGCAGGTGAAGCGGGTTGCCCTGGCTGTGGGCGAACGCCTCGTCGGCCACCCCGGCATCCGGCGGCGCCGGCAGGGCCGATTCCAGTAAGGCCGTCGTCGCTGCTGCGTCCAGCGGCCCGACCTCGACGCGGTTCAGCAACTCGTCGGCCCACAGCGCCGCGACCGCGTCGGGTAGCTCCGCGCCCGACCGGACCGTGACGATCAGCCGCGCCGAGCCGCCGACCGCCAGCTGGTAGATCAGCGTCGCGGACAGGTGGTCGAGGTGGTGTGCGTCGTCGACGACGAAAAGCTGCTGAGCATCGTCACCGGCCAGGTGCTCTTGCGCGGCACGCAGCAGCTCGGCCGGTCGGGCCGTCTCGGTGATGTCGGCGTCGGCCAGCAGGGCACGGAATGCGCCGAACGGGATGGATCGCTCGGTCGCGGTGCCCACCACCCGGCGCACGAGGGTCGACGGCCCGGCGAACGCCTCCGCGGCGCTGCGAGCCAGCAACGTCTTGCCGACGCCGTCGGCTCCCAGGATCACCGCGCCGGAACAGTGCGGATCGTCCAAAGCGGCCGCGACCTCGCGCAGCAATGCGTCCTGCGGCGCGGCAACCCAAGCACTCGGCACCGCCGGATTTTATGGCGCGCGCCCCTCACCGCATGCGGTTAGGCCCAAATGCGCTCGGCGGCAAGGGTGGTCTACGTTTCGACTGTGCACCCCAAACGCGATGCACCCCATCCACGAGCGGTCTGTGTGTACTGCGCGTCCGGACCCATCGACCCCGAGTTGCTGGCGCTGGCCGCCGAGCTCGGCGAGGCGATCGCCGAGCGGGGCTGGACCCTGGTCTGGGGCGGCGGCAACGTCTCGGCGATGGGTGCGCTGGCCACGGCCGCGCGGGCCCGCGGTGGCTGGACCGTCGGCGTCATTCCCAAGGCCCTGGTTCGCCGCGAAGTCGCCGACTATGACGCCGACGAACTGATCGTCACCGACACCATGCGGGAGCGCAAACAGATCATGGAGGACCGCGCCGACGCGTTCATCACGCTGCCGGGCGGCATCGGCACGCTGGAGGAGCTGTTCGAGGCCTGGACCGGCGGGTATCTGGGCATGCACGACAAGCCGGTGGTGATGCTGGATCCGGCCGGACATTTCGACGGGCTGCGTGCCTGGCTGCGCGGGCTGCTCGACAGCGGCTACGTCTCGCAAGCGGCGATGGACACGCTGGTGGTGGTCGACGACGTCGATGCGGCCATCGCGGCGTGCACACCCCGCTGAGCGCATTTGCTGACACAGCTCGGTTGGATGATCCACCTCGCCCCCGCAAGCGGGAGGTACCCCCACCTCAGACCGCTCCGCGGTCTGCATCGTTGGCTGGATAAGCTGGCCGCCATCTAGCAGTTGCGCGAAACGAGGGTGGACGGTGTCCGAACACAACTCCAGTGACCACACATCGGTCGGGCTGATCGATATCGCGAGCCAGGTGCCCGGCCTGTTGGCCGACGTCCCGGTGATAGTCCGTGGGGTGGTCACCGGGCTGCTGGCGCGGCCGACCTCCAAGACGTCGATCGGCAAGGTGTTCCAGGACCGCGCCGCCCGTCTGGGTGACAAGGTGTTCCTCCGGTTCGGCGATCAGCAACTGACCTATCGCGAGGCCAACGCGACCGCCAACCGCTACGCGGCCGTGCTCGCGGCCCGCGGTGTCGGCCGCGGTGACGTTGTCGGCGTCATGCTGCGCAACTCACCCAACGCCGTGCTGACGATGCTGGCCGCGGTCAAGTGCGGCGCGATCGCCGGCATGCTGAACTACCACCAGCGCGGCGAGGTGCTGGCGCACAGCCTGGGTCTGCTGGACGCGAAGGTTCTTGTCGCCGAATCCGATCTGGTCGACGCGGTGGACGAGAGCGGGTGGTCCGGAGTCGCCCCGACGACGATCGAGGAGATGGAGCGGCTGGCGGCCACCGCACCCACCACCAACCCGCCGTCGGCGTCGGCCGTGCTGGCCAAGGACACCGCGTTCTACATCTTCACCTCGGGCACCACCGGTCATCCCAAGGCCAGCGTGATGACCCACAAACGGTGGCTGGCCGCTCTGGCGGCGTTCGGCGGCCTTGGCTTGCGGCTCAAGAGTTCTGACACGTTGTACAGCTGTCTGCCGCTCTACCACAACAACGCGCTGACCGTCGCGATCGGATCGGTGATCAACTCCGGGGGGACCCTGGCCCTGGGTAAGTCGTTCTCGGCGTCGCGGTTCTGGGACGAGGTGATCGCCAGTGACGCAACGGCATTCATCTACATCGGTGAGATCTGCCGGTATCTGCTGAATCAACCCGCCAAGCCGACCGACCGCGCGCACAAGGTTCGGCTGATCGCCGGCAACGGGTTGCGCCCGGAGATCTGGGACGAATTCACCTCCCGGTTCGGCATCGCACGCGTCTGCGAGTTCTACGCGGCCAGCGAAGGAAACACCGCCTTCATCAACATGTTCAACGTGCCGAAGTCGGCCGGCTGTACGCCGATGCCGGCGGCCTACGTGCAATACGACACCGACACCGGAGCGCCGCTGCGTGGCGCCGATGGCCGGGTGCTGCGGGTACCGACCGGCGAGCCTGGCCTGCTGCTCAGCCCGGTCACCAAGCTGCAACCGTTCGACGGGTACACCGATCCGAGCGCGAGCGAAAAGAAGTTGGTGCGCAACGCATTCCGTGACGGGGACTGCTGGTTCAACACCGGTGACGTGATGAGCCCGCAGGGCATGGGTCATGCCGCCTTCGTCGACCGGCTCGGCGACACCTTCCGCTGGAAGGGCGAAAACGTCGCCACCACGCAGGTGGAGCGGGCGCTGGGGTCCAACAAGTCCGTCGAGGAGTGCACCGTCTTCGGTGTGGAGATTCCGCGTACCGGCGGCCGTGCCGGAATGGCGGCGGTCAAGCTGCGCGACGGCGCCGACTTCGACGGCAAGGCGCTTGCCGAGACCGTCTACTCGCAACTGCCGGTGTACGCGCTGCCGCTGTTCGTGCGAATCGTCGAATCGATGGAACACACCACCACGTTCAAGAGCCGCAAAGTGGATCTGCGTGAACAGGCCTACGGTCCCGGCATCGAGGACCCGCTGTACGTGCTGGCCGGCCGGGACGAGGGTTATGTGCCGTTCTACGACGACTACCCCGACGACGTCGCGACCGGTAAGCGACCGCAGGGCTGAGTGCCTGAAAGCGTGCCAGTCGCTCCCTCATCGCTTGCCACATCAGTACCGCCAGGTCGACGCCACACTTTTTCGAAATCGTTGTCGTATGCGATATCGGCGGCCGGTGATATCGCTTGCGGTGCGAAATCGAAAAAAGCGAGTCGCCCCACTGAGCGACCGAAGTGACTCGTGAGTCTTGTGAGGTTCAGCTCGAACCTCGACCCTCGCTCGGTGAGGGCAGCAGGCACCATGGAAGGGTGCAGTCCACCCTGTGCGGTCGCCGGGTCAGCGACGATCGCCCACTGATCATGGCGATCGTCAACCGCACCCCGGACTCGTTCTACGACCGCGGCGCGAACTTCACTGACGATGCGGCCCGAGCCGCCGCGGGTCGCCTCATCGCCGAGGGCGCCGACGTGATCGATGTGGGCGGCGTCAAAGCGGGCCCGGGGGAGAGCATCGACACCGAAGCCGAAACGGCACGGGTGGTGCCGTTCATCGAGTGGCTGCGCGAGGCCTACCCCGACCATCTGATCAGCGTCGACACCTGGCGTTCGGAGGTGGCCAGGCTCGCTTGCCGGGCCGGCGCAGACCTGATCAACGACAGCTGGGGCGGCTATGATCCCGCGATGCCCGAGGTGGCCGCCGAATTCGGAGCCGGCCTGGTGTGCTCGCACACCGGGGGTGCCCCGCCGCGCACCCGTCCGTACCGGGTCAGCTACGGCGTCAGCACGCGCGGCGTCGTCGATGACGTGATCAATGAAGTCACGTCAGCAGCCGAACGGGCCGTCGCCGCCGGGGTGGATCGCGACCGCATTTTGATCGACCCGACCCACGACTTCGGCAAGAACACTTTTCATGGATTGGCGCTGTTGCGTCACATGGAAGATCTTGTAAACACCGGGTGGCCGATATTGATGGCCTTGAGCAACAAAGATTTCGTCGGGGAGACTCTTGGGGTGGACCTGACGCAACGACTAGAGGGAACCCTGGCCGCCACCGCGCTCGCAGCCGCCGCCGGGGCCCGGATGTTCCGCGTGCATGAAGTCGGGCCCACCCGACGGGTGCTGGAGATGGTGGCGTCGATCCAGGGGCAACGGTCCCCGACGCGCACGGTGAGAGGACTTGCATGACGGCATCTGAGCTGGTCGATCTCGCCGCTGAGGGCGCATTGGCCGCCATGCCGGGCGACGTCTGGCTGGCCGACCGAAGCTGGACCCGTCCGCAGTGGACGGTCGAGGAGCTGGAGGCGGCCAAGGCCGGACGAACCATCTCGGTGGTGCTGCCGGCCCTCAACGAGGAAGACACCGTCGAATCGGTGATCGAGAGCATCTCGCCGGTGGTCGGCGGGCTGGTCGATGAGCTGATCGTGCTCGACTCGGGATCCACCGACGACACCGAGATCCGGGCGATCGCGGCCGGCGCCCGCGTCGTGACACGCGAACAAGCACTGCCCGAGATCGCGCCGCGGCCCGGCAAGGGCGAGGTGCTGTGGCGGTCGCTGGCGGCCACCAGCGGCGACATCGTGGTCTTCGTCGACTCGGATCTGATCGACCCGCACCCGATGTTCGTGCCGCGGCTGCTCGGGCCGCTGCTCACCGGAGACGGCATTCACCTCGTCAAGAGCTATTATCGGCGACCGCTGAACGCCCATGACGCCAGCGGCCGCGAGGGCGCGACCGGCGGTGGCCGGGTCACCGAGTTGGTGGCACGGCCGTTGCTCGCGGCGCTGCGGCCCGAACTGGGCTGTGTGTTGCAGCCACTGGGCGGCGAGTATGCGGCCACCCGCGAACTGCTGACGTCGGTGCCGTTCGCGCCTGGCTACGGCGTCGAGATCGGCCTGCTGATCGACACCTACGACCGGCTGGGTCTGGACGCGATCGCGCAGGTGAACCTCGGCGTGCGGGCGCACCGCAACCGGCCGCTGGCCGAGCTGGGTCCGATGAGTCGTCAGGTCGTCGCCACGCTGCTGTCCCGCTGCGGCATCCCCGACTCCGGCGTCGGCTTGACGCAGTTCTTCGTCGACGGCGATGGATACGCGCCGCGCACCTCGGCGGTGTCGCTGGCCGACCGGCCGCCCATGAACGCTGTGGCGATCGCCAGCGCGGCGGAGCCGGGCGCAGCGGGTCGCCGCCAGGGACCCGTGGCGATCGCCAGCGCGGCGGAGCCGGGCGCAGCGGGTCGCCGCCAGGGACCGCTGCGACCGCGCCGGTCGTGAGACCCGTGGCGATCGCCAGCGCGGCGGAGCCGGGCGCAGCGGGTCGCCGCCCGAGAGCCTTAGCGTGGCCGTCGGACCGATAAGGCAATATCGGTGCCGTGGCGTTGGTGTTGCTCTACGTGGTGGTCTTGGTCCTGGTAGCGATCGTGCTGTTCGGCGTGGCCAGTGTGCTGTTCGGCCGTGGCGAGCCGCTACCGCCGCTGCCGCGGGGGACGACGCCGACAGTCCTGCCGGCGTCCGGCGTCACCGGCGCTGACGTCGACTCGGTCAAGTTCACCCAGACCCTGCGCGGCTACAAGACCAGCGAGGTGGACTGGGTGCTGGACCGGCTCGGCCAGGAACTCGACCAGCTGCGTGGCCAGCTGTCGTCGGTGCACGCCGTGGCGGCCGCGGCGGTGGAAGCCGATGACGAGCGGCACGCCGCAGCTGTCGACGACGAGCAGGAGCAGACATGACCGCGCCCGACGACGGCCTGGTCCGCTGCGACTGGGCGGTTGGGCGGCCCGACGGCCCGGACTTCTTGCTGTACCGCGACTACCACGACAAGGAGTGGGGCCAACCACTGCACGGGCGGGTGCCGCTGTTCGAACGGATGAGTCTGGAGGCCTTCCAAAGCGGGCTGTCCTGGCTGATCATCTTGCGCAAACGGGAGAATTTCCGGCAGGCCTTCGCCGGCTTCGACATCGAGAAGGTCGCCCGCTTCACCGACGCCGACGTGGCCCGGCTGATGGCCGACCAGGGAATCGTGCGTAACCGCGCCAAGATCGAGGCGACCATCGCCAATGCGCGGGCTACCGCCGACGCTGAGGCCGACCTCTCGGAGCTGCTCTGGTCGTTCGCGCCGGCGAAGCGACCGCGGCCCGCGAGCATCGCTGACGTCCCCGCTACGACGCCGGAATCCACCGCCATGGCGCGCGAATTGAAGCGCCGCGGGTTCCGCTTCGTCGGTCCTACGACCGCGTACGCGCTGATGCAGGCGACCGGGATGGTCGACGATCACCTGCGGGCGTGCTGGGTGCCTTCAACCGTCGCCTGAAACGCCGAGCCGGAGGTCATGCACACCTGCCCGCGTGGATAGGGAACAATGGAGGGGTGAATGTGCAGTTGACGGGCCAGCTCGAATCTGGAGGGAGCGCTCGATGGCGGCGATGAAGCCCCGGACCGGTGACGGTCCACTGGAAGCGACGAAGGAGGGGCGCGGCATCGTGATGCGGGTACCGCTGGAGGGCGGTGGCCGACTCGTCGTCGAGCTGACCCCCGATGAAGCCGCTGCACTGGGCGACGAGCTCAAGGGCGTCACCAGCTAAACCCTCACGCGCACACCTTCTGGTAGATCTCCAGCGTCTGCTGCGCGATCTGCGCCCAGGAGAACTCCGTGATGCAGCGCTGCCGCCCCGCTCGGCCATACCGCTCCGCCCTCTCCGGGTCGGCGATCAATGCGTTGACCGCCTTGGCGATCCTGGCCTGGTAACCGGCCCCGTCGTCGGCGTCGTAGTGCACCAGCGAACCGGTCACCCCGTCGTCGACCACCTCGGGTATGCCGCCCACATCGGACGCCACCACCGCGGTGCCGCAAGCCATCGCCTCGAGGTTGACGATCCCCAACGGCTCATACACCGACGGACACACGAAAACCTTTGCCGCCGATAGTATTTCGCGGATCTTGCCGATGGGCAGCATTTCTCGCACCCAGAACACGCCGGTGCGCGAGTCGGAGAGCTCGGCCACCCCGGCACTCACCTCGGCGGCGATTTCCGGCGTGTCGGGGGCTCCGGCGCACAGCACCAACTGCACGTCAGGATCGAAATCGTGCGCGGCTCCCAGCAGGTGCGCGACACCCTTCTGTCGGGTGATCCGCCCGACGAATGCGACGATGGGCCGGCTGCGGTCGACGCCGATGTCGGTCAGCACCGACTCGCCCGGCGACGATTCCAGCGCGTCGGCCGGATACCAGACGTCGGTGTCAATCCCGTTGCGCACGACGTGCACCCGGTTGGGATCGACCGTCGGATAGACCCGTAGCACGTCTTCGCGCATGCCGGAGCTGACGGCGATCACCGCGTCGGCGGCGTTCACCGCGGTCTGCTCCACCCACGACGAGATCCGGTAGCCGCCACCGAGTTGCTCGGCCTTCCACGGCCGCAACGGCTCCAGCGAATGTGCCGTCAGCACATGGGGGACGCCGTGGAGCAACGACGCCAGATGCCCGGCCATCCCGGCGTACCACGTGTGGCTGTGGACGACGGTGGCCTCCGCGGCCGCACTCGCCATCACCAGATCGGTCGACAGGGTCGAGAGCGCCGGGTTGGCGCCGCGCAGTTGTGCGTCGGGTTGGTACGCGAACGCCCCCGGCCGCGGCGCCCCTTGGCAGTGCACGTCAACCTGGCACAACTTGCGCAGCTGCGCGACGAGCTCGGTCACGTGGACCCCGGCTCCGCCGTAGACCTCCGGCGGGTACTCCCGAGTCATCATCGCCACGCGCATACCCGGCACCGTAGTAGTCGCACTCGGACCGTGCAGCCCCGGCCACCCTGTTAGGAGAAGTCATCCAATTTTGTTGATGGACAGTCCGTCAGCGTGGGTATACAGGTGTTTGATCTGGCAGGGGTTCGCGACGGCCGTTAGGTTTGATGCATGAGGGAAGCGCCACAAGTGCTGGGCATTGTCCTGGCCGGCGGTGAGGGCAAGCGGTTATATCCCTTGACCGCCGACCGCGCCAAGCCAGCGGTTCCCTTCGGCGGCGCCTATCGGCTGATCGACTTCGTCCTGTCCAATCTCGTCAACGCCCGCTATTTGAGGATCTGCGTTCTCACGCAGTACAAGTCGCATTCATTGGACCGTCA
>Ga0137412_10003394_pt1 | contig 12714 bp, 10 predicted proteins | sample CZODoug2_1_16fun_FD_122160 | JGI IMG/M metagenome (GOLD analysis project Ga0137412, IMG submission 122160) | Vadose zone soil fungal communities from Angelo Coast Range Reserve, California, USA - CZODoug2_1_16fungal (Hybrid Assembly) | ecosystem: Environmental > Terrestrial > Soil > Vadose zone...
CGGGCGGCCAGATCGTGCCGGCGAGATAATTGCCGGAGGAGGCGATCGCGACCGCGATGCCGCGCCGACGGGTGAACCATTGCGACAGGTCGGCCATCACGGGGCCGAAGGTGGCGGAGGCGCCGAACCCGATCAGCACATAGGCGAGTGCGAAGACCCAAAGGCTGGTCGCGTAGCCGGCCGCCACATAGCCGAGGCTGAGCGCGGCCGCCGCCAAAATGACCGGAAGTATGATACCGCGGCGATCCGACAGCCGCCCCATGACGACGCCGCCGAACGCAAAGCCCATCATGGCGAGCGTAAAGGGCAGCGAGGCGTCCGCGCGCGCGACCGCGAAGTCCGCCTGCACGGCCGGCAACGCGACCGGCACCGACCACATGCCGACGCTCCCGATGGTGCCGAGCACCACCGCGGCGGTCAGGCGCAGCCAGGCATAAGCGGAGTCCACGCCGGTTCCGGCAGGTGGGGTGGGGGTCACGTGGTTGTCCCGGTTGGTTCGGGGCGGTTTCTAGCATCGGCCGGGGGACTTGGCTCATTCAATAAATTCATGCCGCGACGGCGCCGCTCGAATGGCTGGGATGTCGTGCATCGGCTCCCCCTGGAGACGAGGTTTTTCCGCGCGGACGGGTGCCTATTGGGCCGAAAAATGCTCTAATGCCACGGGATTCGAATCCCGCCGGGGGCGCCACATGCTTGCGGTCTTGCGCAATGCAATTGCCGGGCTCGGCGCCCGCCGGCTCGCGGCCGGGGCGCTCGTGCTCATCGTGTCCTTCGCGGCCGCCCTGTGGGCGCTCGACGTCTTGTTTCCGCGCGCCGCCAGCCGGCCGCCGAAGCTGGCCGCGACAGCGCCGCTCAAGGCGGCGACGCGCATATCTACCGTCACGGCGCCGATCGCGGTCGCGCTTACCGCCATCCGCGACACGATGGAGCGGCAGGCGCCGCGCGACCTCGCCGGCAAGCGCGACAATCCGCTGGCCGAGCTGCTCGGCAAGGCCGATATCGGCTGGACGCTGGCGCGCGGCGCGATCACCGTCGCGGGCCGGACCGAGGCGCTCACCATCTCCACCCCGATCAACGGAACGCTGCGCGTTACTGGACAGATCGGCACCCAGGCGGCCAGCGTCGGCGGCGCGGTCGGCGGGGCGCTCGGCGGATTGTTGAACGGCAATCTGGGACAGGGCCTGCAAAATCTGGCCGGCAAGACGCTCGACCAGCGCGCCGAACTGCGCGGCGCCGTCACGATCTCGTCGCGCCCGATCATCGGCACCGATTGGCGCATCGATCCCCATCTCAACGCCCAGGTCGCCATCGGTGACGGCGCGCTGTCGATCGCCGGCATCAAGCTCAACGTCGCCAACGAGGTCAAGCCGATGCTCGAGCGCACCGTGAACGAGCAGACGGGCGCGCTTGCGGGCCGCATCCGCAACGATCCCGCGCTCGAACTCGCGGCGCGGCGCGAATGGGCCAGGATGTGCCGCTCGATCTCGCTCAAGGGCGTGGGGCCCGACGCACCCGACCTGTGGCTCGAGGTCAAGCCCGTGCATGCCTTCGCGGCGCAGCCGCGCATCGACCAGAACGCCGTGACGCTGACGCTCGGACTGCAGGCCGAGACGCGCATCACGCCGAATGAGAGCAAGCCGGATTGCCCCTTTCCGTCGCAGCTCCAGATCGTGCAGCAGATCGATCAGGGTCGCATCGCGATCGGGGTGCCGATCGACGTGCCGTTCACCGAGGTCAACCGCGTCCTCAATGCGCAGCTCAAGGGGCGCAATTTCCCCGAGGACGACAGCGGCGCCTTCGCCATCACGGTGCTTGGCGCCACGGTCGCACCGTCGGACGATCGCCTGTTGATCTCGCTGCGCATCAGGGCGCGCGAGCGCAAGACCTTCTTCGGCTTCGGCGCCGAGGCGACCGTGCATGTATGGGGCCGCCCGGTGCTCGACCGCGAGCAGCAGATCCTGCGGCTCGGCGACATCGCGCTCGACGTGCAGTCGGAAGCGGCCTTCGGCTTGCTCGGCGCGGCCGCCAGGGCGGCGATGCCCTATCTGCAGGCGGCGCTCGGCGACAACGCGATGCTCGACCTCAAGCCCTTCGCCGCCAATGCCCAGGAAAGCATCGGCTCGGTGCTCGCCGAATTCCGGCAGGCCGAGCCAGGCATGCAGGTCGACGCGGCCGTGACCGCGTTGCGGCTGGTCGACATCGAGTATGACTCGAAAATCCTGCGCATCGTCGCCGAGGCCGAAGGCAACGTCCGGGTCGCGGTCTCGTCACTGCCCCGGCAGTGATGGATCGCGGCTGCCGGGAACGAGGCCGCGGTTTATCCACAGCGCAGGAAAACTCCCGCGACCGCCGACGGAATGTTATCGTTCGAGCCGGCAACATCATTGGCGCCCGCGAGGGCTTCAAGGCGCGCCGCAGCAAGGGGGGACGTCATGGATATTGTCGCGCGGGCCAAAGCGATCATGCTGACGCCGAAGACGGAATGGCCGGTGATCGAGCACGAGCCCGGCGATCCCGCCTATCTGTTTTCGAATTACGTGGCCATTCTCGCCGCTATCCCGGCGGTGTGTGGCTTCATCGGCGCCTCGATCATCGGAATCAGCGTGCCGATTCTCGGGACCGTCCGGGTGGGGATCGTGTCCGGCATTGCCTCCGCGCTTGTCCAATATGTTCTGACTTTTGTGATGGTGTATGTGATGGCGCTCATCATCGATGGGCTGGCGCCGACATTCAAGGGGCAGAAGAATCAGGCCAATGCGCTGAAGCTTGCGGTCTACTCGATGACGCCGGTTTGGCTCGCGGGCGTCTTCTCGCTTATTCCCGGGCTCAGGCTTCTGAGCATTCTCGGCCTCTACGGACTCTATCTGCTGTGGGTCGGCTTGCCGCTGCTGATGAAGGCCCCGCCGGAAAAGTCGACCGGTTATGCCGCCGCCATCGTGGTCTGCGCGATCATCATCTCCATCGTGATCCGCGCCATCGTGGCGGTATTCACCCGCGTCGTCTAAGTCGGCAGCGATCGTGAGGATCGCCGACCCGCGGTGGTGGGCTGTGCCCGGCTGACCGCTTGTCCGGTCATCCTTTGCGCTTGTCGCGTTCTCGGATGATCAGCAAGGGGAACTTCGAGCAATGGCACGCGTGCTGGACCCTCGGTCAGCCAATCAGTAGGTTCCGCGGTATGACCCCCGGTCGCCCGGTGCTTCGCGAAACCCGCGACTACGACGCGCTCTACCGGCAATTCGGCTGGGAGCTGCCGGCGACCTACAATATCGGGGTCGAGGTATGCGACCGCTGGGCGGCGGTCTCTCCGAACAAGCTCGCCCTCATCCATGTCCGGCCGGACGGGCGCAGTGATGACCTGACCTATGGCTGGCTGCGCGAGACCTCGAACCGGCTCGCCCATGCGCTGCGCGCCCACGGCGTCGCGCGCCGCGACCGCGTCGCCATCCTGCTGCCGCAGGCGCCCGAAGTCGCCGCGATCCACGTCGCGATCTACAAGCTCGGCGCAGTCGCGTTGCCGCTCGCCACCCTGTTCGGCGTCGATGCGCTGCGCTACCGCCTGGAGAATGCGGGCGCCAGGGCGCTCGTCACCAATGCGTCCGGACTCGCCAAGCTCGCCGCCATCCGGTCCGGTCTGCCGGATCTCGCGCTGATCCTGTCGGTCGACGGCGCCGCCGACGGGGCGCTCGGCTTCGCCGAGGTGCTGGCGCGCGCCGCGTCCGATTTCACGCCCGTCGCGACCGCGCCCGACGATCCCGCCATGATGATCTACACGTCGGGCACGACCGGGCAGCCCAAGGGCGCGCTGCATGCCCATCGGGTGCTGATCGGACATCTGCCCGGCATCGAGATGCCGCATGATTTCTTTCCGCAGCCGGGCGACCGCTTTTGGACGCCGGCCGATTGGGCCTGGGCGGGCGGGCTGCTCGACTGCCTGCTGCCGAGCCTGCGCTATGGCGTGCCGGTGGTGGCGGCCCGCCTCGACAAGTTCGACCCCGAGGAAGCTTTCGCCTTGATGGCAAAGGCGGGCGTGCGCAATGCGTTCATTCCGCCGACCGCGTTGCGCATGCTGCGTTCGGCCGGCAGCCCGCGTCACGCGCCGTCGCTGCGTACAGTCGGTTCGGGCGGCGAGGCGCTCGGGGCCGAGACCTACGAGTGGGGCAAGTCCGCGCTCGGCCTCGTCATCAACGAGTTCTACGGCCAGACCGAATGCAATCTCGTGCTGTCGAGCTGCGCCCTCATCGGCGTCTCGCGGCCGGGCGCGATCGGCAAGCCGGTGCCGGGCCATACCGTCGCGGTGATCCGCCGCGACGGCTCGCGCTGCGCGCCGGGCGAGCTCGGCCAGGTCGCGGTCAAGCGCCCCGACCCCGTGATGTTCCTGGAATATTGGGGCAATCCGGACGCGACCCGGCAGAAATTCATCGGCGACTGGATGACCACGGGCGACCAGGGCGTGGTCGATGATCAAGGCTATTTCACCTTCGTGGGACGCGACGACGACGTGATCACCTCGGCGGGCTACCGCATTGGTCCGGGCGAGATCGAGGATTGCCTGATCGGTCATCCGGCGGTCGCGCTCGCTGCGGTCGTGGGCAAGCCCGATCCGATACGCACCGAGATCGTCAAGGCCTTCGTGGTTCTCAAGCCCGGCATGGCGGCCTCGGACGCGCTCGCGGCGGAGATCCAGACTTTCGTCAAGACGCGGCTCTCCGCGCACGAATACCCGCGCGAAATCGCCTTCATCCCCGAGATGCCGATGACGTCGACCGGCAAGGTGATCCGCAGATTGCTGCGGGAGAAGGCGTAGGCCCGTTCGTACCGCTGGCTGGGGCCCGGGACGCGAGACAGACGCACCAGCGAAAATTCCTTCCGGTCGTGTGAACCAATTCACACGTGCTGCGCAGTCCCGATGCTACTCAGGCCACGTTCCTGCAGCACACCCAGCCAGAAAGGGATCGCCATGCTGTTGCAATATAGTGGCTTGGCCGAGACGTTACGGTCGAAAGCGACGGTTGATTTCACGGCCATGCCGGCCTGTGCGAGCAACGCCAAGTCCCGCGTCGCAACCGCCTTTGCACGGTTCATTCACGCGCTGCACGAATCGCGAAGAATACAGGCCGAGCGCGAGATCGCCCGCCATCGGCACCTGATCCCCCCGTGGACGCCCGCTGGCGAACGCTTCGCGGCGGGGCCGGGCCGTGACCATCGCGGTCGCTGAACACGTGAAAACCCGGAGACCAAACATGTCGTCACGCGAGAAATTCTGGCTGACCGTCGCGCTTGTCGGTTTCGCAATCATGCATGCCTATGGAGCGTCCGTGCTGGCGGGGGTCGCGCGCGTCGAAAGCGCAACACCGGCTTTCCACGCCAATCTGGGCGACTGACCGATCCGTTCCGCGGCCGACGCTCGACTTTCGCGAGTCGCCGGCGATCAGCCGCGCCGCGCGAGATCGCGCCCCCGCCGCGCCGTCGCAATCATGCGGCGCCGCAGCGGTTCGAGCCGGCACGCGACCGCGAAGCCGAGGCCCGGCTCGATTGCCATCAGACGATCCACCATTGTCCGGCGTTCGCCCCAAAGGCGGTCGATCATCGGGTGAGCGGGCCCGGCGCAGGAATCGCACCACGCCAGCGTTCGATCGGCGAGCAACGTGCCGGTCGCGTCGAGCGCCAGCAGCACGCCGGGAGAAGCATGGGCAAAACCTTCATCATAGGCGACCTTCCAGATCCAGGCGCCTTCGCCGGCGCGCAGCACGATGTCGGCCGCGATGGTGCGATCCGCATGGACCAGTGAAGCCACGCTGGCCTGGCCCTGCGCCGCAAGTCCGGCGACGGCCGCCTCCATGAATTGACGGATCGCCGGCGCCTGCGCGGCCGCGGTCCCGGCCGAGCCCTTCCAGCCGCTCGCCTCGAGCGCAAAAAAATCCGCCAGCGCCGCGCTCACGTCCGCCGCTGCGGTGGCGTGGCGGAATGCGACGCCGCCGCCCTCGGCGAGCCGGCGACGCTGGCGCTCGAGCTTCTTGCGCCGCTTGTCGCCGAGCATCGCCTCGACATAGCCGACGCGCTCGCCCGCCGGGGCGAGCAGCGCGCGCTGGTGCCGGTCGACGTCGATCCGGCGTCCGCCGCGTTGCGCCAGCGCCTCGTCGAACGCGGCCGCCACCGGGCCGTCCTCCACCAGGCACGACATCAAAAGCAGCTTCGGCAGCGCGTCATCGTCGGCGACGTGATCGAGAAAACCGGAGACCGCGGGGTCGATGGCCTCGCGGTCGACCAGCGGGGTGCCGAGCGGCGCGTAAGGATGGGTCCAGCCGGCGAGCAGCGGAAGGCGGACTCCATAGCGCCTCCTCTCGATCCGGCACGGAAACAGCCCGATCAGGCGGCGCGGCTCGAGCGAGCGCACCAGCACGGCGCCGGCATCTGGCCCCAGTACCGGCGCAGCCGCGAGCGCGAAGGCCGGCTCATAGAAGATGTTCGGCTCGACGGCGCGGCGCGCGAGCGCGCGCCACTCGGCCGCGATGCCGGCAAGCCCGGCGAGCGGACGCCATTCGGTGGTGAGGGCGGTTTCGAGCGGAGCCAGCATGCGGCAAGAAATAGCAAGCGCGCGTTAAGGTTTGGTTGGGCGTGGGCCGCGCGTTGGAGCATTTTCCAGCGAAGTGGACGCCGGTTCGCGGTAAAAAATGCGAACCAAATATAAGGTGAATAAATCGTTTCACGCGATCGCAATCCGGCGCCAACGCGGCGGCTTTGCGCGCTCAAAACACCCACAGGGCGTCGGCCGGGAATTCGACCTGGTGCTCGCCGGCCGGCAGCGGTGCCGGCGCGTAGACGCGCACGGAGAGCGCCCCGCGGCTGAACACGAGCTCCCAGCGCTCGCCGAGATACATCTGGGTCTGCAAGGTCATCGGGATGCGGTTCGGTCCCGGGCCGTCGGCGATGCGCACGCGCTCGAGCCGGATCACCCCGATCGCGTCGTCGCCGATCGTGGTGGCGCAGCGCAGCATGCCGTCGAGGCGAATGCCCTCGACCATGAGCGCCGCGCGCTCGCCGAATTTCTCCTTGAGCTTGCCGGGCAGGCGGTTGTTGCTGCCCATGAACTCGGCCGTGAACAGGCTTTTCGGCGCGGTGTAGAGCTCGATCGGCTTGCCTTCCTGCTCGATGGTGCCGGCATTGAGCAGCGTGATGCGGTCGGCGATCGCCATGGCTTCGACCTGGTCGTGGGTGACGCAGAGCGCCGAGAGATCGAGCGTGACGATCAGCTGGCGCAGCCATGCGCGCGCTTCCTCGCGCAGCTTGGCGTCGAGATTCGACAGCGGCTCGTCGAGCAGGATCACGGGCGGCTCGTAGACCAGCGCGCGGGCCAGCGCCACGCGCTGCTGCTGGCCGCCCGAGAGCTGGTGGGGAAAACGCTCGGCCAGATGCGCGAGCCCGATCTGCGCGAGCGCCTTCTCGACCCGTTGCCGGATCTCGTTGGTCGCCACCTTGCGCAGCTTGAGGCCGTAGGCGACGTTGTCGAACACGCTGCGGTGCGGCCACAGCGCGTAGGACTGGAACACGAGCCCGAGCCCGCGCTTCTCGGCCGGCACGTCGATCTTCCGGGCGGCGTCGAAGAACACCGTGTCGCCGATCGCGACCGAGCCCGCATAGGGCTGCTCGAGGCCGGCGACCGCCCGCAAGAGGGTGGTCTTGCCGCTGCCCGACGGCCCGAGCAGGGCGACGACCTCGCCGCGCCGCACCACCAGCGACACGCCCTTGAGGATGTCGTTGTCGCCGAGGCGAAGCTTGAGATCACGCACGACGAGCTCAGCCATGGAGGCGTACCCCGAGACGGATCGCGACGGCAAGGCCGGCGCCGATCATGACCACATTGACGACGGAGAGAGCCGAGACGAGGTCGACCGCGCCGGTTCCCCACAGCGACACCAGCAGCGAGCCGATCACCTCGGTGCCGGGTCCGAGCAGATAGATGCCGGTCGAGTATTCGCGCACGAAGATCAGGAAGATCAGGAGCCAGCTCGCGATCATGCCGGTGCGGATCAGCGGGATGGTGACATCGCGCTTGACCTGCATGTCGGTCGCCCCGACCGTGCGGGCGGCTTCCTCGAGCTCCGGACCGACCTGCAGCAGCGTGCCGGATACCAGGCGCATCCCGTAGGCGACCCACACGATCGTATAGGCGAGCCAGATCGACACCATGGTGGCGCGCAGCGGCGACAGCGGCTTGAAGAACAGGAATACCCACAGCAGCGCAAGGCCGGCGACCAGGCCCGGCATGGCGCGCGGCAGCATCACCAGGTAGTCGACCACGCGCGTCCATCCCGACGGCCAGCGATGCACCGCCAGCGCGATCGCGGTGTAGCAGGCGACGGAGACGGCGCCGCCGATGACGCCGATGCCGAGCGTGTTGACGACGCCGCGTACGATGTTGGGGTAGGCGAGAATCTCGCGGTAATGATCGAGCGTGAGCACGTCGAGCAGGTTGACGCCTTCGCCCCAGGTGACCACGAAGGAGCGCACCACGATGCCGATCAGAGGCACCGCGACCGTGACACAGAACCACAGCACGATGATGGCGACGGCCGGCCAGCGCCACACGCCGAGCCGAAGCGGGATCACCTTGAGGCCCTTGCCGCGCATCGAGACGTAGCGCTGCGATTGGCGCAGCAGCAGGCGCTGGAGATAGACCAGCGGCGCCGTCACCGCGACGATCGCCACCACGACCACCGCCATGAGCTGATAGGACGGGGTGCCGAGGATGTTGGTGAGCTTGTAGAGATAGGTCGAAAGCACCAGCACGCCCTGCGGATCGCCGAGCACGAGCGGCAGGCCGAACAGCTCGAAGCCGAGGAAAAAGACAAGGACGCCGGCGAACAGGATCGCGGGCAGCACCATCGGCAGGCTGACGTCGACCGCGACCCGCAGCGGATTGGCTCCGGCGACGCGCGCCGCCTCCTCGAGATCGGTTCCCAGCCCGCGCAGCGCCGCCGCGGTGTAGAGATAGACGTGCGGTACATGCGTGAGACCCGCGATCGCGATCAGCGAGGGCAGCGAATAAAGATTCCACGGCACCACCCCGAACGCCGACTTCGCCAGGGTGGAGAAGATCCCGACCGGGCCGAGCGCCACCACGTAACCGAACGCAATGACCACGGCCGACACGAAGATGGGTACGAGGATCAGCGGCTCGAGCAGGCCGCGGGCGGGCACGTCGGTGCGCACCATCAGGAAGGCCAGCACGGCGCCGAGCGGCACCGCGATGACCGTCATGCCGGCGGCGATCGCGACCGTGGTGAAGAAGGCGGTCCAGAAATCCTCCTCGCTCAGCACGAACTCATAGGCGTCGAGCCCGAGCTTGGCGCCCGGCTGGAAGAAGGGCTGATCGAGGAAGCTCTGATAGAAGACCAGCGAGAGCGGCGCCAGCACCGCCAGCGCGGTGAGCGCAATCACGATGAAGCGGAAGAGCCGCGTGCTCATGGCGCGCCCGCCGTTCCGCTCACTGCCCCTTCATCGCCGCTTGCCACAGCTTGATGAACTGCAGCCTTTTCTTCGCGTCGAGCGTGCCCAAGAGCTCGTCACTGATCGGAACCGGCCGCGCCTTGTCGCCGACGAGCTCGCCGACGCGCTTGGCGGTCGCCTCGCCGTCGATGTCGGAGCGCAAGGTATAAAGATCGGCCTGGTTGGCGATGATGTTCTGTCCGCGCTTGGAGAGGAGATAATCCAGAAACAGCTTGGCGGCGTTGGGGTTCTTGGCCTGCTTCGAGATGAAGGCGACGCGCGACGTGATCAGCGTATAGTCCTTCGGCAGGATGATGCCGATATTGGGATCCTTCTTCGAGCGCGCAAGCGCATAGGACCCGAAGATGCCGTAGGCGATGGTGTGCTCGCCGGATGAGACCCGCTCGATCATCGCGCCGGCGCTGGTATAGACCTTGATGCCGGCCTTTCCGAAGGCCTTGAACAAGTCCCATGCCTGCGGGAAGTATTTCAGATCCTCGTTGACGAACAGATAGCCGACGCCCGAACGCTCGGGATCGTAGGCCGTGATCTTGCCCTTGTAAGCCTCGGTCTTGGTGGTGAGGAGACGGAGCAGCGCCGCGTGGTCCTGCGGGACATCCTCGGGCGGCACCAGGCGCTTGTTGTAGATGAAGGCGATCGGTTCATAGGTCGTCCCATAGGCCTGGTCCTTCCACGCCGCCCATTTCGGCAGCGCCGGAGTTTCCGGGGACGCATAGGTCAGCGCCTGGCCGTCGGCGACGAGCTTGACCTGCAGGTCCATGGCCGACGACCACAGCAGGTCGGCGGTGCCGCTGCCGGCCGCCGCCTCGGCGATGAAGCGGTTGTAGAGCTCGGTCGAGTTGAGGTCGGAATACTCGACCTGGACGCCCGGATAGAGCGACTGGAAGTCCTTGAGCAGGGCGCCGGAGGAGGCGGCGTCGGTGGTCGCGTAGACCACCAGCTTGCCTTCCTTCTTGGCTGCGTCGACGATCTTGCTGTAGTCGGCGGGATAGTTCTGCTGGGCGGTCGCGCCGCTGGCGCAGAGCAGAGCGGCCGCGATGGCTGCAAACAGCCTCTTCATGCATTCCTCCTGCGGTGGTCACGAGGGTCTCGGGACCACGCTGTTTCCTCAATGATTGGCCGCGATGCTAGCCCATCGGGGCTGCGCCCGACTAGCCGGTGGGCCGGTAATTTCGCCTCGCGTATCGCACGATGCCTCGGCTATCCCGCAAACCCGCCGCCGTCGAGGAAGGCCTGCTCCTCCGCCGTGGTGGCGCGGCCGAGCGCTTTATTCCGATGCGGGAAGCGGCCGAAGCGGCGAATGATATCGGCGTGATGCTCGGCCCATTTGGCCGCATCCGCGTCGCCGCTCGCGCGATTGAGGGCGACGCAGCGCTCCTGGTCGGCGAGATTTTCCGAATGCTCGAAGGGCAGATAGAAAAACATCCGTTCGGCGGTCGGGACGGCCTGGTCGAAGCCACGCGCGATCGCGCGCGCCGCGACCTCGCGAGCCAGTGGATCGGTCGCGAAGGCGCGGGCGTTCCCGCGGAACATGTTGCGCGGAAACTGGTCGAGCACGATCACGAGCGCGAGCGCGCCTTGCGCATCTCCATCCCAGGCCAAGTTGCTCGCGGCCGCCGCCTCGTAGGTCGCATGGAAGCGCCGGCGGATCTCGGCGTCGAAGCCGGCGTCCGTCTCGAACCATTTGTCCGGCCCGGCGGCGCGCCAGAAGGCGAGCACGGTTTGCGGGCTCGCGAGGCCTTGAGCATCGTTCATGGAAACATATCCACCGACGTGAGCCGAAAATTGAATCAAAGCCTGACGGCTCCGCTGACGACCTGCGCGTAACGCGCGGCCTCGACCCGCACGAACGCGCCCACGCGCGGATCATCGAAATAGATCGCATCCGAGGTCGAGGCGGGATCGAAGCCTTGCCCCACCAGATCGATCTTCTTCTGCTTGAACGTCATCGTGACGGCGAGCTCGCCGCAGACACGCAGGAACAGCGGCCGCGCATATTCCGGCAGCAGGGCGTGGAGATGCGCGCGCAATCCCGCGAGATCGAGGTTGTGGTCGGCAACGATCGCCGCCATGCCGGCGCGGCCGTCGCGGCCCGGCACCTCGACGCCGTACACATTGGCGTCCCGGATGCCGGGGAAGCGGTTGACCGTCTCGGCGACCTCCGCGGTCGACACGTTCTCGCCCTTCCAGCGGAAGGTGTCGCCGATCCGGTCGACGAAATAGAAATAGCCCCGGGCGTCCTGCCGCATGAGGTCGCCGGTGCGGAACCAGGCGTCGCCCGCCGCGAACACGTTGCGCAGGATCTTCCGCTCGCTGTCTTGCGGGTCCGCATAGCCCTCGAAGCGGTTGCTCGGGGCGGACGGGTCGTTGACGATCCGGCCGATGGTCTCGCCGGCCTCGCCCGGCGCGCAACGGATGCAGAAGCCGCGTTCGTCACGCAGCGGCGCCTCCTGGCCGATGTCGAACTTGACGATCCGCACCGGAAAGCGGCGGTCCAGCAGGCGCGGCACGCGGCCGATCGCGCCCGGCCTGCCCTCGAAATTGAACAGCGTGACGTTGCCCTCGGTGGCCGCATAGAATTCGACGATGCGGGGAATGCGGAAACGCGCCTGGAATGCGGGCCAGATATCGGGCCGCAGCCCGTTCCCGCAGCACAGCCGCAGCCGATGGCGCGTCTCGTTCGCGCTCGGCGGCGCGTTGACCAGATAGCGGCAGAGCTCGCCGATATACTGGAACATGGTGCAGTCGTGCCGCGCCACGTCGTCCCAGAACGCGCTCGCCGAGAATTTCTCGCGGATCACCACGCTGCCGCCCTTCACGAGCAGCGCCCCGATCGCCACCACGCCCCCGGTCGTGTGGTACATCGGCAGGCAGTCATACATGCGGTCGGACGCGCGCGTGCCCATCACGCCGGCGAATCCGAGGCTCGCCAGCATCAGGCGGTAATGGTTGACGTTCGCGGCCTTGGGCATGCCGGTCGTGCCCGACGTATAGATGAAGAGCGCGCGGTCCTCGATGGTGAGCGCCGGGCGCTCCGCCGCCGACAGGGCGCCGCCCGGAAAGGCCTCGACCGCGCGGTCGATGCGGGGCAGCGGCGACTTTTCCCCGGCGCTCTCGCCATGCACCCAGATCGTCGGTTTTGTCGCGAGATGCGGCGCCGCGCTCGCGAGCGCCGGGCCAAGCACGGCCGCCGTGATGATGTGCTTG